>ERZ777003.1905-NODE-1905-length-27572-cov-45.750009_pt1 | contig 27572 bp, 29 predicted proteins | sample MGYA00374956_ERZ777003 | MGnify/ENA primary metagenome ERZ777003 (study PRJEB29302, sample SAMN06268252) | bioreactor metagenome | isolation source: Joint BioEnergy Institute, California, USA | place: USA:Joint BioEnergy Institute, California, USA | collected... | reverse complement strand
ACACCGCCGACCGCGCCGCCGACACTGCTGGCCAGGCTGCCGCCGCTCCCGCCTCCGCTACTGCCGCCCCCGCTGCTGTTGCTGCCCCCGCCACTGCTGTTGCTGGCGCTACTGCTGCTGCCGCCGCTGACGCTGCCGCCGCCACCGCCAACAACACTGCCGCCCCCGCCGAGAGCACTGCTGACGCCGCCGACGACACCGCCGACCGCACTGCCAACACTGTCGACCACACCACCGACAGCGCCACCCAGATCAAGCGCTGAAGCCGGCATTGCGAGGCTAAGCGCGAGGGCGCTCCCCGCTATTGTCGCAAGCAGACTGCGTTTTGACTTAAGCATAACTCACTCCTGGTGCTTTGTTGCCGCAGAATCAAAAGCAGAACAAAGATACAAGCAAACAAGGATACATGAACAATGAATGCCCATAATGGTGAGTAACGTATTTCATTTTCTGAGAAGTTTTATTAGAATAGTTGAGAAGCATAATTGAATAAAAATAGACTAAATTTAGTACTATAAATACATTGCTATAAAAAGCGGCGAAAAGCAGCTTTGGGCACGCATGATCTTTGACCAGCCGCCATCCATCACAATGGGATCTGGTCGACTATTTGCCACTCTGGTGGTTGTCAGGCGTAGACTTTTCCCTCTGCCGTCCTGTGGAAATAGATCAGGTCGAGGGAGGGCGGTGCCTTTCCGAGTATCGAGAGGATCGCGTGCGCCTGGCCGCGATGGTGCGCCTGATGATTGAAGAAATGGGTGAGGGCAGGGGCCAGGCGCTGCGACACGGTCCGCGGGTTGATGGCGGTCATGTAGGTGAAGCGGCCCTCAAGCGCCTGTTCGGTAAGACCATTGACCCAGGCGATGATGCGTCTGTCTTCGGCCTCGCGGGCAATTCTGAGCGCGGGGAATGCCTGATGCAGAATGGTGTCGAGCCGTGCCGGCGCATCGCCCTCTCCGGTAAAGCGCTTCATCCAGATGCGGTCTGCCACCAGGATATGGTTGAGCGTTCCCATCATGGACTTGAAGAAAACGCCCACATCGCGGGTGTATTCCTCCGAAGAGAGCTGTGCGGCGGCATCGTACAGGAGGCTGTTTGCCCACCGGTTATAGGCCGCCATCATCTCGAAGTGGCGCTTCATTGCCATCGCCCGCCTCCGCTCCGTTTAAATCTGATTAGCCGATCCCGCCGCGTTCTTTCCATCAATTTCGTCGGTGCCGTTAACCGCAAATAGGGGCGCGCTCCGCACTGCGGCAAGCTACTGAACGCTCTTCACAGGAAGGGCCGGCATCGCTATAGACGCCCATCCCCTGATGTTTCTCATATTATGAAGGAGCCGAGATGGCGATCGAACGCACCTTTTCAATGATCAAGCCGGATGCGACGGCACGCAACCTTACCGGCGCCATCACCAAAATGCTGGAGGATGCGGGTCTGCGCGTCATTGCATCCAAGCGCGTCTGGATGAGCCGCCGCCAGGCGGAGGGCTTCTACGCCGTGCACAAAGACCGGCCGTTCTTCAACGAACTGTGCGAGTTCATGTCGTCTGGTCCGACGGTGGTGCAGGTGCTGGAAGGCGAGAACGCGATCGCCAGGAACCGCGAGATCATGGGCGCCACCAACCCGGCGGAAGCCGCCGAGGGCACAATTCGCAAGCTCTATGCGAAGTCCATCGGCGAGAACTCGGTGCATGGCTCCGACGGTCCGGAGACTGCCGCCCAGGAGATCGCCTACTGGTTCGCTGAAACCGAAATCGTCGGTTAAACGCACGCTTGCGGAGGCCGCGATCATAAAAGGTGCCGGGGCCGTTTCGTGACATGGATGTTACGGATCAGACCTCGGCCTTTCGCCTCCGCCATAGTTTGAGCGGCAGGCTCACCAGCGCTTCAGCGCTTCCTCGTCTTCCCCCTTCGCCTCGACCCATCGCGCCGGCTCTCCCTGCACGGGGTGTTCCTTCTTCCAGAAGGGGGCCCGCGACTTGAGGTAGTCCATAAGGAAGTCCGCCGCCTCGAAAGCGGCCTTGCGGTGGCTCGAGGCGGTGACGACCAGCACGATGTTCTGACCGGGCTCGATCCTGCCGAAGCGGTGGATGATCGTAAGACCGGTTAGGGGCCAGCGCCTCGCGGCCTCCTGCGCGACGCGGTTTATCTGGCTCTCCGCCATGGCGGGGTAGTGTTCGATTTCCAGGGCGGCGAGCCTCCCGCCCTCATCGCGGCAGCGGCCGGTGAACGTGACCACTGCGCCCACGTCCCTGCGTCCGCCCGCAAGGCGCTCGATCTCGGCGGCCACGTCGAAATCTTCCGCCTGCACACGCACATGCGGGACACAGGGCAGGGTCATTCTCACCCTCCGGTCATGGGCGGGAAAAGCGCGATCTCGCCGTCCCGCGGCAGCGGCGTCTCATGTGTCACATGCTCGTGATCGATGGCGACGCGGATAATGTCGGGATGTTCCAGCGCAGCGGCATAGTTGCCGCCGCGCTCTTTAAGCCACTTAAGAAGGTCCGCCACCGTTCCGACATCGGCCGGCAGGGTGACCGTCTCGACCTCCTTGCCGATGCGCTCGCGCACCCAGGCGAAATAGACGAGTTTCACCGCTCACTCCTCCACGATGTGCTTCAGTCCGGCGCGAAAGTAATCATAGCCGGTATAGAGCGTGACCAGCGCCGAAAACCACAGAAGCGCGATCCCGGACTCGGTAATATAAGGAACGATCTTGTCGCCGGCCGGGCCGGCGAGCAGAAAGCCTATCGCGAGCATCTGGATGGTGGTCTTCCACTTGGCCAGTTGGGTCACCGGGACGCTCACCTTGAGCGCAGCCAGATATTCCCTGAGCCCCGAGACCAGAATTTCCCGGCACAGAATGATGATTGCCGCCCACAGCGTCCAGCCGGCAATGGTGCGATCGGTATCGGCGGCTAGCAGAAGCAGGCATGTCGCGACCAGAAGCTTGTCGGCGATCGGATCCAGCATTCTGCCTATATTCGACGTCTGCTTCCAGCTGCGGGCAAGATAGCCATCGAAATAGTCGGTCACACTTGCAGCGAGGAAGATGGCGAGCGCCGACCAGCGCGCAAAGTCGCTGGATTGCAGGCGGCCTTCCAGGAAAAAGCACAGCACGATCAGAGGCACCGCCATGATGCGTGTATAAGTAAGCAGATTGGGCAGGTTGAAGGCGCGGCGCTGCTGCATGGATTGCTCACTCATAATGCCCTCAGTGAAATCAGGAGCGCAGGGCGGGGTCAAGCAACCCTGCTGCGGCCTAACCGCCCTCATGGAAATGATTATAGATCTGGCGTGCGATCGCTTCCGAAATTCCGTCAACTTGCATCAGATCTTCGATACCGGCTCGGCTGACCGCCTTGGCCGTGCCGAAATGATGCAGTAGCGCCCGTTTTCTCCCGGGCCCGATGCCGGCGATCTCGTCCAGCGGGTTGCGGACCATCTCCTTCTTTCTGCGTGCCCGATGCGACCCGATGGCGAAGCGGTGCGCCTCGTCGCGCAGCCTTTGAACGAAATAGAGCACCGGATCGCGCACGGGGAGAGAGAAGGGCGACCTGCCTTCCATGAAGAAGCGCTCGCGGCCAGCGTCGCGATCCACGCCCTTGGCGACGCCGATCGCCGTCACAACGCCGGCGATTCCGAGATCCTCGAGAATCTGCCTGACCGCTGAAAGCTGCCCTTGTCCGCCGTCGATAAGGATAACGTCCGGCCAGGCGGGAAAGGCGTCCGCCTCCGCCTCGCCGTTGCCGTTCGCAGGCAGTCCTTCCTCTCTGATGAGCCGGGCGAAGCGACGCTGCATAACCTCGCGCATCATGCCGAAATCGTCGCCCGGCGTGATGTCGGTCGAGCGGATGTTGAACTTGCGGTAGCTGTTCTTGACGAAGCCCTCCGGCCCGGCGACGACCATCGCGCCGACGGCGTTCGTGCCCATGATGTGCGAATTGTCATAGACCTCAATGCGCCTCGGCACCCTGTCGAGCCCGAAGGTTTGGGCAAAAGACTCCAGCAGTCGCGCCTGCGAGGAGGTTTCGGCCAGCCTGCGGGCCAGCGCCTCGCGCGCGTTCTGAAGGGCGTGTTCGGTTAGGGTCTTCTTTTCGCCGCGCTGGGGAACCTGCACCTGGACCTTTCGACCCGCCCGCGCAGACAGCGCCTCGGCGAGAATGGCTTGATCTTCGATCTCATGGGACAGGAGAACCAGCCGGGGGCAGGGTTTGTCCTCATAAAATTGGGGCAGGAACGAGCCCAGCACCTCGCCCGCTCCGAGAGCCGGGTCGGCCTTCGGAAAGTAGGCGCGGTTGCCCCAGTTCTGCCCCGTGCGGAAGAAGAACACCTGGATGCAGCTCTGGCCGCCTTCCTGGTGAATGGCGAAAACATCCGCTTCCTCGACCCCCTGCGGGTTTATGCCCTGATGGCTTTGCACGTGGGAAAGCGCAGCAAGGCGGTCGCGATAGACGGCCGCGCGCTCGAAATCGAGCGCCTCCGAGGCCTCCTGCATGGCGGCCGCGATCTGCGCCTTCACCTTGCTGGAGCGGCCGGAAAGGAAGTCCTTCGCCTCGGCAACCAGACGGGCATAATCTTCTGTGCTGATCTCGCCGGTGCACGGCCCCGAACAGCGCTTGATTTGGTACAGCAGGCAGGGCCGCGTGCGGCTTTCGAAGACCGAGTCCGTGCAGGTGCGGATGAGGAAGGCGCGCTGGAGGGCGTTGATCGTACGTCCCACGGCGCCCGCGGAGGCGAACGGCCCGAAGTAGTCGCCCTTGCGCGAGCGCGCGCCACGGTGCTTGAAAAGACCCGGGGCCGGATGATCGCCGGTAAGCAGGATATAGGGAAACGACTTGTCGTCGCGCAGGAGCACGTTGAAGCGCGGACGCAGGCGTTTGATGAGGTTGGCTTCAAGAAGCAGCGCCTCGATCTCCGTCCACGTGACGACAAATTCCATCGAGGCCGTCTCGCGGATCATGCGCGCAATTCGGTTGGAATGGCCTCGGCCCTGGGCGTAGTTCGTGACCCGCTTCTTGAGGCTGCGCGCCTTGCCCACATAAAGCACATCGCCCGCAGCGTTCATCATGCGGTAGACGCCGGGCGCGTTGGGCAGGCGCTTGACCATCGCCCTGATGACATCGATGCCGGTGTCAGGCGACTTGTCCGTGCCCGCGCTATCCCAATGTACGGAAGCGGATGCTGTCCCGTCCGTTATCTCCGGCGCGTTCCGGTCTCTGGATTCCAAGGATGGGCTGTTCATCGGGACGATTCTGCGGACTCCTGCTTGCCCTGCCCGAGGTGCTTGCCTCCGTCGAGCGCGATCATCTGTCCTGTGATCGAGGGCGTCTCCCACAGATAACGTATCGTGGCGCCGAATTCAGCAAGGTTAGGACCCCGGCCGAGCGGGAGCGCCGCAGTTTCCTGACGGAAGCCTTCCACGTCTTGGTACTGGTCGGGCAGGGTAGGACCGGGGCCGATGGCATTGACCCTGATTCGCGGCGCAAGCGCCTGGGCCATGGCGATGGTGGCTGCCCACAGTGCAGATTTCGACAGGGTGTAGCTAAAGAAGCCGGGCGTCGGTCTCCAGACACGCTGATCGATCATGTTGACGATCAGGCCCTGCGCGTCGGCCGGAAGCAGCCGAGCGAAGCTTCTGGCAATCAGGGCAGGGGCCTTTACGTGCAAGGCGAAATGCCGGTCCCAAATCTCGTCGGTGAAATCAGCCAGCGAATCGCGCTCGAAGAGGGAGGCGTTGTTGACCACAAGGCCGATCGGCCCCAATTCCGCTGCCGCCCTCTCCACCAGTCTTTCGGCCTGATCAGGCCGGGTAAGGTCGGCGGCGAGCACACAGGCCTTTCCGCCTTTCGCTGCAATGGCCGAGGCGAGCTCTTCTGCTTCTTGGCGTGAAGTATTGCAGTGAATGGCGACCGCGAAGCCGTGCCGGGCAAGGTCGAGCGCGATCGCCCGTCCGATACGCCTCGCCCCGCCGGTGATCAGGGCGCGTGTCACTTCCCGCCGCATCGATCGAAGACCCCTTTCGCAAGAACGGCTGCAGCCGGAGATTACATTTATGGTTCATATAAGGTTATCACCGGCAATTCATAGCGCTGGACGCGGCTTCTCCAGGCAAATACCGGGCATTTTATGGGCATTTGAGGCGTTTGGACCCTGATCAATCTTGTTGCGTTCATGCCACAGCAGTGACCATTCGATTGCCGGCATAGGCCACATTTTAGCAAAAGCCACTTTGCGGCCATCTTTTGCCGCTTTTCCCTGTCGCTGGCGGAACCGCAAAGCCGTTCCTACATTTAAACGGCCAGCGGTTGGGGCAACCCACGGACGTTTTGCCGGCCTCCCTGGCATCTCGACCGTTCCAGATTGCTCATTGGCAAGGAGTCTAAAATATGAATGCCAACAGGAAAAAGATCGTAGGCATCGCTGCAGCCGCGGCGCTCGCCTCCGTGGCGATACCCGCTTATGCTGCTGATGTGGTCTATGAGCAGCCGCCGGCACCGCCGGCCGCGCCGATGGAAGTGGCACCCGTGGCGACCTGGGCCGGCCCCTATGCGGGTGTCGCGCTCGGCTACGGCTTCAATGGTTCGACCGAGGCGACTGATGCCGCGGGCGTGACCAACGACATCGACACCGATGGCTTCGTCGGCAATGCCTTTGCCGGCTGGAACTGGCAGTCCGGCAGCTTCGTGTACGGCGTTGAAGGCGATATCGGCTACAACGGTATGGATGGCGACAATGCCGGCCTCTCCACTGAGGGCGGTGTCGACGGCACGATCCGCGCGCGTCTCGGCTTCGCGGCCACTGACAATGTGCTCGTCTATGGCACGGCCGGTGGTGCGGGCGGACGTCACGAGCTCTCCGATGCTACCTCTTCGGACGACCAGACCCTTTGGGGTTGGACGGCTGGCGCCGGTGTCGATGTGAAGGTGACGGATCAGTCCTTCGCGCGGCTTGAGTACCGCTACACCGATCTCGGCAGCGAGACCTTCTCGCTCGCCAGCGGCGACTACGATGTGGACGTCACCAGCCACAAGGTCCTGGTTGGTTTCGGTATGAGCTTCTGACCTCAGGGCACAGAACCTCCAGTCAAAGCCGGGCCGCAAGGCCCGGCTTTCTTTTTGCCCGCAGCGCAACGAGCACACAGCATGTCCGGACTCTTACCGCACCGGCGGAATCAGCACCTCGTGCCTGTTGCAGGCGTCGCGGTCCACTTCAGGGCAGGACCGGAACCGAAGATCAGTCGTCAGGCAGATGCGGACTTCGCGCAGGCGACGCCGGTCGCAGGTCACTGCAACGCCCTCCGCGGGAAGTCTGGGATTGGCGCGGATGAAACGCTCCTCCACTGCTTCCGGCGGCATCGTCAGCGGTTGTGCTAGCCCGGAGAATTCTTTCGGAATAGCAACACGCTCGCGTGCCCGGCGCACCAGATCGAGATATTCCTGTTGCCCCAATCCGGTGCAGGTGCCGTGCTTGCGCCACTGATGCCCGATCAGCCCCGGCGAGGGCATGAGATCGAGATAGGCCCGCGCCAGCCTTTCAGGCACACGATCCGGCTCGTTCGAGGCGCAGAACTCCGGATAGCCCTTCTCGAATTGCGGCCACAGGCCGTGAACGATGAATCCGTAGGGTCGGCTGCTCTTGCATTGGAGAGGGTTGGCGTCCTCGCCTTCCGCGGCACAGTGGCTGGGCGACCAGGACAGTGACAGAACATAGAAATCGAAAGCGGGCCTGCCATCGCCCGAGCCCGCCATTGCCGGGCCAGCCAGATACGGCATGGCCGCCAGGATGGCGGTCATCAATCCGGCTGCGGCCGCGGTGGCCCGTATCAGCGTAGCACGCGGCAATTGGCGTTGTAGACGTTCCAACGGTCGAAGCCGGCCATGCAGAACTCCACATTGTCACCTATTCCGGCGAAGCCCTGGCCATATTCGATCAGGAACCAGATGGACTTGTCCGCACCGTCGGAGAGGCGGGCGGTGGCATGGCAATAGCGACGCTCGATGGGGCTGTTGAAGGTTGCCGGTTCATGCCGAGTCAGGCGTGCTCCGTAGAGATCCACGATGTCCACGTCGGGCAGATTCGGCACATGGGTGACCTGGTGGCGAAATCCGCGCCGAATCGCCCCCTTCACGTTCTGATGGCTGCAGATGACGTCGTCCGCTCCGTAGACGCCGATGAAATCGGCTGCCAGAGCCGGAATAGGCTGCATTGCGGCGGCGAGCGAGATTGCAAGACCGGTCGCGAGGGCCGTGAAGCGTGCCATGCTTTTCCTCCTGCTGCTGGCCTAGGTGCGCGGCAGTTTCAGCCAGCCGCCCTCGCCGGTCAAGACATTGTCTTGGTTTGCGCAGCCATCACGGGCGCTGATGGATGAATGCAAAAGCTTTGACCCATCCGGGCTACTATCGGACGGCAAATGAGGGTAGTTTCGCCCGCTATGAACACGCACCCGAATATCCGTATCGGCCACTCGGCCTGTCCCCATGACTGCCCGTCCACCTGTGCGCTCGACGTGGAGATCGTCGACGGCCGCGTGACCCGCATTCACGGCGCCAAGGACAACAGCTACACGGCCGGCGTGATATGCGCCAAGGTGGCGCGCTACGCCGAGCGCGTGCACCATCCGGGCCGCCTTCTGCAGCCTCTAATTCGCGCGGGGGGCAAAGGAGAAGGTCAATGGAAGACAGCAAGCTGGGATGCCGCCCTTGACCACGTGGCCGAGGCCTTCCTGAAGGCGGAAGAAAAGCATGGGGCCGAATCAGTCTGGCCCTATTACTACGCGGGCACGATGGGCCTCGTGCAGCGCGATTCCATCCACCGGCTCACCCACGCCAAGCGCTATTCCAAGCAGTTCGATACGATCTGCACCAATCCCGCATGGTCCGGCTATGTAATGGGCACGGGCGCGCTGCGCGGACCAGACCCGCGCGAAATGGCGAAGGCCGACTGCGTGGTCATCTGGGGCACCAACGCCGTCGCCACGCAGGTGAACGTGATGACGCACGCAGTGCGCGCGAGAAAGGAGCGGGGCGCGAAGATCGTCGTCATCGATGTCTACGACAACGCGACGATGAAGCAGGCGGATATGGGCCTGATCGTTAGGCCGGGCACGGATGGCGCGCTTGCATGCGCGGTCATGCATGTGCTCTTCCGCGACGGTTTTGCCGATTGGGCCTATCTCGACAAATACACGGATGATCCGAGGGGTCTGGAGAAGCACCTTTCCACCCGGACGCCGCAATGGGCCGAGGTCATCACCGGCGTACCGGCCGCCGACATCGAGGCCTTTGCGCGGCTGGTGGGCGAAACGAAGCGGACCTATTTCCGCCTGGGCTACGGGTTTACCCGCAATCGCAACGGCGCTGTCAACATGCACGCGGCGCTCTCCATCGCGGCGGTGACAGGCGCCTGGCAGTATGAGGGCGGCGGCGCGTTCCATTCCAATTCCGGCATCTTCGGCCTCGACAAGTCGCTGATCGAGGGCACGGCCTTTGCCGATCCATCGGTACGTTCGCTCGACCAGTCCCGGATCGGCGCGGTGCTGACGGGCGATCCGGACGCCCTTCATGGCGGTCCGCCTGTCACCGCCATGCTGATCCAGAACACGAATCCCGCCAATGTCGCGCCGGAACAGAGGTTGGTGAAGCGCGGCTTTCTGCGCGATGATCTTTTTGTCTGCGTCCATGAGCAGTTCATGACGGACACGGCGAAGCTCGCAGACGTCGTACTTCCAGCAACCATGTTCCTGGAGCATGACGACATCTACCGCGGCGGCGGGCATCAGCACATTCTGCTGGGGCCGAAGCTCATCGATCCGCCGGCGGAGGCGCGGGAGAATCTGTTCGTCATCGAGGAACTGGCCAAACGGCTGGGCGTGGCGCACCTCCCGGGCTTCGGACTTTCCACCCGCGAGCATCTGGACTGGATGCTAGGTCGGCGGGGGCTCGGCACCTTCGAGAGCTTCCGCCACGAGCGCTGGGCGGACGTTCAGCCGGATTTCGAGACCGCTCATTTCCTGAACGGCTTTGGCCATCCCGATGGGAAGTTCCGCTTCCGTCCCGACTGGACGGGCACGCCGGGTCCCAACCGGCCGCCGCAGTCGATGGGTATGCAGGGCCCCTATACCCGTCTGCCGGAATTTCCGGATCATGTGGACTTCATCGAATCCCCCGACCCGGAACATCCCTTCCGGCTCGCCACGTCGCCTGCGCGCAGCTTCCTCAATTCAAGCTTCTCGGAAACCCCGACTTCGAGAAAGCGCGAGGGCCGGCCCGAGCTGATGCTGCATCCCGATGACGCTGCCGAACTCGGAATCGAGGATGGCGCCCGCGTAGAGATCGGCAATCATCGCGGCGAGGTCGTGTTGCATGCGAAGCTTTTCGACGGCGTGCGCCGCGGCGTGGTGATCGCAGAAGGCATCTGGCCGAACGACGCGCATGAGCGCGGGGAGGGAATCAACGTGCTGACGGGAGCGGATTCTATCGCGCCCTACGGGGGCGCAGCCTTCCACGACACCAAAGTCTGGGTGCGGGCGCTGCCCCTATAGGCGCCCGCCGTTCAGGCGGAACGATCGGCTCCGGCAATGATTGGGCGCCTCATGGAGGTTGCCGATGGCTGACGTGAAGCACGGGCCTGCGCTTCAGGGGAGCAACGCGCTTTCGTCCGGCAGGCGCGCTGGCTGGCGGGACATCGCTCGGCGCGTCATGCGCTCCTTCAGCACTGATAGCGTGCCCCTCGTCGCAGCGGGCGTGACGTTCTATCTCCTCCTTGCGCTGTTTCCGGCGCTCGGGGCTCTCGTATCGCTCTACGGCCTCATAGCCGACCCCGCCGTGATTTCCAGCCATGTCGAGCAGCTAAGCGGCATTCTTCCCGAAGCAGCCGTCGGGATTGTCAGCGGACAACTCGATTCACTTGCAGCCCAGGACAGCAATGTCTTAGGCGTGGGCTTTGTCATCGGTCTGGCATTCGCCCTGTGGAGCGCCAACGGTGGCGTCAAGGCGCTGTTCGAGGCCATGAACATTGCCTATGACGACACGGAGAAACGCGGCTTCATCCGCCTTAGCCTGCTTACGCTGGCTTTCACCCTCTGCGCAATCCTCCTTGCCGCCATCTTCATCGTCGTCATGGGCTTGGTGCCCGCCATTCTCGCCTTCCTCAATCTCGGACGAGGCACCGAACTGCTCGTTGCCGTTTTGCGCTGGGCGGGCTTGGTGATTGCAGTTCTGATTGCGGTGTCGGCGCTCTACCGTTTCGGGCCGAGCCGGAAGCATGCGCGATGGCGCTGGTTCAGCCTAGGCGCGATTTTTGCGACGCTCGGCTGGCTCGTCGCCTCCTGGGCCTTCTCGTTCTACCTACAGAATTTTGCCAACTACAACGCCACTTACGGGGCGCTCGGCGCCGTCATCGGCATGATGATGTGGATCTGGATTTCGACGATCGTGCTGATTCTCGGCGCAGAGATCGACGCCGAAATGGAACCCCGAGCGCGCGCCTGATCCGGTCAGCACAGCGGCCGGTGCGATGCGCAGCTAATTCGGACTGCAATCGCTCCGGACCTTCAACTTTTGAGTACGTCTGGAACCCCGCGCCGTTCTGTTGGTTGGACGTTCAAACCATCCTTGGGAGGGTTCTATGAACTCCATCATCTATCTGATCGGCCTCATTGTCGTGGTTCTGGCAATCCTCTCCTTCCTTGGTCTGGCGTAAGGAGAGCATCATGTCGGCCACCACGCGTTCGTCCGGTACGCAAAAACCGGACAGTTCAGCCTCAGGCACTGCAAGCTCCATCCGCGATACCGCAGCCGAGATCGGAGCGGAGGCGAAGCAGGAGGCCAGGCGGCAGGCGGGGCACGTGCAAAAGACCGCCTCCGAAAGCATGAGCGCGTTCGCACATGCGATCCGCAGCGCCAGCGACGAGCTCGCGAGCAAGGACCAGGGTCCTGCCGCCCAGATTCTCGCCCAGGCTGCTGGCGGCCTGGAGCAGCTTTCCAGTGCCGTCTCCCAAAATCGGCTTGAAGACATCGTCAGTGACGTAAGGCGGTTCGGCCGCGAACACCCGGCGGCCTTCCTGATGGGCTCGGTCCTGGTCGGAATCGCCCTGGGCCGCTTCGCCCAGACTACCGTTGCTGGGGCAACGCAAACGGACCGCTCCGCCGCCGAGCGGGACGCGCCCAAGCCTTACGCGGGAGGATGAAATGAGTACGAGGGAAGATCAACGCAGCATCACCACTCTGGTGTCTGATCTCACCGAACAGGCCGCCACGCTCGTTCGGACCGAGTTCCGGCTGCTGCGCGCCGAAATGTCCGAGAAATTCGATCAGGTCCGCAATGGAGGCATGGAGATTGTCGCCGGCGGCATCTGCCTTCTGGCGGCCCTGCTGGTGCTCCTTCAGGCGCTGGTCCTGGCCTTGGCCGAACTCGGCCTGGGCGCCGGATGGGCATCCCTGATCGTAGGCGGCGTGGTCGCCATCGTGGGGCTCATTCTGGTGCGGATGGGCACGTCGAACATTTCGGCCAGTAATCTCATGCCCGAAAGGACGCAGGAACAGCTCGCGCGCGATGCGCACGCAATCAAGGAACAGACCAGATGACCGAAAAAACATCAGCGGAGCTGGAGCATGAGGCCGAATCGGTTCGCTCCAGGATGACCGAAACCGCCGAGTCGCTGCAAAGAAAGCTGTCACCGGGGCAGCTCGTCGATGAGTTCACCGCCTATTTCAGAAACTCCGATGGCAAGATTGCCCTCGACAACCTCAAGGCACAAGTGCGCGACAATCCGCTGCCTCTCGCTATGATCGGCGCCGGAGTCGCCTGGCTTTTCATGGGCGGCGGGCCGAGCGCGCGCCAATATGGCTGGAACGGCCGGGACAATGGACAAGACGCAACCGCTGCCGACACATTCGGCGCAAGCGGCGCCGAAGTCTGGGAAGGCGCCAGTGGCTTGGAGCCTCTTGAAGGCGGCGCTCCGTACGGTGACAGAAACGCACAGGATTCGGGAGCCTCGCTGACCGATAGAGTTGGCGCCGCCTACAGCGCTACCGGAGAAGCGGCGTCGTCGGCCGCGAGCAGGGTAAGCGGGACTGCCCGCAGCGTTGGCCGCAGGGCCGGTGAGGCAGGTAGCAGCGCACGCAGGATGCTGACGGATTCGCTGGAGCAGGAGCCGCTCATCCTCGGCGCTCTTGGCGTTGCGGTAGGAGCGGCCGTGGGCGCGATGATGCCGCGCACCAAGGTGGAAGAAGCCTATCTCGCACCCTACGGCGAAAAGATGCGCGACAGCGCGAAGGAAGCCGTAGACCGAGGCCTGGAAAAGACCCGCAGTGCGGCTTCGGCCGTTCTGAAAGACGAGACTCAATCGAAGTCCGAAAGCCGCCACACGGCATCTGAAAGGCAGCAAGCCAGCGCGCTAGGAAGCCAAAGCGAGCGCAACCGGACCAAATAGGTCTTTCGCCGTCACGGTGTCAGCCGTGCCAGGTCTTCCAAATCCACCCTGTCCTCGATGGAAGAGGGGACGAGCAGCATTGAGCGCTCGCCCCAGCCGATCTCGACGGCGTCTGAAAGCATGGTTCTGCCGTTTTCCATGCGCGCCCTGCCGGATGCCACGAGAGCAAGCGCCAACGGGTAGAGACGGTGCTCTACCTGCAGCACACGCCCGGCCAGCGCGTCTGCCGTATCGCCGGGCAGAACAGGCACGGCGGCCTGGGCGATGATGGGGCCTGCGTCCATTTGAGGCGTCACGAAATGCACCGTGCAGCCGTGGACACGCATTCCGGCCTCGATCGCGCGCGCATGGGTGTGAAGTCCGGGAAAAAGCGGGAGAAGGGAAGGGTGGATGTTGAGAATCCGGCCCTCCCGTCGCGCGACGAAACCGGCCGAAAGCAGGCGCATGAACCCCGCCAGACAGATAAGCTCCGCCTCCCGCTCGGCAAGCTCCGCCTCCATTGCCGCTTCGTGCGAGGCCCGGTCAGTGAAATCCGCACGCGGGACGGCAATGGCGGGAACGCCGGCGGCTTCGGCAGCTTTGAGGCCCGGTGCATCCGCATTGTCACTGATGACGGCGACGATCTCGGCAGGAAAGTCGGCGTCGGCCGCGGCGCGCAGAAGGGCGCTCATGTTGGACCCGCGGCCGGAGATGAGGATGGCGGTCTTTTTCCTTTGCCTCATAGGCCGAGCGCTCCCCGGTAGATGACGCCCTCGTTGCGGCGCGGCACGATCCTGCCGAGGGTCGAGACATGCTCGCCGGCCTTCTGCAGCACCGCCGCCACCTGCGCGGCCTGGCCGGAGGCGACAACCGCGATCATGCCGATGCCGCAGTTGAAGGTGCGCAGCATCTCCATCGGCTCGACATTCCCTGTCTGCGCAAGCCAGGAGAAGACGGGCGGCACAACGATCATGTCGAGATCGACTTCCGCGGCAAAGGCATCCGGCAATACGCGTGGGATGTTTTCGGGGAACCCGCCGCCGGTGATGTGTGCCAAGGCCTTGATGCCGTGGGTGCTGGAAATGGTGGCTAGAAGCGGCTTCACATAGATCCGCGTGGGTTCGAGAAGGGCTTCTCCCAGGGAGCGGTCCAGATCGAAGGGAGCGGGGTCGTCCCAGGAAAGCCCGCTTTCCGCCACGATCCGGCGGACGAGCGAAAAGCCGTTCGAGTGCAGGCCGGACGAGGCGAGACCGAGAAGGACGTCGCCCTCCACGATGTCATCGGTCGGAAGGAGTCTGCCGCGCTCGGCCGCCCCCACGGCAAAGCCCGCCAGATCGTAGTCGCCATCCCGGTACATGCCGGGCATTTCTGCAGTCTCGCCGCCGATCAGCGCGCAGCCGGCCTGCCGGCAGCCTTCGGCAATGCCCGAGACGATTGCCGCCCCCTGGTCGGGGTCCAGCCGGCCGGTGGCGAAATAGTCGAGGAAGAAGAGAGGTTCGGCGCCCTGCACCACGAGGTCGTTGACGCACATGGCAACGAGATCGATACCGACCGTGTCATGGCGGCCCGATTCGATAGCGACCTTGAGCTTGGTCCCTACGCCATCATTCGCCGCAACCAGCACAGGGTCGGAAAAGCCCGCCGCCTTCAGATCGAACAGTCCGCCGAAGCCGCCGATCTCGCCATCGGCTCCCGGCCGGCGCGTGGAGCGCACCAGCGGCTTGATCTTCTCCACCAGCGCATTGCCAGCGTCGATGTCGACACCGGCATCGGCGTAGGAGAGGCCTTTTTTCCCTGTTCCGCTCATCGGCTTGTTTCCGCTGGCGCTCGTCTTGCGTGGCTATTGGCACGAAGGGACGGCGGCCGCAAGAAGTGTGGCGCGCGGCACACACAGGAGCGTGCGCCTGTGGACCGAAGCGGCAAGCGCATGATCTTGCCTCTTGAAGCCCGGCTGCAGGGCCGTCATCTATGCCACACAATACAGGCCTCAAGTGCCGACCGGTAGAGAGGTGTATGGCGGGTTGACCATTCCCAATTTCATCACGCTCGTGCGCTTCCTGCTGGTTCCGGCCGTCGTGTTCGCACTGCTGAGCGGCCGGGTAGGCTGGGCCTTTGCCGGTTTCGTCGCCGCCGCGCTGTCGGATGGCGTTGATGGCTTCATCGCCCGCCAGTTCAACCAGCGCTCCGATCTCGGCGCTTATCTCGATCCGATCGCCGACAAGCTCCTTCTCGTCAGCGTCTTCGTGGTGCTGGGCTATATGGGCCATCTGCCGCTGTGGCTGGTGGTAGCGGCGGTTTCGCGCGACGGGCTGATCGTGGGCGGCGTGGTGCTCTCGGCCGTCATGGGCAATCCGGTGGCCATGAAGCCGCTCTTAGTGTCGAAGGCGAACACCCTGGCCCAACTCCTTTTGGCATCGCTCGTTCTTGCCGGGCTGTCGCTGTCGTTTTCCCTCGGGATCGTCTACGGCATCCTCGTCTATCTGTCTGGTCTCTTGACCATAGCTTCCGGCGCGGCCTATCTCGTGGGCTGGATCAAGCATATGGGCGGCTATGTCGACACCGGCACCCCAAAGGGACAAGGCTGAGCAGGCACCGCTGCATGTGCCGATCCGCCAGCTTGCCTTTTGGCTGCTTGCGACTGCGCTGCTCATTCTCTTCCTTTACGTCTTTTCCTCCATCCTGCTGCCTTTTCTCGCCGGGATGGTACTTGCCTATTTTCTCGACCCCGTGGCCGACCGGCTTCAGCGGCTCGGCTTTTCGCGGCTGGCCGCCACGATCGTCATTCTGGTCGGGTTTCTCCTCGTGCTCACCCTGGCGCTGATGGTGATCATCCCTGCACTGAGCAACCAGCTTGTCGAATTCGCGGCGCGTCTGCCGGACTATCTCTCCCGCCTTCAGGCGCTGATCACGCGTCTCGACCCGGGCTTTCTGGAAGACACGGTCGGTGTGGACAGCCGGACGCTTCAGGAAGGGCTCAACACGCTGCTAGCTCAGGGCACCGGTTTCGTGGCGACGCTGTTCCGCTCTGTCTGGAGTTCCGGCCTGGCGCTGCTCAATCTGGCGAGCCTTTTCGTCGTGACACCCGTCGTGGCCTTCTACATGCTTCTCGACTGGGACAACATGGTGGAAACCGTGGATGGCTGGGTGCCGCGCGACCACCTCGACACCGTGCGCCAGATCGCTCGGGACATCAACATGGCCACCGCAGGTTTTGTGCGCGGACAGGGAACGCTTTGCCTGATCCTCGGCGTCTATTACGCCGCGGGCCTGACGCTCATCGGTCTCAATTTCGGCCTGCTTATCGGATTGTTCGCGGGCCTTATCAGCTTCATTCCTTTCGTGGGCTCGCTGGTGGGGCTCGCTCTTTCGCTGGGTGTCGCCGTCGTGCAGTTCTGGCCCGAATGGTACTGGGTGGCGGGCGTTGCGGCGATCTTCTTCAGCGGCCAGTTCGTGGAAGGCAACATCCTGCAGCCCTGGCTGATGGGCAAGAGCGTCGGCCTTCATCCCGTCTGGCTGATGTTCTCCCTGTTTGCCTTCGGCTATCTGTTCGGCTTTGTGGGCCTGCTGATTGCGGTGCCCTCGGCGGCGGCGATCGCCGTTCTGGTGCGATTCGCGCTCTCGCGTTACCTTTCTTCTCCGCTTTACAGCGGTCACCGGCCGCCTCCACGAAAGGCGGGGGAAAGCTGAATGCGCAAAGATCTGAGGCCGCGACAGCTCCCGCTCGACCTCGCCCATGGCGAGGCGTTCTCGCGCGACGATCTGGTGGTCACGCCCGCCAACGAGCGGGCCGTGGCACTGGTGGAAAGCTGGCCCGACTGGCCGGCGCCCGTGGTTGTGCTTGCGGGCCCCGCGGGCTCGGGCAAGACGCATCTTTCTGAGATCTGGTGCGACTGCTCCGGTGCGACGCCCATAGAGGTTGGAACGATCGGGCCCGATGCGCTTGCGGCGGCGGAAGAAGGCCCCATCCTCATCGATGGCGCGGATATGCTGCCGCGTGACGAAACGGGCCTCTTCCACCTCATCAACACGGTCCGCGTCGCGCGCACCAATCTCCTAATGACCGCGCGCAGCCTACCGGCGGCGTGGGGTATCGAGCTTCCCGATCTCTTCTCCCGGCTCAAGGCAGCGACGGTCGTCGAGATCGAGGCGCCTGACGACATGCTGCTGGCGGGTGTGATCACCAAGCTGTTCGCGGACCGGCAGATTGCCATCGATCCGCGCGTGGTGCGGTTCCTCATGCGCCGCATCGAGCGCTCTCTGGCCACAGCCCGGGACATTGTGGACAAGCTCGACCGGGCCGCTCTTGAGCGCAAGATGCGCATCACACGCGCCCTGGCGGCCGAGGTGATCGGGATTGCCAACGAGGCCGCCTTCGACTGAAGGCTGAGGCCGCTTCCGCTCAAGCCAAATCCGAAAACGAGGGAACACCCGGGACGGCAGTTTGTTCGGCGGGCGTGCAACGATTCGCACCAACCACATTGAACGGGAGTTTGATCATGAAGATCCTTCTCAAGACCTCCGTGGGCGTCCTGGCGCTGATGTTCGGCGCCGGAATGGCCGTGGCACAGGACAGCAGCGCGCCATCTTCTGGCATGGGAGCCATGCCCTCGGATTTCACCTGCGATCAGCTTGCCGGCCTGGACGACCAGCAGGCTGAGCAAAGGATCTATTTCATCGCCGGCTATCAGGCCGCTCAGAGCGCAGGCGTAGGCATGGACAGCACCGCCAGCACGACCCCAGGAGCAGATGCTGGCATGGACACTACGGCCGGTGCCGCCCCGAGCGCTGACGCGGAAACCAGCACCACGGCTGAGGCACCCGCCACTCCTGATGCAAGCCCCGAAACGGAAACGGATATGGCAGCCGGGGCCGACACCAGCGCGGAGGAGGCATTGCCGGGCACCGACACTACCACCACCGCCGGTACCAGGAACGACACGACCGGCAGTGCGGCGGGCGGGTCCGGAGCCATGAGCGGCTTCCCTGACATCTCCGTCGAAACGGTGATGAGCGAATGCGAAAACAATCCTGACATGCTGGTGCAGGACATTCTTCGCCAGCAGTTGGGCGCGCAGTAAAGTCTCAGGCAGCGCAGCTGACACCCGCCGCAAACTGTTTGCGGCGGGTGTCCTTTTTCAATCCGCCCCTTTCATCGTTCAAGACATCGCCCGGCTCGCAGCTCTGCCTGCGTGCTGAATGACCTCTTGCGTTTGCCCGACGCAAACACTAGGGAAAACATCGTTTCGGAGCGTAGCGCAGCCTGGTAGCGCATCTGCTTTGGGAGCAGAGGGTCGCAGGTTCGAATCCTGCCGCTCCGACCAGCCTGCTTCGGCGCCTGCCGCCCCTGCAGGAACGGTTTTGCGGCCATAGGCCGCCTGGCTTGCAAGCGTAGGCCCGGAGCGGTCGTTCCGGGCCTTTGGTGACGGTAAACAGGAAGAGGGTTCATCTTGTCCGCGCGCATCTACAGCCCTTCCCGGACAGCCATGCAATCCGGCACGGCCAAGACAGGCTATTGGGTTCTGGAGTTCGAGCCCCAGTCGCCGCCCCGGATCGAGCCGCTGATGGGCTATACCAGCTCGTCGGATACCCGGCGGCAGGTGCGCCTCAACTTCCCGACCCTGGAGGATGCCATCGCCTATGCGCAGAAGAACGGCATCCCCTATCAAGTCGAAAAACCCAAGAGGCCCAAGCGCCGCCAGGTTTCCTATGCGGAAAATTTCCGCTATGACCGGAAAATCCCGTGGACCCACTGATCCTGGCCGCTCCGCGCCGGGCCCCGTAGCTCAGCTGGATAGAGCACCGGCCTTCTAAGCCGATGGTCGCAGGTTCGAATCCTGCCGGGGTCGCCAGCTTTTTGTTGTCCTGCCCGGAGAGATAGGTAACAGTTTGTACCTAAGACATGGATGATAACCTTGTGACGAACGGGTTTGGTCCGGGTTCGACGCGGTCCTCCTGCTGATCAAAGCTAAGCGAGCCTTCACTGGACCATAGCGCTGCTACAGACCTGAACGGCCGGCGGGTTCACTAAGACGCAAAACGAGGGAATAACGCCCCTGCATTGTCCGACATGATCTTCTGCCTGAGAGCGCTGTCTAATTCCTTATCCTCGCGCATTTCTGCCAACTGTTCAGCTATGCCTTTGGTCTGCACCTGCGGCCAATCAGTTCCGAACAGGATCCTGTCGGGCAGCGCCGCTTGAAGAAGTGGCGCAGTCGCGTAAGGCGACATAGGCAAGGCCGTGTCGTAGTAGAAGCGCTTGAGGCTCTCAGCCGCCTTGGCTCCGTCGCGCCCCTCCGTTTCGTCCAGGTGGAAGATCCGGCCGTGGATGTATGGAAGAAACCCGCCGGCATGGGACAGGATGATCGAAAGATCGGGGTTGCGGTCGAGCGCGCCGGAAAGGATGAGGCTGAGCGCAGTCCGAGTGGTCGCCAACATGAAGTCGGTGAGCCAGTACGGAACGCTTTCGGGTGACGGCAGGTCAATCCGGTCCGGGTGGAGGAACAGGGTCGCCTTGCGCCGGTTCAGCTCGGAAAGAAGCTCCGCATAATCCGGGTGCCCGAGGTACTTGTCGCCCGAGTGGGTGATGCACATGACCCCATCCGCATCAAGCTCGTCGAGCGCGTAAACCGCCTCTTCGACCATTACCGCCGGATGGTTCAGGGGCAGGTAGGCGAAAAAGCCGAACCGCTTCGGATTGTCGCGAATCACCTCCGCGCTCGACTCGTTGATGACGCGAGTCCATTCGCGCGCTTCCCCGGCCGTGGGAAAGAGGGAAAGGGGGGCGGGTTGGCTTGCGATCGCCCCAACAATGCCGACCGATTCCATCATTTCGATCGTCTCATCCAGGCTCCATTGAGCCCAGTTTGGCCATGTCGAGCGATCCTGTGGAAGGACGCTGCGGTTCACCAGCCAGTCTTGCAGGCCAGGCGGAAAGATATGGTGGTGGGTATCTATGAGGTTGCCAGTCCCTGCAGACTGAGTGCTTGCGCGGGATGAGCCGGCAGATGCGCCGGCAACCACTGTTGACGCAGCGGCCATTTGCATGAACGAGCGGCGAGAAATCTGAAGCATAGCAGTTCTCCTTCCGGCAACGCTGAGCAGCGGCCGGATTGCTGAATGAATGCAGATTGAGCAGAGCTCGGTTGTTGGGTCGGGCGGCTCGCGAGATGATCCTGACTGTTACTCGACTTCGCGAAGCGTCTTTTCGATCACTGCAAGCCTTGATTCGATGCTGGCAAGCCTCGCTTCGATCTGTTTGCCGCTTTCTTGAATGTTGGCCAATGCTGCATTCGATTTTTCTGCAAGTTCACGGAAGCTATTTTCGCGCGCGAGGCTTGTTCGCGCCTTCCAGGCTGCCGTCAATTGCACGATAACCGTGACGATGATTACCGTGCCGAGTGTAAGTACAACAGCGCCCATCCAGGCACCGCCATCTCCGGGCATTCTCAGTCTCCTTGTTTCTTGCTGTCCGCCGTCAGGGTCTGGACGGCGGTCTCGATCATTCGTGGAGAGACCACGATCTTGAAATCCGTGACCTCAAAGTAGTTGAGCGCCTTTCCATCATCCGAAAGCTCCAGCTTGCTGGTTACCAGACCCGCCTCCTCCAGCTTCTGCAGGTGCAGATGCAAGAGCGGTCTGCTGATGCCCACCTCCCGCGCCAGCTGGCTGATATAGTTGCGGCCGTTCGCGCTGAGCGTCGCCACGATCCTAAGTCGATGTGGATTGGCGAGCGCCGAGAATACACGCAGCAACTGATCTCCCGACGGGTTTGTATCGTTGTTCCGTTTCATGTGTAAGAAAAATATTACACATGAAATTGGATGTCAACACCGCCTCCAATGTGAGGCCGTTCGCGGATTATCCTGCGGCGCGCTCAGGAATGGTCGCAGGTTGGGAGCGCGACTGAAAACTCGAATTTTGCGCAGAGGGAAATTGTCGACGCAGCGGGAATGGAAAAGCGCGATAATAGGCGACCGGTCCATGATTTTTAATGCCTGCCGCCAGCCTGCGTCGAGGGTGCCCACACGCTCTACAGGCTAAAGCGCGAGAGAAGGGAGAAGAGGCTGGTTCCCCTCTACGCTCCCTTTTGCCAAAGGCCACACCCAGCTTTTCGGCACGCCCCGACCGGTAGGCAGAGCTCAAACCCGGGCGGCGGCCGCAAGCCCGCGCTCGATGTCGGCCTTGAGGTCGTCCACGTCCTCAAGGCCGATCTGCAGGCGGATGATCGGCCCGGCGTAATCGCCCTTGGCGATCGTCCGATCGCCAAGGAAAACGTGTGTGGCAAGGCTCTCGAAGCCGCCCCACGACCACCCGAGCCCGAAAATTTCGAGCGCGTCCAGAAATGCGTGCGCCTGCTTTTGCCCGCCGCCGAAGAGCACGAAGGAGAAGATGCCGCTGGAGCCCGAAAAGTCGCGCTTCCAGATGGCATGGCCAGGATGCGATTCAAGCGCGGGATGCAGCACCTGCGCCACGCCGGGCTGGCTTTCCAGCCAGCGAGCGATGGCGAGCGCGCTTTCCTGGTGGCGGGCAAGCCGCACGCCCATGGTGCGCAGGCCGCGCAGCACCTGATAGACGTCGTCCGGCCCGGCGCACACGCCGAGCGTGATGAAGGTTTCGTGCAGGGTTTCCCAGGTCGCGGCATTGGCCGAGACGGTGCCCAGGAGCACGTCCGAATGGCCCGCCGGGTATTTGGTCGCCGCGTGGATCGAGATATCGACGCCGTGATCGAGCGGGCGGAAGAAGAGGGGCGTGGCCCAGGTGTTGTCCATCATCACCACCGCGCCCCCCGCATGGGCCGCTGCGGCGATTGCCGGGATATCCTGCACCTCAAAGGTATTGGAGCCGGGCGATTCGGTGAAGACGACCTTCGTGTTCGGCTTCATCAGCCGGGCGATATCCCCCCCGATCAGAGGGTCGTAATACTCCACCTCTACGCCCAGGCGCTGAAGCATGGTGTCGGCGAAACGGCGCGTCGGATGATAGACCGAATCGACGATCAGCACATGGTCGCCCGCCGACAGGAAGGCCAGAAGCGGCACGCAGATCGCCGCCAACCCTGACGGCACGATGATGGTTCCGGCGGATCCCTCCAACTCGTCCATCGCCCGGGCCAGTGCCTCTGTCGTCGGCGTGCCGCGCGTGCCGTAGGTGTATTTCTGGTTGCGCGCGGCCATCGTGGCCGCATCGGGGAACAGAACCGTCGAGGCGTGCACGACCGGCGGGTTGACGAAGCCGTAGAAGCCATGCGGATCGTTGCCCATATGGGCGAGCCTCGTATTGGGACCGGCCTTTCTTCCGTTGGACGCCATTCTTGCCTCTCACGATTGTTCCCGTTTGCAGACCCGCTTAGGCTCTCCGTATGCGCTGCACAAGCCTGTGTTTCAGCGGTATTCTCTCTTGACCCGCGCTGAATTATGGCATTCGATGGGCGCCGTGCTTGGGAGAAAAGCTTGGCGCCAGGCCGCCGCGGGGGTGGCTGAGGCGGCTGGCTTTGCACGTTTCATAGGGGATAAGCCCTGCGCGTTAAGAAAAAGGGTCAACAATCATGAAGCATCTGATCAAGGTATTGCTCGGCTCGGCCTTCGTCGCTCTGGCCGCAGCGCCGTCGTCCGCGGCCACGCTCGACGATGTGAAGAGCAGGGGCGTTCTGCGTTGCGGCGTTAATACCGGTTTGCCGGGCTTTGCATCACAGAACGATCAGGGCGAATGGCAGGGCCTCGATATCGATTATTGCAAGGCGGTGGCCGCAGCCGTGTTCGAGGGCGATGCCAGCAAGGTGGAATATTCGCCGCTTTCGGCTGTGCAGCGCTTCCCCGCCTTGCAGAACGGCGAAGTCGACATGCTGGCGCGTAATACGACCTGGACGATGAACCGGGACACCGCGCTCGGCCTCAACTTTGTCGGCGTGAATTACTATGACGGGCAGGGCTTCATGGTCCGCAAGGACCTGAATGTCACCTCCGCTCTACAGCTTTCGGGCGCCACGGTGTGCGTGCAGGCTGGCACCACCACGGAGCTAAACCTTGCTGACTACTTCAGCGCCAACAATATGGATTACAATCCGGTCGTCATCGAATCGCAGGCGGATGTGAACGCCGCCTATGAGCAGGGCCGCTGCGACGCGCTGACGACGGACGCCTCCGGCCTTTATGCCTCGCGTCTGGAGCTTGCCAATCCCGACGAGCACGTCATCCTGCCGGAGATCATCTCCAAGGAGCCTCTTGGCCCCGCCGTGCGCCAGGGTGACGAACAGTGGTTCGACATCGTGAAGTGGGTTCATTTCGGGCTGCTCAATGCCGAGGAGCTGGGTATTACCCGGGACAATGTCGACGAGATGCTGAATTCGGACAATCCCGATGTCCGCCGTCTTCTCGGCCTGGACGGAACCTTTGGCGAGGACATCGGCCTCACCAAAGACTGGATGGTTCATGTCATCAAGGCGGTCGGCAATTACGGCGAGATTTTCGACCGGAATGTCGGGCCGGACACGCCTCTCAAGATCCAGCGCGGCATGAACGCCCTTTGGACGAAGGGCGGTCTGCATTACGCGCCGCCGATCCGCTGATCTGACAACGAGGAACCGCGCCTTCGCAGGCGCGGTTCCTGGCAACATGACGCCGACCCGGCCCGAGTGGGCCGATGGCGCCTATGGCGGATCAAATGACGGCTGAAGCTGCAAGCATTTCCGAGCCGCGCGTGACCCTCATGCGCGACCCCAGAGTGCGTGGGCTGATCATCCAGATCGTGATGATCATTGCCATTCTGGCGTTTGCCGCATGGCTCATCAACAACACGGTGCAAAACCTCGCGCAGGCCAAAATCGCGTCCGGGTTCGGCTTTCTGTCCTCCCGGGCAGGCTTTGACATTGCCCAATTGCCGATCGACTACAGCAGCAATTCCACATATGGCCGCGCCCTGCTGGTCGGGCTCACCAATACGGTGATTGTGGCCGGTTCCGGGATTGCCCTTGCCACCATCATGGGCTTCATCATCGGGGTAGGCCGCCTTTCGCGCAACTATCTCGTGCGCGGGCTTTCGACGGTCTACGTCGAGACCTTCCGGAATATCCCGCCGCTGCTGGTTATCCTGTTCTGGTATTTCGGCGTGCTTTCCGTTCTGCCTTTGCCCCGTCAGGCGGTGGAACTGCCGTTCGGCACCTATTTGTCCAACCGCGGCTTGCAGATGCCGGCGGCAAGGTTCGATCCGGTGGCGATCTGGACGCTCGTCGCCTTCCTCATCGGCATCGCGGGCGCGCTTGTGCTTGCCCGGCTGAACCGGCTGCGGCAGATGCGCACCGGAGAACGCCGATCCCTGCTGTGGCCAAACCTGGGGCTCATCTTAGGGTTGCCGCTGGCGGTTTTTGTTGTGAGCGGCTTGCCGGTTACCTTCGAGTTTCCGGAGGCGACACGCTTCAATCTTGTGGGCGGATGGCAGGTCAAGCCAGAGTTCCTGGCGCTCTTTCTGGCGCTCTCCTTCTACACCGCCGCCTTCATTGCCGAGATCGTGCGCGCCGGTATTCTGGCCGTCTCATGGGGGCAGACGGAGGCCGCCTATGCGCTCGGGCTGACGCGTGGCGCGACGCTGCGGCTGGTCGTCGTGCCGCAGGCCTTCCGCGTCATCATCCCCCCGCTCACGAGCCAATACCTGAACCTGACCAAGAATTCCTCGCTCGGCCTCGCGGTCGGTTATCCGGAGCTGGTGGCGGTCGGTTCCACGGTGCTCAATCAGACGGGGCAGTCGGTCGAAGTGGTTGCGATCTGGATGGTTGTTTATCTGGGTCTCAGCGTCGTCACGTCGGCTTTCATGAACTGGTTTAACGCCCGCGTGGCGCTCGTGGAGCGGTAGGAGGAGGCATGCAGGAACAAGTCGCCTTTTACGTCGCCCGCGAGCAGAAGCCGGCGCTCCCGCCGCCGCCGAGCGAATATGGTTTGCTGGCGACGGTGCGGAAGAACCTTTTCGCCACGCCCTTTGATGCGGTCCTGACCATTGCCCTGAGCATCTTTTGCGTCTGGGCCGCATGGAACATTATCGAGTGGGCGCTGCTTTCCGGCGTTTTCGTCGGCAGCGACCGCCAGGCCTGCCTTGCCGGCGAGGGCGGACCGGTTGGCGCCTGCTGGGCTTTCGTTTCGGCAAAGCTCGGCCAGTTCATGTATGGTCTTTATCCGCTGGATGAGCGCTGGCGTGTCGATCTGGCGCTGCTCCTGCTTGTCATTCTGGGGGCTGGGCTGGCCATTCCAGCCGTGCCTTACAAGCGCCTGAACGCCGTTCTTCTGCTGATCGTCTATCCCTTCGTAGCGCTGGTTCTGCTTACCGGCGGCCGGTTTACTATCAGCGGAAGCTGGATCGCGCTGCTTTTCATCGTGGCGGCCTTCCTTTCGATCATCTTCGCCTCCGGCAATCCCGGTGTATCGCCGAAGCTGATCAGGGTTGCCACGTGGCTGGTTGCGCTGGCTTTCCTTCTCCTCATACTGGCCAATGTTGTTACGGGCGGACGGATGGTGCTTCTGACCTTCCGCTTCTCGCCGCTGGCCCTGCTTTCGTTCCTTACGGCGCTTGCCTCGACTGGCGCGAGCGTGCTTGCCGCCGTTCGTGCGGGAGCAAAGCAGAACGGCGTGCTCCTGAGGGTTCTGCTGCCGCCGTTCGTCGTCGCTATGCTGATCGTGCTTCTGGCCGGAGACTTCGGCTTGCGCCCCGTGCCCACGAATCTTTGGGGTGGGCTGATGCTGACGCTGGTGGTGGCGCTCACGGGCATTGCGGCTTCGCTGCCGCTCGGCATACTGCTTGCGCTTGGCCGCCGTTCCAGCATGCCGGCGGTCCGCCTGTTCTCGGTGGTCTTCATCGAATTCTGGCGCGGTGTGCCGCTGATCACCGTCCTCTTCATGTCGACCTTCATGATTCCGCTCTTCCTGCCGGTCGGCGTGACCTTCAACCAGCTTCTGAGAGCGCTCATCGGCGTGGCGCTGTTTTCCGCCGCCTATATGGCCGAGGTGGTGCGCGGCGGGCTGCAGGCGGTGCCCAAAGGCCAGTATGAGGGGGCAATGGCACTGGGGCTCGGCTACTGGCAGATGATGCGTCTGGTCATCATGCCGCAGGCGCTCAAACTCGTCATTCCGGGTATCGTGAACACATTCATCGGCATGTTCAAGGATACGAGCCTAGTCTACATCATCGGACTGGCCGATCTCTTGGGGACGGTGCGGCGCGGTTTCTCGGACCCGAACTGGATTACCCCGACGACGGCCGCGACGGGGCTCGTCTTTGCGGCATTCATCTACTGGCTCTTCTGCTTCAGCATGTCGCGCTATTCAATTTTCATGGAACGCCGGCTTCACACCGGCCACAGGCGATGATTCAGGGAGAAGGAACATGGCTGCCCAGAACGCGACCGGTGTAGACACCCAGGCCGACCGCTCCAAACTGCAGATCTCCGATACGGAGGTTGCCATCGAGATCATCGGCATGCACAAGTGGTATGGCGAGTTCCACGTGCTGCGCGACATCAATCTGAAGGTAATGCGTGGCGAGCGCATCGTGGTCTGCGGCCCTTCGGGTTCCGGCAAGTCCACCATGATCCGCTGCATCAACCGGCTCGAGGAACACCAGAAGGGCCGGATTATCGTCGATGGCATCGAGCTGACAAACGACCTCAAGAAGATCGATGAGGTGCGACGCGAAGTCGGCATGGTGTTCCAGCACTTCAATCTGTTCCCGCATCTGACCATTCTGGAGAACTGCACGCTGGCGCCCATCTGGGTGCGCAAAATGCCGAAGCGCGAGGCAGAGCGGATAGCCATGCACTATCTTGAGCGGGTGCGCATCCCCGAGCAGGCGAACAAATATCCGGGCCAGCTCTCCGGCGGGCAGCAGCAGCGCGTGGCCATTGCCCGCGCGCTATGCATGAATCCGCGCATCATGCTTTTTGACGAGCCCACCTCCGCGCTCGATCCGGAGATGATCAAGGAAGTGCTCGACACGATGGTGGATCTGGCCCACGAGGGCATGACCATGATCTGCGTCACCCACGAGATGGGATTTGCTCGCCAGGTGGCCAACCGCGTGATCTTCATGGATCAGGGGCAGATCGTGGAGCAGAACACGCCGGCCGAATTCTTCGACAACCCGCAGCACGAACGCACAAAGCTCTTCCTGTCGCAGATTCT
>ERZ777003.1904-NODE-1904-length-27579-cov-5.933331_pt1 | contig 27579 bp, 22 predicted proteins | sample MGYA00374956_ERZ777003 | MGnify/ENA primary metagenome ERZ777003 (study PRJEB29302, sample SAMN06268252) | bioreactor metagenome | isolation source: Joint BioEnergy Institute, California, USA | place: USA:Joint BioEnergy Institute, California, USA | collected... | reverse complement strand
CCCCCTTGTCTCGCTAGGTCCGGAACAAGACCTTTTCGTGGGTAAACGCCCGCACTGCGCCCCAAAACGCAAGGCCCAGCGCGACCGCAAGCGACACCAAGGTCACCAGCACCTCGGGCAAACCCACCGCGCCCATAAACACTTCCCGGCACACCAGCAGCACGTTGAGCACGGGGACGGCGTACGTCCACAGGGACGCCCCGATTTCCTCGACGTACATCAGGTACATGGCCGGAAACATGACGGCGAACATCAGGCCGCTCACGTACGACTGGGCCTCCCGGAACGACTTGCTGAAGACGCTCAGCGCCAGCTGCAGCGCGGACATGAGCCCAACGAACAAGGTCATGGTCGCCAGCATCGCCAAAAGCCCGCCGCCGGTCAAGTTGACGCTGAGCAGCCCCTGGGCGCCGAGCAGCCGCGGCAGCATGTACAGCAGGGACACGGACGCACTGCCGATGAGCAGCACCACCGCTGCCAGGGCGATGGTGCAGACGGCGAGGAACTTGCCGGCCACGATGGCCGCGCCCGGCACCGGGGTCATGATGAGGCATTCCAACGAATTGCGCTCCTTCTCGCCCGCGCCCGCGTCGATGGCCGTGTACATGCCCCCCACCACCGCCCAGACGACGATGAAGAAGGGGATCATCATGGCCAACAGCCGCCCGCCGAAGTCCTCCCGGCGCGTAATGTCCCGCGCCTCCAGGGCGAACGGTTCCAGAAGCTCCGTCGACAGCCCCCGCTCGGCCAGGCGCCGGGAGACGAGTTCCTCGCCGTAGCGGCCGAGCAACGACTGGAACAAGTCCGCCGCCATGCTGGACCTGCTCGTTCCCGAATGCGAAATGACCCGGATGGGCACGGGCTGTTCGGCCGAGAGAAGCGCTGCCGCTCCCTCCGGCACCTCCACCACGAGCTGCACCTCACCCTCGGAAAGCCGCGTCTCCAAGGCCGCGACGTCCGAGCCCGCCGGGGCCCGCTCGACGGCGAGCGCCCCCGTCGATTCGATCCAGCCCGCCAGCTCGGGCAAGTTTTCTGCACCGACGACGACGGCCACAGGCACCTCCCGAGCCAGCGATTCCTGCTGGCGCACCATCATCACCGGGCCGACCACGATCATGACCGGCATGAGCACGATGGGCAAAAGCACCATCATATACAGCGTCCGCTTGTCCCGCACGCTGTCCAGCAATTCCCGCAGCCATACGGCCCTCACCTTAGCCCACACGGCGATCAGCTCCATTCCCTCGCAGCTCAACCCAGTGGGCGAACGCGTCCTCGAGCGTCGCCGCCCCGACCGCAGCGCACACGTCGCGGGGCGTGCCGAAAGCACAAATCTCGCCGCCGACGATGATCGCCACCCGGTCGCATACCCGGTCGGCCTCAAGCAGATAGTGGCTGGAGAAAAGCACGCTGCGGCCAGCCTTTTTGCTCTCGCGGATGAAGTTGATGACGGCCCGGGATGCGAGCACGTCAAGGCCGGCCGTCGGCTCATCCAGGATCAAGACGGGCGGGTTGTGGAGGACCGCCCGGGCGAGGGCAAGCTTTTGCCGCATGCCTTTGGAAAACTCCTCCGCGCGCTGGTGCTTGGCGGCGGTCAGGCCGAGCCACTCGAGGAGCTCGTCGATGCGCCGCTCAAGCTCCGGACCGCCGAGCCCGCACAGATGGCCGAAATACCGCAAGTTCTCCGCGGCCGTGAGGCGCCCGTAAAGCCCGGGGTCGGTGGGCAGTACGCACACGTTGGCCCGCACCTTGAGCGGATCCTTGACCACGTCGAAACCTGCGACCATGACCGTACCCCGGGTAGGCCGCAACGTGGTGGCCAGCACGCGCAACGTCGTCGTCTTGCCGGCGCCGTTGGGACCTAGAAGCCCGACCACCTCACCCGGTTTCACATCAAAGCTGATGCCCCGCACGACCAGGCGGGCTCCGTACGCCTTCTCAAGTCCCCGAACCTCAATCAACCAACCCACTCCATTCGTCGCCGCCCCAGCGCGGCCGCTACTCCCACCTGAAGCGCCAGACCGCGATGACTCCGGCGGCCAGCGCCCACGCCCCCAAGTATAACAGCCTGCCGGCATGGGATACCAGAAAATCTCCTTGGATGGCCACGGCGCGCATCGCTTCCGCCGGCGGCGTCATGGGCAGGAGGTTGATGAGGAGCTGCAAAGCCCCGGTATTCCTTCCCATCACGGCACCCGCAAAGTTCCATTCATTCCCAGTTCGCTGTGGCCCGGCACCGTGCAAATGTAGCGAATCGTCCCGGACTGCCGCACCGTGAACTCCACCACGGCCTCCTCGCCGGGGCCGATGACCGGCGTGGACACGTCCCAATCGGGGATCGTCCAGTCGTGTTCGATGGTGCCGGTGTTGCGAAAGACGAGCCGCACCCGGTCCCCCCGGTTGGCGCTCAGTTCGGCGGGGTCAAAGCCGTATTCAAACCCCGACACCGTAAACTCCCGCACCGGTGCAGGCTCTTCCAGGGGCACGAGCAGCGCCCGGCCGTACGTCAGCGCTCCGATCAAGAGCACGATGGCCACAGCCACCCAGATGACCGCACGCACTTTCTACCCTCCTTCCCGGGCCGCCACGGCCCCACCGGCGCGGTAGGAAACCGGCACGCCGCAGATGCGGGCCGTGAGATCGTCCAACGCCATCAAGTCTTCCTTGCCGACGTCCCGTACCGACGTCTTGCCCAGGGCCCGCACCGCGACCGCCATCTCCCAGGAAACGGCCCTCAGGTAGTTGGCCAGCCGGTGGGCGGCTTCGTCCACATCGAGCCGGTGTTCCTGGTGGCCCCCGAAAAATACAAGCTGCGTCGGAGGCTCCCAGGGAAGCGACTTGAACACCTGGCCGTGGGCGATGACGAACAAGGCCACGGTGCCGATGTACACGGCGTCAGCGCCCAACGCGAGCACCTTGAGAAAGTCGCCGGGCGTATACAAGCCGCCGCTCACGATGAGACTCACCTGGTCCCGGGCGCCGCGGGATTCGAGGAACGCCGCCGCCCGCACCAGGGCATGCAGGGTAGGCAGCCCGAAGTCGTCCTGCAAGATCGGCGGGCTTCCCTTGGTCGCGGCCTGCGCGCCGTCCAAAGCGACGACGTCCACCCCGGCCTCTAGACACGCCTCAAGGTCCGCCTCCAGCCGCCGCCCCGGCGCGAGCTTGACGCCGATGGGCACGCCGCCGGTTTCCACCCGCAGTTCGTCCACAAGCTCTTTCAGGCTTCCCGCGGCCAGCGCAGCGTGGTGCGAACCGATGACGGCCGGCCGGGATGGGGGAACGCCAAGCTCCAGTCGCAGGCGGCGGTCGCTGCGCGCCCCCACCACTTCGCCGCCGACGCCCGTCGACGCCCCCTGCCCGAAGTGGATCTCAACCATGGACGCGTGGCGCAAAGCGTGCGGGTCCGTGCCCCAGGTGGCCCGGGCGTACTGGACGATGACCTTCGCAGCCGCCTGGCGCTCAAGGGGCGTAAGCGGCCCTTCGCCGCTATTGCTGGCGGTACCCGCCAAGGCGGCTCCCCGGGCGAGGGCCACCTTGGCCCGCTGGCTCAAAGCTAAGCCATAGGCCATCCCGGACACGAGGATGGGGATGTCGACCTGCAGAGGCTTTTTCGCGCGCGGGCCGATGGTGACCGACAAGTCCACCGGCGCGTCGTGCGCCGCGGGCCGGCGGGCGATTTGCGCCCCGTCAAAGACGAGGCTTTCAAGATTCGGCCAGCGGCGGGGGCTGCCGAGCGGCCGGTGGAGCAGGGCGCCGTACTCGGCCCGCAAGCCGTTTTCCAGGATGATCTGCGGTCCCGGCCGGCGGGCAGCGCTGATCAGTTCCCACAGGTTTTCCCGGTACGGATCGCTCTGCAGGCGCAGCATGAAGGTGCGCAGCGCCTGCTGCAACCCGTCCCGCACCCAGGATCCGGCAAGGCGGCGGCCTGCGATCCCCGCCACGACTGCGCCCGCGGCCAGGGGCAAGAGCCAGCGGGCTTCCGTGCGCCGGCGGGAACGCCACCGCTGACGGTTTCCGGAAAGAAGCTTGCGGCGCCGGTCCATCCCCCGCCCCCCGAAGATCCGCGTTGCGCCCCCGGCGCGAGCCGGTTTTTGCGACCTGGCGCACGCTTCCGACGCGTCTAGCTTCACCATCACCGCCGCACACTAACCGGGGAGGTGGCCATCACGCGCCTGCTCATCCTGGGCGGCAGCTTTGCGGGGCTCGAAGCGGCCTGCACGGCCCGCAGGCTGCTTGGGCAGCGCGCCCGGATTACGCTCATCGATCGCTCGGGCACCTTCGTGTTCCGCCCCGCGTTGCCGTGGGTCGTCTTTGGGGAGCGCGCCCCCAACCAGGTCACCCTTTCCTTGCCCCGTATTCTCGCGGCTTGGGGCGTCGAGTTCGTTCAAGATGACGTTGAGAGCCTCGAGCCAGACGCCGGGCATGTGTGGGGACGCCGGGGCCGGTACGCCTACGATTACCTCATCATCGCCCTGGGCGCGAGCTCGCCGCCCAAGGCACCGCCCGGCGGCGGGCGGTGCTTTGTCCCCATCTGGCTCGAGGAGTCCGTGCGCCTGCGGGAGGCCGTGCGCGCCTTCCGGGGCGGACATGTGGTCGTCGCCTTGCATCCCCGATCGCCGCTAGCATGCCCCGCCTACGAATTCATCTTCCAGGCCGCGGCGTTTTTTGCCCGGCAAGGCCTAGGGGAACGGTGCCGGCTCACGCTCGTTACCTATGAGGATGACCCCTACGCCGTCGGCGGCACCGCGGCGACCCGGACCGCCCGGCGCTGGCTGGCCCAGTCCGGTATCCGGGTCCTCACCCGCACCTTTATCGAAGATGTCGCACCGGGCCGCGCCGTTTTGGGCGACGGGTACGAACTGCCGGCGGACCTCCTTATCGTGCTGCCCGCCTACCAGGGAAGCCTGTTCCTGCGGCAGGTGCCTTACCTAACCGACGCGGAAGGGTTCGTCGTGACCGACCCCTCCATGCGGTCCCGGGCATACGTCAACGTCTTCGCGGCGGGCGACTGCGTGGCGTTCCCAGGTCCCAAAACAGGCCTGATGGCCGAACAGCAGGCTCAGGTCGCCGTCGCCAACATCGCCGCGGACTTGGGCCTTGCAAGGCCGCGGCATTACCGCTCCCTCGTGGCGTGCCTGGTGGACCTGGGCCCCGGGAGGGGGCTTTTGTCCGTGCGCCAGCCCGCGCCCCAGCAGGGTCGTGTGCGAACCCGTCTTTTTATGGCGGGGCCCCTCCCCCGTTGGGCCAAGTTTATGCTGGAGAGGTATTACGTCCGCTACCGACTGGGAAAGACGCATGACGCTGGCGCAGGCGCCCGGCGGCGTCAGTTGTAAGGCACCGGCCGCCGCAGCAGCCCCGGTGACTCGATGCCGCCCGCCCCCGGCTCTACCTGCACGTCGATCTCGACGTGAGGGAAAAGCTTCTGCCAATCGACGCTCCGCCAAAGCCCGGGGTAGTGACGGCGCACCAGTTCGCCCAGGCGCAGGTAGTCGACTTGCAGCTCCCCTTGCGCTCGCTCCACCGCCGCCATGGCCCGTTCCCGAATCGCGGCGATCAAGGCTCCGGTCAGCCGGCTCAAGTCCGCCGGGTCCTCGGGATCCATCGGGCATCCCGCCAAGTCCACAAGCCGCCCGGAGACGGCACGGCGGACGTGAAACCGGGGCCGCCCGTCCAAAATGGCGACGGTGACCCGGTGGTCGACGAGCCGGGCCCAGGCGGCAACTTGGCCTGCCGGGGCTACGGGACAGTCAAACTGCACCAATGCCCGGTACACCCACCCCAGAAGACAATTGGTTCCTTCGGCCTGGACCGCGTCGAGCCACCCCACGAGCGTCCCGCCCTTGAGCACGCCGCCGCCCACCAACCGGAGCTGTCCCTCTTGGACCACGACGCGCGGGGCGACGGCGCTGCCGGTTTCCTGAAGATCCCGGTGAATGCTGGCCACGTCCCGGGGCCGGATCATGCCCGGATAAAACGGAAACTGGTCGGCAAACGATCGCAGCGCCAAGGCTACGAGCGGCTGGGCGCTGGGCAAAAGCCTCAGCACCCCCCGGGCTTCACCGTCGACCAGATAGAGATACGCCCGCGGATTAAGCGGGTCCCAGCGCATGAAAGGATCCAGCACGCGGGCCACGCCCTCGCGGGCGACGGCTTCGCCGACGGCTACGGCAATAACTTGAGTCCAAAGGGGCTCCCGCTCAAGCTCGCTGCGCAGCTCGTTGCCGGCTTCTATCAGCGACACGCCCGACGCCTCCATGACGATCTTGGGTTCGCGGACAGCGCCGCTGTCCATGGCCGATGGCCCTAGCGCGGCAGGCGCCGGCAGCTCCACCGCCAGGCGCAACCGGCGGGAGTCGGCGGGATCCGTATCCACGGCCATGGCCATGACCAAGCCGCGCCGTTCCAGGTCCAGGTAGTCCCAACAGCCCCCCAGCAAAAAAGCGGACAGCACCAGCGCCAGCAGGGCCAAGGCGCGGCGTCCGCCGGGAAACGTCACGACGCCCTCCTCCCGGCCCCGGTCCGTCCCCGCAGCTCGGCGCAAACGAGAAGCACCCCGGGCAGCCCCAACGCGGCTACGGTAACCACGATTGGCTTGACGGTCTGTCCCCACTGCACGAGTTCCACCTGGCCCACGGGCAGCGCACCCAGCACCGCCGCCACCAGCCCCGTGACCCACGTCGTCCCGGCCGCCGTCGGTCTTCTCAAAAGCCGGCTGAGCGCCGTCGACGCCGCGTATTGAAGCAGCGACACGGTGGAGAACGCCATGGCAATCCATGCCATGAGGAACACGGGATCGAGCCTGAACCCCGTAAACCCGGGCAGCTCCACGAGCTGAAACGCGAGCAGCGTCGGGTACATCAAGCCGGCGATCTCTCGCGGCCCCATCATCGACAGCATTACCACGTTCGCGGCCGAGGCCGGCAATGCGACAAACGCGATGCCCACCAGGGCAGCCCGCAGCGCCCGCTCCCGCCGGCGCAAATGCGGCAGCACCATCCATAGGACGCTCAGGCCAAAACCTTGGACGAAAGCTAGCCACGTGCCGCGCAAGACCGGCAGCACGCCGTCCTCCAGCAAGGGCAGGAGCCGGCCGATGTCGGCGTCCGACATCCCGGCGAGCACCACGAACAAAAACGGAGCCGCGTAAAGGGGCACGAACAGGAGAAACATGCGGGCCATAGGCTCAAGGCCATGAAGGACGAGATACGTGGTGACGAGGACGAAATAAACGTTGAGAACCCACCCGGGACTCTCCGTAAGCAGCGTCGTCGTCAGCAGGTGGGCCTGGGTGCGCAAGAGCCATCCGGCGCCCAGGAGCCAGTACAGGATGTAAAACACCCCACAAGCCCGCCTAAGGCGCGCCCGAGCAGCCCCCGGGCCGCCTCCACCAAGGTCGCGTCCGGGAAGCGTTGATTGACCCGCAGGGGAATCCAAACTGCGAGAAGGATCAGCACAAAGGACAACGGCACCGCGAGCCAGCTGTCCCGCCCCGAGACAGCGATGATGTCCCGGGGCGCGGTGAGGAAATTGACGTGGGCCAGAGCTGTCCACACGATGATGGTCAAGGCCTGGACCGGCAGCAGATCGTTGTCCCTCTCGCGGGCCAATGTTTACCGTTCCCCCTCGGGTTTCTCAGTACCGGGATCCCGCATCCGCCGGGCATCCTCCGGCTGCAAGTACGACGGCCGGTAGTGAAAGCTGTGAAACAGATCTTGCAGTTGCTCCAAAAGATCCCGGCCGGCAGGGGGACGGCTCGGCGGGGGCGCTTCCCCCGGCGAGGCGCCCCTGCCCAGCAGGCGGCTGATAAGCGACCGCAACCGCGCACCACGCCCTTTGCAGTTCCCGGATCAATCTCCGCGGCCGGGTGTGGGATTATGCGCCCGGAATGGGAGGGTGTTCCGTCTTGACGCCCGAGGCCGAACGTATGTTAGGATAAAGATCCCCGAACATTTGATCGCAGGGAGGACCAACGGCATGTCTGTTATCGCGTGTCTGCGGATCCCGCCCACGACCGCCGTCTGCGACCTGTGCGCCGAACTAACGCCCGTAGTCGAGCCCGCCCCGGACTGCGTATGGATGGACTGGACCGGCGGCCCGCCCGCCGCGGTGCTGGCCCATCGCCTGGCCGGGCGCTTGGCCCGCCTGGCGGGGACGCTAGGCGCCGGTGCCGGGACACGGAGCGTTGAGCACAAGACGCCGCCTGCCGGTGCCGGACCTCTCCCCTACCGGCTGGGCGTGGCGCCGTGCCGCTTTGCCGCCGCGGTGCTGGCTTCTCCCGGGATCGACAAGGCCGCCGCCGTCTTGCCCGTCCGGCCAGTCCCCGGCGGCCACTGGCTGCGTCCCGAGGCGCTGCCAGCGTTCGCAGCCCGCCTGCCCGTGGCCCTCCTCCCCGGTCTCGATCCGGACGTACAGGCCGCCTTGACAGCGCTCGGCGTCAACACCTTGGGGGAGCTGCTGGCAAGCCCCCGGGATCTCCTGCACGCTCGCCTCGGCGCGGCAGCCGGCCCGCTGCTGGACTGGGCACGAGGCCACGACCCGCGCCCGGTGCGGGCCCTGTACCCGCCGGAGCGGCTGACGCACCGCATTCCTGCGGAGACGATGGCCGGCGCCGACTCCGGGCGCCTAGAAACTTTGCTCGCCCAAGCGGCAGGCGTTCTGGCCGCACGCCTGCACGCCGCGGGCCAGGCGTGCGCCGAGCTGGCGATCGTCTGGGGCGGGTCCCGGCACGAACGGCGCTTCACCCCGCCCATCGCCGGCGCCGGACAGCTGGCCCGGGCTGCGATATGGCTGGCAAAGCAAGCTGGGGCGGGATGGGCCCGTACTGCGGGCCGGGGCGGGCAGCCGTCGCCGCTGGAAATCCAGGACGACTGCGTGCTGGAGGTCACCCCAACGGGCTATGCAGGGCGGCAGGCACTTTTATGGGAACCCGACCGTCCCGGCGGCGCCCGCCATCACCCCGCCCTGGCCGCGGTCCGCGCCCGTTTTGGCCACACGTTTTGCTCCCCGGCGCGGCTTGCCGGCTGCGCCCGGGAAGCGGTCGCCCGCTATGAGGCTATGAATCGCTTTTTCCGGCTCTCGGACGGGTAGGGATGATGCATGCGCTTGCTAGACGTCCCCGTCGACGTCGCGCTGGAAGAAGGCCGGCCGGCGCGCTTTCGCTGGCAAAACCGCACCTACCGCGTGGCCCGCGTCGCCGATCATTGGTCGTACGTGGGCCGCTGGTGGGCCGGCGAAGGCGAATGGCGCTTCTTCCGGGTGGAGACGGCCGGCGGAGGGGTGTTTGAACTGTATCTGGATGTAGCGGCAAAACAGTGGAGGCTATACCGGGTGTATGACTGACGCGGGTTTCGTGCACCTGCACGTCCACTCGCCTTTTTCGTTCTTGGACGGCGCGAGCGCCATCGACGAGCTGGTACGGCGCGCGGCGGACTTCGGGATGCCCGCTTTGGCCCTCACCGACCACGACAACTTGAGCGGCGCCGTCCGTTTCGCCCAGGCGTGCGCCAGGGCCGGGATCAAGCCCATCATCGGCTGCGAGCTGACCTTGGCCGGCGGCCATCACTTGACGGCCTTGGCAACTTCGCCCAAAGGCTATGCCAACCTGTGCCGCATCGTCTCCGCGGCCCATCTGGACAATGCCCGGGGAGAACCGCGCGCCGCCTGGGACGACCTTGTCCGTTGGCGACAAGACGTGCTGTTCCTCTCCGGATGCCGCCGGGGCGAGATTGCCGCCTTGCTCTACCAGCGGCGCTTCCGGGAAGCCGAAGCCGCCGCCCGCCGCTATGCGGACGCCCTGGGCCGGGAGCGCTTTTTGCTGGCCCTGGAGGCGACAGAGCTTCCAGGCCAGCACGCGGTCAACGAAACTCTCGTGGAGCTGGCCGAGCGCCTGGGACTGACGGCGGTGGCCACGGGCAACGTGCACTATGCAACGCGGGAACGCCACCCCGTCCACGACATCCTGCGCTGCATCGCGCTGGGCGTCACCGTCGACGATCCGCATCCCGGCCGGCCGTTCAACGATCAGTTGTACCTGATCCCGCCAGGCACCATGCGGGAGCGGTTCGCCTGGTACCCACAAGGATTGGCCAATACCTTGGCGGTCGCGGAACGGTGCCAACCGGCCCTGGTACTAGGCCAGCCCCGGCACCCCCGGTTTCCGCTGCCGGAAGGCCAGACGGCCCGGGAACTGCTGCACCAGCTCACCTGGGCCGGAGCCGAGCGCCGCTACGGCCGTATTTCGCCCGCCCTGCGCGAGCGGATCCAGGGAGAGCTCGCCATCATCGATCACTTGGATATGGCCGACTACTTCCTCGTCGCGTGGGATGTCGTTCAGTATGCCCGCGAGCGGGGCATCCGCACCAGCGGCCGCGGCTCGGCGGCCGACTCGGTCGTCGCCTACTGCCTGGGGCTCACGGACGTAGACGCGTTCCGCCGCAACTTGCGTTTTGAACGCTTCCTCTCCATCGAGCGGGGCGAGCCGCCCGACATCGACATCGACTTTGAGGCCGAGCGGCGCGACGAGGTCGCGGCCTACGTCTACGAACGCTACGGCCGTGACCACGTGGCGGCGGTAGCCACCTACCACACCTACCACGCCCGCGGCGCGTTGCGGGAAGTGGGCAAGGCGCTCGGGATTAGCCCGGAGGAGATCGACGCCGTAGCCAAGCGCATGCCCCACCTGCCCGCCGACGCCATCGAACGGGCGCTGCACCGCTACCCGGAGCTGCGGCCGGTTTCCATGGACGGCGACGTGCGGCGGCGCCAGTGGTTCGCCTTGGCGCAGGCGTTGGCCGCGTTCCCGCGCCATCTGGGCACCCACTCCAGCGGCCTTGTCATCAGCGCGGCGCCGCTTGTGGACATCACGCCGCTGCAAATGTCCGCCAAGGGGGTGATCATGAGCCAATTTGACAAAGACGACGTGGAAGCGCTCGGGCTCATGAAGCTGGACCTGTTGTTCCTGCGCATGCTGGGGGCGGTCAACACGGCCGCCCGGGCCATCCAGCGGCGCGACGCCGGGTTTGACTACGATCGCATCCCCGACGACGACCCCCGGACGTACGAGCGCCTGCGCCGGGGAGAAACCGTGGGCGCGTTTCAGCTCGAATCCCCGGCCCAGCGGGCCTTGCACCCCAGGCTGCGCCCGCGGGAGTTTGAGGATATCGTGGCGTCCGTGGCCCTCATCCGGCCCGGGCCCATCAAAGGCGACATGGTGCGCCCCTTCATCGCCCGCCGCAACGGGCAGGAGCCCATCACCTACATCCACCCCAAGCTGCGGCCGATCCTGGAAAAGACGTACGGGGTCGTGTTGTTCCAGGAGCAGGTGATCGAGATCGCCCGGGAGATCGCCGGTTTCACGCCCGGTGAAGCCGACCGGCTGCGCCGGGTGATGTCCTCCTTCCGGTCACAGGCGGAGATGGATCGCATCGGCGAAGAGTTCATCGCGAAAGCCATCGAGCGGGGATGCACGCCTGAGGTGGCCCGCACCATCTTCGGCTACATCGCAGGCTACGCCGGCTACGGCTTTTGCGAGGCCCACGCCGCCTCCTTCGCCACCATCGCTTACAAGACCGCCTACCTGCTCGAGCACTACCCGGCGGAGTTTTACGCCGCCCTGCTCGCCCACCAGCCGATGGGCTACTACCCGCCCAACACGCTGCTGTGGGAAGCCAAGCGCCGGGGTGTGGCCGTCCGCGGGCCATGCGTCAACCAGAGCGCCCCGGCATACACGATTGAGGCGGACGGCGCGATTCGCGTCGGCCTTGGACAAATCCGCTCGTTGAGCGCGACCACCCTGGAGGCCATCTTGTCGGCGCGGGCGGAGCGTCCTTTCCGGTCGCTGGCCGACTTTTGCCGGCGGGTCGCTCCTTTGACGATCGAGGAGGCGGAGCAACTGGTGCTGGCGGGCGCTTTCGACGGGCTCAACACCAACCGTCGCGCCCTGCTGTGGCAATTGCCGGCGGTGCTCGGCGACAGCCGCCGGGAGCGGGAGCTTCAGGGGCATATGCGCCTGTATCCCGAAACGCCCGTGGCGGACGTGGACGATTTCCCTCCTCTGGAGCGGGATTTGCGCGAGTACTATGCGCTGGGTGTCACGGTGAAACGCCACCTGATGCAGCACTGGCGACCGCGCCTTGACCGGCGCGGCGTCGTGCCGTGCGGGCAGGCGCTGCAGCTGCCCCACAAACACCCGGTCACCGCCGCGGGCTTGTGCATCCGTCCCCACCGCCCGCCCACCAAAAGCGGCCGCACGGTGGTGTTTCTGACCTTAGAGGATGAGACGGGGCTGATCGACGTCACCGTCTTTGAGGACGTCTATATGCGCTGGGGACAAGACCTGTTCGTCAGTCCTTTGCTGCAGGTGTCCGGCAAAATCGACCGGCACGGCGAGGGGGTCAGCATCACCGCCGAGCGGCTGGAAAGCCTGGCGTAAACCGATGAAGGATCGGCGGGAAACACCTCGAACTGCCATTGTCATTACCTCAGCACAAAACGAAGGAGGACTCACCATGGCAAAGACTGCTGCAACGCATGCGCAGGCCCGGCCGCGCGTTCAAGGCCGGACCCTCGTTCTCACCCTCACGGTAGCCGCCATGCTGCTGGCCGCTTCGTTCGGTACGGGGCTCGCCGCCGCCGGTCCGGTGCGCATCGGGATCGTCCAGTTCGTGGAACACCCGGCATTGGACGCGTTCCGTCTCGGATTCGTCCAAGCGCTCGAAGACTCCGGGCACGGGCTCGGCACCGACATTATCCTTGACTATCACAACGCCCAAGGCGACTTCATCGTCGCCCGCACCATCGCGGAAAAGTTCGTGCAGGACAAGGTCGACCTCATTTTCGCCATCGCCACCGGACCGGTGCAGGCCGCGGCCGCTCTGACGGACACGATCCCCATTGTGTTCGCCGGCGTGCGGGATCCGGTAGGCGCCGGCGTCGTGGAAAGTTTCGAGCGTCCCGGGGGCAACATTACCGGCACATCCCACTGGACGCCCGTCAGCGAACAGATCAAGCTGGTGCTGGAGATCATGCCGAATGCTCGCCGCATCGGCATCCTGTACAACGCCGGCGAACTCAACTCCGTCATCCAGGTGGACGAGGCGCGCCAGTGGGCAGCCCGCTACGGCCTGACGCTGGTGGAGCGCACCGTCGTCTCCACCAACGACGTACGGCAGGCCGCCGAGTCGCTGGTCGGCAACGTGGACGTGATCTTCCTTCCCACGGACAACACGGTGGTGTCCGCGCTGGAGTCGGTTCTGTTCGTGGCCGAGCGGTTCCGCCTGCCCGTCATCGCGTCGGACATCGCCAGCGCCCAGCGGGGCGTCGCAGCGGCGTACGGCGTGGACGAGGTGAAACTGGGCCGCCAAGCCGGGCAGATGGCCCTCCGCATTCTCTTTGAAGGCGCAGAACCGGCGACGATGCCGGTGGAAATCCAGCAGGTGCTGGATTTGGCGGTCAACGAGGACGCCGCCCGCCGTATGGGGCTGACGATTCCTCCCGAGGTCATCGAGCGGGCCTCGCACCGGTTCTAAAGAACACGGCGGCCGAAACCGGGTCCGTCTGTCCGCGGACTCGGGTTTCGGCCGCCGATTTCGCCTGTCGCGCCCCCTTGCACCTAGCGCTCCAGCGCTCCCGGCGATGTCGTTGACCTATCCTTAGGCCCTCCAGCACCGTGGAATAAACCGGCCGGCTCCGTCAGCTCGCGGCCGCCTCAAGCTCCGCGAACTGGCTCCGGTACAGGCTGGCGTAGAAACCGTTCGCGGCCAATAGCTGATCGTGCGTGCCCTGCTCGATGATGCGGCCATCCCTTATCACCAGCACCAGATCGGCATCCCGGATGGTGGACAACCGGTGAGCGATTACGAAGCTCGTGCGGCCCTGCATCAGGTCGTGCAGCGCCCGCTGGATTTGCAGCTCCGTGCGGGTGTCGACGCTGCTTGTGGCCTCATCGAGGATGAGGATGACCGGATCCGCGAGCAGCGCCCGGGCGATGGTCAAGAGCTGCTTCTGTCCCTGGGACAAGTTGGACGCGTCCTCGTCGATGACGGTATCGTAGCCGTCAGGCAGCGTCCGGATAAAATGGTCCGCGTAAGCCGCCTTGGCCGCGGCGACGATCTCTTCCTCCGTCGCCCCCTCCCTGCCGTAGGCGATATTGTCCCGGATCGTGCCGTGGAAAAGCCACGTGTCTTGCATGACCATGCCGAACAAGCGCCGCAGGTCTCCGCGGCGCATCCTGCGGATATCGACGCCGTCGATCGCGATGCGGCCCTGATCGATCTCGTAAAACCGCATCAAGAGGTTGACCAGCGTCGTCTTGCCGGCCCCCGTCGGGCCGACGATGGCGATCACCTGGCCGGGCCTGCCCGTGAGGTTCAAATCGTCGATGAGCGGCACGTCGGGCTTGTAGCGGAAGGACACGTGCTCCAGCGTCACCTCGCCCTTCGCGGAAGCGATGGTAACGGGATCCGCGGGCTCGGGCACCTCTTCCTCCTCGTCCAACAGCTCAAACACCCGCTCCGCCGACGCGATGGTCGACTGGATGATGTTCGCGATGCTGGCTACCTGCACGATAGGTTGACCAAACTGGCGGGCGTACTGGATGAACGCCTGCACGTCGCCGATCTGAAGCGCCTGCCGCGTGACCAGCACCGCGCCCACGACGCTGACGAGCACGTACCCGATGTTGTTCACAAAGGTCATGAGGGGCATCATCATGCCCGAGATGAACTGGGCCCGCCATCCCGCGCCGAACAGCTCCCGGTTGACCGCGTCAAACTCCTCCACCGAGCGGTGCTCCTGCCCAAACGCCTTTACGACTCCGTGGGCCGTGTACATCTCCTCCACGTGGCCGTTGAGCCGGCCCAGGGCTTGCTGCTGCTGGCGGAAGTATCCTTGCGAGCGGCGGGCGATGGCTGCCGTAATGGCGCCGGAAAGCGGAAGCGTCAGCATAGTTACCAGCGCCAGCAGCGGGCTGATGCTGAACATCATGACCACGATGCCCACCACCGTCACGATGGCCGTGAGGGCTTGCGCCAGCGACTGCTGCAAGGTGTTGGCGATGTTGTCAATGTCGTTGGTGACCCGGCTCAACGTGTCTCCGTGCGGGCGGCTGTCGTAGTAGCGCAGGGGCAGCCGCATAAGCTTTGAGTCCACGTCTTGCCGCAGCCGGTAGACGATGCGCTGGGACACGCCGGCCATGATGTACTGCTGGCCAAAGGCGAAGGCAGCGCTGGCCAGGTAAAGCCCCGCGAGGACGGTCAGGATCTGCCCGATGCGGCCAAAGTCGATCCCGGCGCCCGGCACGCCGGCCCGTTGGGCAAGGAAACCTTGGAACAAGACGGTCGTCGCTTGGCCGAGCACCCGGGGGCTGACGATGGCAAACAGCGTGCTGGCGGCGGCCAGGAGCAGCACCGCGATGAGGTGGGGCATGTGCGGCCGCACATAGCCCAAAAGGCGCCGCAAGGTGCCGCGGAAGTCCTTTGCCTTTTGGACCGGCATGCCCACCATGGCCGGTCCGTGGTGGCGGGGCAGACTGGACAAGTCGTCCCGGCGGCTTGCGCCGCGACCGCCCCCGTGCCCGTGGGCGCTCATGCGGCCGCCTCCTCTCCGAGCTGTGAGATGACGATTTCTCGGTACACGGGGCACGTGCGCACGAGTTCCTCGTGGGTGCCGATGCCCACCGCCCGGCCCGCATCGAGCACGATGATCTGGTCCGCGTGCATGATGGTGCTGACCCGCTGCGCGACGATGATGACGGTGGCATCCTCCGTTTCGCGTTTCAACGCGGCGCGCACCGCTGCATCAGTCTTGAAGTCCAGGGCGGAGAAACAGTCGTCGAATACGTAGATCTTGGGCCGGCGCACAACCGCCCGGGCGATGGTCAGCCGCTGCCGCTGCCCGCCGGACAAGTTGGTGCCGCCCTGGTCGACCATAGTGTCAAAACCGTCCGGCATGCCCTGGATAAACTCCAACGCCTGGGCGATCTCCGCGGCGCGGATGAGCTCCTCTTCGGTGGCGTCTTCCTTGCCGTAGCGGATATTGTCCGCGATGCTGCCGCTGAACAGCACCGCCTTTTGCGGCACAAACCCGATGGCCTGGCGCAGGTCCGCCTGGGACTGCTCCCGCACGTCCACCCCGTCGATGAGCACTTGCCCTCCGGTGGCGTCGTAGAACCGGATGAGAAGGTTGACCAGCGTCGACTTGCCCGACCCGGTGCCGCCGATGATGGCCGTCGTCTTGCCCGGCTCAGCCCGGAACGAGATGTCCTGCAGGGCCGGCTGCTCGGCGCCGGGATATTGAAAGCTGACGCCCCGGAACTCCACCACGCCCCGCCGCTCGGGCAACGGTCGCGCCGCCTCTGGATCTTGAATAACAGGCTTCATGTGCAGCACTTCGTTGATGCGGCCGGCCGATACAGCCGCGCGCGGGATGATGACGATGACCATCGACACCATGAGCAGCGAGAACATGATGAGCATGACGTACTGGATGAACGCCATCAGGTCGCCCACCTGCAGGTGGCCCCCCTCGATCCGCCAGCCGCCAAACCACATGATGGCCACGGTCGTCATGTTGAGCAGCACCATCATGATGGGCATCGTGGTGCCCATGAGGCGGTTGACGCGAACCGCGGTGTCGGTCAAATCCTCGTTCGCGCGCGTAAAGCGAGCGTGCTCGTAATCCGCCCGGTTGAACGCCCGCACCACCCGCACGCCCATGAGGAGCTCCCGCAGAATCCGGTTGAGACCGTCCACCTTTTCCTGCAATGCCCGGAACATGGGCATGGCCTTGCGGCCGATGAGCGTGATGACAAGGACCAAGAGCGGCACGACGGCAACGATGACCAGGGACAGCGCCCTGTCTTTGGAGACCGCCATGATTACTCCGCCGACGGACATGAGCGGTGCGCTGATCATCATGCGCAGTATCAGATACACGACCTGCTGGACCTGACTGACGTCATTGGTAGTCCGGGTGATCAACGTAGCCGTTCCCAGCTGGGCCAGCTCCTGCATGGAAAAGCTACTGACGTGCCGGAACAGTCGCGAGCGCATGTCCCGGCCAAAGGCATTGGCGGCCCGGGACGCGTAGTAGCTGGCCGCGATGGCAGCGGCCGCCCCGAGCGCCGCCACCACCAGCATGCGCATGCCCACCCAGAGAATGTGGGCCGTGTTGCCCGTCACGACGCCCTCATCGACGATGCTGGCCATGAGGGTCGGCAAGTAGAGTTCCGCCAAAGACTGCAGGAAGACCAGGATCACGACGAGCGCGACTTCTCGCCGGTACGGCCGCAAAAACCGCAATAGCTGGCCCAAGGCCTGAAGACTCCCTTCCGTGCCGCGGTGGCTGTCCTTCAGTATAATCCAGCCGGCCGCGGCCTGCAATGACACCGGAGCTTGCCCCTGCCCCGCGATGGCGATAAGCGGCCATGGCGGACGTCAGCAAATAAAAAGGGCCGGATGCGAAACATCCGGCCTGCTGGCTGCCCGCTCGTCGTCGCCCGGACCGTGCCAGCCGCTCTCGGCTCTGGACGCTTGAAGCGCCCGCGACCGCAATCCCGCGGCAGTCGCCCACGACAGCCGCTCCCCCCCGTTTCCGAGCGGCTGGCTCTTCCCGGGCCGGTGGCCCCCACGGCGTGGCGTGTTGAAGACGCCACGCCAGCGGAGCGCCCCCATGCGGCATCAGAAGGAACCGCTCAAGCTCAGCCTACAACAGCCGCACGGCACCCGTCATGGGTGCACGCACCCCAATCTCCAAACCAGGAGCGTTCAAGAAAGCCGAGCGCGCCTAGGCGCCCCTTGCCCGCGTTTCCCTCAGGTAGGCGAGGACGGCGGCGACGCGAGGCTGCTGGTCCCCGGCGCTGTCGATCCCGAGCTTCTGGAAGACGCGGTTAATGGCGTTCTCCACCGACTTCTGCGTAATCGCCAGCTTCTCAGCGATGGCCCGGTTGTTGTACCCTTGGGCGATCAAGTCCAAAATCTCCCGCTCCCGCTCCGTGAGCTGCCCGAGAACGCTTTCTTTCCGAGCCTCGAGGTGATCGGTGATACGCGGATCGAGCACGATGTCCCCCTGCAGGGTGCCCTTTACCGCCCGGCACAAGGTGGCCACATCCGTTACCGAGTCTTTCATCAGGTACGACCAGCCCGCCATCCGGCGCCGGCGCATCGCATTCACAAAGGCAAACTCGAGGTAGTTGGAAAGGTGGACGATTCCGATCCCGGGCCGCAGCTCGCGTAAGCGCAGGGCTAGCTCATGGCCGTTCATGGAGCCCGGCATCTGGATATCCAGGACAGCCACGTCAAAGGCCAGCTGGTCGATGTTCGCGAGAACCTCGTCCGCCGTCGAGTAGGACGCGACGATTTGAATCTCCGGGTCCGACGACAGGGTAATAGTCAGCATCTCCCGGTACAGGGGCTCATCTTCGACCACAAGCACCTTGACCACGGGCAGCATCCGAATCCCTGCCTTTCTCGACTTCTCACCGGCCGCCGTCAGGCACGGGCACCCGCCGCCTGCACCGGAGCCGCCGGTTGTGCGAGGAAACGGCGGCCGGTCTATGAAACACCAGCTATGCTAGGAAACACCGACTTTGCTATAGAATAACTCGACCTATGCTTCGACAGTTGTTAGGTTCGTCAACTGTCCTCCTTGCCCTCGTCCTCGGGGCGGCGGTTGGCTGTGCGGCTCCGCGGGCGGTGGGCGGGGAGCTCAATCTCGAGGGCTGGAACTTCGAGCGCAACGGTCTGGTCACTCTTGACGGCGAATGGGAGTTTTACGGCAACGTGCTCCTTCCTCCCGAGGCCTTCGCCACTCCCGGCGCCGGGGGGACGCCGCAGCTGGTCCACGTGCCCGGCTCGTGGCTCGACGTGCCTGACCACACGGGCGTCCCCATGGGACGGGAAGGCTACGCCACCTACCGGCTGCGCATCCGGCTGCCGGCCCCAGGCGAACAAGAGGAGCACCCGCGGCAAGAGTTGGCCATCGCCATCCCGTATGCCAATACAGCGTACGTAATGTGGGTCGATGGGCAGCTCGTGGCGGCCAACGGCACCGTCAGTCCAAGCCCCGAACAAGGACAACCGCAGTTCCTGCCGCAAGTGGGCCGGTTTCAACCGGTGGGCCCTGTCGCCGACGTCGTGATCCACGTCTCCAACTACCACTTCCGCGAGGGCGGCCTCCCGCGCCGCCTGGAGCTGGGCACCGCCGAACAGATGACCCTCCGCCAGGTGCGCCTGGAGGTGACGGGCGCCGCTTTCTTTGGCGCGAGCGTCATCATGGCCGTTTTCTTCGCCGGCATCTGGGCTCTGCGACGCGAACAGGTGGCCGACATGTATTTCAGCCTGTTCCTGCTGGTCGTGGCGCTGCGCATGCTGGTAACCGGCGATCACATTCTCGCGCGAGCAACCGGCGGCATTCCTTGGGAACTGGGGCTCAAGCTAGAATACTTTACGGGCTACGCGGCGCCGGTTTTGTTCTTTTCTTATTTGGAGGCCTTGTTTCCCGATGACGTGTCGCAACGGACGGTGCGGCTGTGGAGCAGCGTCGGCATCGCCGGCATCGCAGCCACCCTGGTGCTTCCCGGACGACTCTCCTCGCTGCTCATCCCGCCCTACTTGCTGCTGACGATGGGCATGGTGGCTTACTGCATCTACATCGGCCTGCGGGCGGTCATCCGGCGGCGCCCCGACTCCGTCTTGTTCCTGGGCGGGGTGCTCGCGACGTCCCTGGCGACGTTTTTGGCCCTTCTACGCTATGCCGGGATGGTGCTCATCGGCGAACTGGTCCCCGCGGCCATCATCGTTCTCGTACTGTCCCAGAGCCTGGTCCTCGCGGCGCGTTCGGCCCGGGCGTATCGCCAGATCGTGACCCTCGCGGCCGAGAACGCGCAAATGCTGGAGACCACGCAGTGGCAGCTGAAGAAACTGCGGGAGTACCGGCGCCTGACGACCTTGCGGGAAGAAAACTTGAGGCGACGCATCGCCGAGATGCTGCACGGCCGGACGCAGGGTCGGCTGTTCGCCGTTCTCCAGCGCATCGACCAGGCGGCACGCATCATGGAGGAGGACGTGCCCGCGGCCCGCGCCCATTTGAGCCAAGCCCGCCAGCTGCTCGATCAAGTGCGGGAGGAGGACATCCGCCGCACCAGCCGCCAGCTCCACCCGGCCGCCGTCGGTGCCGGTATGCTGGCCGCCATCGAGTCGCTCCTAGACCGCTTTGATGAGAGCCACAAAGTCCACTTCGAGGTCGACCCGGCCGTGGAAGCCCTCGACCAGGGCGAACGGGGCGGGATCCGCTACGTGGTCAGGCTGGGCGCCTACCGCATCGTCGAGGAGGGCCTCAACAACATCTTTCACCACGCGAACGCGCAGAACATCCACGTGTCAATTGGACTCACCCGCCGCGACGGCAAGGAGTACTTGGAACTCACCCTCAAGGACGACGGCGTCGGCTTTGACCCTGAGAAACCGACGCGGGGCCTTGGCCTGCAGACCATCGACGCCCGCGTCGGCGACTTGGGCGGCGAGTGGGAGCTCACGGGCGCCCCAGGCCAAGGCACGACGCTGCACGTACTGATCCCCTTGATCCCTGGTACCTCTGACTAACGTGACCATCCGCCCGGCGGTGACACCTCGTGCGCTGCGACGGAGCCTTTTCTGAGCTCGAGCGTCATTCCTCCGACAAACGCAGGCACTTATGAGACACACAGACTATCCTGCCTGGGCCAACACCTACCGGCCGTCAAGGAACGACGTTGGACCAGCGAGGGTCGTGTGCCGGTGCGTGGTATGACATGGCTCATTTGGGACAGTCCCGGGAGATGTTAAAGGGTGGCAGAAACGACCGATGGGGACTGCTGATGCAGTCCCCATCGTAGCTTCCGTGGTGGAGCCGAGCGGGCTCGAACCGCCGACCTCTTGAATGCCATTCAAGCGCTCTCCCAGCTGAGCTACGGCCCCACGTCGCAAAGCTTATTATAGACCACGATCCAAAGCTCGTCAAGGGCCGCCCCGGCATCCCCGCGACGTTTCCTCGCCAGGCAGGTCGGGCCGCCGTGCGACGGGCGACGGGCGACAGGGCACCGGGGCCGCGGGGCGCGGGCCACCGGCTTCCTACGGCGTCACGTTGACCGGCGACCACGCGACCCGCGGCGCGTCCGCCCACAGGCGTTCCAAATCGTAGTACTCCCGCTCGGCGTGATGGAATACGTGCACCACAACCCCGCCGAAATCCAGCAGCACCCACCGGGAGTCGTCGCCGCCCTCCCGCCGCCGCATGGGAACGCCCGCTTGCTCCAGCGCCTCCTCGATCCCGCGGCTAATGGCCCGTACCTGCGTCATCGTTTCGCCGCTGCAGATGACGAAGTAATCGGTCACCACGGTCAGTTTGCGCATGTCGAGGATGACAACTTGATCCGCCTTCTTTTCGTCCGCCGCCTGCGCTGCTCGCACAGCCACCTCAAGCTCGGTCAGCCTCATTCCCCTCCTCTAGGCCCCTGCCCCTTCTCCAGTGCCCAAACGCCCGTCAGCATCACCCGTTGAAATCGCGCCCGATGATCACGGTCACGTCCGCTTCGCCCGTCAGGGCGCCTTCGTCAGCGGCCGACACTTGCCCGCCCACAAGCTCGGCGAGCTCGTCCACGGCAACCCCCGGCCGGTTAACGATGACCTGCGTGCGCTCATAGTGGAATCCGTCAGGCGCGTTGCCGATGCGAACGACCTCATAGCCGTTTTGGCGCAGGAGAGCCGCCGCCCGGGCCGCGACGCCCGCACCGCCGCTGCCGTTGAGCACCGTCGCCGTCGTGACGGGCTGTCCGAGGATGAGCCGCTTGATAACGGTCTGGGTACGGGCTTGGTCGTGCACCCAGTAGCTCGCTCCGCCGATGTACATACCCGTACCCGGCAGCACGGCGGTCTCGAGACGCTCAAGGTCCAGGTTCCGGGCCGATACCGCGAGCGCCAGGGCGCGGTCGATGCCGATGTCCGTGTCGACCATCGCGATCAGCTCGGGCACGAGCTGCGGCAGGCGGGGAATCGCCTCGATGCCCATAGCCCGCGCCGCCACCCGGCGCACAAACTCGAGCTGCCGCTTCACCCGCCCGTCATACACTTCCCGTACCGGATCCACCAGCGCCACATCACCGAGGCCGTCCGCCCGGAAACGCACGTACTGCAACGCCTGCTCACCCGTAAGCACTTGGCGGCCTGGCTTCAGGTCGATGTGCAACCCCTGGGCGTAGTCGTCATAGCGCATGGGGCGGTCGATCTCGACCTCCACCCCGCCGAGAAGGTCAATGAACCGGGCGAAGCTCGCGAAGTCCACAACCAGGTAGTGATCGATGTCGATGCCCAGTAGTCGCTCGACGGTGCGCACCGTCAGGTCCGGCCCGCCCAGGGAATAGGCCGTGTTAATGCGATGGTAGCCCGAACGGCCCGGGATCTCCACCCGCGTATCGCGGGGAATCGACACAACGGCTGCTTCACCGCTGCGCGGGTCAAAGCTGGCGAGCATCATGGTGTCGGTGCGCGCGGCGCCCAAGGAAGCGTCGTCCACGCCGATCAGCAGCACCGTAACCCGCCGCGGGCCGGTGCTGGCGTCCGCGGACGCGTCCACGAGCCCCAGGCCACGCATCCCCCGCTGGTAGGTGAAATAGGCGGTGGCCAAGGCAAGGAGCAACGCCGCCGCCACCACCAGCAGCACGACCTTTGCCTGGCGCCGCCGTCGCTCCTGGCGCCGCCGCCGCCTCTCCTCGATTCGCTGGCGTTCCTCCGCCAAGCGCGCCTGGCGGAGCTGCTCCCGTTCGTCAGGCGACCCCTGCATGGCGCCCCGTACCTTCCCTCAATCCAGACCCTCGATAACACATAAAAAGCCAGTCACGGGCCGGCACCGCTCCCCCGCGACTAGCTTCGGCGCAGCAGAAAATCGTTGCGGGCAGCCACCGCGTCGGGATGAAGCAGCCCTCCCTGCCGGATGACGTAGCAGATGGTGGACTCGAGGGCGGCAATCACCGTCGCCCTCAGGTCCTCCCGGCTGCGCACCCGCAGTTCCTCAACACCCGGAAACGAGCGTCCCGGTTCGATCATGTCGGCCAAGAAGACAACCTGTTCCAGCGCCGACATGCCGGCTCGTCCGGTGGTGTGGTAGCGCACGGCCGCGATCACGTCTTCGTCGTCGATGCCGAACTCGCGGCGGGCGATTTCGGCCCCGACCACCGCGTGCCACAGCACCGGCTCCCGGGCTGTAATCTCATCAAAGACTATATCAAATTCACTTGCCCGCTTCAACAACGACTCCGGCGGCTCGTCCTTGGCCACGTCGTGGAGCCATGCCGCCACCCGGGCCCGCTGGACGTCCACGCCCCAGCGCCGGGCCAGCTCGTCGGCCGCGGCCACGACGCCGCGCACGTGGGCAAAGCGGGCAGCGCCCAGTCGCCGCCGCATTTCGGATTCCAGGAACGCCTCATCCGGAAAACCCGTCAACCGCTGAATTCCTCCTATTGCCGTCCGTCCCGGTAAAGGCCGCTTTTCTCGATGTAGTGCATGACCGCGTCAGGCAAAAGGTACCGCACGGAACGGCCGGACCTCACCCGCTGGCGGATGTCGGTGGACGAGATGGCCAGCGCGGGCACCTTCAGGGGATGGATGCGGCTCCTGTACTTCTCCATCACGGGCCCCAAAACGGTTTCCAGCCGGAACAGGCGGAAGCCCGGGCGCGTGGCGGCGATGAAGTGGCACAACGAGAACAGCGCCTCCGCATCTTTCCACTTGAGGATCTGCAACATCGCGTCCGCGCCGGTGATGAAGTACAGCTCGACGCCGGGCCCGAAACGGGCGTGCAGTTCCCTCAACGTGTCCACGGTATAGGATGGCCCGGGGCGGTTGATGTCGACCCGCGAAACCGTAAACCTCGGGTTGGGGACCGTCGCCAAAACCGTCATAAGATAGCGGTGGCGCGCCTCGCTCACGGCTCCCGGCTGCTTATGCGGGGGCTGGCCCGCGGGAACAAAGATGACCTGGTCCAAGCCGAACTCCTCGGCCGCAGCCTCGGCGGCCACGAGATGACCATAGTGGATCGGGTCAAAGGTGCCGCCCATGACCCCTAGCCTGCGGGCGCCCTCCGGCGCCGGGGCGTCATTCTCGAACATGCCCATCGCCGTACACCACATGTTTGATGGACGTCAGCGCCAATAGGCCCATCGGTCCCCGGGCGTGCAGCTTCTGCGTGCTGATGCCCAGCTCCGCCCCAAGGCCAAACTCGAAGCCGTCGGTGAACCGGGTGGACGCGTTGACGTACACCACGGCGGCGTCAACCGCCTGTACAAACCGCCGCGCCCGGCGGTAATCCCTGGTCACGATGGCTTCGGAGTGCTGCGTGCCGTACGTCGCGATATGCTCGAGGGCCGCCTCCAGGTCGGGCACGACCCGCACGGCCAGGATGAGGTCGAGGTACTCCTCATGCCAGTCATGCTCAGTGGCCGGCACCATGTCCGGAACGATGGCCCGGGCCTTCGGACAGCCCCTTAGCTCGACGCCCCGGGCCCGCAACGCCGTCGCCGCCTGGGGCAAAAACGCAGGGGCCACCGCTTCATGCACCAGCAGCGTTTCCACCGCGTTGCACACGGACGGCCGCTGCGTCTTGGCGTTGACCACGATGGCCAGCGCCTGCTCCATGTCGGCGGTTTCGTCGACGTAGGTATGGCAGTTGCCGACCCCGGTCTCGATGACCGGCACCCGAGCGGTTTGGACCACCTGCTGGATGAGGCCCCTCCCGCCCCGGGGAACGAGCACGTCGATAAGCCCGACGGCTTCCATCATGGCTTGGGCGGCCCCGCGGCCCGGCCGGTCGACGAGCTGGACCGCCGACTCCGGCAAGCCCGTAGCGGCCAGCGCGTCCTGGAGCACCCGCACGATGGCCCTGTTGGACCCGAGCGCCTCCGAACCGCCGCGCAGCAGCACCGCGTTGCCCGACTTAAGGCACAAGCCCGCGGCGTCCGCGGTGACGTTTGGCCGCGCTTCGTAGATGATCCCGACGACTCCCAGCGGCACCCGCACCTGGCCGATCTCAAGCCCGTTCGGGCGGCGCGTCATGCTCACCGTCTCGCCGATCGGGTCCGGCAACGCCGCTACGGCCCGCAGGCCGTCGGCCATCTGGCGCACCCGCCGCGTATCGAGCGCGAGCCGATCCAGCAGAGCGCCCGCCACGCCGCGCTCGCGCGCCGCGGCCACATCCTCGGCGTTGGCGGCCAGGATCGCGGGCGCTCCATCCTCCAGCGCGTCGGCCATCCGGCGCAAGGCTGCATCCTTAACGCTGCTGCTCGCCGCCGCGAGGACCCGGCTGGCGTGCCGGGCCCGCCGGGCCAACTGTTCCACGTAGGCGCGATCGTCGCCGCCTTGCCCCTCCATCCGACTTCCCCCTCTACACCGAGACCACCAGGTTGTCCCGGTGGATGACCTCGTCGTAGTCCTTGCGTCCCAGGATCGCCGGGATGCCGGCCGTGCGAACGCCCTGGATACGCCTCAGGTCGGCGGCCGAGTAGTTCACGAGCCCGCGGGCCAATTCACGGCCGTCCGCGTCGCACACCTGCACCACGTCGCCTTCGGCGAACTCGCCTTCGACCCGCACAACGCCGGCGGGCAAAAGGCTCTTACCGTTTTCCACCAAAGCTTTGGCCGCCCCTGCATCGACATGGATGCGCCCGCGCGGCCGCTGGTGAAACGCGAGCCACCGCTGGCGAGCCCGCAGCGGCCGCGGCCGGGGAAGGAACAACGTGCCAACCGCCTCGCCCGCCAGCACTTGGGCGACGATGTCGTCCTGCGCACCGCTGGTCAAGAACACGGGGATCCCGGCGGCCGTGGCGATTTTGGCCGCCTGGAGCTTGGTAAGCATGCCGCCAGTGCCAAAGGTCGAGCCTGCGCCGCCGGCTACGGCTTCGAGCTCCGGCGTGATGGCCGTCACCACATCGAGCCGGCGGGCGTCCGGAGACCGCCGGGGATCGCCGGAGTACAGCCCGTCCACATCCGACAAGATAACCAGCAGGTCCGCGTCCACCAAGGTGGCCACGAGCGCCGACAGCGTATCGTTGTCGCCCAGACGGATTTCGTCCACGGCGACCGTGTCGTTTTCGTTCACCACCGGGATGGCGCCAAGCTCAAGCAGCTTGCGCAAGGTGTTGCGGGAATTGAGGTGCCGGCGCCGGTCGGCCACGTCCTCCCGGGTGAGCAACACCTGGCCGACGACGAGCTGGCGGGCGAGAAAGGCCCGTTCGTAAGCTTGCATCAACAGGCCCTGACCGACGGCGGCCGCGGCCTGCTTTTCCGGGATCGTCTGGGGGCGCTGCGAAAACCCGAGCCGCCGGGCGCCCACCCCGATGGCGCCCGACGTGACCAGCACCAGCTCTCGGCCGGCCTGAACCACGCCCAGCGCCTGATCGGCAAGGCGCTCGATGCGGCCGGCGTCGAGCGTACCGTCAGGCAGCGTGAGGCTGCTTGTGCCAATTTTGACCACGATCCGCCGGGCGCGGCGGAAGGCAGTCGTTCCGGTCCACGGGAACTCCCTCCCAAGCTGCGTGTTTCGGGCAAAAGCCGGAGAATCCTAGTGCATCGATGAAGGTAACGTTAGTCCGCGTCCCCGTCTTGGTCCCAATCCTCATCCTCGAACTCAAATTCTACGCCCGCAACGACGACCGTGTCGCCGTGCCGCACGCCTGCGGCCCGCAGCGCGTCGTTGAGTCCGATGTCGCCAAACACTTTCTGCAGAAACCGGACCGCCTCGTCGTTGTTTAAGTCCAAGCGGGCGATGAGCCGGGCCAGCCCTTCGCCCTCCACCACCAGCAGGTCGCCGTCGCGCCGGATGGTGTATTCCCGCAACGGCGCGGGGCGCCGGCGGGAATCGGCCAGGGCGTCGGGCTGGACGGCTACCGGTTCGGGCCGCGGGAGCTCACGGATGAGCTCCCACGCGGCATATACCAGCTTGTCGACGCCTTCGCCGGTCGCCGCCGAGATGGGAAACACGCGGTAGCCCAGCGACTCGACTTCGGTCCGGAACCGCTCCAGATTACGCCGGCCCTCTTCGAGATCCACCTTGTTGGCAGCGACCAGCTGCGGTCGTTCCGCCAGCTCCGGACGAAACAGGCGCAGTTCCTCGTTGATCGCGTGGAAATCCGCCACCGGGTCGCGTCCCTCAAGTCCCGCCACATCCACCACATGGATGAGGGCGCGGGTGCGTTCGACGTGGCGCAGGAAATCGTGGCCCAAGCCGACGCCGGCATGGGCGCCCTCGACAAGACCCGGGATGTCGGCGGCCACAAAGCTCTGGCCTTCGCCGATGTATACGACGCCCAGGTTGGGGGTCAACGTGGTGAACGGATAGGGAGCGATCTTGGGCCGCGCGGCGCTAATGCGGGAGAGGAGCGTGGACTTGCCGGCGTTGGGCATGCCCACGAGACCCGCGTCCGCGATGACCCGCAGCTCGAGGATGAGCCAGCGCTCCTCCCCGGGCTCGCCCTTTTCGGCAAATCGCGGCGCCTGCCGCACGGGCGTCTTGAACTGGGCGTTGCCGCGGCCGCCCCGGCCGCCGCGGGCGACAACC
>ERZ777003.1902-NODE-1902-length-27590-cov-6.392954_pt1 | contig 27590 bp, 25 predicted proteins | sample MGYA00374956_ERZ777003 | MGnify/ENA primary metagenome ERZ777003 (study PRJEB29302, sample SAMN06268252) | bioreactor metagenome | isolation source: Joint BioEnergy Institute, California, USA | place: USA:Joint BioEnergy Institute, California, USA | collected... | reverse complement strand
GGGGCCGGTCGCCCCGACGACGGCTCCTACAGGACCGTAGCCGCCGGCATGCGGCATGCCGTCATTCCACTTCACGACGAGATCGGCCACCCGATCCGCCAGCGTCGCTCGCGGCTCTGCGCCGTCCCCGGCGAGCATATCCTGCAGCTCGGCGGCCGAGGGGTTCGATGTGCGCACGAGAACAAAGATCCCCTTGCCCCGCTCCCGGCAGGCGGCCAGAAACGGTTCCATGCTGTCGGTGCCCATGTACGGGCTGACGGTGAGGGCGTCTGCTTCAAGTCCGGAAGCGCAGCTTCCCAGGGGCGTCACCCCGCCCGAGGGTCCGCCGTCCAGCCCGAGATACGCGCGGGCGTAGGCGGCCGCGGTCGTACCAATGTCGTGGCGCTTGCCGTCGGCGATGACGAGGAGACCCCGCTCCTTGGCCCACGCGATCGTTTCCTCCAGTGCCCGCACGCCCGGCCACCCGAGCTGCTCGAAAAAGGCCAGCTGCGGCTTGACGGCAACGGCTACGTCGTGCACCGCGTCGATGATGACCCGGTTAAAGGCCGCCACAGCTGCGGCTGCCGCCTCCCGGGGGTCGCCACCTTGGCGCCGCGCCCACGCGATCAAGTCATCCGGCAGAAGCTCGGGCCGTGGGTCAAGACCGACCACCACGGGACCGCCCTTTGCTTCCACCGCCGCCAGCACCCGCTCCGGGAACGCCGGCAACGCTGTCATGCAACCACCCTCCCGTCTCGAAACACCCAGCGCCCGTTCACCATCGTCGCGACGGGCCACCCGGCCAGGCGCTGCCCTGCCAGCGGCGTGTTGCGGCTGTGCGAATAGCCCCGGATGGGGTCGTAGACCCGCTCGACGTCAGGGTCAATGACGACGATGTCCGCCGGCGCCCCAGGAGCCAGCGTCCCGCCGGGCAACCCGAGGATCCGGGCCGGATGCCAGCTCATAGCGGCGATCACCTGAGGCAACGACAACCTGCCCGCAGCGACCAGGCGAGTCAGGAGGAGCGGCACCGCGGTTTCCAGGCCGATCATCCCAGCCGGCGCCCGGTCGAACTCCACCTGCTTGTCCTCTCGCAGATGCGGCCCGTGATCGGTGGCGACGGCGTCGATGGTTCCATCCCGTAGACCCTCGACCAGCGCCTCCGCGTCCGCCCGCGGGCGCAAAGGCGGCCGCACCTTCCAGTTGGCGTCGGCCGGATCGACGTCCGCGTCCGTGAAAACGAGGTGATGGGGGGTCACGTCGCACGTCACGGCCACAGCCCTCGTCTTTGCCGCCCGGATGAGGGCGACGCTTTTCGCGGTCGTGACGTGGGCGATGTGCAGCCGCGCCCCGGTCAACTCTGCGAGGGCCAGGTCCCGGGCGACGACGATCTCCTCCGCGGCGGCCGGAATCCCGGGGAGACCGTGCACCGTGCTGTGGAAGCCTTCGTGCATGACCCCGGGGCCGGCCAAGTCGGCGTCCTCGCAATGAACCATTACGGGCACGCCCACCATGCGGGCGTACTCGAGGGCCCGCCGCATGACCCCGGTGCGCGAGATCGTGCGATCGCCGTCGTAGAGCGCAACGGCGCCGGCCGCCCTGAGCTCGTCCATTTCCACCAACTCGTTGCCGGCGCACCCCTTGGTCACGCTGCCGATCGGGTGTATCCGTACGACGGCTCCCTGCCGCGCCCGCTCCCGGACGAAACTGACCCACCCCGCGCTGTCCCCCGCCTGTTCATAAGGCGCCCGCACACAGACGGCGGTAAATCCGCCGGCGGCCGCCGCCCGGCTGCCGGAGACGAAGGTTTCCGCCAGTTCCCGCCCTGGCTCGCCCAGCTGGGCTCGCAGGTCGATTAGGCCCGGTGCGACAATCTTGCCGGCGCAGTCGACGACTTCCTCCGCTTCGCAGGACAAATCCTGGCCGACCTCGGCAACGACCCCTCCGGTGACCATGACGTCCAAGACCGCGTCCACGCCCCCGGCCGGGTCGATAACGCGCCCGGCCTTAAGCAGCCGCCGCATCGTGCCTGCCTCCCGTCACCAGGTACAGCACGGCCATGCGCACGGCGACGCCGTTGGTGACCTGGTCGTGGATGCGGGCCCGCGGGTCGTCCACGGCATCTTGAACGATCTCCACGCCCAGGTTGGCGGGGCCCGGGTGCAGGATGAGCGCGTCGGGCCGCAACCGTGCGAGCCGCTCCCGGGTAAGACCGAAAAGCCGCGTGTATTCCCGCAGGCTGGGAATGAGGGCGGCGTGCTGCCGCTCCCGCTGGATCCGCAGCACGTTGACGACGTCAGCCTCCGGCAACACCGCGTCGAGGTCGTGGCGGACCTGGACGCCCAGTTGCTCAAGGCCCGGCGGCATCAGCGTCGGTGGTCCCACGACGGTGATGCGCGCGCCAAGGGCCCGCAGCCCCCAGATGTTGGACCGGGCAACCCGGCTGTGAAGGATGTCGCCGACGATGACGACGTGCAGGCCGTCGATGGTGCCTTTGGCCTCCTGGATGGTGAACATGTCCAGCAGGGCCTGGGTCGGGTGTTCGTGCATGCCGTCGCCGGCGTTGATGACCGCCGCCCGGACGGCACGGGCCAGAAGCGCCGGGGCGCCGGCCGACGGGTGGCGAATGACGACGATGTCGGCGCCGAGCGCCTCCAGCGTCTTCGCGGTGTCCACCAAGCTTTCGCCCTTGACGACGCTCGAGGAAGGCACGGCAATGTTGACGACGTCGGCGCTCATCCACTTGCCGGCCAGCTCAAAGGACGTTCGCGTCCGCGTGCTCGGCTCGCAAAAGAGATTGACCATGACCCGGCCCCGCAACGTCGGCATCTTCTTGACCTCGCGGCCAAAGATGTCTTTGCACGCCGCTGCCGTGGTCAAGATGCGCTCGATGTCCGCCGCCGAAAGGTCCCGGATCCGGATCAGGTGCTTGAAGCCCAACGCCTTCCCTCCCCTGCACTCCCCGAACGCGCGCCGGCCCGACGGGCGTTGCCGGGGCGCTCCCCCGGAGCGCCCCGGCAACGCCGCTGCCTTACGACTCCGGCTAAGATACCGTCGCCTGTTCGCCCGTCTCCGCGGCGACGCCCGCCTCCACCTGCGGCAACACAAGGTTCAGCACGACGCCGATCAACGTCGCGAGCGCCATGCCGTGCAACTCAAAGGGCCCGATTTTGATAGCGGCACCGCCGATGCCAACCACAAGGATCACCGAGGCGATGATCAGGTTGCGCTTCTGGGACAAGTCCACCCGGCTTTCCACCAAGGTGCGCACCCCGGAAGCCGCGATGGTGCCGAACAGCACGATGGCGACGCCGCCCATGACGGCCGTGGGCACCGTTTGGATCAAGGCGCCCAGCTTCGGTACGAACGACAGCGCGACCGCCATGGCCGCCGTCAGCCCGATCACCCGCACGGCAAACACCCGGGTGATGGCCATCACGCCCACGTTCTCACCGTACGTCGTATTGGGCGGTCCTCCCACAAGACCGGCCAGGGCCGTGGCGAGCCCGTCGCCCAGGAGCGTGCGGTGCAGGCCCGGCTTCTCGTAGAAGTCCCGGCCCACGATCCGGCTTAGCACCAGCACGTCGCCGAGGTGCTCGGCCATGGTGACTACGGCCACCGGCGCCAGGATGCTGATCGCGCCGACGCTGAACTTCGGGAGCGTGAAGGCGGGCACGCCGAGCCAAGCCGCTTCCCGCACCGGCGTGAAGTCCACCAGCCCGAGCACGTAAGCGGCGACGTAGCCGCCGACGACGGCCACGAGCACCGGGATCATGGAGAACCATCCCTTAAGCAGCAAGGCGGCGCCGATGGCGAGCGCCAGGGTGATGAGGGCCGCCTGCACGTTGGGGTTGGCAAGGGTGACTCCCTCACCGACCAGGCCGGCCATGTCCAAGGCCGCCGGAGCGAGCCCCAGGCCGATCACCATGATGACCGGGCCGATCACGACCGGCGGCAGGAGCCGCTTGAGCCAGGCGACGCCGCTCACGGCGATGACGGCCGCGACGACGGCATAGACGAGCCCCGCGGCGACGACGCCTCCCAGGGCGTAGGGCACCCCCCACTGGTCTGATGCGATAACGAAGCTGAGCGGTGCAATAAAGGCGAACGACGAGCCCAGGTAGGCGGGAACTTGCCCGCCGGTGATCAGTATGAAGAGCAGGGTCCCCGCTCCCGACGAAAACAGGGCGACCGCTGGGTTCAGGCCGGTCAAGACCGGCACCAGCACCGTCGCGCCAAACATGGCAAACAGGTGCTGGAGGCTCAAGGGGACCCACTGCGCGATGGGCAAGCGGGCGTCGACGTCCACGACATGCGGTTTCATCGGACAACCTTTCCTCCCTCGGCGGCGTCCTCAAGGGGCGCCTGGATGACGACCTCGTCCCGCCCGTCAATCTCTTCCAGGCGGACCGCGACGACTTCCTGGCGGGACGTGGGCAGGTTCTTGCCGACGAAGTCCGCCCGGATCGGCAGTTCCCGGTGGCCTCGGTCCACCAGCACGGCCAGCTGAATGCGATCGGGCCGCCCTAGGTCGATCAAGGCGTCCAGGGCGGCCCGAGCGGTCCGGCCGGTATAAAGCACGTCGTCCACGAGGACGATGGTGCGGCGGGTAATGTCGTAGGGGACATCCGTCCGGCGCACGATGGGCTGGTGCGCCACCGTGCTCAGGTCGTCCCGGTACAGGGTAATATCCAGCACTCCGACGGGCACCCGCGCGCCTTCGATCAGGCGAATCTGCTCCGCCAGCCGGCGTGCGAGGGGCACCCCACGGGTGTGTATCCCGACAAGTCCGAGCTTGCTCGTGCCCGCATTGCGCTCGAGCACTTCGTGGGCGATCCGCACCAAGGCCCGGCGCAGCGCTGCTGCGTCCATCACCTGGACTTTGTCGACCAGCGCCACACACCCCACTCCTTTCTCTTGGACATAAAAAAACTTCTTACCGAAACCGGTAAGAAGTCGTTCACACGCGCCGCGCGGGTGCGCACCACCCCGCGCCGAAAGAAGCTTGTGCACTTGTGACGGCTCCTTACCGGCCTCACAGGACCGGCTTAAAGGTGCCTCGCCCGTTTGCCACAAGTTTAGTGCATGCCCCTGCCCCGTGTCAACGCCCACGATGCGCCGAGGTACAGGCCCAACGCGGGACTGTTCTTAGACACGGCGGGCCGCGGTGTCAGCGCCGCCGCAAATCCGCCAGCACCTTCTCCATGTCTGGCGGCAGCGGGGCGGTGAAGCTCATCCACGCTCCCGTGCGCGGGTGGCGAAAGGCTAACCGCTGAGCGTGCAGGCACTGGCCCTTGAGATTCCAGGGCGACCGGCGGGCTCCGTAGACGGGGTCCCCCACCACCGGGTGACCGAGATGCGCCATGTGGACGCGGATCTGGTGGGTGCGTCCCGTTTGCAGGATCGCCCGCACGAGCGTGTACCCGGGAAACCGCTCCAGTACCTCGTAGTCGGTGACGGCCGGCCGGCCGCCGGCGATGACGGCCATGCGCTTGCGGTCCACCGGATGGCGCCCGATGGGAGCGTTGATGCGCCCCCTTTCCTCCCGCACCCGGCCGTGGACGATGGCCAAGTACTCTCGCCGGGCCTCGCGGGCTTGTATCTGCTTCTGCAACGACACGTGGGCAGCGTCGTTTTTCGCGACTACGAGGACTCCCGACGTGTCCTTGTCAAGCCGGTGCACGATCCCAGGGCGCTCCTTGCCGCCGATGGCGGACAGGCCCCGGCAGTGGGCCAGCAGCGCGTTGACCAGCGTGCCCGCCCGGTTGCCCGCGGCGGGGTGCACGACCATCCCCTGGGGCTTGTTGATGACGATGACGTCGTCATCCTCATAGAGCACATCCAGGGGGATCGCCTCAGGCAGCGTCGCCGTGGGCTCGGGCGGCGGAATCGCGACCAGCACCTTTTGGCCGGGCCGCACCTTGTGGCTTGCGGGAGCCACCCGCCCGTCCACCGGAACATGCCCCGCGTCGATCAGCTTTTGCACAAAGGCGCGCGAGGGCCCGACGCCGCTCGCCGCGAGCCACCGGTCCAGTCGCTCCGCCGGGGCGCCGTCCGGCACGACGAGCTCCCTACGCTCCACGGGCGTCCTCCTTTGGAGCCGGAGCATCGCGCCCCAAAAGAACAAACCACGCCAGCACCGCAACACCGGCGACGATGGCCATGTCCGCAACGTTGAACACAGGCAGGATGAGGATGTCGATGAAGTCGACGACGGCCCCTCGGAATAGCCGATCGATCAGGTTGCCGACGGCGCCGCCAAGGCCCAAGGAGACGGCGAATCGCATGCCGCGGGGGAGCCGACCGATGTCGCGGCGGCGCCACCACGCAAACGCCAGCACCGCGACGGCACCGGCGGTGAGAAACAGCTGTTGATAAGCAAAGAGGCCAAAGGCGGCACCGGGATTGTGGACCCGGGTGAAATAGATGAGCCCGGGAAGCACGGGCACGCGGACGCCCGGGGCCAGCCAGTGGACGACGGCCCACTTGGCCAGCTGGTCGGCCAGGACGACCGCGAGCCCCACGGCCAAAATCCGCACCGGCGGGGGACCCCCTGTCGACGTGCTTCCCAAATTCTAGCATACGCCCCCACGGGCAACAACCGGCATCGGGCCGGGCCTACAAGCGCCGCCCGCGCTCCGGTGGGACTCCGGTGGTATTTTCCCGTGCCGCCTCCGGATCGTCCTGGGGCGAATTGGAGGTGCCATACTCCGCCACGTCCCGCCACGCGTCCTCGCCGTCGTAGGCCGGGCCATCGCCGGAGGTGCGCCCAAACGGCGGCGCGAGCAACTCCTCCTCGGGCGGCCTGGTCCTCCCTACACCGCCTGGGTGCCCATCGCCGCCCGCATCCTCGCCCGCCGCGCACCGCGCGCAGCGCGTCGCGGACGGCATAGCAAATAGGCGCCCCACGGGGATAGGGCGCCCGCATTGTTCACATATGCCGTATGTGCCCTCATCCAGCCGCTCCAGGGCGCTCTCTACTTGCGCCAAAAGGCGCGCCTCGTTCTGCGCGAGTCCAAGGTCGACTTGCCTGGCGGCGAGCTCGCTGCCGAGGTCCGCCGGGTGCTGGTCGTAGGTCGAGAGCTCTCCGATGCCCCCCGTTTCCGCATCCTCCCAAGCCCGGCGCAGCGAGTCCAAAGACGCCTGCAGCCGCCGCCGTTCCCTCTCCAGCAAAGCTCGCAACCTTTCCCGATGGCCGTCGGTCAGTTCCACGCGGGGCCGCCCTTTCGTGGCGGCGGCGGAGCGGCTACGGGCGGGCGAGTTCGCCCTGGACGATGCGGGTGATCTCGGCCACAAACTCGCCGATGACCGGCAGGTTCAGCATGGCGACCCGGCTGAGCAGCCACAAAAACAGGGCGCCGATGATGGTGAACCCGACCGCGATGCCAAACCCCCTCGCCACGCCCGAGGTAAAGCTGAGGAAGATCATGCGCCTGGGCGAGCGGTAAAGCTCGATGAGCTCCGCCACGCTGCTGCGCTCCATAAAGGTCAGCAGCCCTTCGACGCGCAAGAGCAGCTTCTCCAGCAGCTTCTGATTGACAGCCTCCCGCATCGCCGCCGCTCCGATCGCCGCGGTGTCCTATCTTGCCTCCCCGTGTAGGATTCCCCCGGGACGTCAGCGGCCATGCCCGTAGTCGCGTTCGACCACCGTCGCACACCTGCGGCACAGGCGGGGGTGCGCCGCCACCGAGCCGACGCTTTCGGAGTAGCGCCAGCAGCGGGGGCACCGGTGGCCATCCGCGGGCCGAACCAGCACCGCGGCTCCGGCCCCCTCATCGACGGCGCCGGCAGGCGCAGCCGTTCCAGCCGGGTGGATGTACACGCCCGAGACGATAAACGCCTCCGCCAGCTGATCGGCGGTGAACCCGGCCAGGAGCTCCGCGGCCGAAGCCGTGGGATACAGCTCCACTGCCGCCTCCGTCGACGCGCCGATGCGCTTTTCGTTTCGCGCGGCCTCCAGGGCTTTTGTGACCGTACGCCGGACAGCCAGCAACCGCTCCCACCGCTCCATGAACTCCTGCTCGGCCTCGGTTTCCGCGGCCGGCTCCGTCCACGTGGTCAGGTGAACGCTCTCCTGCTCCCGCGCGTGCTCCGGCAAGTGCTGCCAGATCTCATCCGCCGTGTAGGCGAGGACGGGCGCGATGAGCTTGGTCAGCGTGACCAAGATCTCATAGAGCGCCGTCTGCACCGACCGGCGCTCGCGGGAGGCAGGCCCCTCGCAGTAGAGGCGGTCCTTGAGCGCATCCAGGTAAAACCCGCCCATGTCCACCGCGCAGAAGTGGTGCACCTGGTGGAACACCACGTGGTACTCGTACTCGCGGTAAGCCTTGATGGCCCGCCGGGCGAGGCGCCTAAGGCGCAGGACGGCCCAGCGGTCGATCTCGGCCATGTCCGCCAAGGGCACGGCGTCCTTGGCGGGATCAAATCCCGCGGTGTTGCCCAGGAGAAACCGGGCGGTGTTGCGGATGCGCCGGTACACTTCCGCCAACTGGTTGAGGATATTCTCCGAGATGCGCACGTCGCCCCGGTAGTCAACGGAGGCGGCCCACAGGCGCAAGATGTCGGCGCCGAACTTGCCCACCACCGCCTGGGGCTCTACGACGTTGCCGAGCGACTTGGACATCTTGCGGCCTTCCTCGTCCATGACGAAACCGTGGGTCAGCACGGAACGGTACGGCGCCACGCCGCGGGTCGCCACCGCGGTCAGGAGGGACGATTGGAACCAGCCCCGGTGCTGGTCGCTCCCTTCCAGGTACATGTCCGCCGGCCAGCGCAGTTCGGGCCGCTCCTCCAGGACCGCCGCGTGGGACGAACCGGAGTCGAACCAGACGTCCATGATGTCGGTTTCTTTGGCAAAATCGGTCCCGCCGCAGCTCGGGCAAGCCTTGCCCTCCGGCAAGATTTCGTGGGCCTCCCGCTTGAACCACGCGTCCGACCCCTCCCGGCGGAACACGGCGGCGACCGCGGCGATGGTCTCCTCGTCGATCAGGTGGTGACCGCACGTCCGGCACGTAAAGATGGGGATCGGGACGCCCCAAACCCGCTGGCGGGAGATGCACCAATCCGCCCGCATGGCCACCATGTTCCTGATCCGCTCTTCGCCCCAAGGCGGGACCCACTGCACGCGGTCGATGGCGTCCAACGCCGCTTGCCGGAAACCTTCCACGGAGGCAAACCACTGCTCCGTCGCCCGGAAAATGACGGGATTGCGGCACCGCCAGCAATGCGGGTACTGGTGATCCACGTCCGCCTGCGCGAGCAGCCGCCCGGCCGCATCCAGATCGGCGATGATGGGCCGGTTGGCGTCCGCCACCCGCTGCCCCGCGTAGGGCCCGCCCTCGTCGGTAAAGCGCCCGCTGGCGTCCACCGGGGCAAAGACGGGCAAGCCGTAACGCTGGCCGACGACGTAGTCCTCGAGGCCGTGGCCGGGCGCGGTGTGCACGCAGCCGGTACCTTGTTCCAGCGTCACGTGTTCGCCGAGGATTATGGGGCTCTCCCGCTCAACCAGCGGGTGCCGGGCGACGACGCCCTCGAGGTCCTTGCCCTGAAGCCGTGCTTGGACGGCGTTCACCTTTAGGCCCGTCGCCTTGGCCACCTGCTCCAGCAAGCCTTCGGCCATGAGCAGGAGCCCCCGGTCGGTGTCCACAAGGACGTAGGCGAAGTCAGGATGAACGGCAACCGCCATGTTGGCCGGGATCGTCCACGGCGTCGTCGTCCACACCGCGACGGCGCTGCCCGCGGGCAACAGGCCCTTTCCGTCGACGACCGGAAACGTGAAGTACACCGAAGGGGAACGGTGGTCCCGGTACTCGATCTCGGCCTCCGCCAGGGCGGTTTCGCAGTGCGGGCACCAGTAGACCGGCTTCTGCCCCTTGTAGATGTAGCCGCGGCGGGCCATCTCACCAAAGACTTCCACCTGCCGCGCCTCGTACTCGGGCGTCAGCGTGAGGTACGGATTGGCCCAATCCCCCCACACGCCCAGCCGCCGGAACTGCTCCCGGTGGACGCTGACGAAGTGCAGCGCGTACTCCTTGCACCGGCGGCGGAACTCGACCGGATCGATCGCGTGCCGGTCGATCTTGTGCGCTGTAATGATGGCGTGCTCGATAGGCAAGCCGTGCGTGTCCCAGCCCGGCACGTACGGGCAGTGGTACCCGTCCATGCTGTGGGATCGGATGACGATGTCCTTGAGGATCTTGTTGAACGCCGTGCCGATATGGATGTCGCCGTTGGCGTACGGCGGCCCGTCATGGAGAATCCACACCGGCCGGTCTTGCTTTTTCCCGAGTTCCTGCAGGCGCTCGTAGAGCCGCTGCTCCTCCCAGCGCTTGAGAAACTCGGGCTCCCGCTGGCTGAGCTGCGCGCGCATGGGGAACTCGGTGCGCGGCAGCTGCAGCGTATGTTGGTAGTCAGCCTGCTTGTCCGCAGCCATCGAGAGACACCTCCTGCCATCCGCCGTCCCGATCCCCACGGCCGGCGGCCAAGCGAGTAAAAAAAGCCCGCCCCAAAAGGGACGGGCAAATCTCCCGCGGTACCACCCTTGTTGAACGCCGGGACAAACCCAGCGTTCCCCTCGTCATGCCGGTAACGGCGGCTGCCGGCCCAGTCTACTCGCCTTTAGGCTTTCGGTGGGCAGCTCCGGGGTGATCTTCAGCGGGCGGCCTGCCGCCGGGCTCCCACCGTCCCCGGCTCGCTTGGGCGTCCGGCCCCGCCTACTCTCCCCGTCATCGCCCGAGGTTCACTTCGTTCGGAAACTGGTCTTACTCAGACGGCGTCTCTTCGCCGGCATCCGCCGCGTCAGACGCGCCCAAGTCGCTTACCGCGACAACATCGCCCTTGCCGTTGCGGCCCGGAGCCGACGTCAAGTGGGCGACGACGTACAAGGCGCCGATGGTCAGGGCAGCGGCACACACGATCTTGCCCATCGGCGACGCCGGAATTACGACCAGCGCCCACGCAAAGATACCGTAACCAAACACAAGCCCGAGGACGGTCAACACAAACGAGAGATCCAGCCTGTCCAGGAACGACGGGCTGAACTCGGCGGCGAGCACCGCCTGTCCCTGGGACGTCGTCTGCACCTTGACCCGGTAGCCCCGGTGCCGCCCTTCAGGATCCAGAGAAGCCTCGCTGAAGTCCAGGGTGGCCGTGGAACACCCGTTGGGGCATTCATACCGCCAGACGTTGTAATAGAGCACCGGGCGACCTTGGGCGTTGACGCCCCGGTGGGTCGTCCGCTCCGCCTCCATGCGTGCCCCGCACGCCGGACAGTGCTTTCTCGCGGGCAAAGCCGTCCACCTCACGTGAAACGCTGTGGCAAGATCCCTGTATACAGCACTATTACTACATCAACGCCCTGCTTGTCAACGGCGCGCCAAGCCTCGCGCTCCGTCCCAGAGCCGCCTTGCGACACTGGCCGCAGGTGCGTGCCTCGCTACCTGTCGCCCCGTTCCTCGGCCAGCTCGCCCAGGACGGCATCGATTTCCCGGTACAGCGACAGGAACTCGGGCGCCGACCGGTCCATCGCCAGGAGCTCCATGAACTTTTCCTTGAACTGCTCCAGCTGGGCCTCGTCCAGCTCGAGCCGGCCAGCCACCGTCACCGTGCCCATGGGGAACACCCCCGCGCCGCAGATTTCCTACGTGAACCGACCGTGACGCTTAGCCTTTCCACACGATCCGAGATATTCCTTTGTAGTGGCAGCAGCTTTTGCGCTTTCTTGCACCACCGGCCGCCCGTCTACCCTTGCGAGGCCGGCCCCGTGAGGCACCGGCGCAAAGTATCCCCCCGCAGACCGCGGCGCATTGCCTCCAGCGTCACCACGTCGCCGGGCTGGACGTTTCCAAAGCTGGCGGCCGACCCCAAGCGGACCAGGAGAGCGGCTTGCTGCTGCGGCTGGGGCGCCTCCCAGATGATGGCGTCCGGATCCGGCAGCGCGGCGACGATTGCCTCCAGCACCTCGTCGCGAATGCGGCCGGCGTCGTCATAGATGCCGACGCTGCGCCCCGCGTCGCGGCCCTCGACGATCACCTTAAAGGCGCCGTCCTCCCGGTCCGCCTCCGCCTGCTCGGCAAGCTCCTGCGGCACAAGAGGACGCGCGGGGTCTTTTCTGCCGACCTCCGTCAAAACGCCAAAGCCCATGTCCCGCGCCCGCCGGATGAGGTCCCGCCGCGTCGTCGGAGCAAGGTCGATGGTGCCCGACGACACCTCGATGTACGTGAACCCAAGCTGCCGGGCGCAGGATAGAAACTCCCGCGCCGCGCCCTGATACACAGCCGCCTCCAGGAGCGTCCCGCCGGGATACACCTCCACGCCCGCAGCGCGAATGTCGCGGATCTTTCGGGCAAGCACGTCCGGCGGGTACAAGACCGCCGTGCCGAAAGCCAGCTTTACAAAGTCGATACTGTCGGCCGCGACGGCCAGCAGGTCGGCGGTGGCGGCCGGCCCGAGGCCTTTGTCGATGACCATCGTCAACGCGGCGCACCGGGGTTTGGCGGCGCGCGCTGGGATTGGGTCCGCGATCACCGCCCGCAAGGGGTTCGCCCCTTCCCCGGCCGCCGGCACGGTTTCCATAGAAGGTCCTCCTCCGTCGCCTGGCTCAAGCGGGCGCCTGGCCCGGCCGGGCGAAAATCCCGGCCACGTCGGGATACGAGTCGGGATGGGCCGGAACGGGACAACTGTCACAACCTGGCGCCCGGAGCAGTCTATGCCCGGGTGCGAATATTGCCACCGGTCCTTCGTGAGTGCTACACTGGCAGGGGTGCCGGGCAATCGCCGGGCCACCGTCCCGCACAACTTCTCACGGAGGGATTCACCATGACGCGCAGGCCTCGGCCGAAAATCACCATCGTCGGCGCGGGCAACGTCGGCGCAACGGCGGCCCATTGGGCGGCTGCGAAAGAGCTGGGCGACATTGTGTTGGTAGACATCGTGGAGGGAGTGCCCCAGGGCAAGGCGCTCGACCTGCTTGAGGCCGGCCCCGTCGAAGGGTTCGACGTTAAGATCACCGGCACCAACGGCTACGAGGAAACCGCCGGGTCCGACGTCGTCGTCATTACCGCCGGCCTTCCCCGCAAGCCCGGCATGTCCCGGGACGACCTGCTCAAGACCAACTACGAGATCGTGAAGGGCGTCGTGGAGCAATGCGTCAAGTATTCGCCGGACGCCTATTTCATTATCGTCAGCAACCCGGTGGACGTTATGACCTATGCGGCCTGGAAGGTGAGCGGGCTGCCGACGAACCGCGTCATGGGCATGGCGGGCGTCTTGGACTCCACCCGGTTCCGCACGTTCCTCGCCATGGAGCTGGGCGTCTCCGTCGAGGACATTAGCGCGTTCGTCATGGGCGGTCACGGAGATGAAATGGTGCCGCTGGTCCGCTACTCCTACGCCGGCGGCATCCCCATCGAAAAGCTGCTGCCCAAGGAAACCATCGACCGCATCGTGGAACGCACGCGCAAGGGCGGCGGCGAGATCGTCAGCCTGCTCAAGACCGGCAGCGCCTACTACGCCCCTGGAGCGTCCGTCGTGCAGATGGTGGAGGCAATCCTTAAGGACAAGAAGCGCCTCATCCCCGTCATCGCGTACCTGGACGGCGAGTACGGCGAGAAGGACATCTATGTCGGCGTCCCGGTCATCCTCGGTGCGGGCGGCGTCGAAAAGGTCATCGAAATCGAGTTCACCGAAGAAGAGAAGGCCATGTTCAAGCGGTCCGTGGAAGCCGTGCGCGGGCCCTTGAGCCTGCTGGGGCTGTAAGCCCGCCCCACAAATCCCAAAGCCAAAGGAGCCGGGACGCACGCGCCCGGCTCCTTTTTCTATCGCCTTTGCTTGGTGCCCGGCCGGAACGTCCGGCCTCACCCCTCCAGCAACGCAAACCGCAAGGCAAACAAGACGGCCAGCACGTAGACGAGCCAGTGAACCTCCCGCCCCTTGCCGGCGATGAGCTTCACCACGGGATAGCTGATGAAGCCCAGGGCGATGCCGGTGGCGATGCTGTAGGTGAGTGGCATGGCGATCACCGTAACGAAGGCGGGGAACGCTTCCGAGATGTCCTCCCAGTTGATGCGGCCGATGAGCTGCATCATCATGGCGCCCACGACGATGAGCGCCGGAGCCGTCGCGGCCGGAAAGTCCGCAACCATGCGCACGATAGGCGCAAACAGCAGCGACAATAGGAACGCCACGGCAACCGTGACGGCGGTCAGACCGGTGCGGCCGCCCGCGGACACGCCGCTGGCGGATTCTACGTACGTCGTCACCGTCGAGGTGCCCGCGGCGGCGCCAAACACGGTGCCGACCGCATCCGCCAGCATGGCCTGCTGGGCCCGGGGCAGCCGTCCCTGCTTGTCCAGGAAACCAGCCCGGGTGGACACGCCCACCAGCGTGCCCATGGTATCAAAGAAGTCGACGAATAGGAACACAAGCAAGATCTCAAGCAGGCCGAGGCGCAAAGCGCCGGCGATGTCCAGCTTCAGCGCCACCGATCCCCACGCGGCCAGGCTCGGGATTTCAATGAGCCGCTCCGGCCAGGGGACAAGGCCAAGCAGTGCCCCGGCGAAGGTGGTGGCGAGAATGCCCCAGAGAATAGCGCCCCGTACTTTGAGTGCCAGAAGCCCGGCCGTAAGAAGCGTCCCAAGGAGCGCCAGAAGAGGCCCGGGCTGCCGCAGGTCCCCGAGGCCGACGAGCGTCGCGGGGTTGTCCACGATGAGCCCGGCGTTCTGGGCGCCGATGAAGGCGATGAACAGTCCGATGGCCGCGCTGATGGCTACCTTGAGGCCCTCCGGCACGGCGTTGACGATAGTCTCCCGTACCCGGGACAGAGTGAGAATGACGAACAGGATGCCCGACAGAAACACGGCGCCCAGCGCCGTCTCCCAGGAAACCCCGCGGCCAAGCACCACGGTGAACGCGAAGTACGCGTTGAGACCCATTCCCGGCGCCAAGGCGAACGGATAGTTGGCCAAGAGCGCCATCAAAATCGTGCCGACGGCCGTCGCGACGACCGTCGCGATGAGCACGCCGTCAAAAGGCATCCCGGTCGCCGACAGAATGCCGGGATTCACAAAGATGATGTACGCCATCGTCATGAATGTGGTCAGCCCGGCCGCGACCTCGGTGCGCACCGTGGTGCCGTTCTCGGCCAGGCGAAACCTGCGCTCCAGCCATCCGCCGCCCGTTCCTGCGGCGGCCGCCGTCCTGCCGCTCATGCCTTATCCCTCCATCTAACGATCGAACATTTCCTGCTTCTTGATCGGCTGATTCGGCGCGAACACGTATATTCCTATCGTGGCCTCGAGACTTTGTCCGGAAATTTCACCTGCCGGGGTGATCCGCTCCTACAGATCCTTCCCAATTACGGGGAAGCTAGGTATTGACACACCCATGCCGGTCGCTATATTAGAACTTGGTAGCACTCGGCAACCGCGAGTGCTAACCACTCCCACGCCACCATTCCACAACAAGGAGGGACATATTATGAAGCTTGTTCCGCTTGGCGACCGGGTCGTGGTCAAGCCCATCGAACAGGAGGAAAAGACCAAGGGCGGCATCGTCCTGCCCGACACCGCCAAGGAGAAGCCGCAGGAGGGCGAGGTGTTGGCGGTAGGCTCGGGCAAGCTGCTTGACAACGGCGAGCGGGTGCCGCTGGAGGTCAAGGTCGGCGACCGGGTCGTGTTCTCCAAGTACGGCGGGACCGAGGTCAAGCTCAACGGCGAAACGTACACCATCCTCCGGGAGTCCGACATCCTCGCCGTCTACAAGGCGGGGTAGGCCGGCCCCGGTAAGAGAAACCCAGTCCACTGTTTGAGGAGGGTGTAAGCAAGCATGGCTGCCAAGCAACTGGCTTTTAATGTTGAGGCGCGCCGGGCCCTGGAGCGGGGCGTCAACGCGGTGGCCAACGCCGTGAAGGTGACCCTGGGCCCCAAGGGCCGCAACGTCGTGCTGGAAAAGAAGTTCGGCGCCCCGACCATCACCAAGGACGGCGTAACCGTCGCCAAGGAGGTCGAGCTGGCGGATCCGTACGAGAACATGGGTGCCCAGCTCTGCCGCGAGGTCGCTTCCAAGACTAATGACGTGGCCGGCGACGGCACCACGACCGCCACGGTGCTCGCCCAGGCCATCGTCCTTGAGGGCCTCAAGAACGTCGCGGCCGGCGCCAACCCGATGCTGATTAAGAAGGGCATCGACCGGGCCGTGGACGTGGCCGTCAAGGAGATCGGCCGCATGGCCATCCAGATCGAGGGCAAGGAAGAGATCGCCCACGTCGCCTCCATCGCCGGCAACGATCCGGAGATCGGCCAGCTGATCGCCGACGCCATGGAGAAGGTCGGCAAGGACGGCGTCATCACCGTCGAGGAAGCCAAGGGCACCACGACGACGGTGGACATCGTCGAGGGCATGGAGTTTGACAAGGGCTACATCTCGCCCTACTTCGTCACCAACGCCGAGGCCATGGAGGCCGTGCTGGAGGAGCCGTTCATCCTCATCCACGAGAAGAAGCTCTCCAACGTGCACGACCTCCTGCCGCTGCTTGAGAAGGTCGTTCAGGCCGGCCGGCCGCTGCTCATCATCGCGGAGGACGTCGAGGGCGAGGCCCTGCCGACCCTGGTCGTCAACAAGATCCGTGGCACGCTCAACGTGTGCGCCGTCAAGGCGCCCGGCTTCGGCGATCGGCGCAAGGCGATGCTCGAGGACATCGCCATCCTCACGGGCGGCCGCTTCATCTCCGAGGATCTCGGCACCAAGCTCGAGAACGTGACCTTGGACATGCTGGGCCGCGCCCGCAAGGTGCGAGTCACCAAGGACAAGACCACCATCGTCGGCGGCATGGGCGACAAGGCTGCGGTGCAGGGCCGCGTCGAGCTCATCAAGCGCCAGATCGAGGAGACCGACTCCGACTACGACCGGGAGAAGCTGCAGGAGCGCTTGGCTAAGCTGGCCGGCGGCGTGGCGGTCATCAAGGTCGGTGCGGCCACCGAAACCGAGCTCAAGGAGAAGAAGCACCGCATCGAGGACGCGGTGCACGCGACCCGGGCCGCTGTCGAGGAAGGCATCGTGCCCGGCGGCGGCACCACCTTCCTGCGCATTATCCCGGCCTTGGATCAGATCCAGGCGGAGGGCGACGAACTCACCGGCGTGCGCATCATTAAGCGGGCGCTGGAGGAGCCTGCCCGGCAGATCGCGTACAACGCCGGCCTCGAGGGCTCCGTCATCGTCGAGCGGGTCAAGTCCGAGTCGGGCAACATCGGCTTTGACGCCCGCAACGAGCAGTTCGTCGACATGGTCAAGGCCGGCATCGTCGATCCGGCCAAGGTGACCCGGACGGCGCTGCAGAACGCGGCCAGCATCGCCTCCATGGTGCTGACCACCGAGGCGCTCATCTCCGAGGTCCCCAAGAAGGAGAAGAACCCGCCTTACCCGCCCGGCGGCGGTGACATGGACTTCTAAGTCGCCGCGGGAAAGCCGGGTGGTTGATCCGGAGGGGAGGGTGCGCCAAGGCGCCCCTCCCCTCCGGCGCGTCCGGCCATGGCAGCGCCCGCTAGCCCCGAGCTCCTCCTCCCATCTCTCCCTGGGGGGCGCCTTACGCCTTTCCCCGTCTCGCAGCCATGCGCCGCTCGGCGTAATCGACCAGGCAGTAGACGAGCGTCGACGCGATGAGCAGCAGGACGACGCTGCTCATGACGAGGGTCATATTGAACACTTGCCCGCCGTAGATGATCAGGTAGCCCAGCCCGGTGCCCGACACCAGGAACTCGCCCATGATGGTTCCCACCCAGGCAAGCCCGATGTTCACCTTGACGGCCGCGAGGAGCGTCGGCACGGCAGCCGGCAGGACGACCTTCGTAAACACCTGGCGCCGGGTCGCGCCGAACGACCGCAAGAGCAGGATCTTGCTGGGATCGGTTTCCCGGAATGCCGTGTAGAGCATCACGATCGTTACCACGACGGCGATGGCGACCGTCATGGCCAGCACCGCCCGGACGTTGGTCCCGAGCCAGACGATGAAAAGGGGCCCTAGCGAAATCTTGGGGATGCTATTGAGGACGACCAGATAAGGGTCCAGCACCCGTGCCCAGAAGGGCGACCACCAGAGGAACGACGCGACCAAAAGGCCCAGAGCGGTCGCCAGCCCAAAGCCCGCCAAGGTCCGCCACACGGTGGCGCCCAGGTGCAGCCACAAGTCGCCGGCCACGGCCATGCGCACAATCTGTTGCCAAACCCGGCTCGGCTGGCTCACGATGAATGGATTGAGCCACCCGGCGCGAGCGCCGAGCTCCCACAAGGCCACCAGGCTAACCACAAGCAGGACTTGAGTCCCAAACACCAGCAGCTGCCGGCGGCGCCGCTGGCGTAAGTAGCGCCGGTGCGCTTCGGACATGGCGGGCGGAGCGGACGTGGAGACCGCCGCCGCACCGAGCCCGGCCCTGTCCTCCCCTGCCGGCGGGACGGGGTCAAATGTGGACATCAAGATCCCTCCAGATGTCGCGGAAATAGCGGCTGAAGCCGGGGGACTCCCGCACCTGCACGGGAGAACGCCGGGGACTCAGGTCGATCACGTACTCCCGCTTGAGCCGGGCTGGCCGCTGGGTGAGGACGACGACCCGATCCGCCATGGATACCGCTTCTGCGATGTCGTGGGTGACGAGCACCACGGTGCGCCTCTGGGCCCGCAGGATCTGGCTCATCTCGTCCTCGAGCTTCAGCCGGGTCTGGTAGTCCAAGGCGGAAAACGGCTCGTCGAGCAACAGGACCTTGGGGTTTAAGGCCAAGGTGCGCACGAGGGCCGCCCGCTGGCGCATGCCGCCCGAGAGCTGGCCCGGAAACCGGTGGGCGAACTCCGCCAGTCCGCAGCTGGCGAGCAAGCCGCGCACCCGGGCGACGGCGGCGGGCGTGCGACGGCCGCGGACCTCAAGGCCCAGCAGGCAGTTGTCCAGCACTGTCCTCCACTCAAACAGGTGGTCCTGCTGGAGCATGTAGCCGACGGCGGGGTTTGGGCCCTGCACGGGAACGCCGCCGACCCGCACTTCGCCCGCGTCCGGGCGGATCAAGCCCGCGATCAGGGACAAGAGCGTGCTCTTGCCGCACCCGCTTGGGCCCACGACGCTGACGAACTCCCCCTCCTCCACCCGCAGGGAGAGGTCTTCCACAGCCCGGGTCTCACCGCTTGGGGTGTGGTACGTCACGGTGACATGCTCAAGCTCGACGACGGACACCTGTCCCACCTCCCGATGCTCCCCGCGTCCCAGGCATGCGGAGCGCCCCGGGGCCGCTGCGGCCTCGGGGCGCTCCCACACGGTCACCGTTTCGCTGCCCGGCCCGGTTCGCGCTTTTGCCGGTGGCCTCGGCGGCGCCGGTTTCCCGGGGGCTACGGCGTAACCGCTGCTACGACCCGTTCGGCAAAGACGTTGGTCATCACGTCGTCAAAGGGAACCGGGGTCGACAGCTCGCCGGCCATCATCATCACTTCCTGAAGGCGGGCGAAACCCGCGCGGCTCACCAAAGGCGTCGGCGTCCAAGCGTCGATGGAGCGGTAGCGCTCGAGCGCCGTAACGAGAACGTCAAAGTCCATGCCCGGGAAGTACGGCGCGACTACTTCGGCAATCTCCTCGGTGGAATGTTGCTGCACCCACAGTTGGCCCCGGTAGATGGCTCGCGTGAAGCGCTCGATGATGTCGGGGCGGCTCTCCATGAAGCTGCGACGGGCATGGTAGACGGTGTAGGTGATGTCGCCCGCTTCCGCGCCGAGGGACGCCACGATGGTGCCGACGCCTGCCCGTTCCATGTGGGTCATGGTGGGCTCAAACTGGGCGACGTAATCCCCGAGGCCGCCTTCAAACGCGCCAGCCGCCGCTTCGAAGGCGAGGTGCGTCACGATCCCGACGTCGAGGAACGGGACGATACCGTGCTGGCGCAGCACCCACTCGAGCACCATCTGCGGCACGCCGCCCTTGCGGGCGCCCACGATGAGACGTCCCCGCACGTCGTCCCAGCTAAACTCCTCCACCCTGCCCCGGGCCATGAAGAACGACCCGTCGCGCTGGGTCAGCTGCGCAAAGCCGATGGCCGGGTCGGGCGCGCCCTGGTTGTAGACGTAGATGGTGGCCTCGGGGCCAAAGAAACCGATGTCCACGCTGCCCGAGATGAGGGCAGCCATGCCGTTGTGGGCGCCCCAGGCCGTGCTGAGCTCGATGCGCAGCCCCTCGTCGGCGAAAAAGCCTTTCTCCAGGGCAACGTACTGCGGGGCGTAAAAAACGGAGCGCACCACTTCCGACAGCCGCACGGTTTCCAGTTCCTGCGCCGCCGCGGACGGCGCGAGTACGGCCGCAGCGGCCAGGGCCACCAGCGACGCCAGCAGGGCGCCCAGCCGCGGCCCACGCCCCAGCTTTGACAATGCCATGAGACCCCTCCTCCTCGCTTACCCAATCAGGCAGATTCCACGGTATGCGGCGGGGAAAACGGCGGTGACGGTTGACGGAAGGCCGGGCGGGATGGTAAGATCACGATTGCGACCACCGATAAGCCCGGGTGGCGGAATAGGCAGACGCGCACGTTTGAGGGGCGTGTGGGGCAACCCGTATCGGTTCAAATCCGATCCCGGGCACCATGCGAACAACGAAAGCGGCCTTGCGAGGCCGCTTTCAGCGTTTCTGTGCAAGATAAGCAGCTTTAGGGTCTAGAGCGCGCCGCCATGCGTCCGGCCCGTGCTGCCAGTTCACGCAGGGCGTCCCGCAACTCCTGTGGTTGGAGAATGGCCAGCGGGACGTCGAACAGCATCAAATGGCCGGCCGCCGCGTACAGGTCATCCGTCGCGCATTCCATAATGACTCCGTCCGGAACCTGCCTGAGCGTGGCGTACGGCGGCGCCACCCGCTTCATGGTCGCCATATCTGCCTCGAAATGTACTACCATCCGCCACATGGTGCCGTACGTCTCGAGCCGCGCCGCCGCAAAAGCTCGGTAATCGAATCCGGGATCCTTTCGGAAGCCGTCCGCAAGGAGGCGAACCTCGCCCACCCGAGCCAGGTGAAACGTACGAAAACCCACCCTCAGGCGGCAAAACGCCACGAGGTACCACTGCCCGTTTCTGCCGGCCATACCGTAAGGCTCCACGATCCTCGTCGTCGTGGCCCCATCCCGCGATGTATAGGTCAGCTCGACGCACCTTGCTTGCCGAGCGGCTTCGCTCAATGTGAGAAAGACCGACGTCTGTGGCGGGACCTCAGGCGGGCCCGACGGGAAGACATACAGGTCGGAGATGACCGGTTCAAGGCGATCCCGGGCCTCCTTAGGGAGCACCCGGGATACCTTGGACAGTGCACTCTCGGCCGCCGCTTTGCCGACGCCGGCGGTCCCGCCTGCCGTGCCCCGCAGGCCCAGGTATATGGCGAGAGCCTCTTCCAGCGTGAACACCAGCGGCGGAAGCCTGTACCCGGCGCGGAGTCGATACCCTCCGTAGCGTCCTGGAATACTTTCGATAGGCAGCCCTGCGTCTTGGAGCTTGGTGATGTAACGCCGCACGGTGCGGACATCCATCTCGAGCTTCTCCGCCAGCTCAGGACCTCGAACGATGGGTTTTGCCTGCAACAGCTCGAGCACCGTGAGGGCCCGGCTCGTCGGGTCGTACATCCAAACCCCCTCTTCGATCACCGGCAATGCCTGGCGAAGAACGTCCTTACGTCCTCAACATAGACGGACGGCGCCTCCAGGGCAAAGAAGTGCCCGCCTTCGTCATACTCGGACCAGTGCACCACGTTGTGATCTCGCTCGACGAAACGCCGCACCGTCATGTCCCGTGCCGTCGACACGAGCACTCCGGTCGGCACGACGCCCCGGGCTCGAGGCTCCCATGCTTGCGGATTGTGCCGCGCCTCAAAGTAGACTTGCGCCGATGAGCCCGCGGACCCGCTGAACCAGTACAGGCTCACGTTGGTCAAGAGTAGGTCGCGGTCGATAACGTCCTCCGGCGCCCCGGACGGCGAGTTGGTCCATGCATGAAACTGCTCCATGATCCAGGCAAGCTGCCCGATGGGCGAGTCGTTCAGCCCGTAGGCGAGCGTCTGGGGGCTGTGCCACTGGATCTGCATGTAGCCGTCATTAAAAGACCCCATGGCCGCCAGGCGCTGCTGCTCCACTTCCGTCAAACCATCAAGCTCACCTTCGTCTCCGGACGGAAACGCGAAGAGCGCGTTCACATGAACGCCGATGACGTTCCTGGGCGCCGTCCGGCCCATCTCTGTCGCGATGAACGCTCCGGTATCGCCGCCCTGCACGCCGAAACGCTGGTAGCCCAGGCGCGTCATGAGTGAAACGAACGCTGCGGCGATACGACCGTGGTGCCAACCCGCCTCCCGGAGCGGTGTCGAAAACGCAAAGCCGGGGACCGAAGGAATCACCAGGTGAAACGCTTGCTCCGGATCCGCACCGTGCGAGCGGGGATCCGTTAGTGGACCGATCACGGGGAGGAACTCCAGAAACGAGCTGGGCCATCCGTGGATGAGCATCAGTGGCGTCGCGCCGGGTTCCGGCGACCGCACGTGCAAGAAGTGGATTGGTTGCCCGTCGATGACGGTGACAAAGTGGGGCAGCTCGTTCAGCTTCGCCTCCGCCTTGCGCCAATCGTACTGTGTCCTCCAATACTCGGCCAGCGGTTTCAGGTAGCTTCCCGGCACCCCGCGGCTCCAGCCGACCCCGGCGAGCTCGGCCGGCCAGCGGGCGGCGGCGAGCCGCGTCCGCAGGTCCTCTAAAGCTTCATCCCCAACATGAACTGTGAAGGCTTGGACCCCCAACTCAGGATACCTCCTTGACTGGTCTTGCCTTCACGATACCAGCCATCGCGGACAGACCCGGTCCTCATTGCCGGTGGGTCCAGGAGCGTGGGGGTGAAGACTCTTGCCAGTACGTGCCACAAGCCGTGCGGGCACAAGCGCCGTCCAGCGTCAGCTGAGCAGATCGGCACCAAGCCATGCCGCGGCGCCCGCCAGGACCACAGCGGCTGCCAACCAGGGTGCTGCGGCGCGATAGAAGTGCAGACACACCCACCTCCCAAAGGCGCTGTCACGGACCAAAACGGCCGGGGTGTCCGTAGCCAGCAGCGCCCTCACCAAGAGCCACTGCTGCAGGCCAAGCCCGGCATGGGCGGCATGCATCCATACGGCAGGCGGATCCTTGGGCAGAACGGTTGGGAGTCGATCCGGCGGACCGTCAGTGCCCAGACCTTCCTCCCTCAAAAAACGGTCGATGACGACGGCCGTGGCAAGCATCTTGCGGAGAATCCCTTCCCCTGCCGAGGGCGCTCCGGACCCTTCCAGGCGGGCAAGTTCGGCTTTGGCGCGGCGCGGCAGTGACCCGATGAGCTCGACATCCCGTTCGCCCTGCCGGGATCCCCACAGCGCCAGCCGCACGCCTGCCAGGCCGAGGCCCGAGTCCACCTCCGGCAGGGCGGGCACGCCGGCGGTGGTACCCGTGGCCCCCTGCTCGCCCGCGCGAGCTCCGCCCCAAATCCCACGCGTCCCTGCAACAGCACGCTGGTACATGGACACGGCCTTGTCCAACTCCCCCCGCCGCCACGCCTCGTGGGCGATTTCGAGCCTCGCGGCGTCACGATAGCGCTCCAACGCCATCTCGTACTCCTTGCCCGCACCAGGTGGCCAGATGCTGCCTGAGCGAGGCGCCCGCGCGGTTATGCGCAGCGCCTCGTCGGCCAACCTCTCGAGCGCCGTCCACGACGCCTGCCTGTGCAACGCGTCCAGCTTCCGGAGCACCTGCGCTGCCCAATCGCGGAACGTATCGGGCGCAAGACGGTCACCACCTAAGTCTGCGTCAGCGTGCGGCCTCGCCGACGCCGCTACTTCCGTCTGGCCCGGGAGTCGCCCGTCAGGAGCAGGCTTGTCCGTCAAGGGCACGGGTTTGGGATTTAGCACCGGCGCATGGTTGCGGATGGGTGCGGAAACGGCCGCCGGTTTGGGGCGGGGCAGTGGCCGAAGGTGAGAGTCCTCCTGCAGATTGGAGTTGGGGATGCGGTACGGATCGGCCTTGGGACTCGCGCCCGGTCCGGGGTGGGCACCGGGATTGGGGGTGGGCTTGAGGCGAGACCGGGCGTAACGCGGCGCCTCCTCACCGGGCTTTCTGGAGGCACCGGCGGGAAGCGGAAGCAGCCAGCGGGCGAGCCCGTAAAGGGATAACCGTTGCCACAACGCTCTCAAGCCCCTCTCGTGAGGAATGTGACCCGGTTGCTCCCAAGCCCCCCGCCATTAGTCATCATGAACGCAACTGCTCGTACCCCCGGGGCGCGAACCAACAAGGCTGTTCATCGTGGCCTTCAGCCCCACGGATCACCGTGCCGCTTCCTGGGAGGCTTCCTGCAAGATGGTTTCGATGCGCTCAAGATCCTCTTGCGACAGCTGCCAGCCGCTCACTCCCGCCGCCTCCTGGATCTGCGCCGGCGTCCTGGCGCCCCAAAGTGCAACCGTGACCCCCGGCTGGTCCAGCACCCACCGAACGGCGAGCTGAGCGACGGTCTTGCCCTTTTCGGCGGCCATCGCCTTGAGCTGGTCCACGATGCGCAGGTTGCGCTTGTAGTTTTCGCCGGTAAAGCGCGGGTCGGTCTGCCGGTTGTCGCCGGGCTTGAAGGTCGGGTTTTCCGTAAACTTGCCCGTAAGCAGGCCCCGGGCCAGCGGGCTGTACGCCAGCACCGCCAGTCCGTGCTCGCGGCAGTAGGGCAGGACGTCGGCTTCGATCTTGCGCTCCAGCAAGTTGTAGCGGGGCTGCACCGAATGAAGGGGAGCGTGCCGGCGCCATTCCTCAAGCTGCTCCACCGAATAGTTGCACACCCCGACGGCCCGGATCTTGCCCGCGTCGTAGAGCTCCTTGACCGCCTGGGCGGTTTCCGCGATGGGCGTCTCCGGGTCCGGCCAATGGATCTGGTACAGGTCGATGTAGTCCGTGCGCAGGCGCCGCAGGCTGTCGTCGATCTCCCTGCGAATGCGCTCAGGCTTCGCGTTGCGCCACACGTTCTCCTTATCGTCCCACTCCATGCCGAACTTGGTCGCGATGACGACCTGCTCCCGGGGCACCCTTCGGCGGGCGAGGGCGTCAGCCAAAATTTCCTCAGACAGGCCAAACCCGTAGACGGGTGCTGTATCCACCGTGGAGATGCCCATATCCAGCGCGGCGTGGATGGCCCGGACGGACTCCTCCACGTCGGTGCCGCCCCACAGCCACCCGCCGATGGCCCAAGTTCCCAGCGCGACCCGGGAAACCCGCACGCCGGAACTGCCGAGGGTTGCGAATTCCATTGTCTCCCTCCTCATCTACGTGTTGGCGAGCCAAGACCATTCTAGCACACGAACCCGGGTCGGCAAGGATTCGGCCGGATAGGTACGAATCTGTGGGGTCAGGAGGCGATCCTTCGCGTGAACGTACAACTGGTCGAACAAGCCCGGCAGGAGGGCTTCGCCCGCCCGCCCAAGCGCAAGGTCTCGTGCCCCATCGTGGACATCCACGCCCATTCGCCCGCGGACCCGGCGGCCAATCCGCTGTATGAGGCGGCGCGGCTTTACGGCATCACGCGCCTTGCGGCCATCACCAGCCTCGACCAAGCCCTCGAGCTGCGCCGGCGGTTTCCGGAAACCGAGATGGTGCCCCGCATCGAGCAGGAGCTGATCGGCGAGCCGGACAAGTTTACGGCCCGCAGCGTGGACATGGTGCGGCGCGCCGCGGCCAAAGGCGCCCGCATCATCAAGATGTGGTTCGCGCCGCGTTTTGTCGGCCGCACCGGCAAGCGCATGGACGATCCCATCCTGGATCCCGTCTTTGAGGAGATCGAGGCGCACGGTCTAGGCGTGCTCACGCACGTGTCGGACCCTGACGTCTGGTTTGAGCGGGTGTACACCGACACGGCGCTGTACGGCACCAAGGCGGACCAGTACCCCCAGCTGGAAAACCGGCTGGCCAAGCACCCTCGCATCCCCTTCATCGCGGCGCATATGGGCGGGGACCCCGAAAACTTGGACCACCTGGCCGAACTGCTGGAACGGTATCCGAACCTGTACTTGGACACGTCGGCCACCAAGTGGATCGTACGGGAGCTGGGCAAAAAGCCCGCGGCCGCACGGGACTTCTTCCAGGGGTACAAGGAACGCATCCTGTTCGGCACCGACCAGGTGGCCATCAAGAACCCGGAGCCGCTGCGGTACACGTCCCGCTACTGGATCCACACCTTGTTTTGGGAAACGGATACCGTCTGCCCCCTTCCCATCGAGGACCCCGATTGCGATGGACCGCCGGTGCTGAGGGGCATCAACCTGCCCGAGGACGTGCTCCCGTGGATCTACTACAAAAACGCGGCGCGGGTGTTCGGCGTGCCCACGGGCGCCGAGTAACCGGCAACCGGCGTGCCCCTTGCCGTCAGCCCCGCGGGCTACGCGACGCGGGCGGAGGGGATGGACGTGTCACCGCCCATGCCCTCCGCCCGCACCGGCGCTCCTCGCTGGCGGCGGCCGCGCCGCTCAGAGTATCTTTGTTTTCCACACCCCGTCGTCGAGGTAGTAGTAGAACTCGCTGGGAGTTTCCTGCTCAAAGATGGGGAGCATCTCCATCATGTGCAAGGCGAGATTCAGCTTGGGCAGCTCCCCCCGGGATACCCAAAACACCTCGCCCTCGTCGGACGATCTGAGCCTGCCGGTATACCTGTTAGCCTTGTACAAGAAGATGACGTACCGGGCGTCGTCTACCGGAAACTGCTTCACGCCGCACAGAACCGGGTTGAGCAACGTCAGCCCGGTCTCCTCGTAGACTTCACGGATGACGGATTCCGTAAACGATTCTCCCGGCTCCACATGCCCCCCGGGAAACGCGACACCGCTCCACGGCGGTTTGCGCCGTTCTTGGACCAGCACGCGCCCCCGATCGTCGCAAACCATGCACAAGTTGGCGAAAACAGCAAGCTCCCGACGGGCCAACGCCGACACCTCTTCTGCAACGTCTGCCGAATCCTTGGACGCCAAAAAAGAGAGGCGCCCTACGGCGCCTCTGGAAAGCCACGCTATCGGTTTCCTCTCCGCCCCATGGGCGGAACCGGTGCTCCGCCGCGAACGATCGCGCTACGCCGCCGACGAGCGCTTGTTGTTGATTTGCCGGACGGCCTTTTCCGCCGTCGGGTTTTCGCCCTTGGCAATGTACTCGGGCGTGGCGAAATGACACGCCACATGGTGACCGCCGCCGACATCGATGAACTGGGGCTCCTGCTCGCGGCAAACGGCCTGCGCGAACGGGCAGCGGGTATGGAACCGGCAGCCGCTGGGCGGGTTGATGGGGCTCGGCACATCGCCCTGGAGGATGATGCGCTCCCGCTTAAAATCCGGATCCGGCACCGGGATAGCCGAGAACAGCGCCTGGGTGTAGGGATGGAGCGGATTCTTGTACAGTTCCTTCTTTTCGGCCAGCTCCACAATCTTGCCCAGGTACATGACCGCGACCCGGTCGCTGATGTGCTCCACGACCGCCAGGTCATGCGCGATGAAAAGGTACGTCAGCCCAAACTCCTTTTGCAGGTCCTTAAGCAAGTTGATGACCTGCGCCTGGATGGACACGTCCAGCGCGGACACCGGCTCGTC
>ERZ777003.1898-NODE-1898-length-27656-cov-7.147966_pt1 | contig 27656 bp, 20 predicted proteins | sample MGYA00374956_ERZ777003 | MGnify/ENA primary metagenome ERZ777003 (study PRJEB29302, sample SAMN06268252) | bioreactor metagenome | isolation source: Joint BioEnergy Institute, California, USA | place: USA:Joint BioEnergy Institute, California, USA | collected... | reverse complement strand
GACGAGCGCGAGACGGCCCGGGCGCGGCGCGACATGGGCGAGCGAGGCGTTGAGACCGATCGCCGGCACGCACAGCCCGAAGCTTCCCTGGCCGAGCGCCCGCACGCCGGTGCGCGCGCAGATCCCTGCCAGGTCCGGCTCCGCGACCGGCACGATGGCGGCGAAGCAGCCGCGCGCGGCGAGCGCCTGCATCGCCCCCTCCAACCGGTCGGCCGGGAGGCAGAGCACAGCGAGGTCGGGCGCGTCGGGCAGCGCCTCGACCGAGGGCGCGGCGGGCGTCTCGAAACCCGGCGGGGCAGGGATGCCGGCGGCGAACAGCCGCCCGCGGAACCCGCCGGCGGCGAGGTTGACCGCGATTACCGCCGTCTCCGGCAGCGCGGAGTCGCCGATCAGCGCGACGCTGCGGGGGCGGAACAGGGCCGTGTCGCGGAAGCCCGCGGCGGCCGGGCGCGGCGGGGTGGCGGGGGACGGCGGCGGCATGGCGCGGCGCAGCATGCGCCCGCCCCGCGGCCTGCCGCAACCGCGGCGCGCTGACATCTTGCGGCGAGCCGCGCCTCCGGGTCCACTGGGCGCGGGATCGGAGGAGGAACGCATGCCGCCTGCGGACAAGTCGCGCTGGGACCCGGAGATGGCCGCCTTCCAGGCGATGATGGAGGAGCGCGGCAAGCAATTCCCGCCGCTCCGCTTCACCCCGCCGCTCGACGAGAGCCGCGCGGTGACGGAGGCGCTGAACCTGCCGCTCTCCGAGGGCGGGCCGCGCATGGCGGAGAGCGCCGACCGCTGGCTGCCGATCCGCGGCCGGCGCCTGCTCTGCCGCGTGCACCGGCCGACGAAGGACGCCGGGCCGCTGCCGGTCCTGGTCTATGTGCATGGCGGCGGCTGGGTGTGGAATTCGATCGACACCCATGACCGGCTGATGCGCGAATACGCCGCCACGGCGGGCTGTGCGGTGGTCGGGCCGGACTACGCCCTCTCGCCCGAGGCGGTCTTCCCGCAGGCGCTCGAGGAATGCGCCGCGGTGGTGCGCTGGGTGGCGGCGAATGGCGCGGAGTGGGGCCTCGACCCGAAGCGCATCGCGATCGGCGGCGATTCGGCGGGCGGCAACCTCGCGGCCGGCACGGCGCTGCTGCTGCGCGAAACCGATCCCGCGCTCGCCCTGCGCGGGCTGCTGATCAATTACGGCGTGCTCGACAGCCGGCTGGACACGGATTCCTACCGCGAATTCGCCGAGGGCTACTTCCTGACGCGCGAGAAGATGGGCTTCTACTGGGAGTGCTACGCGCCGCGCCCGGCCGACCGGGTGAACCCGCTCGCCGCGCCGCTGCGCGCCGATCTGCGCGGCCTGCCGCCGACCCTGGTGCACATCGCCGAGCTCGACGTGCTGGCGAGCGAGAACCTGGCGATGGTGGAGAAGCTGCGCGCGGCGGGCGTGCCGGTGGAGAGCGAGGTGTTCAAGGGCACGATCCACGGCTTCCTGCGCGCCGTCGCGCATGTCGGCGCGGCACGGCGTGCGGTGGACGGAGCCGGGGCGTGGCTCCGTCGGGTGCTGGCCTGACCGGACTGCGCGGGCGGGCGGACCGGCCTGGTCCGTCAGCCCCCCGCCAGCGCCCGCTTGGCCACCTCGGCGAGCCAGCCTGAGGCCACCGGCAGCACGTCGTCGTTGAAGTCGTAGCGCGGGCTGTGCAGCTCGCGCCCGCCTTCGGCCGGGCCGTTGCCGATCCAGACGAAGGCGCCCGGCACCTCGCGCAGGAACCAGGAGAAGTCCTCGCCCGTCATCGCGGGAGGTAGGTCGCGGCGCAGCGTCGTCACCGCCTCGGCCGCGGCCGCTGCCATCTCGCGCTCCGCCGGGTGGTTCTCCGTCACCCGCACGCCCGGGCGGCAGGTGAGCCGGCCCTCGACGCCATAGGTGGCGGCGACGCCCTCGACGACGCGGCGCAGCGACGCCTGCAGAGTCTCGCCCGCGCTGTCGCTCAGCCAGCGCGCCGTGCCCTTCAGCACCACCCGACCGGCGATCTGGTTCTGCGCCTCGCCGCCCTCGACCATGGTGATGCTGACCACGCCCGCCGCCAGCGGGTCGAGGTTGCGCGCCACGATGGATTGCACGGCGACGATGCAGTGCCCCGCGGCGAGCATCGGATCGCGCGCGAGATGCGGCAGGGCGGCGTGGCCGGCGTGTCCCTCGAAGGTGATCTCGAAGCGCTGGCCGGCGGCCATCACCGCGCGCTCGTGCACCGCCACGGTGCCGGCCTCGAGGCCGGGCCAATTGTGCCAGCCGAAGATCCGCTCCATCGGGAAGCGCTGGAACAGCCCGTCGGCGATCATGGCGCGCGCGCCGCCCCCGCCCTCCTCCGCTGGCTGGAACACCAGGTGCACGGTGCCGGTCCAGGACGGATCCCGCAGCAGCAGCGCCGCCGCGCCGAGCAGCGCCGTGGTGTGGCCGTCATGCCCGCAGGCATGCATCACGCCGGGCTTGGTCGAGCGGTGGGGCAGGTCCTCGTTCTGCTCCTGGATGGGGAGCGCATCCATGTCGGCGCGCAGGCCGACTGAGCGATTCGATCCCTCGCCGCGCCGGAGGGTCGCGACCACGCCGTGTCCGCCGACCCGCTCGGCGATCTCGGTGACTCCCAGCTCGCGCAGCCGCGCGACGACGAAGGCGGCGGTTTCGCCCTCATCCAGCGTCAGGCCGGGATGGGCGTGCAGATGGCGGCGCCAGGCCGCGAGGGTCCGGGCGAGGGAGGCATCCATACGGTTCCCTGTAGCGCGTCGCGCGGCCGGACTCCACACGCAACCGGAACCGCAGGACGCGCCGGGCGCGCCGCACCCGCGCGCACCGCTACTCTACGCGCCCTGACCCTGGCAGCCAGGCGGCGACTGGCCGGCTGATGGGCGGTCGAGCGGGCGGCTGCCCGTCCGCTCGCCCATCTGTCCCGAGGACCGAATCGCGACCGTCCTATGCCACCGGCGCGGCAGGCTTCTCCGTCCGCTCGCGCCGCAGCGCGGCGAGCTCGGCGCGCAGCTCCGCCACCTCGGCGCGCAGCGTGGCGATCTGCTCGCCGACCGGGTCCACCTCCCGCTTCGTCAGGCCGTAGCCGATGGAGGCCTCGTCGCAGGGATCGCGACCCGGCGGGCGGGCCGGGATGCCGACCACGGTCGCGCCGCGCGGCACGTCGCGCGTGACCACCGCGTTGGCGCCGACGCGCGCCCCGGCGCCGACGGTGATCGGACCGAGCACCTGCGCCCCGGCGCCGATCGCGACGCCGTCCTCCACCGTCGGGTGGCGCTTGCCCGGCTGGCCCGACAGCCCGCCCAGCGTCACGCCGTGATAGATCAGCACGTCGTCGCCGATCTCCGCCGTCTCGCCGACCACGAGGCCCATGCCGTGGTCGATGAACAGCCGCCGGCCGATCTTGGCGCCGGGGTGGATCTCGATGCCGGTGATGAAGCGGCTCACATGCGAGACCATGCGCGCGAGGGTGCGCATCCGCGCACGGTAGAGCGCATGCGCGAGCCGGTGCATGAGCACGGCGTGCAGCCCCGCATAGCAGGTCATCGCCTCGATCCAGCCCGGCCGGGCCGGATCGCGCTCCCGAATGGTGCGGGCGAGTTCCACAATCTCCATGGGCATGCCCCTCAAGCGGCCAGCCAGGGCGGAACCGGCAGGTTCCGCTCGCGCAGGAATTCCGGGTTGAACAGCTTGCTCTGGTAGCGCGCCCCGCCGTCGCAGAGCACGGTGACGATGGTGTGCCCCGGCCCGAGCGCGCGCGCGACGCGGATCGCCGCGGCGACGTTGACGCCCGACGAGCCGCCGACCGAGATCCCCTCATGGATCAGCAGGTCGAAGACCTGCTCCAGCATCTCCTCGTCGGTGATCTGCACCGCGTCGTCGATCAGCGCGCGGGCGCTCTCGAGATTGCCCGGCGCGCGCGCGGCCTGGCCGATGCCCTCGGTGATCGAGTTGCCCGAGAAGGTCAGCTCGCCGGTCTTGACCCAGGAATAGAGCGCGCTGCCCATCGGGTCGGCGAGCACGATGCGCAGCTTCGGGTTCCGCGCCTTCAGCGCCGCGGCGACGCCGGCGAGCGTCCCTCCGGTGCCGCAGGAGCAGGTGAAGGCGTCCACCTTGCCCCCCGTCTGCGCCCAGATCTCCGGGCCCGTCGTCGCCTCGTGGTAGGCGCGGTTGGCGAGGTTGTCGAACTGGTTGGCCCAGATCACGCGCTTGCCCTCGGCCTGCAGCTCCTCGGCGATGCGGCGCGAGACGTGCACGTAATTGCCCGGATCGCGGTAGGGCTTGGCGGGGACGAGGCGCAGATCGGCGCCGATCATGCGCAGGAAGTCGATCTTCTCCCGGCTCTGCGTCTCCGGCACCACGATGATGGACTTGTAGCCGCGGGCGTTGGCGACCAGCGTCAGGCCGATGCCGGTGTTGCCGGCCGTGCCCTCGACGACGATGCCGGGCTCGCCCGGAACCAGCGCGCCGCGCGCCTCGGCGTCCTGGATGATGCCGAGGGCGGCGCGGTCCTTCACGCTGCCGCCGGGCTGCATGAATTCGGCCTTGCCGAGGATCTCGCAGCCCGTCGCCTCGGAGGCGCGGCGCAGGCGGATCAGCGGCGTATGGCCGACGGCGCCGGCGAAGCCGTCGGCGACGCTGCTGGTGAGGGGGGCGGCGGCAGTCGCCGGGGTCGCGGCTTGGGTCGAGGGCATGCGGAGGCTCCACACCATGGGGTGATCGTCGGTCTGCATCCCCGCCGGATCAAGGGCTGCCGTCCTGAGCGGACTGGGGACGAGCCATGCGGCTGCGCGCGCACCCTCTACCGGGGGGAAAGTGGTTATGAGAACGTCCGGCGAACCTACGGCGCCTCCATGCCTGTCCCTCCCCTCCCCGCGACCTCGGCCGCCTTGCCCTGATTGCCCCGCTACGTGCCCACATCACGCGGCCTGAGCATGGCGGCGGACGGGCGGTGTCGGAGGAGCGGGCGGCGGCGGCACCGCTCTGCCCGCTGCCCGCTGCGGCGTTGCCCCGAGGCGGCCTGGCGTGCGCCCCGGGCTGCACGAGGCGCTCTCCGCCGATCCCGGCGCAGTGGCAGGGTTCTGCGCCCTGGTGCTGACCCGCGCAAGTCGCGCCGGGGCCGGCGGCAAGCGCGGTGGGGAGGACCGGCGCTGCGGATCGCGCCGGAGCCCGATACGTGATCGCCGGGCATGGCCCGCTCCGGTCTCGCGCCGGTCGTCCTGGTGCCGGTCCAGGCACGGCCGCGCGCGGCCGATGGGCTGTGAGCGATGGAGGAGGCATTGCGCGGCCCGGCCGGGTGCCGGTGCGTCAGCGGCCGCGGGGCACGAAGGGTGTGATGTTCCTCACTCTCGATGACGAGTTCGGCATCGCCGATCCGATCGGCCATCCGGACATGGCGCGCCTGCCCCTGCACCGCGCGCTGGTGGTCGCAGCGCGGCTTGTCGGCGCGAAGGGACACGTTGAGCGCCATGAGACGGGCGAGGCACCAGTCATTCACCTGATCGCGCGCCGGCTGGCTGACCGACCGTGCCGACCTGCTCGACGGGCTGCCCCCGCTGGACGCTGTAGGCAACACGGAGGCGCCCCGGCGCCAGGCGCGGGTGATGGCTGACGAGGTGCGCCACCCGACCTCCGCGGCCCCCCCACCTGCTTGCGCGGAGCCGCAGCGTCCACCGAGGGCACGCCTCCGTGCTGCCATCGCCAGCCGGCACCGGCGTAGTTGCGATTCATTCGCATTCGCGACATCATGCCGGTCCCAAGCCACGGAGTCCCCACCGCATGGCAACCTACGGCCTTCCCGCCTGGCCCTGGTCGGGCGCCCTCGTGGATGACCTGCCCGCGCCCGAGCGCCTGCTCGCCGACGCGTTCCGTCTCTGGAGCCATGAGGTCGCCCGCGGCGCCCCATCCCTTCCCGCCCTGCGCGTCCTCCTCGCCGCCGAGGGCGCCGAAGCGGCCGCAGGGCCGATCGAGGCCCTGCTGCGCACGCTCGCACGGACCGGGCATCCGCCCGTCCTCGCCTGCCGGCTCTGCCCGCGTCTCCATCCCGACGAGGCCGGGTTGCTGCTCGCCTGCGCCCTCGCCCAGCGCGGGGCGCGCTGCGAGGCGCTGGCGACGCTGCTGCGGTGGTTGCCGCCGCTCACGGTCTATGCGGCCATGCCGACCGCGATCCATCTCGGCGCCGCGTTCCGCCGTGCCGGGCTGCTGCTGCGCCACCCCCTGCGCGAAGCCCTGCCGCGCCGCTGAACGGCGCAGGCGTCAACCGCCATCGCCGCCGCGCCGGCGCAACTCGCCGCGCATCACCTTGCCGGTCGCGGTCATCGGCAGCGAATCCACGAATTCGACCTCGCGCGGGTAGAGATGCGCAGCGAGGCGCGACCTCACGAATTCCTGGATCTCCGCCGCCAGCGACTCGCTCGGTGTCACGCCCGCGGCTGGCACGAGGAAGGCCTTCACCCGCTCGGTGCGCAGCGGGTCCGGCACGCCGACCACTGCGGCGAGCGCGACCGCGGGGTGACGCAGCAGGCAGTCCTCCACCTCGCCCGGGCCGATGCGGTAGCCGGCGGAGGTGATCACGTCGTCGTCGCGGCCGACGAAGCGGAAATACCCCGCCTCGTCCTGCACGCCCTGGTCGCCGGTGAGCAGCCAGTCGCCCGCGAACTTCGCCGCCGTCGCCGCCTCGTTGTTCCAGTATCCGAGGAACATCACCGGATCGGGCCGGCGGATCGCGATGGTGCCAAGCGTACCGGGCGGCACGACGTTCCCGGCAGCGTCCACGATCGCGACCTCATGGCCCGGAACGGCGCGACCCATGCGGCCGGGCTTCAGCGCGCCGATCCCGGCGCAGCTCGAGACCACCATGTTGCATTCGGTCTGGCCGTAGAACTCGTTGATGGTGAGGCCGAAGGCGGCGCGGCCCCAGTCCAGCAGCTCCTCCCCCAGCGTCTCGCCGCCGCTGCCGATCGAGCGCAGCGCATGGCCGAAGCGGCGCGGATCGGGCACCGCGCGGAGCATCTTGAGCGCCGTCGGCGGCAGGAAGGCGTTGCGCACGCCGTGCTCGGCCATCAGGCGGAAGGCGAATTCGGGGTCGAATTTCGTCATGCGGTGCGCGAGCACCGGCACGCCGTGATGCAGGGCCGGCAGCAGCACGTCGATCAGGCCGCCGATCCAGGCCCAGTCGGCCGGCGTCCAGTAGAGGTCGCCCGGCTTCGGGAACAGCTCCTGCGCCATCTCCACGCCGGGCAGGTGGCCGAGCAGGGTGCGGTGCGCGTGCAGCGCGCCCTTCGGCGCGCCGGTGGTGCCGGAGGTGTAGATGATCAGCGCCGGGTCGTCGGGCGCGGTGTCCACGGGCGTGAAGCCGTCGGAGGCGCGCGCCATCTCGGCCTGCAGGTCGAGCGCGCCGCCCTCGCCCGCGCCGTCGGCGCTCAGCACCAGGCGCAGGGCGGGCAGGCGGGGACGGATGGCCGTCAGCTTGGCGAGGCCGGTCGCATCGGTGACGAGCGCCGCGGCGCCCGAATCGCGCAGCCGGTACTCCAGCGCCTGCTCCCCGAAGAGCTGGAACAGGGGCACCGCGATCCCGCCGAGCTTGTAGATCGCGAGATGCGCGATCGCCGCCTCCGGCACCTGCGGCAGCAGCACGCCGACACGGTCGCCGCGCGCGATCCCGTGGTGGCGCAGCGCGTTGGCGAGGCGGTTGGTGGCGGATTTCAGAGCGTCGAAGTTGATCCGCTCGGCCGTGCCGTCCGTGCGGAGGTGGATCAGCGCGATGCGGCCGCTGCCGTCGGCCCACTTGTCGCAGGCGTCCACGCCGATGTTGTAGCGCGCCGGGATGCGCCAGCGGAAACGGGCGCGAATCTCCTCGTAGCTGCCGCCGTCCGGAAGCATCGCCGTCACCCTATGGGGCGCGTGTCCTCGATCACCTTGCCGTCGTTGGGCAGCGTGCCGGGCGGCACCAGCTCCACCGTGCCGCGCAGATTCGTCGCCGCTTGCAGCGCGCGTGCCAGGCTGTCGGCGAGCCCCGGATCAGGGGAAGCGACTTCGGCGCGCAGCATCATCGCGTCGCGCTCGCCCTCGAGCGCGACAACGAGGCGCGCGCGCCGTACGCCGGGATGGGCGCGCAGAATCTCGGCAACCTGTTCCGGGCGGACGAACATCCCGCGCACCTTCGTCGCTTGGTCGGCGCGGCCCATCCAGCCGCGGATGCGCATGTTGGTCCGGCCGCAGGGCGAGGTGCCCGGCAGCACCGCCGAAAGGTCGCCGGTGGCGAAACGGATCAGCGGGTAGTGCGGGTTGAGGGTGGTGACGACGACCTCGCCGACCTCGCCCTCGGGCACGGGATCGCCGGTGCCGGGGCGGACGATCTCCACCACCACGCCCTCGTCCACGATCATGCCCTCGCGCGCCTCGGACTCGTAGGCGATCAGGCCGAGATCGGCGGTGCCGTAGGATTGCAGCACGGTCAGCCCGCGCGCCGCATACCACTCGCGCAGGCTCGGCAGGTAGGGGCCGGCGGTGACGTGGCCGATGCGGATCGAGGAGAGGTCGAGGCCGAGCTCGTCGCCCTTCTCCAGGATGGTCTTGAGGAAGTCCGGCGTGCCGGAATAGCAGCGCGGGCGGAGATGCGCCGCGGCCCGCGCCTGCATCTCCGTGTTGCCGGTGCCGGCGGGGAAGACCGGGCAGCCGAGGGCGCGGGCGCCCCCTTCCAGCATCATGCCCGCGGGCGTGAAGTGGTAGGCGAAGCAGTTGTGCATCAGCTCGCCGGCGCGCAGGCCGGTCGCGAACAGCGCGCGGGCGTAGCGCCAGTAGTCCGGCGTGTCGCCCTGTGGCTCGTAGATCGGGCCGGGCGAAGCGAAGACGCGGGCGAGGCGCGCCATCGGCGTCGCCACCACGCCGCCGAAGGGCGGGGCCTCGGCCTGGCGCGCGATCAGCTCCGACTTGCGCGTGACCGGCAGGCGGGCGAGCGCGGCGACACTGGTGATCTCCGCCGGGTCCACATCCGCGAGCAGCGCCGCATAGTGCGGCGCATTCGCCTTGGCGTGCGCGACCTGGCGCGGCAGCACATCATGCAGCGCCGCCGCGCGCTCCTCGGCGCTCCGCGTCTCCAGCGCGTCGTAGAATTCGCTCACAGCCAGCGCTTCCGCCGCTTGTAGGATTTCAGGTTCTTGAACGACTTGCGCTCCGCCCCGTGGCCGCCGAGGTAGAATTCCTTCACGTCCTCGTTGTTGGCGAGCTGCTCGGCCGTGCCGTCGAGCACCACCTTCCCTTGCTCCATCACGTAGCCGTAGCTCGCGACCGAGAGCGCCATGCGCGCGTTCTGCTCGACGAGCAGGACGGTGATGCCGAGCTCGCGGTTGAGGCGGCGGATGATGCCGAACACCTCCTTCACCAGGAGCGGCGAGAGGCCCATCGAGGGCTCGTCCATCAGGATCAGCTTCGGCCGCGCCATCAACGCGCGCCCGATGGCGAGCATCTGCTGCTCCCCGCCCGAGAGATAGCCGGCGAGGCCGGTGCGCTCCTTCAGGCGCGGGAAATACTCGAACACCATCTCGATGTCGCGCTTCACCTCCGTGTCGGAGCGGGTGTAGGCACCGAGGCGGAGGTTCTCGATCGGCGTCATGTCGGCGACGATGCGCCGGCCCTCCATCACCTGGAAGATGCCCTTGCGCACGATCTCGTGCGGCTCGACGCCGTCGATCCGCTCGCCGGCGAAGCGGATGTCGCCGCGCGTGACCTCGCCCTCCTCGGTCCGAAGGAGGCCGGAGATCGCCTTGAGGGTGGTGGACTTGCCCGCGCCGTTGGCGCCGAGCAGGGCGACGATCTCCCCCTTCGGCACGGCGAGGGACAGGCCGCGCAGCACCAGGATGACGTCGTTGTACACCACCTCGATGTTGTTCACCGCGAGCAGCGGCTCTCCCGCCGCCGGGCCGGGGCCCGGCGACGGTGTGGTGGCGGTGGCGGGCGCGGCGGCGCTCACCAGCCGAGCCAGTCGCGGCGCCGCTCGAGCTCGATGGTTGTCACCGGCTCGATCCGCATGGTGCCGTTGCTCATCAGTTCGGCGACCGAGCCCTGCGAGGTGTCACCGGTGACGACGGCGCGGTAGAGCGCGACGCGCATCGTGCCGCGATGGTCCTCCGCCGTGAAGGTGACCGGGGCGCAGACGCCCTCGAACCCGCGCGGGACCCAGTTCTGGCGGGCGTAGAAGCCGTCGCGGATGCGCGGCCCCGTGATCTGGCCGCCGTTCTGCGCAGCGGTCTCCATCGCTTCGACCATCAGCATGGCGGAGCAGACTCCGGCAAGATAGTGCACGGGCCGGTAGGCCTGGCCCTGCGGGTCGGAGATGCGGCTGATCTGGCGCACGGTCTGCATCCCCGGCGCGTCCTGCCCCCAGACCACGGCGGTCCGCACCGGGAAGACCACGCCGTTCGCCGCCGCGCCGGCTGCCTTCATCGCGTTCTCGTCCATCCCCCAGACATTGCCGAGGAACTGCACCTGCACCCCCGCCGTGTGGCAGGCGCGCAGGACGGAGATGTTCGAGCCCGCAGTGTTGCCGAGATAGGCGTAGTTCGCGCCCTGGTTCTTCAGCGTCAGGCACTGCGCTGTGTAGTCCCCCGGCGTCAGCGCGAACTGGATCGCCGGCAGCACCTCGAAGCCGAGTTCGCGCGCCAGCGCCTCGCCCGCCTCCTTCGGTGAGTTCGGGTAGGGGTGGTTGGCGCCCATGTGGACGTAGCGCGGGCGGCCCTGCTGGCCGCGGCGCTCCCAGTCCTGCTTCGCCCATTGCAGCATGGCGCGCAGCGCATCCGAATAGGACGGGCCGTAGAAGAAGTTGAACGGCGCCGCCTCCACGCCCTGCCGGCCGGACTTGCCGGCCGCATCGGTCAGCGCGGCGGAATAGGAGCCGGAGATGTAGGGGATGCGGTCGCGCGTGACGAAGCGCACCAGCGCCTCGGTGTCCGCCGTGCCCCAGCCCTGGATGGCGACGACGCGCTCGCGGTTCACCCAGGCCTGGTACTGCGAAACCGCGCGCGGCGCCTGGTAGCCGTAGTCGAAGCCGAGGACGTTGAGGCGCCGGCCGTTGATCCCGTTGCGTGCCTGGTTGACCCAGGTCAGCGCGTCGGCAACGCCCTGGCCATAGGGCACGCCGACATCGGAGGTCGCGCCCGAATTGTCCATCAGGTGCCCGACCGGGATCGGCTGCGCGGCGGCCGGCAGCGCGAATGCCGCCGCAACCGCCGCCGTTGCCGCGAGCCCGAGGACCCTCCGCTTCGTCGTCATTGTCATGTTTCCTCCCGGTTTCAGTGCGAGTATGGGTAGAGCTTCCAGTATGCCTTGATCTGCTGCCAGCGGTGCGCGAGGCCGTCCGGCTCGAAGATCAGGAACAGGATGATCGCCGCGCCGATCGCCATCTCGCGCAGGTAGCTGATCGAGGCGCCGAGCTTGAGCGCGCGGTCCACCGCGCCGCCCGCCAGCATGTCGGCGAGGCTCTGCACGACCTCCGGCAGCAGCACCATGAAGGCCGCCCCCATCAGGCTGCCCTTGATGGTGCCGAGGCCGCCGATGATGACCATGCCGAGGAACTGGATCGAGAAGAGGATGTTGAACGCCTCCACGCTCACGAACAGCAGGTAGTGGGCGTAGAGCGCGCCGCCGATGCCGGCGTAGAAGCTCGCGATGCCGAAGCTCAGCGTCCGGTAGTAGGCGAGGTTGATGCCCATCATCTCGGCGCTGAGGTAGTGGTCGCGCACCGCGACCAGCGCCCGCCCGTCGCGCGTGCGCATCAGGTTTGCCGCGCCCGCGAACATCACGACGACGAAGGCGAGCACGACATAGAAGTAGGTTTCGTCGGTGTCGAAGGCGAAGCCGAACAGGCTGAAGGGCTCGGTCACCCGCCCCGCCACGCCGCCGGTGAACCACCGCGCGCGGGCGAAGAAGTCCTCCAGGATGAACTGCGCCGCGAGCGTCGCGATGGCGAGGTAGAGGCCCTTGAGCCTCGCCGCCGGCGCGCCGAAGACGAGGCCGATCAGCGCCGTCGCCAGCCCCGCGAGCGGGATCGCGAGCGCGACCGGGATGTGCAGCGCCTCGTGCGCCCAGGCGGAGGCGAAGGCGCCGAAGCCGAAGAAGGCCGCGTGGCCGATCGAGATCTGCCCGGTGAAGCCGACCAGGATGTTGAGCCCGAGCGCGGCGATGCCGAGGAAGCCGATATTGATCAGCAGGTGCAGCAGGTAGCGGTCCAGCACCAGCGGCGCGAGGCAGAGGAGCGCGAGCCCGACCCACAGCGCGATCCGGCTGCCGCGCGTCGGGAAGATCGTCATGTCCTCCCGGTAGGTGCTGCGGTAGTCGCCCGCCGGGGTCATCGTGGCCATGGCGGCGTCACACCCGCTCGATGGTCTCGGTGCCGAACAGGCCGTAGGGCTTGATCAGCAGGATCAGGATCATCGCGTAGAAGGGCGCGACCTGGTACATGTTGCCCCAGTTCAGCCACTCCGCGTCCAGCCACTGCGCCAGGTTCTCCAGCACGCCGACGATGAGGCCGCCGAGCACGGCGCCGACGATCGAATCGAGCCCACCCAGGATCACCGCCGGGAACACCTTGATGCCGTAGAAGGAGAGGGCGGAGGAGACGCCGTTCACCACCCCCACCACCACGCCCGCCACCGCCGAGACCACGGCCGAGATCGCCCAGGACATGGCGAAGACCCGCGGCACCGAGACGCCGAGCGAGGCCGCCACCTGCTGGTCGAAGGCGGTCGCCCGCATCGCGAGGCCGTGCTTCGAGTAGGTGAAGAACCACCAGAAGCCGAGCATGATCGCGACCGAGATCGCGAGCGAGAACAGATAGACGCTCTGCACCTCGAGCCCCAGCACCCGCACCCGCTCCACCGCGAAGACCGGCGGGAAGGGCTGGGCGAAGACGCCGAACATCCACTTCATCAACGCCTGGAAGAAGATCGAGAGCCCGATCGTGACCATGATGACGCTGATCACCGGCTCCCCGATTAGCGGCCGCAGCACGACGACCTGCAGCAGGATGCCGAACAGCGTCATGAAGGCGAGCGTGACGAGGAAGCCGAGCCAGAACGGAAGCTGCCAGGCGGTGAGCAGCCACCAGCACACCCAGGCGCCGACCAGCAGGAACTCGCCCTGCGCGAAGTTCACGACCTGCGAGGCCTTGTAGATCAGGACGAAGCTCATCGCGACGACGCCGTAGAGCGCGCCGACGATGAGCCCGTTCAGCAGCAGTTGCAGCAGGAAGCCGAGCTCCATCGCACCCCTACTCCGCCGCCATGGGGAGCGGCGCCGGCGCCGCGCCCGTCTCGGCCGAAACCACGGTCAGCGTCGTGCGGATCCGCTGCTTCGTGCCGTCCTGGAAGGTGATGGTCGTGTCCACCGGGATCGCGCGGTCGCCGCGGTAGAGCGCCTCGATAATGTCGCCGTACTTGCGCGCGATGACGCCACGCCGCACCTTCCGCGTGCGCGTCAGCTCCTCGTCGTCGGCGTCGAGCTCCTTGTAGAGCAGGACGAAGTCGCGGATGCGCTGCGGCTCCGGCAGGCTCGCGTTCACCTTCGCCACCTCCGCCCGCAGCAGCTCCAGCACCTGCGGCTTGGCGGAGAGGTCCGTGTAGGTGGTGAAGGCGATGCGGTTGCGCTCCGCCCACTTGGAGACGATCGGGAAGCGGATGCAGATCATCGCCGCGAGGTGCGGCCGCCCGTCGCCGAGCACCACCGCCTCCGCGACATAGGGCGAGAATTTCAGCTTGTTCTCGATGTACTGCGGCGAGAAGCGGTCCCCGCGGCTGGTCGTCGCGATGTCCTTGATGCGGTCGATCACGACGAGCTGGCCGGACTTGTCGAAATACCCGGCGTCGCCGGTGTGCAGCCAGCCGTCGCGCAGGTCCGGGTTCTCCGCCATGCCGTGGTAGCCGGCGAACATGTTGGCGTGGCGCGTGACGATCTCGCCCACGCCGTTCTGGTCCGGCTCGTGGATGCGGATCTCGATCGTCGGGTCGAAGGCCACGCCGACCGTGTCGAAGTCCACCTCGCCGGGGCGGTGGATGGTGTAGGCGCCGAGCAGCTCGGTCTGGCCGTAGAGCTGGCGCAGCGGCACACCCATGGCGAGGAAGAAGCGGAAGGTGTCGGGACCGAGCGCGGCGCCGCCGGTCGCGGCGGATTTCAGCCGGCTGAACCCCAGCCGGTCGCGCAGCGCGCGGAAGAGCAGCGCGTCGGCCAACGCCGAGCGCCGCCCCTTGTCCAGCGCCTCCAGCCCGAGACGCATCCCCGTCTCGAACATCCGCTGCTTGAGCGGCGAGGCGTCCATCACCTTTGCGCGCACCTCGGCCGCGATCGCCTCCCACACGCGCGGGGCGAACAGCACGAAGGTCGGGCCGATCTCGCGGAAATCAGCCATCGTCGTCTCCGGCTCCTCGACGAAGTTGACCTTCATCCGCGCGATGAGGCCCCAGCCGAGGACATAGACCTGCTCCATGATCCAGGGCAGCGGCAGGACCGAGACGTATTCGTCCTCCGGCCCCTTCGGATCGGCCTTCAGGTAGGTCTCGCAGTGCCGAATCAGCGCGCGCGACTGCAGCATGGAGAGCTTCGGCCGCGCCGTGGTGCCGGAGGTGGTGCAGAGGATCGCGACCGCCTCGCCGTCCGTCGCCGCGACCAGCTCCTCCCACAGCCCGGGCCGCTCGCGCGCCAGCGCCTCGCCGCGCTCGACCAGCGCGCTCGCCGGCATCAGGCGCGGATCGGCGTATTTGCGCATGCCGCGCGGATCGGAATAGACGATATGGCGCAGCGCCGGCACGCGGTCGGAGATGTTGAGCAGCTTGTCCACCTGCTCCTCGTCCTCCGCGATCACCGCCTTGGCGCCGCTGAACTCCAGCAGATATGCCACCTCATCCTCGAGCGCGTCGCGGTAGATGCCGAGCGACAGCGCTCCCAGCGCATGGGCCGCGATCTCGCCCATCACCCAGTCGGGGCGGTTGTCGCCGATCAGCGCCACCACGTCGCCGCGCCCGATGCCGAGCGCATGCAGGCCAAGCGCGAAGGCGCGGGTGCGCGCCTCGTACTGCGCCCAGGTGATGCTGCGCCAGATGCCGAACTCCTTCTCGCGCAGCGCCACCTCGTCCGGGTGCTCACGCGCGTTGCGGACCAGGAGCTTCGGCAGGGTGTCGGGCGTCGTTGCGGGCGCCCTCATGCCACCGCCTCCTCCGGCTCGGAGACCATCTCATCGGCCTCGCCGAGATAGGCGCGCTTCACGTGCTCGTCGGCCAGCACCGCCTCCGGCGGCCCCTCGGCGATCTTCCTGCCGAAATCGAGCACCATCACGCGGTGGGAGATGTCCATCACCACGCCCATGTCGTGCTCGATCATGAGCACGGTCATGCCCCATTCCTCGTTGAGGTCCACGATGTAGCGGGCCATGTCCTCCTTCTCCTCGAGGTTCATGCCCGCCATCGGCTCGTCGAGCAGGATCAGCTTCGGCCGCAGCGCCACCGCGCGCGCCAGCTCCACGCGCTTGCGCAGGCCATAGGAGAGCTGCCCGGCGATCGCCTTGCGCACATGCTGGATCTCGAGGAAGTCGATGATCTCTTCGACCTCGCGCCGGTGCGCGATCTCCTCCCGCTGCGCGCCGCCGATCCAGTACACCATCCCGCGCAGGAAGCCCGAGCGCAGCAGGTGGTGGCGCCCGACCATGATGTTGTCGAGCACGGTCATGTGCCCGAACAGCGCCAGGTTCTGGAAGGTCCGCCCGATGCCGAGGCCGGCGCGCTGGCGGGTCGGCACCCTCGTGATGTCGCGGCCCTCGAACAGGATGCGCCCCTCGGTCGGCCGGTAGCGCCCCGAGACGCAATTGACCATCGAGGTCTTGCCCGCGCCGTTCGGCCCGATGATGGAGAAGATCTCGCCCCGCCGGACCGAGAAGGAGACGTCGGTCAGCGCGCGCACGCCCCCGAAGCGCAGGGAGACGCGATCGGCCTCGAGGATCGGCGCAACAGCGGCGGGGTCCACGCGGACGCTCTCCCTCCCTGGCCGCACCTTACGGCCCGGCCTCCCACGGTCCGGTTGCGTCCGGACCTTATGCTTCAGCATATGGCCGGGGAACGCGCCGCGACAAGCCGGTGCCGTTGCCGGCGCGGTGTCCGACCTAGCCCCTCGTCGGCTCAACCGTGGTCCGGCGGACGACAGACCAAGCGTTTTCGCGGCAGCGCTTCGCGCCCCGCGTGTTCCCACCTGGCCCGATCGCACCTGGCCCCTGCGGCCCGCGCAGGAGACCGCGGCGCTCACCCGCGCAGGCGCAGCGCCAGCGGTGGATCGTCGGTGGCGAACACGTCCACGCCCAGGGCGAGCATGCGCCGGATGCTCGGCGCGTGGTTGGCGCCCCAGGTGCCGATCCCGAGCCCCGCCGCGCGCACGGCAGTCACCACCCGCGCGTCCACCAGCGACTCCGGCAGTCCGATCTCGTCCACGCCATGCGCCCGCGCCGCGGCGATCGCGCCGGCGAGGTCGAGCGCGCGCCACCAGGGCGCCTCCAGCAGCCAGGCCACTCCCGCCAGCCCGCCCGCGCGCGCCGCCTCCGCCATGGTCGGCGCCTGGAAGCCGATCACCACCGTCCGCTCGCGCATGCCCGTCGCATCCAGCACCGCGAGCACGCGCTCCACGATGCCCGGATAGGGCAGGCCCTGTGCGTCGGCCTTGATCTCCACGCGCAGCAGCAGCTTCGTCGGCCGGATCAGCTCGGCGAGGTCGGCCAGCATCGGCACCCCCTCCCCGCCCGTGCCCTTCACGCGCACCGCGGTGCGCAGCTCCGCCGCGCTGCGCGCCACGACCGGCCCGCGCGCATCGGTCGTGCGGTCGAGCGTCGCGTCGTGCATGATCACCACCTCGCCATCGGCGGAGAGGTGCACGTCGCACTCCACCTGGTCCACGGGGAGGCGCGCGGTCTCCCGGAAGGCGGTCATGCTGTTCTCGGGCCAGAGGAAGGCCCCGCCGCGGTGGCTGGCGATCTGCGGGCGTCGTGGTGTCGTCATGGCACGCGCGATCCTGCGCGAGGCGCGGGCCGCGGGGAAGCCTCAGTGCGCACGCAGCAGCCAGACGGAGAACAGCCGGGCCGGATCGGTCCAGCACCGCTCGGTGTCCCAGCCGCTGCGGGCGCAGAGCCGGGCGAAGCCCTCGGGGCGGTACTTGTGGCTGTTCTCGGTGTGGATGGTCTCGCCGGCGGCGAAGGCGATGCGCCGCCCGGCCAGGGTCACCGCCTGCGGCCGCAGGGAGACAAGGTGCATCTCGACCCGCTCCGCGCGGTCGTTCCACACCGCCCGGTGGCGGAAGGCCGAAAGGTCGAAATCGGCGCCGCATTCCCGGTTGAGGCGCGCGAGCAGGTTGAGGTTGAACTGGGCCGTCACGCCGGCAGCGTCGTCATAGGCCGCCTCCAGCACCGCCGGGTCCTTCACCAGATCGGCACCGATCAGCAGCCATGCGCCGTCGCCCAGCACGCGCCGCGCCATCGCCAGGAACGCCTCCGCCCCCGCGGGATCGAAATTGCCGATGGTGGAGCCCGGGAAGAAGCCGAGGCGCGGCGCGCGCGCCGGCACGCCCGCGGGCAGCGCGAAGGGACGGGTGAAGTCCGCGACCACCGGCAGCACGGCCAGGCCCGGCCAGTCTGCCGCGACGCGCGCCGCGGCCTCCCCGAGCCATTCGGGGGCGATGTCCACCGGCACGTAGGCGGCGGGGGCGCTGAGCGCGGCGAGCAGGATCGCCACCTTCTTCGCGCTGCCGGAGCCGAACTCCACCACCGCCGCGCCGGGCCCAGCCAATCCCGCCGCCTCCGCCGCGCAACCGCCACGCAGGATCGCGATCTCGGTCCGCGTCGGGTAGTACTCCGGCAGGCGCGTGATCGCCTCGAACAGCCGCGCCCCTTCGGCGTCGTAGAGCCATTTGCAGGGGAGTGTCTTGCGTGGCGCGGACAGGCCGGCCAGCGCATCGGCCAGCAGCGCCGCCCGCTGCCGCTCCGCGCTGTCCGCCACCGCGTCCGGCTTCCGCGCGGCGCCGCTCATGCGGCGTCCTCCGCCAGCCGCAGGCCGGAGAACTGCCAGCGCGCGCCTGGCGGGAAGAAATTGCGGTAGCTCCGGCGCGCATGGCCCGGCGGAGTCGCCAGCGAGCCGCCGCGCAGCACCATCTGCCCGATCATGAACTTGCCGTTGTACTCGCCGACCGCGCCCTCCCACGGGCGAAAGCCCGGATAGGGACGGTAGGCGCTGCCGGTCCACTGCCAGACATGGCCCTCCGCGGCGAGGAAGCCCGGCAAGCCGGCCGCCGCCTCCCACTCCTGCTCGGTCGGCAGGCGCTTGCCGGCCCAGCGCGCTAAGGCATCGGCCTCGTACCAGCTCACATGGCGCACCGGCGCCGCCGGATCCACGGGACGCAGGCCGCCGAGGGTGAAGGCGAGCCACGCCCCGTCGCGGCGCTCCCAGTAGAGCGGCGCCTCCCAGCCCTCCGCCTGGCGCGCCGCCCAGCCATCGGACATCCAGAGCAGCGGCTCGCGGTAGCCGCCCGCCTCGATGAAGGCGAGCCAGTCGCCATTGGTCACCGGCCGGTCGGCGATGCGGTAGGGCGCGAGCAGCACGCGGTGCCGCGGGGTCTCGTTGTCGAAGGCGAAGCCGCCATCGGGCCACCGGCCCGTCCCGGCATGGCCGATCGCGACGATCCCCTCCGGCCCGTCGAGCCAGCGCACCGGACCGCGCGGTGCCTCCGGCTCGCGCCAGCCGGGGTCGTAGGCCGGGCGCAGCGGGTTCTGCGCCAGCGCGTGCAGGATGTCGGTCAGCAGCAATTCCTGGTGCTGCTCCTCATGCTGCAGGCCGAGCTCGACCAGCGCCGCAACCTCCGATGGCACGCCGCGCGCGAGCAGCGCCGCCATCGCCGCGTCCACATGCGCGCGGTAGGCCGTGACCTCGGCGCAGGAGGGCCGCGTCAGCATCCCCCGGCGCGGGCGCGCGTGCCGCGGCCCGGCGGCCTCGTAGTAGGAGTTGAACAGGAAGGCGAAGGCCGGGTCGAACACCGCGTAGCCGGGCGCGTGGGGAACCAGCAGGAAGGTCTCGAAGAACCAGGTCGTATGCGCCCGGTGCCACTTCGCTGGCGAGGCGTCAGGCATGGACTGCACGCACTGGTCTTCCGGCGAGAGCGGCGCGGCGAGGGCCTCGGTGCGGCCGCGCACCGCCGCGTAGCGGGTGGCGAGGCCGGACCCGGCGGCCGCCAGGCTGCCCGCAGCGACGGCCGCCGCCGCTGCCGCGTTCCGGTCGATGACATGCATGGGGTGGCCCTCCTCGACCGCGGTGCCGCATCCAAGCCCGGCGATCCCCGCAGGACAACCGTCGCCCGGCTCCTCCACACGGCTCCGTGACCGGCGGATCGCCCTGCCGCATCTCGCCGGCATGTTCCGAAGCGCATGCCGCCCCGCCGCGCGCCAGCCGGCCGACCCGGGGCCGTGGCCGATCGCGGCCATGGTCGGCGCCCGAGCCGGGGGCGTGATAGCCCCGGCCCGGTTCGGGAGCCCCGGGAAGGCCGTTGTCGCGACACGGCCTCGGCGCGCCCGGTGGTCAAGGGAATGCGGCACATCCGGCGAGGGTCCCCATCCTCACGGCTTCGTGCGGACGCATTCACCGCGGCGACGCGCCAGCCTCCCACCACCGGCTCCCCTACACGGCCGGTCCCCTCGCCCGCTCCGCGCTTGCAACCATCGGGGTGCGTAACCGTTGTCCTGGAAGACCGGCCTCCGCGCGCCACCTCGCGTCGCAACCGCTGGCAAATCCAGGCGTTCCGCCGCGGACCTGCGAGGCCCCGAGCGGGGTGCCGTGGAGATCGGGAGACGGAATGCAGGCGACGCCGGGACACTGGCAGTTGGAGCGGATCAAGCGGCGGCTTGAGGACGGGCTCGCCGGCCTTCTCATAAGCGCGCCGCGGGTCGCCCTGCTCGGCATGCCACCGGCCGAGGACCTGGGCGGGCAACTGCGCATCGAGGGCCTCGAGACGCTGCTCGCCGCGCGCGGCACGGCGGTGACGCGCCGCGTCGTGGCCGGAGGCTTCGATGCTACCACAGCGGCCCGGCTGCCCGCGGATGCGACGGTCCTCTGGCTCGACGGCCCGGGCACGGACACGGAGACCGAGGGCCTCGCCGCCCTGGCCATGCTCCCGCCCCGCTCCCTGGTTCTGATGGGCGGCCTGACGGCCGTGGAGGCCCCCAGCACCGCGCTCCTCGCGGCGGGCACGCTCGCGCAGCGCGGGTGGCGCGTGGTCCTGACTCTGCCGGACTGCGGCGCCGACACCCCCACCATGGCCGCCCATGCCGGGGCGGAACTGCAGCTGCTGCCCGATCCGGCGCACGCCCTCTGGGGCCTGCTCGACCATCACCCGCACGCCGGCGGTCGTGGCGGTACCTGCGTCCTCGACGCCCCGCCGGCGGCAGACGCGACCCCGGGCGTCCCCGCCCTTCGCTGGCCGGCGCTGCTGCCGGCGCCGCGGCTTCACGCGCTGCGCCTGGCAATCGAGGCCCTGCGCCGCGCCCCATCCGGCCTGGAGGCGTGGGCACCCGTGCCGCTCGCCATTGCCCGGCGCCGGGCGCTGGAAGCGGCGCGGCGCATCCTGGTCGGGCATGACCGGATCGAGGCCGGCAGCCTCGGTGCCAGCCTGTTCGCCGCCTTGCTCGGCCGGCCCTTCCGCCCGATCGGGCCGCACGCCGCGGCAATCGAGAACTACTGGCGCCGCTGGCGGGCGCTGTCCTCCCGACACCGGCCGACAGCGCCAGCGGACGTCCCGCCGACGGCAAGCACTGCCCGGACGGGGCAGGAGGCGCCGCATCGCAGCAACGCAGAGGCGGCATGAGCGAGGCTCCGCCGACCACCCCGGCCGACGGTCCGCCGCTCGCGGGCCTTGCCTGCCTGGTGCTGGCCCATGAGCACCCGCAGCAACTCCGGCTGCTGCTCGACGCGCTCACGCGGGCCGGCGCGCGCTGCTTCCTGCACATTGACCGGCGCGCCGAGGCGACCCGTGCGGCGCTGCTCGCCGCCGGATTGCCCGCCGGGGTGGAACTGCTGCCGCAGCGGGAGTCCTTCGCCTCCGGCTGGGGCGGCTTCGGCATGATCGAGGCGACCCTGGCGCTGATGCGCGCGGCTCTCGCCCCGGCCACCGTGCCGCCGCGCGCGCTCTGCCTGCTCTCCGGCACGCATCTGCCGATCCGCCCGGCGGCGGAGATCGCGGCCCTTCTGCTCGACGGGCGCGAGCACGCGGACCTGCGCTTCGCCTGCGCCGAGCCTCCCGAGCGGGAGAGCCTGCGCCGCTTCTGGTATCCGACCCTGCCGGGCCGCGAGCAGGAGTCGCGGCTGCTCCGCTTCCTCAACCGCAACACCTGGCGGCTGGGGCGGCGCGACCTGGCGCGCGGCCTGCGCGGCATGACACCGATGGTGGGCAGCCAGTGGTGGTGCATGACGGCGCGCACCGCCAGCCGGATGCTCGAGTTCCTCGACGCCAATCCGTGGTACGTCCGGTTCTTCCGCCGGGCACACATCCCGGACGAGAGCTTCTTCCAGACCCTGCTCGGCGCCGCCATCGCCCGCGGCACCGCGCGGCTTGGGCCGCCGTCGAGCTACCAGGTGATGGAGGGCTACGGCCCGCGCGTGCTGACGGCCGAGGAACTGTCGGCGGCCTTCGCCAGCGGGCGGCCTTTCGCGCGGAAATTCGATTCGCGGATCGCGCCTGATGCGGTCAGCCTCGCCCTGGCGGGTGCCGGCATCCATTCGGCAGCGCCCACTGCTGCTGCCGCCACGCCCGGCCGCGTGGCGGTGGCGGCCCGGCGAGGGAGATGGGTGTGGAGCGGAGGGGGATGGGCGACGACGCCGTGACGCGGACAGCGGTGACGCTGGCGGCGACGGATTCCCCCCTCCCCGACGGCCTCTCGCCGGTCGGCGCGCCGCCGGCGCCACGCCCTGGCGAGATCCTGGCGCTGATCGTCGCGCGCAACGAGGCGCTCCGCCTGCCTTCGGCGCTCGCACATGCCCGCCGCCTCGGGGTGGACCGGGCCATCCTGATCGACAACCGCTCGGACGACGGCACCCGCGCCATCGCCGAGGCCGAGCGCGGCTGGGTGCACCTGATCGACGCGCCGGGCAGCTACGCAGCGTCGAATTTCGGCGTGGACTGGACCAACGCGGTGCTCGACCGATGGGCGCGCGGGCACTGGGTGCTGGTGATCGACGCCGACGAGGTGCTGGTCTTCCCCGGCAGCGACCGCGGCGGCGCGTTGCGCGCCCTGTGCGCGCATCTCGACGCGATCGGCTCGGAGGCGCTGCCCGCCCTGCTGCTCGACTGCTTTCCCGGGGAGCCGCTCCACGCCGTGGATTTCCGCCCCGGCGACGACCTCCTCGCGGCGGCCCCGTTCTTCGAGCCGCCGCGGCTGCGGCAGGAGCCGAGCGAGCATTTCCCCTACGTCCAGCAATATGGCGGCCTGCGCGAGCGCGTCTTCTTCCCCGAGGCCGATCCGCGCCGGCCGGCACGCTTCCTCCATCAGCGCCTCTACAATCTGGGCTGGAGGATCCCGGCGCTGCGGCGGGCCGCATGGTTCCGCGCCCTGGCGCCGAAGCGCTCGCCCAACCTGACCAAGGTGCCGCTGGTCCGCTGGCGCGAGGGGGCGCGGCTGATCTCCTCCACGCACATGCTGGCGCCGATGACGTTGGCGCCGGGGCAGCCCTCCGGCGTGCTGCTCCACTTCAAGTTCCTGCAGGACTTCCACGCCCGCGCGCTGGACGCGGTCGAGCGCGGCGCGCATTTCGACGGCTCGCGCGAATACCGGCGCTACCTCGCGGCCCTGGCGGCGGAGCCGCAATTCCGGCTGCACGGCCCGCGCAGCGTCCTTTATGATGGGCCGGATCAATTGGTCCGGCTCGGACTGATGCGCGACAGCGAGGCCTGGCGGGCGGCACGCAGCGAGGACCGGGAACGCGACGGAGGCGCGCCTCATGTCCCGTCACCCCGGGCGGTCGGCCGGGAAGAGCCGGTCCAAGGGGACCCGTGACAGATTCGAGCCCGTCATTGGGCGATGGCCGACAGGGGTGACGCGTTTCCTTAGATTTCATTAAATTCGATCTGGTAGGGACGCAGCAGCGGCGGGAGATCGCATCCCCCGCCCGTCGCTGCTGCACGTCTGGCCGGTTGGTCTGGCGCTCCGCCTGCCTTGCGTTGGTCTGAACATCGTCACCTGTCGGCCGGGTCGGCCGAGGGCCGCCCCCTTCGCTGAAGGCTTGCCGAGGACTGCCAATGCCGTCACTTCCGTCGTCCCGATCAGGCATCTTCGCGGGGCGGCTCCGGTTCGGCGGGGCGACGATGGCCCTGCGTCTTCTTCACGGCGCGCTGCTCCTTCTTCTCACGCTGCCGATCGGCGCCACGGCGGCGGGACCCCTGGCCGCCGCGACGGACGCAGCGGGCCGGCAGGCAGCGGGCGGGCCACCCTCCGCGGAGCCGCGGGAGGCCCCGCAGGCCGGCCCGACCGCATCGGAGACGGACCAGGCGCAAGCCGCCTGGTCGGCGGCGGCGCGGTCAGCCGCCACCGCCATGCCGATCCGGCTGCGGATCGTCGGCGGCCTGGGCGGCGTCAGCCAGTATGTGCGGTACGAGGAGCCGTTCTGGCGCCGGCGCATCCCCGAGGTCACCGGCGGGCGCGTGCTTCCGGAGATCGCGCCCTTCGACCGCAGCGGCATCCGCGGGCCGGAGATGCTCCAGTTGATCCGGCTCGGGGTCGTGCCCTTCGGCAACGCGCCCCTCGCGCTCGCCAGCGCCGAGGAGCCGGAAGTCAACGCCGCCGACCTGCCGGGAATCAATCCCGACATCGCCGCGCTGCGCCGGGCCGTGGACCTCTACCGCCCCCATCTCGAGGCGCTGCTCGCGGAACGCTACGGGATCGAACTCCTCGCCCTCTACACATACCCGGCGCAGGTCGTGTTCTGCCGCCGCCCCTTCGGCGGCCTGGCCGACCTGGCGGGCCGGCGCATCCGCACCTCCTCGGTCGCCCAGTCCGAGCTGGTGGCGGCGATCGGCGGCATCCCCATCGTGATCGCCTTCGCCGAGACGGTGGCCGCGATCCGCTCCGGCGTGGTGGAATGCGCCATCACCGGCACGCTGACGGGCAACGCGGTCGGGCTGCACGAGGTGACGAGCCATGTCCACGCCATGGCGATCAACTGGGGCCTCTCCGTCTTCGGCGCCAACCGCGCCGCCTGGGCCGGCCTGCCGCAGGACCTGCGCGACCTCCTCCGGCGCGAGATCGCGGAGCTGGAACATGCGATCTGGGATGCCGCGGAGCACGAGACGCGCGACGGACTGGCCTGCAATGCCGGCCGTGCGGAATGCCAGGCCGGCCGGCGGGGGAGGATGACCGTCGTGCCGGTGACGCCAGCCGACGATGCACGCCGGCAACGGCTGGTGAGCGAGGCGGTTCTGCCGCGCTGGGTGCAGCGCTGCGGCATGGAATGCGCCAACGCCTGGAACGCGCGGCTCGGCCCGGCGCTCGGGATCCTGGCGCAGCCGGAATAGGACGGGCGGGGGGAGAGCGCGGCCGATGCAGAATCCTCGGCGCCGCCTGCGGCTCGCCATCCTCGCCGCGGCCGTCGTCCTCCTCTTCGCCCAGGGCGTCGCGACGACCTTCTTCCTCTCGCGTGCGCGGGACAACGCGCTCGCCGCCGCCGCCGAGACGCTCGACCGCGTGGCCCGGGCGGTGGAGGCCTCGATCAACCGCACCTTCGTGCAGGTGGACGCGATGCTGGCGGGGCTGCCGGCCGTGCTCGCGCCCTTCGCCTCGGCCGAGGGCCAGCTCGACGTGGCGCTGGTCAACCGCCTGCTGCGCGAGCTGAACAACCAGAGCTTCACCTACCGCGACGTGATCCTGATCGGGCCGGACGGGCAGATCCTGGCCAGCGCGCTTCCGGTCTCGCGGCGGCGGCCGCTGCCCCTGCCGGTGCCGGCGGGCTTCGTCGCCGCGGGGCGCGGCGGCGCCGTGACGATCGGCGGGCCGGTGCAGAACCCCAGCACAGGCGAATGGACGCTCTACTTCGCCCGCTGCCTCGACATCCCCGGCCTCGGCGGCCCGGTGACCGGCGTGGCCGAGGTGCCGGTGCCGCTGGTCCAGGCGCTGCTCGGTGCAGGCGGCGAGAGCCCGGGCCTGCGCGTGGTGCTGGAGCGCGACGACGGCACGCTGCTCGCGGCCCTGCCGCACGACGAGACGCGGATCGGCCAGCGCCTGCACCCGGCCGCCTCCTCCCTGGCCGACCGGGAGGGCGCGGTGGAGGAGGTCACCGGACGGATCGACAACGGGCCCATGCTGATCGCCGCGCGGCCCACCCTCTATTCCGGTTTGTTCGTCGCCGCCGCGAAGAGCACGAGGGCGGCGCTCGCCGGCTGGCGCCGCGACCGCGAGCGGGTGCTGGTCGTCTCGGGCGCGCTGGCGCTGCTGATGGCCTCCCTCGCCCTCGCCCTCTCCCTTGCGATCGCGCAGCGGGAACGGGCCGAGGCGGAGCGGGCGCGGTTCCGCCGCACGCTCGAGAGCGCGCTCGAAACCATGTCCGACGGGTTCGTGATGTTCGACGCGGACGACCGGCTGGTCGTCTGCAACAGCCGCTACCGCGACTTCTACAGGATCAGCGCCCCGTTCATCCGGCCCGGCGCCCGCTTCGAGGACATCCTGCGCGAAGGCGCGCTGCGCGGGCAGTACCCGCAGATCGGCGAGGACGTCGAGGCCTGGGTGAAGAGCATGGTCGCCTGGCACCGCGGCGACAACCCGCCGATCGAGCGCCTGCTGCCCGATGGCCGCTGGATCCTGATCACCGAGCGCCGCATGCCGGACGGAGGCACCGTCGGTATCCGCACCGACATCACCGCGCTCAAGCGTGCCATGGAGGAGCTCGCCGCCGCGCGCGACGCCGCCGCCGCCGCCGGCGAGGCCAAGAGCCAGTTCCTGGCGCGGATGAGCCACGAGCTGCGCACGCCCCTCAACGGCGTGCTCGGCTTCGCCCAGCTCCTGCTCGAGGATCCGCGCCTCGCCCCCGACCAGCGCGAGAAGGTGCGCACCCTGCACGAGGCCGGGCGGCATGTGCTGGAGCTGGTGAACGGCCTGCTCGACCTCTCCAAGATCGAGGCGGGACGGCTCGACCTGCACCTGCGGGAGGTGGCGCTGCGCCCTCTGCTGGACGGCTGCGCCGCGCTGCTCCGGCCCGAGGTGGACCGCAAGAGGATCGCGTTCCACCTCGACACCTCGGCGGACCTTCCCGAGATGATCGAGGGCGACCCCACCCGGCTGCGCCAGCTCGTGCTCAACCTGCTGTCGAATGCGGTGAAGTTCACGCCGGCGGGCGGCCAGGTGACGCTGCGGGTCCGGCGCCTGGCCCGGCCGGCGGAGGAGGTGCTGCGGATCGAGGTGCAGGACAGCGGACCGGGCGTGCCGGCCGACAAGCGTCACATGCTGTTCGAGGAATTCGTCCAGCTCGGCGGAGACGGCACCGGGACGGAGGCCACCGGCACCGGCCTGGGCCTGGCCATCTCCGCGCGGCTGGTGGCGCTGATGCGCGGGCGGATCGGCTACGACGGCGAGGCGGGGCAGGGTGCGCTGTTCTGGGTGGAGCTGCCGCTGCTGCGCAGCCCACGGCCAGAAGTCGCGGCCGCAGCGGAGGCACCGCCGCGGGCATCCGCCCTGCCGCTGCAGCCGATCGCCGCCGAGGCGCCGCCGGCGTCCGGCGTACCGCCGCAGCCGGGCGAGGCCGCGCCGCCCCCGCCGGCAGGCGCGGTGGTGACGGCACCTGCGGAGCACTCCCGGCGCGTGCTGGTGGTGGACGATGTCCCCGCCAATCGCCTCGTCACCCGCGCCATGCTCGACGCGGCGGGATACGAGGCAGTGATGGCGTCCGACGGCGCCGAGGCGATCGCCGCGGTCGAGCGCGAGGATTTCGACGCGGTGCTGATGGATGTGCAGATGCCGGGCATGGACGGGCTGGAGGCGACGCGGCGCATCCGCGCGCTGCCCGGATCGCGCGGACAGGTGCCGATCATCGCGCTGACCGCCTCGGTCCTGCCCGACCAGATCGAGGCCTGCCGTGCGGTGGGCATGGACGGACACCTCGCCAAGCCGATCGAGCGCAACGCGCTCGCCAGCGCACTCAGCCTGCTCGCCCGGCCAGCGGTGCGTGGCGAGTCGCAGCAGCAGCAGAAGCCGGCCGCCGGGGTGGCCCCTCCCCTGCCCGCCGGGGACGATGAGGCGCCGCTCCTGGACGAGGCCGTGCTGGCGAAGCTCGCCGCCGATCTCGGCCCCGGGGCGCGCGGCATCCTGTCGGAGTTCGTCAGCGAGTTGCGCCGCGCGCCGGTGGTGGTCGCCGGCGCGCTCGCACCCGGCCGGGCGGATCTGGCCGCGCTGCGGCAAGGCGCCCACCGGCTGGTCGGAGCCGGGCGCACGCTCGGCACGCAGCGCCTGGTGGCGGCGGCAGACCGGCTCCAGCGCGCGGCCGCGCAGGGCGCGGTGGAGGAGGCGCAGGCGCTGCAGGCGGACGTGCTGGCGCTGGCCGCCGCCACGCTCTCCATGCTCGACACCCGACCGGAGCTCGCGCCGCCCGACGAGGCCGCCGGCGCAGCCGGG
>ERZ777003.1895-NODE-1895-length-27688-cov-15.152571_pt1 | contig 27688 bp, 35 predicted proteins | sample MGYA00374956_ERZ777003 | MGnify/ENA primary metagenome ERZ777003 (study PRJEB29302, sample SAMN06268252) | bioreactor metagenome | isolation source: Joint BioEnergy Institute, California, USA | place: USA:Joint BioEnergy Institute, California, USA | collected... | reverse complement strand
GCAGGAGCGCGTGTTCCAGTACACGGTTCAGCTTCCGACGCCGACCTGGAATAACGGCAACCCGCCGGGGACCTACAACAACGACGTCACCGCGACCGCGGTGGCCGAGCAGTTCCCGACGGGCGTGCCGGAGAACATTACGCTCTGCTACGGCACGAACGCGACGGAGCCGACGTGCAACGCGACAGGCAACGGGTGCGCGACTGGGTCGACGACCGCGCCCACCGTCCGCGAGAGCGGCACCACGGTACGCGTCCGCGCGTGCCACCCGAACTACGTTCCGTCCGCGGAGCTGAGCGGCGTCTTCAACCTCCAGGTCGCTCCCATCGCGATCAATCCGTTCAGCTGCTACCCGACGTCGCCCACCCCGTGCAACGCGACCACCGCGTCGAACCACTGGGACAACGGAAACGACGTAGCGTTCACGCTCTCGACCACGACGCAGGGCTCGAACGGCAACGCCGCATTCATCGTCTACACCGTCGATGGTGCGGAGCCGACGTGCCCGGCCGCGCCCGATGAGAGCCTCCACATCGTGGATCTTAACGATCTTAACAGCGCTCCGAGTGGAACGCGTCCTGACCTCGATCTCGACGCCGACACGTTCCCGCACACCATCCAGGCCATCGGCTGCAAGGCGGGCTACGCCCCCTCGCCGCTCCGCTCGCTCCGCTTCTCCGATCCGTCGACGGAGGTGCGGCTCGATCCGATCACGGGAGGGACGTTCACGTCGCCGTTCGGAGTCGAGCTGGTCTCGGATCCTACCGACGCGACGATCTGCTACACGATCGGCCAGAACCCTGACGCTCCGACGTGCGACCCGATCGATGGCTCGTGCGGCGGCGCTGGCGTCCAGGTGTACGACCCGAGCAAGAAGCCGTACGTCGAGGAGACGGGCACCATCCTCAAGGCCATCGCCTGCAAGACGGGTGTCCCGAACACCTCTGAGCTCCGGGAGGCGACCTTCACGCTGAAGCTCGGTGAGCCCTCGGCGTGGCAAGCCGGCCCGAACGGCACCTTCGACAACGGCACGGGTGATGACGTGCCTGCCGTCTCGCCGATCGGCCACGGGACGCGCATCTACCTGAAGTCGCCTTCGGAGAAGCCGGTCGGCTCGTGCACGGCGGGCAACATCTGCTTCCGCTACCGCACGGACGGGACGGAACCGAGCTGCAGCGCCGTGGCCGATACGGTCTACAATCCGGCGACGGGCATCGTGCACAACCCGTCGAACACGACGCCTGTCACCTACCGCGTCATCACCTGCGATGGTGACAACAAGCTCGAGCCGTCCGACGTGAAGGACTTCACGTTCGGCACGTTCCTCGTCCAGCCGACGGTCTCGCCGAACGGCAACGACCCGTCCACTCCGTTCGACAACGAGGTGCCCGTCACGCTGAGCTCGCCGAGCACCGCGAACGGCGGCTACTTCTGCTACGCGACGGACAGCGGCGCTGCTCCCCACTGCGTGGGCGGTGGCTCGTGCTCCGGTGGACAGAAGCTCGGCGCCGATGCGAACGGTAAGGCCTCCTTGCCCACCAACATCAGGGTCGACAACACCGTCGTGACGGCTGTCGCGTGCCGGAACGGCTTCCTCGAGTCGGAGACGACGACGAGCCGTCAGTTCGACCTGCACGTCGCGAACCCGACCGTTTCGCCGGCCTCCGGCTCGTTCGGCGCGCCGATCGACATCAAGGTGAGGAACGGCTCGACGGTCAACGCGCGGGTCTGCTGGTCGAAGGACCTGCCGATCAACGAGAAGTGCGACGCTCCGGCGGCCTCCGGCTCCGGCACCGACTGGTTCTGCCAGGACAACGTTGCGGCGGGTGTGGTGCTCTCGACGCAGCCTCCGGCGAACCAGGCGACGAACGTCACGCTGCACGTCAGGGCCTGCAAGAACGGCGGAGGCTACAGCTTCCTGCCGACGGCGGACCTCACGTTCAGCTACGTGTTCACGCCGTACAACGAGCCGCGCGACATCGACGGCAACATCGCCGACTGGAAGTCCGACAACGACCTGCCGGTGGAGACCAGCACGGGCGGCAACCGCGCGCTCCTGAGCTGGGACGACACCAACATCTACGTCGCGTGGGCGGGATCGGACCTCACGAACAACACGCGCCGGGTGTTCCACTTCTACATCCGGGGCGGAAGCGGCCCGTACACGACGACGAACGACGACACCCAGGGGGCGAACTACTTCGGTGACTCCAGCCCGAGCTCGGATCCGCTCGTCGCTGGCGGCGTCAACTACCACTTCTGGGTGCAGACGAACCGCACGGGCCAGGGCGTCAGCCGCTGGAACGGCGCGAACTGGGAGGATGCGTCGAGCTCGGTCACGCTGACGTGCGCGCACGGCGGTACGCTCGGGCAGGCCAGCGCCTTCGTCGAGTGCGCCATCCCGCGCGCCCAGGTCGGCCTCTCCGCCGCTGGCTCCGTCATGGGCCTCTCGGGTGCTGTCTACAACTCGGCGCCGTCGCCTCCGGGCACTGGCAGCCCCGAGTACCGCAACTGGTTCCCGCACACGGGGGTTGCCGGGCCGAACAACCGCCGGTACTGGCTGGGTAACCTCGACACGAACATCCCTGGCGATCCGACTCTGATCAAGACTCCTTGATCGCGAGCGCGGATGCAGGTGGCCTGACGGCCGCCTGACGTGACAGGCCGGGAGGCGAGAGCCTCCCGGCCTCGTCGTTTTGTGCCTCGTCGTCTCGGTGCAGGTGGCGCGGCCTCGTACGCCGCGAGCGACGTCCTGCTCGAGCGAGCCTCGCCGCCCCGGAAGGCCGGCACCGCGCACGAGTGTGTGTCAGCGCATCGTCATCCAGCGCGACGCGGAGACGATGCCGAGAAAGCCCGACGCCAGCTCAGTTCGAGCAATCGCGTAGCTCGGGGACCTTGCACCGCCCCTCGATGCACTTCGCGATTCCGACGCAGCCCGCGCCTTCTTTGCACGGCTCGCCGATACGAACCAGCGGCGCGCACTTTCCGTCCACACACGTCGCGTCGCCGCGGCAACGTCTACGCAGCCCGTCGCCACACGGCTCGCCCTCCTTCGCGAGCTCGACGGGCGCACACCGCTTCGACGTCGGGTCACAGAAGAGCCCGGCCTCGGCATCGCACGGAGGGCGGCCTTCGCCTTTGGGGTCACACGCGTCGCCCGCCTTGTCGGCGAACGGCGAACACTTCCCAGCGACGCAAGCGAGCCGGTCGTCGCATTCTGACGTCGTCTTGCACTCGCCTCCGCCAGCCTGACGCTTCACGCACGTCCCGTCGACGCAGGCGGAGCCCGCACCGCATCGATCGAGCTTGCACGCCTCGCCGATCTTCGGGGCCGGCGCGCACTTGCCGCACGTCTCGTCCGCGCGGCGGAGACAGAACTGACTCGCACACTGCGCGTCGAAGATGCACGCCTCGCCGTCCGAGAGGGTGCCCGGCACGCGCTCGCATCCGTCGAGCCGATCGCTCAGGACGTCGGCACACTGCGCGGTCGACTGCGAATTCGCGCACCGTTCCAAGGCAGCGAGCTTCACCGCGCCCTCTCTTGGCGCGTGCTCGTAGAGGCACGTCTGTGTCGCTCGTGCAATGCAGGCGTTGAACGAGCCGAACCGGAGCTCGAAGCCGGGACACGACATGAGCTTCGTACACCCCGCCTTCGCGACCGAGTAACAGGCCCTCTGGAACTCGGGGCCCGGTTTCGACGAAGGCTTGGCGCTCCCCCGCCCTGACGTCGGCGGGGCAGGGCTGGTCGACGCCGATGCTTCGGGCCCGTCCGCGCCCTGCTGCTTCTTGTCACAAGAGCCGCACCCGAGCGGGGACGACAGCGCCAGAATGAGCCCGAGCGCACTAGCTTGGCGGCAGGAGCGCCTCCACGCGCGCCGGCGTCGCCCATCATCTCTTCGGTTCATCCGTCCCTCGTGACACGCAGACGTCGGTTCGATGTCGCGATGTCTACTACTACGGCCGGAGGCCACGGGGACCAGCGATTTCCGCCGCCATGAAGGCACGCCCTTCGGCGCACACCTCCACGGACGATCGCGCGATGTCGTCGCCCGACGCCGTTGCGCGACCGGACGAGCTCGGCTCTCATGACTCCATGGACGGCCTTCGACGCCGTCTGCTCGCTCGTACAGGAGGCTTCCTTGCGTCGCCATTTCGCGTTTCCGCTGTTCGCGCTCTTCGTCGCCGTCGCTTGCGGCACCGAGGTCAGCGTCCCAGGGCCAGGAGGCTCGAGCTCGGGTGACGACCCGTCGCCGACCGACAACCTGCCCCCGCCCCTCGGCGGTAGCGACGGCGGCGGACCTTCCGCGTGCCCGTCGAACGTCCTGTGCGGTACCGGCGCGACGTGCTGCAACGAAGGCGAGGAGTGCGTCGAGGGCGCGTGCCTCGCCGCGTGCGAGAGCGGCGTGCGGTGCGGGACCACGTGCTGCGGGAGCGGCGAGGTCTGCCTCGCGCAGGCTTGCATCGCACCCGGCGCTCCGTGCAACGACTCGTTCGACTGCGAAGAGAACGAGTTCTGCGAGCCGACGCTCGGCAAGTGCCTCCCGCAGCCGCCGGAGGCGGAGCTCTGTCAGTACAAGCCGCCGCCGCTGCCGCTCGAGCCGGAGCTCGAATGGTGGTGGACGGGATCCACGATCCACCCCGAGTTCAATCAGGTGATCAACACGCCGATCGTGATCGACCTCGACGGTGACAAGATCCCGGAGGTCATCATCGTCACGAGCAAGGACACCGACGGGAGCGACGGTGACTTCAGCCAGTCGGACCCCGCGTTCCTCCGCGTCCTCGACGGCAGGACCGGCCAAGAGAAGTGGAGCGCGAACGTCGACGCGTACAAGGACGGCACGAACGGCCAGCCCGACTACCGCGTGAACCCGCGCGGCACGCCGGCGGCGGGCGACCTCGACGGCGACGGCACGATCGAGATCGTCGTGCCGAAGCGTGCGGGCGGCCTCCTCGCCTTCCGCGCGGACGGCTCGTTCCTCTGGCGCTCCACCCAAAAGGACGGGACCACGGCGTACGACGGAGCCTTCAACTCCGTCGCCGTCGCGCTCGCCGACATGGACAACGACGGCAAGGCCGAAGTCGTCGCGGGCGGGATGATCTTCGACCACACCGGCAAGCTGGTGCACGACCTCGAGCCGGGCCGCGAGAAGTGGGGAGCCAACGACGCCAACTACGGGCCGATAAGCATCATCGCCGACGTCGACGGGGACCCCGCGACCACCGACCAGCATCTCGTGACGGGCAACCGCGCCATCGCGAAGGACGGCAGGGTCATCTGGGACAAATCGTCGGAGCTGCCGGACGGCTATCCCGCGATCGCGGACCTGGATCGGGACGGGGTGCCCGAGCTCGTCGTCGTCGGGCAGGGCTCCGCCGCATCCGGCGGTCACGTGCGCGTCCAGAACGCCATCACGGGAGAGCTCATCGACGAGATCAAGATGCCGGGCACCGGGCGTGGCGGCCCGCCGACGATCGCCGACTTCGACAGCGACGGCGTGATGGAGATCGCGGCCGCGAACGGCACCCGGTACGCCGTCTTCGAATACGACCCTGCCAAGCCGAAGGGACAGAAGCTGTCCGTCAAGTGGGACAAGGCCACGCAAGACGGCTCGTCGAACGTGACCGGCTCGAGCGTCTTCGACTTCGACGGCGACGGCTCCGCCGAGGTCATCTACAACGACGAGTGCTACTCGCGCATCTACCGCGGCACGGACGGCGAGGAGCTGAAGAGGATCCCGAACTCCTCCGCGACGATCCACGAGATGCCCGTCGTCGTCGACGTCGACGGCGACAACAACAGCGAGCTCGTCATCGTCGCGAACGACCGCAACCACGTGCACGGCGGGCTGAAGTGCGCGGGGTACGAGGAGGAAACGCCGAAGGCGACGCCCCGTCACGGCGTGTTCGTCTACGGCGACGCGCACGACAAGTGGATGCGCACGCGCAGGGTCTGGAACCAGCACGCGTACCACATCACGAACATCCTCGCGGACGGGAGGATCCCCACCGTCGAGCCGCGTAGCTTCACGGCGGCCGAGAACAACAACTACCGCGTGTCGGCGCAGGGCGCGGGCGTCTACAACGCGCCGGACCTGCGCGTCGATCTCGAGGTCTCCACCGCACAGTGCCCGACGGCGATCGAGCTCCGCGCGCGCGTTCGGAACGCGGGCGCGCTCGGCGTCCCCGCCGGCGTGAAGGTCCGCTTCTTCGCCGGTCAGGACGCCAGCGGAACGCTCCTGGCGGAGAAGGCGACGACGAAGGCTCTCTTGCCCGGCGCGAGCGAGATCGTCACCCACGCGGTACCCATCGCGCAGGGTGCGGGCGAGGCCTTCTACGTCGAGGTCGAAGGAGCCACGGCCTCCGGCGTCATCAACGAATGCCTGATGGACAACAACAGTGCCGTCGCGGGAAGCATCCGGTGCCCGGGGGTGAAGTGACATGAGCGGGGGGAGCGAACGCCCTTCGGTGCGTCGGCTCGGCGTGGGGAGCGTCCTCGTCCTCGCGCTGTCGTCGACGCAGTGCGGAGTCGAGGGCGACGCGGTCGGCGGCGGCGAGTCGAGCGACACCGGAGGCGCTAGCAGCGGGCAGTTCGGGACCACCTGCGACGGCCCGTGCGAGAGGCCGCCTCAGGAGGGCGGCGCCTCCGGCCGATGCGGCGACGGAGACCTCGCGCCTTCGGAGGCGTGCGACGATGGAAACACCGATCCGGGCGACGGCTGCTCGCCGACGTGCACGCTCGAGCCGGGCTGGGTCTGCCCCACGCCCGGGCTCCCCTGCGAAGCCGCGAAGTGCGGCGACGGCATCCTCGCCGGCGCCGAGGACTGCGAGCACCCGCCCGACGCGCCCGACGCCACGGCCGGCGGCTGCTCGGCGGACTGCAAGATCCTGCCCGGCTGGGACTGCGATCCGACGACCTTCGCGTGCACGCCCGTCGCCTGCGGAGACGGCAAGGTGCAGCGCGGCGAGAGCTGCGAGGACGGCAACGACCTGCCCTTCGACGGCTGCTACAAGTGCCGGAAGGAGCCCTCGTGCGCGAACGGCATCTGCGAAGGCGTCTGCGGCGACGGCCAGCGCTTCACCGGAGAGGAGTGCGACGACGGCAACACGCGATCGGGCGACGGCTGCTCGTCGGACTGCAAGGTCGAGAAGGGCTTCACGTGCACCGACGTCGTCGGAGACCCGCCACAGTCGATCGAGCTGCCCGTCCTCGTGCGCGACTTCATCGGCGTCGGCAACGCGATCAACGCGGGTGTCGCCCATACGGACTTCAACCAGCTCACGGGCGCCGGCGTGCTCGGGATCGTCGAGCCGACCCTCGGCCCGGACGGGCGGCCGGTCCTCGCGTGCCCCGACGGCGACTGCACCAAGAACCCCGGCCACCTGTACAAGGGCAACCCCTCGGAGCGCCCGAACATCTCGACGCGCGAGAACTTCGACCAGTGGTACCGGCCGAGCCCCGCGTCGCTCGCGTCCGTCGTGACGCTGCGGCTCGAACGGCAGTCCGATGGATCGTACGTCTGGGACAGCGCGAACCCGGCGCAGAACGGTGGGCGCGACTGGTTCGATCCCGTCGGCGAGGGCGGCTGGGTCGCCGCGGGCAAAGAACAGCGCGTCTGCAGTCCTCTCCGGAACGTCTCGTGGACGACGGAGACGCACTTCTGGTTCGAGTACCAGGGAGGCGAGCGCTTCGACTTCTCGGGCGACGACGACACGTGGGTCTTCGTCGACGGCAAGCTCGTGATCGACCTCGGCGGCCTGCACACCGCGAGGCACGGCTGGTTCCAGCTCGACGCCGACACGGACGGCGACGGCCCGGACACCGCCGACGGCAGCGCCACCTTCGAGACCGACATGCCGCCGAACGCGCCGCAGCGGGGCACCGTCCAGCTCGGGCTCGTGAAGGGCGGCGTCTACGAGGTCGTCATGTTCCAGGCCGAACGCAACCAGTGCGGCTCGAACTTCAAGGTCACGCTACGTGACTTCGACCGACCGCGCTCGTCCTGCGCGTCGACCTGCGGCGACGGCATCGTCGCCAGCGACGAGGTCTGCGACGACGGCAAGAACGACGGCAGCTACGGCGGCTGCATGCCCGGCTGCAAGGCGCGCGCGCCGCGCTGCGGAGACGGCATCGTCCAGGCCGAAGCCGGCGAGCAGTGCGACGACGGGAACACGAACAACGACGACGGCTGCACGAACGGCTGCAAGCTGTCGGGCGTGAAGTGATCGGGCTCCGCAGCTCGCGCCTGCCGAGCCGATCGGCTTCCGAGGCAGACATGCGGACCGTCCGCCGACATGACGAAAGGCGGAGTCACCGTCCGCGTTTCGCCTTCGCCGTCCCCTTCGAGGCCTTCGCGGCGGACTTCGCCTTTGCCGTCCGCTTCAAGCCTTTCGCGACGGGCTTGGCCTTTGCCGTCCCCTTCGAGCCCTTCGCGGCGGTGGGCTTCGCCTTCGCGCGAGCGCCTGCGGGCTTCGCCTTCGGCACCGGCGTGGCGAGCACGTAGGCCTCGCGTAGGACCTCACGGCACGTCGTCTCGTCGACGTTCCTGAGGAGCATGCGCGTCCAGCCTTGCGCGCCCCACGCGTTGTCGATGCGCTCGAACGCCGACGGATGCGACGTGACGAGCAGGTCCTGGAGCTCGAGCGGGATGAGGACGTTCACGTCCTCGCCGCTCGGGCCGAGCGTCGCGAAGGTACGCCGCGGCGTGCGGAAGGCCGTGCGATCGAAATGAGGGCGCTCTTCGACGTCACCGAGGGCGCAACACAACGCGCGGAACCGCGCCGGGCGAATCATGCGTCGAGCTTACACGGAACGCCCGCGCTCCGCAGACGCGCGCTCGTGACGACGAGCTCGAGCGCGACGGCGAGCGACCCTCGATCGCGCGCAGGGTCAACCGTCGTCGCGCTATGGTGTGGCCATGCGCACGGCGCCGCGCATCGTGAAGACGAGGAGGTTCGGATGAAGCCCGAGGATGCAGCGCTCGCGCGCCGGATCGTCGAGGGCTGCTCGACCGCGACGCTCGCCACGCTCACGCGCGACGATCCGTCGGCCCCCTACCCCTTCGGCTCGCTCGTGGCCGTCGCGACCGACGCACACGGCCGCCCCCTGCTCTTGCTCTCGAAGCTCGCGGAGCACACGAAGAACCTCGAGGCCTGCCCGCGGGCCTCGCTCCTGTTCGCCGATCCGTCGTCGAACGATCCGCTCGCGAGCCCACGCGTCACGCTGCTCGGACGGGTGCGCCGCGTCCCCGACGAAGAGGTCGCGTCCGCCCGCGAGGCGTACCTCGCGCGCCACCCCGGAGCGGCGAAGTGGGCCGCCTTCTCCGACTTCTCGTTCTACCGGCTCGACGTGGAGACGATTCGGTTCGTCGTCGGCTTCGGGAAGATGGGCTGGGTGGACCCCGTTGAGTACGGCAGAGCGTGACCCGCGACGCCGACCCGACCGAGCCATCTTTGCACCCGCTCCGAAGGTGGGGCGTCCGAGCGGCCGGCGCCGTCGTGGTCGTCGTCGGGTTCGACGCCTTCGTCGTCGAGCCGAGATGGGTCGAGGTCACGCACACGACGCTCGGAGCGCCGCTCGCGCAGCCGCTCCGAGTGATGCACCTTGGTGGGTCCGCTCTGGCTCCATGCGGGAAGCGGACGCTTCGTCGCCGGCGTCTACGAGCTCGACGGCCCGTCGCTCTACGTGAGCCGAGGCGTCGGCACGAGCATCCTGCACATCCGGTTCTTCTGTCGCCCCGAGATCGCCGTCATCGACGTCGGGCGGGGGCAACTCGGCGACCACTGAAGTGGTTGGAAGCACGATGGCTCGCGCCGTTCGATCTCGAGGTCGGGGTGCGTCGCAGGCCAGCTTCGCTCGCGTCGATGTCACTCACCCCTCGAGGGAGACGTCGAGCGAGCAGGAGCGCGTGACGTTCGCCGACCAGCCCGGCTGATGAACGGGCGCGCCGTTCGCCTCGATCCGGAGCACGTAGCTGCCTGGATGCCCGGCGAAAGGCGAGCTCGGGATCTCCACGATGCGCTCCTTCCCGGGCAAGAGATCGAGCCCCCACTGCGGGACGAGCGGGCCGAGGCCGTTCGGGCCGGCGAAGCGGAGCCGGACGCCCGTCGCCGTCGTCGAGCCGTCGTTGCGAACCGTCGCCTGTGCAGCGATGGGGACGCCGCAGATGGGACGAACGACCGACGCCCCCGGCGACACTACGAGCTTCGCCGAGTGGTAGTGGACGCGCCCTCGTCGCTGCTCGAGACGGGAGTCCGAGGACGACGCGCTCGAATCTCCGCTCGTCATCTCGAACGTGCACTCCGGGGTGATCTTGAGCATCCGCGTGGAGCTGCCCGTCTCGAGCGTGAGCCGGTCGTACGTCGGGTTGCAGCCGTCCGTGAGGCCTTCCTCGTCGGCGAACGTGACGAACGCGCGTGAGTTCGGCGGCACGTTCACGGGAACGCGCGCGACCTTCGCCGGCGACGCCGCTCCGCCGAGGCGCTCCACGAGCAGATGCGTCGAGAGCTCGGTGCTCTGCGGGTTGACGATCTCCACGTCGTAGGAGAGCGGGCCGGCCGAGTACCTCGCCGCTGCAGGAGCCAGGCTACGCCGAGCCGTCGCTATGAACGGCGACGGCGCCGGCTTCGAAGGGACCTTCGGATCGAGCGTCGGCGCGGGCTTCGGCTCGATCTCCGGCGGGACCGGCGCCTTCGCCGAGGCGCCCGCGAGGACCGGCGCCGAAGCCGCGACGACCAGCAGTGCGATCGACCTCCGCATGCGGTGTGGCCTCCTGAGCGATGGGGACCGCTCAGACGTGGCAGACGGAGGGCGGTGGGGCAACCCGATTGGGAGTCCTCAGTCCTCAGCACGTTCCGCGTTCCTGCCGCCGCCAGGCGAGACCAAGCACGCACGAGCACGACTTCGCGCTACTCGCACGAGACCTCGTCGTTCCGTAGAGCCCGCCTTCTACAGGAGCCGTGGCCGGTTCTCAGGACCGCGAGGCTGAGGACCGATGACTGAAATGCAAAACGCCGCCCCCTCGCGAGGGAGCGGCGCTCTCTTGCGTGCCGCGAGCGCGGACGCGAGGTCGACGCGTCAGACGCGGCGGCGCTTCGGCGGGCGGCAGCCGTTGTGCGGGACGGGGGTGACGTCGCGGATCAGCGTCACCTTGAAGCCCGCCGTCTGGAGGGCGCGGAGCGCGCTCTCGCGGCCGGCGCCCGGGCCCTTCACGAAGACGGCCACCGAGCGCATGCCGTGCTCCATCGCCTTGCGGCACGCCTCTTCGGCGGCGAGCTGCGCGGCGAACGGCGTCGACTTGCGCGAGCCCTTGAAGCCGCGAGCGCCCGCGCTCGACCACGCGACGGTGTTGCCGTTCACGTCCGTGATCGTGACGACCGTGTTGTTGAACGTCGACTGGATGCAGGCGATGCCGGTCGCGATGTTCTTCTTGACCTTCTTCTTGCCGGGCTTGCCCTTCGCGGAGCCGGCGGCAGCGCTCGTCTGGGTCTTCGTGCTTGCCATGATGTTTCGTTACTCCGGTGATGCCTGCATCAAGCCTTGCGGCCGCCGCGCGAGAGGATGCCCTTGCGCGGCCCCTTCCTCGTGCGCGCGTTCGTGTGCGTGCGCTGACCGTGGACCGGAAGGCCCTTGCGGTGACGAAGCCCGCGGTAGCAGCCGAGGTCCATGAGGCGCTTGATGTTCATCTGCACCTCGCGACGGAGGTCGCCCTCGACCCGGTACTCGGTCTCGAGCAGCTCGCGGATGCGCTTGATCTCCGCCTCGGTGAGCTCCTCGGTCTTCTTCTCCGGGGGAATGTTCGCCTTCTTGCAGATCTCCCGAGCGAGCGTGCGCCCGACGCCGTAGAGGTACGGGAGGGAGTAGGCAACCTGCTTGTGCTTGGGGAGGTCGACGCCTGCGATACGAGCCATTGTTCAGTCCTCGGTCCTACGGTCCTCGGGGATCGCTGCGCGACTCAGCCCTGCCGCTGCTTGTGGCGCGGGTTCTCGCAGATCACACGAACGACGCCCTTGCGCCGAACGATCTTGCACTTGTCGCACACCTTCTTGACGGACGGACGGACCTTCATGACGCCTTCTCTACTTTTCTGACTGGAGCCTGGAGCCCGGAGCCTGAAGCCTTTCTCTCACTTGTGACGGTAGGTGATGCGTCCGCGGCTGGGATCGTAGGGGCTCACCTCGACGGTGACGCGGTCGCCCGGGAGAATGCGGATGTAAAACTGCCTCATCCTCCCGCTGATCGTCGCGAGGACGACCAAGCCGTTGTCGCATTTGACGCGGAACATCGCGTTCGGCAACGCCTCTTGGACGACACCATCGAACTCGAGCTTGTCGCCCTTCGGCTCTTTCCGCTCACGACGCTCGCTCATCAAGATCCCTTCGCCTCTCCTTCAAGCCCGCGCTCGCGCGGGAAAACTCCGGTTCGTTACTGCTTCCTCTTCTCGATCGCAGCGAGGACCCGCTGCGTCACCTCTTCCACGCTGCCGACCCCGTCCACCTTCTCGAGGAGACCCGCCTTCTCGTAGTAGGGCAGGAGGTCGGCCGTCATCCGCTCGTAAACGTCGATCCGGTTACGAACCTTGTCCTCGTGGTCGTCCGCCCGGTGCTCGAGTTCGGCATCGGGGGGCGGCGGGTTATACTTCAAGTGGTAAATCTGTCCAGTGCGTTTGTCCGTGCGACGCAGCACCGCCCGTTCCACGAGGAGCTCCTTGTCCACGACCAGGGCGATGACGACGTCGAGCTTCTGACCCTTGCTCGCCAGGAGCTTGTCGAGGGCCTCGGCCTGCGGGACCGTCCGCGGGAACCCATCGAGAAGGAAGCCCTTTTTGGCGTCGTCCTGCTCGATTCGCTGGCGGATCAGATCGATGACGACCTCGTCGGGGACGAGGCCGCCCGCGTCCATCTTCTGAACGAGGTCCTGCGGAAGGCGGCCTTCCTTCTTGGCCGCACGGAGCATGTCCCCCGTCGAAATCTGCGGGATCCCGTACTTATCGATGATGACCTTCGCCTGGGTGCCCTTGCCGGCCCCGGGCGGTCCGACGAAGACGAGTCTCATTGGGAGGCTCCGGGCTCCGGGCTCCAGGCTCCAGAAGGAGTGGAGCTCGTGCGGTTGATGAACGAGAGCGAGGCCGATGCGTTCCGAGGACGGCAGGGCGCCAGGGAAGAGAAGGCCTCTCTTCCCTGGAGCCTGGAGCCTCGAGCCTGGAGCCTGACGCTCACGCCAAGTCCCTCCTGCCGCGGATGCGCGTCGCGCGTCCGCCGCCGCCCGACAGGCCCTCGTAGTTCCTCGTGATGAGGTGCGCCTCGATCTGGGAGACCGTGTCGAGCGCGACGCCGACGACGATCATGATCGAGGTGCCGCCCCAGCGGAACGGGACCTTGAAGTACTCGCTGACGATCGTCGGGATGACGCAGACCGCGGCGACGTAGAGCGCTCCGCCCATCGTGATGCGCGTGAGCACCTTGTCGATGTACTCGGCCGTCTGTTTGCCCTGACGAATCGACGGGATGAACGCCTGCTGCTTCTTCAGGTTGTCGGCGACGTCCACCGCCTGGAACGTGACGGCCGTGTAGAAGAAGCAGAAGAAGATGATGAGCGCGACGTAGAAGAGGTTGAACAGCCAGTCGCCGCGATCGAGGCTCGCCTGGAGCTGCGCCATCCCCGGCACCTTGAAGTTCGCCAGCGTGGCCGGGAACATGAGCAGCGAGCTCGCGAAGATCGGCGGGATGGTGCCGCTCGTGTTCACCTTGAGCGGCAGGTGCGCCGTCTGCCCGCCGTAGATGCGGCGGCCGACGGTGCGGCGCGCGTAGTAGATGGGGATGCGCCGCTGGCCGCGCTCGAAGAACACGATCGTGGCGACCGTCGCGAGGATGATGACGCCGACCAGGAAGAGGTTCAGCGGCTGGATCGACCCCTTGTGGGTCTGGAAGTAGCTGAACACCCCGCCCGGGATGTCGGTGACGATGCCCGCGAAGATGAGGAGCGAGATGCCGTTGCCGATGCCGCGCTCCGTGATCTGCTCACCCAGCCACATGATGAAGCACGTGCCGGTCGTGAGCGTGATCATCGTCATGAAGCGGAACCCCCAGCCCGCGTGGATGACGACGTCGCCGGTCGCACCCACCGTGTCCTGGTTGTTCAGCGCTTCGAGGCTCATCGCGATGCCGAAGCTCTGGAAGAGCGACAGCGCGACGGTGCCGTAGCGCGTGTACTGGTTGATCTTCCGCTGCCCCTGCTCGCCCTCCTTGCGGAGCTCGGCGAGCGGCTGGAAGACCATCGTGAGCAGCTGGAGCACGATGCTCGCGCTCACGTACGGCATGATGCCGATCGCGAAGATCGACAGGTTCGAGAGCGCGCCGCCCGAGAACATGTCGAAGAAGCCGAGGAGGCCTCCTCCCTTGCTCACGACGGCCTTCATCACGTTCCGGTCGACGCCGGGGATCGTGACGAACGCTCCGATGCGATACACCGCGAGTATCGCGAGCGTGAAAAGAACGCGGCGCCGGAGCTCCGGCACCTTGTTGATGTTCGCGAAACCGGCGAGGACGCTCAAAACTACTTACTCCGCCACCGCGGCGGGAGCTTGCGCGACGAGAACCGCCTTGCCCCCCGCCTTGGCGATCTTCTCCTGCGCGCTCTTGGAGAAGGAGTGCGCCGTGACGGTGATGCTCTTCGTCAGCTCGCCGTTACCGAGCACCTTGATGCGATCGATACGGCCCTTCACGAGGCCACGGTCACGGAGCGCACGCTCGTCGACGGTCGCGCCCGCCTCGAACGCCTCGAGCTGACCGACGTTGATCTCGGCGACCACGGCCGGACGATGCTTGGTGAAGCCGCGCTTCGGAAGGCGCCGCGCGAGCGGGGTCTGACCGCCCTCGAACGACGGCTTGAACGTGCCGCGACGCGCGTACTGACCCTTCTGACCGCGGCCGGCGGTCTTGCCGATGCCGGAGCCGACGCCGCGCCCCTTGCGGATCTTGTTCTTGGTCGCGCCTTCCGGCTTGGCGAGCTTGCTGAGAGTGTCCGCCATGGCTCAGATCTCCTCGACGGTGACGAGGTGGAGGACCTTCCGGATCGCGCCGCGGAACGACGGCGTGTTCGCCACCTCCACGGTCTTGCCGATCCGGCCGAGGCCGAGGCCCTTCAGGTTCTGCCGGGCACGCCAGTCGACGCCGATGCAGCTACGGACTTGCTTGACGCGGAGCTTGGTCTTCATGACGCCTTCTCGGTCTTGCCGGCGTTCGCCGACTTCTTCCTGGTGATGGGAGCAATCACGTCGGCCGGTTGCTTCCTGCGCTTGGCCGCAATTTGGTCCACGCTCTTGAGCTGGCGCAGGGCGTGGACGGTCGCGCGGACGACGTTGTGCGGGTTCGCGCTACCGAGGCACTTGGTCAGGATGTCGTGGATACCCGCGCTCTCGACGACGGCGCGGACGGCGCCGCCGGCGATGACGCCCGTACCCGCGGACGCCGGCCGGAGGAACACCTTGCCCGCACCGAAGTGCCCGAATGCCTCGTGCGGAATCGTGTTGCCGTCGAGCGGGACCTTGAAGAGGTTCTTCCGAGCCTGATCGTTGCCCTTGCGGATCGCCTCCGGGACCTCGTTCGCCTTGCCGAGGCCCACACCCACGTGCCCCGCCTCGTCGCCCACGACGACGAGCGCCGCGAACGAGAACCGCCGGCCGCCCTTCACGACCTTGGCGACGCGGTTGATGTGGATGATGCGCTCCTTGAGCTTGTCTTCGTCAATCTGCTCGATGGCCATTGCGTACCTTCGGGTACGAGTCCTCAGTCCTCAGTCCTCGGTCCTCAGCGAGAGGACGGAGGAGGTCGGACGCTGTGTCGTTGAGGTACTCGTTCTTCTGAAGCCTTTGGCTGTTCTCTTCCTGAAGACTGAGGTTCTCTCTGTCTCTTCCGAGGACCGAGGTCCGAAAAATCAGAACTCGAGGCCCCCTTCGCGTGCGCCCTCGGCGAGGGCCTTGATGCGACCGTGGTAGAGGTAGCCGTTGCGGTCGAAGACCACCTTCGTGATGCCCTTCGCCTTGAGCTGAGCAGCGATCGTCTTGCCGACGAGCTTCGCGGCGTCGCTCTTCGTCGCCTCGCCGAGCTGAGGCTTGACGTCCTTCGACAGCGTCGAGCAGTGCGCGAGCGTCTTGCCGACGGTGTCGTCGACGACCTGCGCGTAGATGTGCTTGAGGCTGCGGAAGACGGAGAGGCGCGGACGCTCGGGCGTCCCGTTGATCTTGCGGCGGATGCGGAGCTTGCGTCGCTCGCGACCTTCGATTCTGAGACCCATGACGACCAGACTCCTCGAGAACTACTTTCCGCCCTTCGAGGCGGCCTTGCCGGCCTTCTCGCGGACCTTCTCACCCTGGTAGCGGACGCCCTTGCCGCCGTAGGGCTCCGGCGGACGGAAGCTGCGGATCTTCGCAGCCGTCTGGCCCATCTGCTCCTTGTCGATGCCCGAGAGCACGATGAGCGTGCCCTTCGAGTCCGCCGGGATCTGGACGGAGATGCCGTCCGGGATGGGGAAGTTGACGGGGTGCGAGAAGCCGAGCGAGAGGTTCAGCGTCTTGCCCTTCACCTCGGCACGGTAACCGGTGCCGACGAGCTGGAGCGTGCGCGTGTAGCCCTTGGACGTGCCCTCGACCATGCCGTTGATGATCGAGCGCGCGAGGCCCTGGAAGCGCGCACCGTCGCGCCCGGGGATCGTGGGCACGACGAAGAGCTGATCGTTCTCCGTCTTGATGCTCACGTTCGGAATGGCCGGACGGGTGAGCTGCCCCTTCGGGCCCTTGACCTCGATCTTCCCGTCCTTGACGGCCACCGTGACGCCCTTCGGCAGGGGGATCGGCCGCTTACCGACGCGCGACTGGCGCAGCGGCTCGGCGTTGTTCGCGCTCGTAACTTGATTCGCCATGGCGTTCACCAGACCTCGCAGAGGAGCTCGCCGCCGATCTTCTGCTCGCGGGCCTGACGGTCCGTCATGACGCCGCGCGAGGTCGACAGGATCGAGATGCCCATGCCGCTTCGGACGCGCGGAATGCGGTCGTGGCGGACGTAGACACGGCGGCCGGGCGCCGACACGCGGCGCAGGCCGTCGATCGCGCAGTCCTTGCCACGTCCGTAGCGAAGGATCAGCGTGAGCGTCTTCTTGCCACCCTTGCCCTCGCTCTCGCGGACGTCATCGACGTAGCCCTCGGCCTTGAGAACGTCGGCAATGTGCTTCTTGAGCTTCGAGTGAGGCATCTCCACGCGGTCGTGACGCGCCATGGCGGCGTTGCGGATCCGCGTGAGCATGTCGGCAATGGGATCGGTCATCATGGTCCAGTTCCCCTCACCAGCTCGCTTTGATCACACCCGGGATTTCGCCGCGAAGCGCAAACGTCCGCAGGCAAACGCGGCAGAGCTCGAACTTGCGGTAGTAGCCACGTCCACGACCGCAGACCTTGCAGCGGTTCCGGTGACGCACCTGGAACTTCGGGGGGCGATTGAGCTTCGCAAACTGACAAGCACGCGCCATCTTGGTCTCTCTTCTTCTGTTCGCTCTCAGGCGGGCCGGAACGGCATGCCCATGTGCTGGAGGAGCGCGCGCCCCTCTTCGTCGGTCTTGGCCGTCGTCACGAAGGAGATGTTCATCCCCTTGATGACGTCGATGCGGTCGTAGTTGATCTCGGGGAAGATGATCTGCTCCTTCAGCCCGAGCGTGTAGTTGCCCTTCCCGTCGAACGCGCGGCGCGACACGCCGCGGAAGTCACGCGTGCGCGGGAGAGCGACGGTGACGAGGCGATCGAAGAACTCCCACATCCGCTCGCGCCGCAGCGTGACCATCGCGCCGATCGGAACGCCCTCACGCAGCTTGAAGCTCGCGATCGCCTTCTTGGCGCGCGTGACGACCGGCTTCTGGCCGGTGATCGCACGGAGCTCCTCCACTGCCGAGTCGATGATCTTCGGGTTCGTCACGGCCTGCCCGAGGCCCATGTTGATGACGATCTTCTGGAGCTTCGGGACCTCCATCGGGTTCTTGTACCCGAACTGCTTCACGAGCGCGGGCACCACCTCCTTCGCGTACTTCGCCGCGAACCGGGCCGGGACGGCCTGGGTGTTGGAGACGGCCTTCGGCATGATCGCGGCGGAGCCACCGCCGCCGCTCTCTTCCTTGCCCTTCTTCGGCTTCTTTTCTTTCTTCTGCTCGTCAGCCATGACTCGAGTCCTCGGCAGTAAACCGGTCGCCTACCTCACTTCGCGGCGGCCTTGCGCGGCGACGGGATCTCCTCGCCGCTCTTGACGGCGACGCGGACCTTCACGCCGTTCTCGCCGATCTTCGTACGAATGCGGGTGGGCTTGCCCGTCTTCGGGTCGACGAGCATCACCTTGCACGCGGCGATGGGCGCCTCGCGCTCGAGGATCCCGCCCTGCTGCATGCGGGGGTTCGGGCGCATGTGGCGCTTCACGAGGTTGACGCCCTCGACGACCACGCGGTCCTCCTCCTTGAGGAGGCGGAGGATCTTGCCCTTCTTCCCCTTGTCCTTCCCCGAGATGACGATCACCTCGTCGCCCTTCTGAAGACGCTGCAGACTCATCAGAGCACCTCCGGAGCGAGCGAGATGATCTTCATGAACTTCTTGCTGCGGAGCTCGCGCGCGACCGGCCCGAAGATGCGGGTGCCGATCGGCTCGTGCTGGTTGTTGATGAGGACGGCGCTGTTCTCGTCGAAGCGGATCACGCTGCCGTCCGAGCGCTGGGTGTCGTCCTTCGTGCGAACGACGACGGCCTTCGCGGTGTCGCCCTTCTTCACCTTCGTGCCCGGCATCGCCTCCTTGATGGAGACGACGATGACGTCACCGAGGCGGGCGTAGCGACGGCGCGAGCCGCCGAGGACCTTGATGCACTGGACGCGTCGCGCGCCGGAGTTGTCGGCGACCTCCAGCATTGTGCGCATCTGGATCATGACGACCTAACCTCACTCCGCTCCTGCTGCGGCCTCTGCCACAACGGGCTCTTCGACGAACTTCTTGACGAGGCGCACCACCATGAAGCGCTTGTGACGCGAGATCGGGCGGTGCTCCTCGATCTCGACGACGTCACCCACCTTGTACTGGTTCTGCTCGTCGTGCGCCTTGTAGCGGGTCCGCCGCTTCACGTACTTGCCGTAGAGCTGGTCACGGGTGGACGTGACGCACTCGACCACGACGGTCTTCTGCATCTTCGCCTTGATGACCTTGCCGATCATCTTGCGGCGGAAGCCCCGTCCGGCCTTCTGGACCGCGACAGTCTTCGTGCTCTTCTGCGCTGCGGGGACGGCAGCCTTCTCGTCAGCGTTCGCCATGGCTCACTTCGCCTCGCTCTTCGTGGTGGAGGCCTGCTTCTCGGCCCTCGCGCGCTCCGCGAGGATGGTCTTCACGCGGGCGAGATCGCGCCGCGTCTTCCGGATCGCGCTCGTGTCGTCGAGCCGATTGGTGAAGTTCTTGAAACGGAGGGTGAAGGTCTCTCGCGTGAGGCTCTTCTCGAGCTCGCGAAGATCTTCCACCGTGCGCTCACGCAGATCCTTGGCCTTCATTGGATGCTCCCGCGGACGAGGAACTTGTAGGCGATGGGCAGCTTGTGCCCGGCGAGACGGAACGCCTCGCGCGCAGTCTTCTCGTCGACACCCGCGATCTCGTACATGACGCGGCCCGGCTGGATGTCGGCCGCCCACTCCTCGACACCGCCCTTACCGCCACCCATACGAACCTCGAGCGGCTTCTTCGTGACGGGCCGGTGCGGGAAGATGCGGATCCAGAGCTTGCCGACACGCTTCACGTGGCGGGTGATGGCCATACGCGCCGCCTCGATCTGACGCGCCGTCAGGCGCCCCGGCTCGATGGCCTGCATCGCATAGTCGCCGAAGGACACATCGCAGCCACGGTAAGCCGTGCCCTTGTTGCGGCCCTTCTGCATCTTGCGGAACTTGGTTCGCTTGGGGGAAAGCATCTCAGAGGCTCCAGGCTCCAGGCTCCGGGCTCCAGGAAGATTCGGCTCTTCCCTTCACTCCGTCGTCTCTCGCCGCTACTCGATCTCCAACCTTCGTGTTCTCTAGTCTTCCAGCTCCGCGACTCGAGCTCCCGGCGTCCATCGCTGGAGCCTGGAGCCTGGAGCCCGGAGCCTGATCTCAGGTCCCCGCGATCTGCGGACGGCGCTGGCGGCGGGCGAGGACCTCGCCCTTGAACACCCAGCACTTGACGCCGATGATTCCGTACTTCGTGCGGGCCTCCGCCTGACCGAACTCGATGTCCGCGCGCAGCGTGTGCAGCGGGACGCGGCCTTCGCGGTAGGTCTCGGTGCGGCTCATCTCGCTGCCACCGAGGCGACCCGAGCAGCGGATGCGGATGCCCTTCGCGCCGAACTTCATCGCCGTCGAGAGGGCCTTCTTCATCGCGCGGCGGAAGGCGACGCGGCGCTCGAGCTGCATCGCGACGTTCTCGGCGACGAGCTGCGCGCTCGTCTCCGCCTTGCGGATCTCCTGAACGTCGATGAAGACCTCGTTGTCCGTGAAGGACTGGACGCCGGGGAAGAGCGCCTCGCCCTTCGCCGCCGTCTTGAGGTTGCCGGACTTGAGGGTCTCGATGCCCTTACCGCCCTTGCCGATGACCATCCCAGGACGCGCCGTGTAGACGATGACCTTCGCCTTGTTCGCGGCGCGCTCCACCTCGACGGACGCGATGTTCGCGTTCATGAGGTAGTCCTTCACGGCGCGCTTGATGCGCATGTCCTCGTGGAGCCACTTCGCGTAGCTCTTGTCCTCGAACCACTTGCTGTTCCACGTCTTGATGACGCCGAGGCGGAAGCCGTAGGGATGAACTTTCTGACCCATCTGTTTGCCTTGGTCTCTGTGTGAGCGGTTCGAGAACGCTTACCTGGTCCCGAGGTGAATCGTGATGTGGCTCATGCCCTTCTGGATGCGCGTCGCGCGACCCATCGCGCGCGGACGCCAGCGGCGCATGTGCTTGTTCGGAGCCTTGTCGACGAAGGCGGTCTCGATGAAGAGCGAGTCGAGGTCGACGCCCGGGCTCGTCGTGCGCGCGTTGGCCACGGCGCTCTCGATGAGCTTCTTCAGAATGGGCGCGCCGGCCTTCTTCGTGAACTCGAGGAGCTGGAGCGCCTCACCGGCCTGACGGCCGCGGACGAGATTGACAACGACACGAGCCTTGCGGGGGCTGATCCGCGTGAAGCGGGCGATCGCCTTCGAAACCATGTCTTGGACCTTCCGCCGGTCAGAGTCCCGGCTGCCTGACCAACCACCATCCTCCGTCGTACTGCCGGTGCGCCGTCTTCCGGCGCTTTTCCCGGGAGCCGTTACGGCCGGCTAGCGATTGGAGAACGTTCGGGTTTCCCCGAACTCCGCCTCCCCCAGGGGGGAGGAAGGACGCGCACAATACCCAGATCTCCGCCTTTCGCAAGCGATTTGGCGGGGGAGTTTGCAGCACGCGTCCGCCGGAGCGGGTTTTTCTACTCCAAACCCGCGCCGCGACAAGCTCCTCGGCGCCCTCGTCGGCGCCAACCGGACGGGCAGGCGCCACCGGCGGGTGGGTCGGCCGGGCGGTCGGGGCCGGGCGGTCAGCGCACCGACTTGAGGAACGACATCACGAGATCATTGAAGATCTCGGGAGCTTCGAGGCTGACGTGGTGCCCGACGCCCTGGATGATCTCCCGGCGGCACCGGGGCATCGCCTTGGCGTAGGCCTCGGCCATCAACATGAAGCTGGGCAGGTCCTGCTCCCCGGAGATCACGAGCGTCGGGATGTCGAGCTCCTTCAGCCGGGAGAACGGGTCCGGCTCCACCCAGGAAGAGGTGACCTTGCCGGTCCAGTGGTAGCCGCCGTAGTCGAGCACGATTTGGCGGACCTCCTCGAAGAGGTCCTCCTCGTGACGGAGCGACTCGAAGAGAGGATCGTCCAGCCAGACCTCGGCGGCCGTCGCTGCATCCCCCTCGTTCGCGAGCGCGACGCAGCGTTGCCACGACTCGATGCCCATGCGGCGGCCGAGCAGCATCGGAGCCGCGAGGACCAGGGAGGCGACCCGCTCGGGACGATAGAACGCGAAGTCGACGGCGACCGCAGCGCCGTACGAGGCGGCGATGATGTGCACGCGATCGAGACGCGCGACGTCCATCGCGCGGCAGACCTCCGAGGCCGGCTCGACCTGCCCGACCTCGCGCGCCTGCGGGCCGAACCCCGGCAGGTCGAGCGTCACCACCCGATACATCGGGCTGAAAGCCTCGACCTGTCGCTTCCACATCCGCGCGTCGAGCGCGAAGCCGTGGAGCATGACGAGGCCAGGCCTGTCATCAGCCGGGCGTTTACCTCGACCGCCTTCGGCCGCGCGCGCTGCGGTCATCTCTCTCGCCTTATAGTGGGCCTTGCCCGCCGCCGGAAGGGGCTCGTGCGATCCGGTCACTCCGCCGGCCGCCCGAGCCGGACCGTCGCGGAGACCGTCGGTCGGGATGGTCGGCGCCTCTCGATGGCCGGAAAACGCCGCGAAACCGACGCCGCCTCCCCCTCTTTCGCCCGGAAAAACGAGCGGTCGAGGGGCATGTGATAGAAAAAAGTGTTGCGCGTGAGAGCCCCCCGGCGTTGGCAGCTCGTCCTCGGCATGGCGGCGACGGCAGGAGCCCTCGCCGCCTGCAACGCCATCATCGGTGTCACCGACGTGACCCTCCGCCAAGAGGAGGGGAACGACAGACGCGACGCCGCCTCGAAGCCCCCCGACGACGATCCGGTGTTGCCGACGGAAGACGCGGAGGCGCCGCCGCCGGAGGAGAAGCCCTGGTTCGCCCTCGGGTTCTTGCACGGCTGCGCGCGCCGCCCGTCGGGTGCGGTCTACTGCTGGGGAGACAACAGCTACGGACAGCTCGGCGACGGGCTCGCCTTCGACGCGGAAGGACGGCTCACGCGATCGAACACGCCGGTCCGCGTCCCCGGGATCGACGACGCCGTCTCCATCGGCGCAGGCAACTCGCACACGTGCGTCGTGCGGCAGACCGGGCAGGTCCTCTGTTGGGGCAACAACGCTTCGGGTCAGCTCGGCACCGGATCGACGGAGACGAAATCGTCGAAGCCCACGCCCGTCGTCGGCATCGACGACGCCGTGCAGGTCGTCGGCGGCACCTTGTTCTCGTGCGCGCTCCGAAAGGATCGAACCGTCGCGTGCTGGGGAGCCAACAGCGCCGGCCAGCTCGGCGACGACACGACCGAGGAGCGGTCGGTCCCGGCGCCGGTGAAGCAGCTCTCGGACGTCGCCTCTCTCGCCGCGGGACGCGATCACACGTGCGCGGTCCTCGTGAACGGCGACGTGATGTGCTGGGGAGCGAACGCGGACGGACAGCTCGGGATCGGGTCCACGACGAACGCGAGCCTCCCGACGAAGCTGTCCGGACTGAGCGACATCGTGCAGGTGGCGAGCGCCGCGCGCTTCTCGTGCGCACGCGAGCGCGGCGGCCGCGTGTACTGCTGGGGGAGCAACGCCGAAGGACAGCTCGGCAACGGAAGCCCCAACCCCGCCCCGAACCCGTCGCCGATCCTCGTGCCCTCGCTCGGCGATGCGATCTGGATATGGGCGGGTTTCGAGCACGCTTGTGCCGTGAAGAAGGGCGGGACCGTCGTCTGTTGGGGCCGAGGCGTCGAGGGCCAGCTCGGCATCGGCAAGCAACCGGACGGAGCCGTGCTTTCACCGGTGCCGACACCGACACCGGTCGTCGGAGTCCCGTCGGCGAGCTCCGTGTACACGGGCGGCGATCGCGCGTGCGCGCTCACGACGGACGACCGCGCCTTCTGCTGGGGGTCGAACGCCTTCGGTCAGCTCGGGAACGGCAACTTCACGAGACAGTTCGAAGCCTCGCAGATGGCGGACTTCGACTGACCGGCGTCGCCTCGCGCTTGTCGGCGCGGCCGGGACGCTCCCTCGCCTTCGTCGAGGCGACACCGACCGTGGCGATGCCTGCGCCGTGCTGCTGCACGCACGCGCGACGAGTGTGGCGTGACGTGGGTCTCGTGACGTGTCGCGTCCGCGGGAGAGGTATCGATAGCGCGAGCACCGAGAACGCCGTCGTTCTCGCTCGAACGAGCGATCGTCGCCGCACCTCGGACGAAGAGCACCAGCGCGATCTTCGCGCATGCTTCTTGCGCGGCGCCATCGCATGGCAGAGAGGGTTCGAGGCGACGCGTCGCCTTCTCTCGCGTACGTGCCGCCGGAAGCAGGTCACGACGAGCTCTCCGTCGCCGTCCAGCGATGCCGAGCTTGCGCACTGTACGCGTGCGCCACACGCGCCGTGCTCGGCGAAGGCCCCACGCCTGCAAAGATGATGCTGGTGGGGGACCAACCCGGCGACGGCGCGGACAGCGCCGGCAGACCGTTCGCCGGTCCTGCCGGATCCCTGCTGGACGCTGCGCTCGAGGAGGCCGAGATCCCGCGCGATCAGGTCTACCTGACGAACGTGCTCAAGCACTCGAAGTGGGAGCAGCATGGCCAGCGGCGCGTGCACGCGAGGCCGACCGCGTTCGAGCTCCACGCCTGCCGCGGCTGGCTCGAGGCCGAGGTGAGGATCGTCGCGCCTCAGGTCATCGTCTGCCTCGGCTCCGTCGCGGCTCGCTTCTTCCTCGGCCGGAAGTTCAGGCTCACCAAGGAGCACGGCGTCCTGCTCGACGGTACGCCGTGGGCGCCGCGCGTCGTGGCGACCTACCACCCGTCGACGCTGCTCCGCATGAAGAACGACGACGGTGACTACGCTCGCGCTCGTCGAGCCTTCACGCTGGACCTCGCGGAAGCGGCGTCGATCGTCAGCTTCCGAGCACAGCCGCTCCGCCACCTGCCGGTGCTGTCGCCGGTGCTTCCCTGAGCTCGAGCCCGAGCGGGAGGGGTGAGCTCTTGTTCGCCGGTCCTTCGCCTCGACGATCGCCCTCCCGAAAAACACGAAGGCTCCCGACCCGAACGGATCGAGAGCCTCTCGCGAGACGCTGAAGGACCAGCTTACTTCTTGCCGGCGACCTTCGCCTTCTTGTCGCCCGAGTGCCCGTGGAAGGTGCGGGTCGGCGCGAACTCGCCGAGCTTGTGCCCGACCATGTTCTCCGTGACGAACACCGGGACGAACTTGCGGCCGTTGTGGACCGCGAAGGTGAGACCGACGGCCTCCGGCACGATCGTGCTGCGGCGAGACCAGGTCTTGATCACCTTCTTGGACTGCGTCGCCTGCGCGGCGGCGATCTTCTCCATGAGGTGACCGTCGACGAACGGACCCTTCTTGATTGAACGCGGCATGTCTACCTCTTAGCCCTTCTGGCCGCGACGCTTCACGATCATCGCGTCGGTGCGCTTGTTGTTGCGGGTCTTCAGCCCCTTGCTGAGCTGACCCCACGGCGAGCACGGGTGACGACCGCCGGACGTACGACCCTCGCCACCACCCATCGGGTGATCGACCGGGTTCATCGTGACGCCGCGGTTGTGCGGACGACGCCCGAGCCAGCGCGAGCGACCGGCCTTGCCGAGCGAGATGTTCGCGTGATCGATGTTCGACACCTGGCCGACGGTGGCGCGGCAGTCGAGGTGGATCTTGCGGACCTCGCCGGACGGCATGCGGATCTGCGCGTAGTCGCCGTCCTTCGCCATGAGGGCGGCGGCGGAGCCCGCCGCGCGGACGAGCTGCGCGCCCTTGCCCTTGCGCATCTCGATGTTGTGGATCGTCGTGCCGAGCGGCATGTGACGCAGCGGCATCGAGTTGCCCGGCTTGATGTCGGCGTGGCGGCTCGAGATGACCTGGTCGCCGACCTTCAGCCCGTCGGGCGCGAGGATGTAACGCTTCTCGCCGTCGACGTAGTGGAGGAGCGCGATGCGCGCCGTGCGGTTCGGGTCGTACTCGATGGACGCGACCGTCGCCGGGACGCCGATCTTGTCACGGCGCCAGTCGATGATGCGGTAGCGCTGCTTGTGGCCGCCGCCGCGGAAGCGGCAGGTGATGCGGCCGTGCGCGTTGCGTCCGCCGGTGGAGGTCTGGTGCTCGAGAAGCCGCTTCTCGGGCTTCTTGCCGGGGGTGAGCTCCTTGAAGTCGTAGCCCGAGTAGAAACGACGGGCGGGCGACGTCGGCTTGTAGTTCTTGATGCCCATGGTTCGCTCCCGCGGTCTCAGCTCTCGCTGGACTCTGCGAAGAAGTCGATGTTCTCGCCTTCCGCGAGCGTCACGACCGCCTTCTTCCAGTTCTGCAACTTGGCGTAGCCGCGGCCCATCCGCCGGTCTTTGCCGCGATAGATCATCGTGTTGACGCTCTTCACCTTCACGTTGAAGAGCTTCGTGACCGCTTCCTTGATCTGGACCTTGTTCGCGTTCCGGAGAACCTCGAACACGACCTGATTCTTGTTACGGAGGTTCGTGCTCTTCTCCGTGAGGAAGATCGGCCTTCGGATGATGGACTCGGGTGTCATTGCGCACCAGCCTTCTTCGAAGCAGCCTTCTCCGGCGCGCCCTTGCCGAGGCAGCGGGACTCGAGCGCCTTCGCCGCGTCCTTCGAGAGGACGAGCGTGTCGTGGCGGAGGAGGTCGTAGACGTTCACGCCCTCGGGGGGCAAGAACTGGTGATCGGCGAGGTTGCGGATCGAGAGGCGAAGCTTCTCGTTCGACGCATCGTCGACGATGAGCGTGTGGCGCTCGGCCTTGAGCGTGTTGAGCGCCTGGAGCACGCCCTTCGTCTTGATCTCGGGGAGCTCGAAGCGGTCGACCACGAGGAGGCGGCCCTCCTTGTGGAACTTCGAGAGCGCGGAGCGGAGCGCGCCGATGCGCACCTGGCGCGGCGGCCGGTAGCTCCAGTCACGGGGACGCGGCGGGTGCGCCTGACCGCCACCGACGAACACCGGCGCACGGATCGAGCCGTGACGCGCGCGGCCGGTGCCCTTCTGTTTGTAGAGCTTCTTCGTGCTGCCCGAGACGGCTGCACGGTTCTTCGCGCTGGCCGTGCCCTGGCGCTTGCTCGCGAGCTGCGCCTTCACGACCTCGTAGAAGAGGTGCTCCTTCACCTCCGTGGCGAAGACCTCGTCCGCGAGCTCGAGGGTGCCGACCTTCTCGCGCTTCAGGTTGTAGACATCAACGGTTGCCATGAGAAACCTCGTGCGTTCGCGGAGCCGGCTCAGCGCGGCGACTTGATCTCGACGTCGACGCCCGCAGACAGGTCGAGCTTCATGAGCGCGTCCAGCGTCTGCTGCGTCGGCTCGAGGATGTCGAGCAGGCGCTTGTGGGTCCGGATCTCGAACTGCTCGCGCGACTTCTTGTCGACGTGCGGTCCGCGAAGGACCGTGTAGCGCGAGATGTGCGTCGGGAGCGGGATGGGACCCGCCACGCGCGCGCCGGTACGCTTCGCGGTCTCGACGATGTCGTTCGCCGACTTGTCGAGGAGCTGGTGATCGAATGCCCGGAGGCGGATGCGGATCGTGGTGGCGGAAGCCATTTACGTTACCTCTTGCCGAGACTGCTGGACTCGTTTCGGAGGCTCCAGGCTCCAGGCGGAAGGATCCAGGATGATTCCTGACAGCTCGACGCGCCGGGCTGGGCTCTCTCTATGTCTTCGGGAGGCTTCGAGGCCGGGCCTGGGCTCCAGGGTCTTCTCTCCCTGGAGCCCGGAGCCCGGAGCCTGGAGCCTTATTCGATCACCTTCGTCACGATGCCCGCGCCGA
>ERZ777003.1894-NODE-1894-length-27692-cov-6.128958_pt1 | contig 27692 bp, 32 predicted proteins | sample MGYA00374956_ERZ777003 | MGnify/ENA primary metagenome ERZ777003 (study PRJEB29302, sample SAMN06268252) | bioreactor metagenome | isolation source: Joint BioEnergy Institute, California, USA | place: USA:Joint BioEnergy Institute, California, USA | collected... | reverse complement strand
CTCGAGGATGCGGTCGGCCAGCGTCGACTTGCCGTGGTCGATGTGGGCGATGATCGAGAAGTTGCGGATGTGGTCCATGGGAAAGGGAGGCTGAGTATGGCGGCCGCGGAAGGCTAGGCGGCGGGCCTGCGGCGGACCAGGTTGAGAATCTGGTGCGCCTCGGGGATCCGCAGGGCCACGATCGCGGCGCCGTAGACCGCCGCGCCGACCGCGAGCGCGATCCCGAGCGAGACGATCTGCCCGCCGATCCCGTCACCGAGCAGATCGTCGAGGACGTACCAGACGCCGTAGCTCGCGCCGGCGAGCGCCGCGGCGGCGATGCTCACGCGCACCCCCGTCCACAGCAGGCGGCCGAGCTCGAGCCGGCCGAGCTGGCCGCGCAGGATGTGGATCTGCAGGCCGACGCTCACCGCGGTCGCGATCGCCGTCGCCGCGACGACACCGCCCACGCCGAACGGCTCGTAGAAGAGCGCGCTGAAGATCGCCGTGATCGCAAGGTTGACCGCCGCGACCGCGGACGGGACCCAGGGCCGCTGAAGGCTGAAGAAGGTGCGCGTGAGCAGGAGGAACAGCCCGTTGAACGGAAGCGAGAACGCGAACCAGAAGAGGGCCTCCGAGACCACGCCGGTGCTGCGCGGGCCGAATGCGCCGCGCTCGTAGACGAGCTGCACCATCGGCTCCGAGAGCACGAGGATCGCCGCGGCCGCCGGGATCAGCAGCAGGAGGATCTGGCGCATCCCGTTTGCCATCGTCGCCCGCAGCTGGTCGAACTCGCTGCGAGCGGCAAAGCGCGCGAGCGTCGGGAAGAGCACGGTCGTCACCGCCACCGAGAACATCCCCTGCGGAAGCATGTAGATGCGAAACGCCTTGTCGATCGCGGCCGGCGCCTGCGGCGAGATCAGCGAGCCGAAGATCGAGTTGACCAGCAGGTTGATGTTGATCAGGCCCAGCGAGATCGTCACCGGGAGCATCAGGATCAGCACCCGGCGGACGTCGACGTCGGCGAAGGCCTCCCGGGCGCGGGTCAGCACGATCGCCGCCGCCGCGCGGCGGATGCCGAACGGGGTGTTGCGCAGGTCGTAGACCAGCATCGCGAGCTGGACGACCGTGCCCACCAGGATCCCGATCGCGTACGCGTAGATCTGGTCGCGCTCGGGGAAGGCGGGCGCGAGCCCCGCCAGCACGGCGATGATCGCGACGTTCCAGAAGAACGGCGCCAGCGCGAAGATGCTGAAGCGGTCGTACGAGTTGAGGATCCCGACCACGACCCCGGAGATTCCGAGCAGCACCAGGATCGGGAACAGCAGGCGGGAGAGGGATACGGTGAGGTCGAGCGGACGCCCGTCGAATCCCGGCGCGAACAGCGGCGTGATCACCGGCGCGAGGAGGATGAAGAGCGCGGTGACGAGCGCGAGCACCAACCCCACCACGAAGAGCAGGTTCGACGCGAGGTTGAACGCGTCGCGGACCCGTCTCTGCTCCAGCTTCTCCGTGAACACCGGCACGAAGGCCGCCTGGATCGCCGCATCGGCGAAGAGGCTGCGCACCGTGTTCGGCAGCTGAAACGCGATCGTGAACGCCGACATCGGGCCGCGAACGCCGAAGTAGCTCGCGGCGACGATCTCGCGCACGAGGCCCGCGACGCGCGAGAGCCCGGTCGCGATCGAGAAGAAAGCAGTGGAGCGAGCGAGCCTGCCTGCCATGACTAGACGACCGGCCCCGCTATAGTCACGCGTCGCTTTATGGCCAACATCGCGTCACAGAAGAAGCGGAACGCGCGCACGCTGCGCGAGCGCGACGAGAACCGGCGCTTCACCAGCGCCATCAAGACGTACTTCCGTCGCCTCGAGGCTGCCGTCGCGCAGGGCGATGCCGAGGCCGCCGACGCCGAGTACAAGGTGTTGATCTCGAAGATCGACAAGGCGGTCCAGAAGGGCGCATTGCATCGCAACGCCGGTGCCCGCAAGAAGTCGCGCGCGGCGCGCATTCGCGCCTCGGCCTAGTTACCTGACACCCGCCGCGCGGCGCACGGCGAGCGTGAGCGCAACGGGCTCGGGATAGTCGGAGCCACCACGGGTCCACCACTCGAGGTCCGCGATCGCGCACGTCGACGCGCGGAGCTCGCGCAGCGAGCGGCCCTGCACGCGCCGGACCAGGAGCTTCGCCGCGTACGGGTGCATCGGAAGGGAGGCCTCGACCTCCTTCGGCGGGACCCCCGCCTCGAGCTTCTCGACCGCGGTCGCGGCATCGCGCAGCCGCCGGGCGACCCCGTAAACCAGCGGGGTCACCGCCTCTCCCTGGCCGGTGAGCCGCTCGGCGGCGGCTACGGCGGCCGCCGCATCGCGATCCACGACGGCGTCCGAGAGCGCCCACGAGACCTCCTCGGAGGTGTCGGCGATCATCGCCTCGAGGTCCTCCCTGGTCACCTGCCCGCCGGGATCGGCCCAGACCGCCAGGCGGTCGAGCTCGGTGGCGAGGCGCGTCGTGCCCTCGCCGAGGCGCTCGACCAGGAGCGCGGCCGCATCCCGCTCGAGCGTGAACCCGCGACGCGCCGCCTCCTCGACGAGCCAGGCCGGCAGCTGCCGGGCCTTCGGCGCCTCGAACGTGTAGATCTCGCCGCCCGCCGCCTTGACGGCGTCGGCCAGCTTCTTCGGCACCTTCACCTTTGGCGGGTCCTCCCGCGCGACCATCACCACGGTCGTGTCCGGCGGCAGCTCGGCCAGGGCGGCGATGACCGGCTCCGCCTGCTTGGCGCTCCAGCGCTCAACGCCATCCGCCAGGAGGTAGCGGCGGGCGGCGATCAGCGACATCATCGGAATCGCGTTGGCGAACGCCTCCGGGTCCGGTCCGGCGTTCGACCCGGGCGCCGGCACGAATGCCTCGAGCGATCCGGGGCCGCCGTCCTTTTCCGCGCGCGCCCGCAACCGGGCCACGGTCGCGTCGATCTTGGCCTCGTCCGTGCCCGCGATCAGGTACGCGGGACCGATGTCAGGGCTGTCCTTTCGTCCGGCCAGAGTGGCGCGAGGTTAGACGTTCGCCACGACGACCCCGGCCGCGCCGAACAGAACCGCAGCGCCCGTAATCGGGAGCATGAAGCGGATTCCCGCCCCCGCGGTGGCGACCAGCAGGCAGACGATCACGCCGATCGCGCCGAAGACCCCCCCGAGGCCGAGCAGGGCGACCGTGATCGACTTCTGGCCCGAGCTCGAGTCGAGGCACTCGCCGTCGGCGGGGATCACATCCGGCGTGGCCTCGCACTCGGCCGCCGTCGGCGTGTCCGCCGTGTCGAACGCGAGCCCGATCAGCACCGCAGCGGCGAACGCGAGCGCCAGCGCGAGCAGTGCCGCGAGCGCCCGCAGCCCCCCTGTGGCCTCATCGCCCGGGGAAGGCGCGGGCGCCGGCGCAGGCTGCGGTGCCTGCGCCGGTTCCGCCGTCTCGGCGGGCTTAGGTGTCTCGGGTGACTCCGTCAACGCCCTGGGTTTCTAGTCGATTGCCGCGATCAGGTAGCCCAAGCCCCCCACCGCGACGCCTACCGTCAACAAGCGCAGCATGAGCGATTGCTGGTTGCGCCGGCCGGTGATCGCGAACGCGAGGGCGATCAGCGCGGCGATCGCGAGGATCACCGTCGAGATCCCGCCGAGGCCGATGGCGGCGACCCGCGCGATCCCGCTCTCGTAACAGGTGACGTCCTCCCCGGGGTTCTCGGCCAGCTTCTCGAGGATCGCGTCGGTGTCGTCGCACTGGACCGAGTCCGCGCCGACGACCGCCAGCGCAGCCGTGAACACGGCCGCGATCGCGATCACGAGCGCCAACAACACCGCAAGCGTTCGCATGCCCCCTCCCGCCTTCTCGTTCGTCGCCTGCGGCTGCGCCGGGGCCGGGTCGGCCGGGGGCGTGGGCGTTCCGCTTGCTTCCATCGTCTTTCCCTTCTTGGCAGGGGACGCGGGGCGAGATCCCCCGACCGCCCCGTGGACGGCGGGCACCCTACCGCACGCGCCAGCCGCCATCGTCTGCCTCGAGGACGATCTCGCCGTCGCGATCGGTGCGCAGCACGCGCACACCCGCCTCCTCGAGCGTGGCAAGGGTCGCGGGCGCCGGGTGGCCGTACGGGTTGTCCTCGCCCACGGAGATCACCGCCACCTGCGGGCGGGTGCGCCCGAGCAGCGCCGCCAGGCCCGGATCCTCACTCCCGTGGTGGGCGACCTTGAGCAGGTCGACCGCGCCCGGGCTGACCGGCGCGATACCCGCCTCGGCGTCGCCGGGGAGCAGCGCGCTGAATCCACGCCACCGGACCCGCAGGACGAGCGAGAGCTCGTTCGGGTCGCCGCTCCGCGGGCCGCCGGCCGCGCGGCTCGCCTCGATCCGCTCACGCGGCGGCCAGAGCACGTCGATGCGCAGCCGGCCCAGGCGCATCCTGTCGCCCGCCGCCAGGCGCACCGGCTTCGCCCCCGCGGCCCGCGCCGCGCCGAGCGTGACGCGGTCGATGCGCGCGAAGGCGATCCTGTCTGGCCGCGCGCGGGCGAGCACCCCGGGCACGCCGCCCGCATGGTCCAGCTCCGGATGGGTGACGATCACGGCGGCCAGGCGGTCGATTCCGGAGTCGTCGAGTTGCTCGGCAACCCCCGCATCGGGGGTGCCTGCGTCAATCAGAACGGGTCGCGCCCCCGGAACCGCAAGCAGAATCGCGTCGCCCTGACCGACGTCGAGGAAGCGGATGAGAAGCCCGTCGCGCGCAACGGGTGCGCCGCCGCCGGGGATCGCCGGCGCGGCGAGCACGAGCACGCCGGCGAGGACCGCGGCCGCGAGCGTGCGCGCACCCCGGATGCCCAGAGACGAACGCCGGGCGCGCCAGCGCAAGGCGAGCGCGAGGGCGCCGCCCCCACCCGCGCAGGTCGCGGCAACCGCGGCGGCGTTCGGCAGCGAGACCTCCACCAGCGCCCATGACGGCGAGGCGAACCACGCAGCCACCTGCGCGATGTAGCCGGCGAGCATCCCCGCGAGCCAGGTGAGCGGCTCGACGGGCATCCAGGGGAGCTGGACCAGCGCGCCGGAGAGCATCCCGAGCCACATCACCGGGGCGACCGCGGGCAGCGCCGCGACGTTCGCCGGCAGCGCGGCGAGCGAGGCCACGCCGAAGTGGTGGGCCATGAGCGGCGCGGTGGCAAGCGTGGCGGCCACCGTCATGGCCACTCCCTCCGCCAAGGCGGCGCGCACCCCTCGCGGCTCCGCCGAGAGCGCCACGCGCAACGGCCGCGCGAACAGCAGGATCCCCGTCACCGCGGCGAAGCTGAGCTGCCAGCCGACATCCGCGCTCGCGCGGGGGTTGAGCGCGAGCGTTCCGGCGGCGGCCAGCAGCAGCACGTACCAGCGCGAGCGCGGGCGCCCCGCCAGGGCCGCGACGACCGCGGCGGCGCCGGCGATCCCCGCGCGCTGGATCGAGGGGCCGGCGCCGGCGACGGGGACGTAGATCGCGATCAGCAGGAGCACCCAGACCAGGCGCGCCCGCAGGCTGACGCCGAACCCGGCGAGGACCGCTCCCGCGAGCAGGGCGAGGAGGAGGACGTTCTGACCGCTCACCGCCAAGAGGTGCGCGAGGCCCGACTCCTTGAAATCGTCGACGACCGAGGACGCGATGCGGTCGTCCTGGCCGAGGACGAAGCCGCGCAGAAGGTCGGCCGCGGCGGGCTCGGTGCCGCGCCCGAGCGCCGCCTCCGCGCGCTCGCGGATCGCGTCCAGCGCGCCCGGCAGCCCCGAGCGCCCCACTCCGGTGAGCTCGAGCGAGCGGGCGGCGAGCACCCTGCGGACACCCTGCACGGCGAGCGTGCCGCGCTCCCACTCGCCGGGGCTGCGGATCGTGCCTGCGACCCGCACGCCGGCGCCAACGGGCAGGTCCGGGACCGGCTCGCTCGCCCGCACGAGCACGCGGCCGTCCGGGCTCTCCACGCGCACTCGAACCTCGCCGTCTCCGCGCTTCGGGACGGCAGCCACGTGGCCCTCGAAGACCACGTCCGACCCCGCGGCAAGGTCGAGCGCTCCCGCGTCGATCGCGGCCAGGCGCATGGTCCCGACGCCGAGGCCGCACACCCCTGTCGCGACCGCGACGCATACAACCCACGCGACGGCCCCGCCGCGCCGCGGGCGTACGACCGCCAGCAGGGCGAGCCCCGCGAGGCCGTACGGCAGAGCCCAGTCCCCCGTGCCGCTGCCCAGCGGCGAGAGCGCCAGCCCCGCGGTGAGCCCTCCGAGCGCGGCGAAGCGCCAGGCGATCGCGAGGCCGCGCGTGCTCAGGGCTGCAGGGCCTCGCGCAGCGCCTCCATCGTCGCCGGCCCGATACCGCTGATCTGGTCGAGCTCGTCGATCGAAGCGACGCCGCCGCGCTCGTCGCGAAAGTCGAGGATCGCCTGCGCGGTGACCGGACCGATGCCCTCGATCGCGTCCAGGTCCTCGGCGGTTGCGCTGCCCAGGCTGATCGGCCCGTCCGCCTCACCGCCGCCCGGCGCCCCGCCGGAGGCAGAGCCGCCCTGCGCTCGCACCGGGACCTGCACCTGTTGGCCGTCCGCGAGCGGGGCGGCGAGGTTGATCGCGTCGGCGTTCGCGTCGGGCGCGGGGCCGCCGGCGCGCTCGAGCGCGTCGGTCACGCGCGATCCGGCCGGCAGCCGGTAGACGCCCGGCTTGCGGACGGCTCCCGCTACGTGCACGACGAGGTCGCCGCCGCCCCGCTTCACCGCGAGCGAGGCGCTGCCGCCCTCCTTTCCGTCCCGGGCCACCGCGACGCCGCCGGACCCGGCACCGTCGCTCGATGCCTTCACCCACCGCGCACCGACGAGCAGGAGGGCGACGGCGATCGCGCCGTAGACGAGCAGTTGCGCGCGGCTGAGCTCCGGCACGGCACCGATCGTGCGCGGCCGCGGCGCGCGAGTGGGTAACGGGCCGTGCCGAACCCGCTACGCGATCGAAAAGCCTTCGAGCCCCTCCGGCTCTTCCTCGGTGACGTCGACGCGGGTCACGACGGCGCGCTCGGGCCCGTGGTGGACGAACTCGACCAGCGCCTCGACCGCGTCCGGCTCACCCTCGAACACAGCCTCGACCGTGCCGTCGGGGAGGTTGCGCGCCCACCCGCTCACGCCGCGCGCAAGCGCGTTGCGCCGCGTCGTGTCGCGGAAGAAGACACCCTGGACGGTGCCGTGGACGACGACCCTGCGCCGGACCACCTGCCCGGGCTCACTCGTAATCGTCGTCGTCGTAGCCCGCGGCCTGCGTGGCGAGCCGCCGCGAGTAGAGCTCTTCGGCGGAGACGGCGGGCGACTGCACCGAGACCAGCGCGAGCGTCTCCTGGCCGTCGTTGGCGACGGCGTGATCGGTGGCCGGCGGGATCAGGACGAGATCGCCGACCTCGAGGCGCTGGGTGTCGCCGGTCGCGGACATCGTGCCGGTGCCGGCGACGACGACGTAGACCTGCTCGGCCTCCTCGTGCGAGCGCAGCTGCTCGGAGACCCCGGCGGGCACTTCGAGCCAGTTGACCGACAGGTTGCGCGAGCCGAGTTCGCCTGCGTCCATGAGGATGTGCGGGCGAAGCCCGTGTACCTCCTCGACGGCCGCATCCGACAAACGCCTGACGAGCACGTGGCCTTTGTACCAGACCCGCCGGGCGGCCGGGAGGAAATGAGTTGGACGCGCGTCCTACTTGACGACGAAGTTGACGAGCTTCCCGGGCACCACGATCTCCTTGACGACCTGCTTGCCGTCGATGTGGCGCATCACGTTCTCGCTCGCCCGGGCGAGCTCCAGGACCTCCTGCTCGGAGGCGCTGCTCGCAACCTCGACCTGGTCCCGGCGCTTGCCGTTCACCTGCACGACCAGGGTGAACGTCTCCTGCTCGAGCAGCGCGGGATCGGCCTCGGGCCAAGGCTGCTCCCACACGCGGTCGCCCGTGAGCCACCCGTACACCTCCGAGCCCAGATGCGGGGCGAACGGGAAGATCAGCGACGCGGCGGTCGCGGTCGCATCGCGCACCACCGCCTCGCCTTCGGGCGTGCCGTAGAGGCCGTCCTTCAGCTTGTAGGTCTCGTTGACGAGCTCCATCACGGCGGCGATCGCGGTGTGGAACTGGAAGTCCTCGATATCGCGCGTGACCTTGTCGATCGCCCACGCGGCCTTCGCCCGCAGGTCGTGGGCCGCGGACCCGTCCGCGGACGCCGCGCCTTCGCCGCCGGCCTCCTTGCGGTCCGCCACCTCGCGGCCGAGGCGCCACAGGCGCGCCAGGAACCGGTGCACGCCCTCGACGCCCTTGTCGACCCAGTCACCGCCGCGGTCGGGCGGGCCGAGGAAGCAGACGTAGGTGCGCGCGGTGTCGGCGCCGTAGCGCTCGACGGTCTCGACGGCGCTCACGACGTTGCCCTTCGACGAGGACATCTTCGCCCCGTCCATCGTGATCATGCCCTGGGTGAAGAGGTTGGCGAACGGCTCCTGCACCGAGAGCATGTCCATGTCCGCGAACGCCTTCGTGAAAAAGCGCGCGTACATCAGGTGCAGGATCGCGTGCTCGACACCGCCGATGTACTGGTCGATCGGCATCCAGTGGTCCGCGATGGAGCGGTCGAACGGCAGCTCGGTGTTCTGCGGATCCAGGTAGCGGATGAAGTACCAGGAGGAGTCCACGAACGTGTCCATCGTGTCCGTCTCGCGGCGGCCCGCGCCGCCGCACTTCGGGCACGTCGTGTTCACCCATTCCTCGACCGCCGCGAGCGGGCTCTTGCCCTTCGGCGCGTAGTCCTCGGTGTCCGGCAGCTCGACGGGGAGCTGGTCGTCCGGGACCGGGACCATGCCGCACTCGTCGCAGTACACGATCGGGATCGGGCAGCCCCAGTAGCGCTGGCGTGAGAGCAGCCAGTCCCGCAGGCGGTAGTTCACCGTCGGCTTGCCCAGCCCCCGCTTCTCCAGCGACTCGACGATCGCCCGCTTCGCCTCCGGGGACGGCAGGCCGTCGAACTCGCCGCTGTTGACGAGTACAGCGTCCTCCGTGTTGCCGACAAAGGGCTCCTCGACGGGAAGGTCCGGGTTCGCGTCATCGCGCGGGGCCACCACCCGCTTGATCGGCAGGTTGAACTTCCGCGCGAAGGCGAAGTCGCGGTCGTCGTGCGCCGGGACCGCCATCAGCGCGCCGGTGCCGTAGTCCATCAGCACGTAGTCGGAGACGAACATCGGCAGCTCCTCGCCGTTCACCGGGTTCGTCACCGTGCGCCCGAGCGGCACGCCGGTCTTCTCCCGGTTCTCGTCCCCGCGCTCGGCGACGGACTCGCGGATCGCGGCGTCGACGTAGGCGCGGACCTCGTCCTCGTGCTCGGTCCCCTTCGCCAGCCGCTCAACCGCGGGGTGCTCGGGAGCGAGCACGAAGAAGGTCGCGCCGTAGAGCGTGTCGGGGCGCGTGGTGAACACGGGGAAGTCGATGCCGAGCTCCTCGCAGCGGAAGGTCACCTCGGCCCCCTCGGAACGGCCGATCCAGTTGCGCTGCATCGTGATCACGTGCTCCGGCCAGGACTCGAGCTTGTCGAAGTCCTCGAGCAGGCGATCGGCGTAGTCGGTGATCTTGAAGAACCACTGCTCGAGGTTGCGGGACTCGACGAGCGAGCCGCAGCGTTCGCAGCGCCCGTCGATCACCTGCTCGTTCGCGAGCACGGTCTGGTCCTTCGGGCACCACTGCACCGGCGCCTCCGCCCGGTAGGCGAGCCCGCGCTCGAACAGGCGCAGGAAGATCCACTGGGTCCAGCGGTAGTACTCGGGCGTGTGGCTCGAGATCTCGCGCGACCAGTCGATCGAGACCCCCCACGCCTTGAACTGCTCCCGGTAGGAGGCGATCGAGGCCTCCGTTGCCTCGCGCGGGTGCTGGCCCGTCTTGATCGCGTTGTTCTCGGCCGGCAGCCCGAACGCGTCGTAGCCCATCGGGTGGATCACCTGGAACCCGCGGCGGCGGCGGAAGTGCGCGATCGCGTCGCCGAGCGAGTAGTTCTTCAGGTGCCCGACGTGCGGCTCGCCCGACGGGTACGGGAGCATCTCGAGCACGTAGTACTTCGGCTTCGAGTCGTCGAAGCCCGGGTCACCGGGATTGGGCACCTCCCAGGTGCGCTCCTCGTCCCAAATCGCCTGCCAGCGGCGTTCGATCTCGTGCGGGTCGTAGCGATCCGTCATGCGGAGCGGGAGTTTAGGCCGGGGAGTCGGGCGCGAACGTCGCCGGGGCGCCGATCCCTCCGCCCTCACTGCCCGAACCCCGCCGGCACCCACACCTCGCGCCCCCGGACGGCCAGGCCCCTACCCCCCACGTAATGGATCCTCGCCCGAGCCGGGCATACACTCGACTCCCGACCTAAGGAGGTTTGCGATGGGACGACTGATCAGGCTCGATCGCACCGGGCATACGACGCTGGCCGAGTGGACCGAGGAGGCCGGCGGCGCCGAGGCCGCGATCGAGGCGTTTCGCCGTGAGCTCGACCGCGGGATGATCGCGTCGGTTTCCCACCCGGACGGCACCGCTGAGGTGGTGCGCGAGCTGCCGCTCGACGCCGACCTCGTCGTCATGCGGCGGCCGATCGCGGGCGGTTGAGCACGGACGCGATCACCGAGACGGGCCTGGCCGAGGCCGCCAGGCTCGTCTGGCGCGAGGACGCCAGCGAGCGGACCCTGCGCCGCGACGGCCGCCTGTGGACGGCGTGGACGGTCTGGATCGTCGTCGTCTTCTGCGTGCCGGGCGTCCTCCTGCTTGCGATCGAGCCGCTGACCTTCCCCGCGGCGGTGATCTGCTTCGCCCACGCGTGGGCGATCCCCTGGCTGCAGGCGCGCCGGGGCGCGCGCCAGGTGGTGCCGATCGGCAGCGAGCGCAGCGCCGCGCGCCGCGAGGACGCGGACGAGCGGGCAGAGGGCGTCGCCCTCGGACTCCTGGGCGACCTGGTGGGCCACGCCGAGCGCGACCTGCTCACGGACACCGGGCTGGTCCTGCAGCGCGGTCAACTGGGCGCGTGGCTCGTCGGCGAGCAGGGCGCCTTCCTCGTGCGCCGGGGGACCCGCCGTGTCGACTGCTGGTGCGTGCGCGTGAGCGAGCTCGGCGAGCTGCCGGCCGGCGACCGCGTGGCGCACCTGCTCCTCGCGCTGCGCGAGGACGAGCTCGGGTTCGCCAAGGTCGCGAACCTCGGGTTCTCGGGCGCCGCGTGGCGGGTGCGCGGCCATCTCGAGGAGCGCACGCGGCCCGCGCTCGATGCGGCGCGGGCCGAAGCGCGAAGCTGAGCCGCCCGGATCAGGCGGGGGCGGGTGCGGGAGCGCGAACCGCGTACTGCTCGCGCTCGCGAATGGAGGCCACGAGGGCCTCGAGCACCTCGTGCGCGCGAGCGTCGAGCTCGGCCGAGGTGAGGCGGCCCTCGCTGTCGAAGGCCTCGTGGGCGAGCGCGAGCGGCAGGTCGAGATCGACCACGCGGGCGCCGGTCGACGCCAGCACCTTGCGGGTCTCCGCCTGCGCCCACACCGCGCCGAAGCGGCCGGTGGTGGCGCCGATCACCGCCGCGGGCTTGTTCTGCAGTGGCGTCTCGGCGCGCGGCCGGGAGGCCCAGTCGATGGCGTTCTTGAGCACGCCCGGGATCGAGGAGTTGTACTCGGGCGTCGCGATCAGCAATCCGTCGGCCTCGGCGATCGCCCGGCGCAACTCGGCGACGGGCTCGGGCGCGGGCTCGACGTCGTCGTCCGCGTCATACGGAGGGATGGACTTTAGGCCATCCCAGATCTCGATCTCGACCCCTTCGGGCGCCCGCTCCGCGACGTGGCGGAGCAGGCGCGCGTTGAGGGAGTCGCGTCGAAGGCTGCCGGCGATGCCGAGGATCCGCATCGCTAGGCGTTCAGGTTGAACTCGAGCTCGACGAGGAGCTTCACGTCGTTGCCGAGCATCGGGCCGCCGTCGGGACGCTCCATCTGCCAATTCATCCCGTAGGCGGTGCGGTCGACCGTTGCCTCGAGCGAGAGCGCGAGCTTCTTGCCGGCGGGACCCTCAACCGGCCCGCGCAGCTTGCCGTGCGCCTCGACCTGGAGGGAGGCACCCGCCATCGCGAGCTCGCCCCGCACCGTGACGTCGTCCGGGGTGCCCGAGAACTCGGTCGAGCGGAACGTGATCTCGGGGTTGCGCTCGGCGTCGAAGAAGTCCGGCGAGAGCAGGTGCGGGCGGATCTGGTCGTCGTCGACGGAGATCGAGTCGACGGTGACGCGGCCCTCGAGGGTGACGCCGTCATCGCCCGAGACGAGCTTGGCCTCGACCGGCTTGAAACCGCCGCGGAAGGTGGAGACACCGACGTGCTCGACCTCGAAGTTCGCCGAGGAATGCTGCCCGTCGACGGTCCAGGTCCCCTCCGGGACGACGCGCTCAGTGGTTGCTGTGCTCATGTGAAGCTCCTTTAGTTGACCAGGAAACCATTGCTGCGCCAACGAGTGTAGCAACAACGTTTTCAGGTGCAAGTGTTGTATGTGGCACAATAGTGGTGATGGCAACCGCGCCCAAGCTGACCGACGAAGAGCTCCGACTCTGGCGGGCGTTCCTGCGCGCCCACTCGACGATGCTTCGGCGCATCGCCCGGGACCTGGAGGAAGCGGGCCTGCCCCCGCTCACCTGGTACGACGTGCTCGCGGCCCTACGCGACGCGCCCGAGGGGCAGCGCATGCGGCAGGTGGAGCTCGCCGAGCGCGTCCTGCTCTCGCACAGCGGGCTGAGCAGGCTGATCGACCGGATCGAGGCCAAGGGCCTCGTCGAACGCGTCCAGTGCCCCGGCGACCGCCGCAGCCTCCACATCCAGCTCACCGACGAGGGGCGGCGGATGCTCGAGGAGATGTGGCCGGTCTACGCACGCGGCATCGCGGAGGACTTCCTCCCCGCGCTCGGCTCGAACATCGACGAGCTCCGCGACGTTCTCGAAAACGTCGGGCGCCAGTGCGAGCGGCAGCGCGAGGCCGAGGAAGCGGCCGCCTAGCCGCGCGAACCTACAGCGATTCGCAGAACTCGACGATCCGCTTCGTGTCGCGAAGCGGCGGCCCATGGCCGACGAGGAGCAGCTTCGGCTCGAGGGCGCCGAGCCGCTTCGCGGACTCGCGGTTGCGCGCCGGATCCGGAGTGAAGAAGTCGAACGGCAGCCGGATCCCCCGTGGGAAGAGCGTGAGCGAGTTGTGCGTGTTGAAGACGTCGCCGGCGATGAGAACGCCGTCCTCCTCGCGCCAGAAGGCGACGTGCCCGGCGGAGTGACCCGGCACGTCGAGGACCTTGAAGCCGGCGACCTCGTCGCCCTCGCGCAGCTTGCGGTCGACGGGGTGGCCGGGCCCGGTGAAGACCTTGACCATGAGCTGCGCGATCGGGTGGTTCGGCTGGCGCTCTCCGATCAGCTTCGGGTTCTCCGCGGCGTCGGCGTCCTTCTCCCCCACCCAGAACGGGATCCCGAGCTCCTCGCACACGTACTTGCTCGCGCCCTGGTGATCGGGGTGGGCGTGCGTGAGCGCGTGGGCGTTGACCTCGTGTCCCTCAAGCTCCTTGACGATGCGCTTCCCGTCGCGGCGCGTGGCGGCGTCGACGAGGACGTCGCCGATGAGGAACGTGTTGATCGAGTGGGGCGGGAAGCTCGAGAGCTGCCAGACCCCGTCCGCGACCTGCTTCATCGGATGCAGCCTATTCGACGCCGTCGCCGGGCTTGCGCGCCCGGAAGTGGGAGAGCGCCCCGTCCAGCTCGAACTCCAGATCGGTGAAGCCCGCGGTCGCGAACGACGCGCGCAGCTCGTCCGCGGTGGTCACCTCCCCGAACCAGCCGCGCCTCTGGAAGAGCCGGATGATCGCGTTGGACCTGGCCCTGATGTCGCGAACGACCGCGCAGCCGATCAGCTCGCCGCCGGGCCGCAGCACCCGGTTCATCTCGGCCAGGGCGGGCGCCTGCTCCGGAAGGCAATGCAGGCCGTTGAAGGTGACGACGTAGTCGAAGGCGTCGTCGTCGAACTGCAGGTTCAGTGCGTCGGCCTCCGTGTACGTGATCCCCTCCACGCCGTCGGCGGCCGCACGCGCCTCGGCGCGGCCGAGCATGTAGGGCGAGATGTCCGCGGCGACGTAGGTGAGGCCGTGGTCGGGGCGCAAGCCGCGGAAGGCGAGGCCGCCTCCGCACGGGATGTCGAGGACGGAGGAACCCGGCGGGAGCTCCGCCAGCGAGGCGACGGACTGGAACATCCTGCGCGTGTCCGTCGCCCACATGGCGGCCCCGAACAGGCGGGCGATGCGCGGGCGCTCGACGGCGGCATCGTAGGCCGCTGCGTTCAGGCGCTGCGAGCGCCAGCTCTCGCGGGTGTCGGACACCTATCGCGCTCCGCTGAAGTCGAAGAGGTCCGGGAGCTTCATCGCAAGGCCGATGTCGCCGAGGACGCGCAGCCGGCCGCGGAAGGCCAGGCGCCGGGCGCCGGTCTCCCCCGTGACGAGCTTGCGCAGGTCGGTCGGGCGCACCTTGAGGGTGAGATCGGGATCGCTCTGCGGCTCTTCGTGGACCGTGCACTCGCCGCCCTCGATCCGCAGCTCGACATGGTCGTAGCCGCCGCCGGGCTTGTCCCAGAGCTTGATGTGGACGGTGGCCTCGGTGTCGCCCGCCTTGTCGGGACGAAAGAGCGACGCCATGTGCTCAATGAGGGCGTCGATGACCAGCTCGCGCCGGGGTGGGTCGTCCATGAGCGCCGCGAACTCGCGCTCGTCCATTTCCGCCACGGCGGCAAACACCTCGGCGGGCGCCATCCCCTGGAGGTCGCTCCCGGTCCCCATGGCGGGAGCTTATGGCGTCAGGCGGGCGGCGGGCGGAGATGGGCCGGCCCCGCCGCCTCGAGAGAGTGGAGCTAGCCGGGCTCGAACCGGCGACCTTCGCGCTGCCAGCGCGACGCTCTCCCAACTGAGCTATAGCCCCAGGGGTCGCCAAGTTTAGCCCAGGCCCGGACGGGTTCAACCGGCGAAACCGGCCGCCTGGCAGGGGCCTGTCAGCCCGCCCGCAGGCCGAGCTGCCGCGCGCACCACTCGTCGCGGGCCGCGCGCATGCCGGGGATCTGGATCGAGGAGAGCGCGAGCGCCCAGGTCCCCGCGTACGCGTGGATGTCGCGGGCGATCGCGTCGCGCTCCGCGTCGCTGCGCGCGTTCACGAGGCGCTCGGCGTTGCGCCACACGAGCTCGCGCCAGACGCGCACCAGCTCGAGCCCGACGAGGTCCTCCGCGAAGAGGAAGCCGGGGTTCGTGAGCCGGAGCGTCTCGTCGTAGCGGCCGATCGCGCGGATCACCGGCTCGTAGCCGTGGGCGAGGGCGTCGTTCGCGCGGTCGTGGTCCGGCTTTCGCGAGGTGCCGCGCCGGTCGCGCAGGCCGAGCTGCGCGAGAACGAACGGCATGTCGTTCTGCACGTGCGCGTTGATGCCGAGCAGGAGGTCCTGGGCGCCGGTCACCTCTCCCCTCTCGGCGGTCTCGAACGCGATCCGCCACGCCGGCGGCACCCAGCGGCCCTCCTCCCACGCGCGCACGGTGCGGAAGTAGACGTTCGCGAACAGGGCGTCCTCGCGGAAGAAGAACTTCGGCCACTTGAAGTACTTCGGGTTCTCCTTGACCTTCTGGAACAGGACCCTGGTCAGCTCGAGGTAGGTCGTGGCGAACACCGCCTTGTGATCGCAGCCGAGGCGGTTGCGCAGCGCGTCCATGCGCTTCATCTGGACGCGCACGCAGCGCAGCGTGGCCTGCTTGCAGTGCGCCACCTTGATCGGCCCGGACTGCGGCGGGCTCGGCAGCGCCGGCAGGAGCTCCGTCCACGAGATGTTCGGAACCGCGGCGCCCGCGGGCACGCTCGCGGCTCCGCCCGCAAGCGCAACCGCGCACACGAGCGTGGCGATCACGCGCCCACGCAGGCCACCCCTGAACCCAGTGCCCATCGCGCTGATCCTAATCGCGCGTGGCGACGGGCGCGCCGGGCTACTCGTCGACGTCGAGCACGAGCCGGTCGGCGCGCAGGTCACGCACCTTGAACTCGAACGGCGCGCGCTCCTCGAGCTCGCGCAGAAGCTCGACGGGCTCGCCGAGCTTCATCGCAAGCGTCGCCCTGCCCTGGGCGAAGCGGGTCACCGAGATCTCGCGCGTGGCGCCGATCGCGCCCGCCGCGTCCTCGAACCCGACGAGCTGCGAGAAGTCCGAGAGCGGACCCACCTCGACCTCGACGGACCCCACGAACACGTCCTCCGCGATGCGCGGCGGCGCCCCGTTGCCGTTGACCTCGGCGACCGGGGGCGCGGGTTCCGGTTCCGCGGGCTCCGGCGCAGCGGCCGGGGCTGCCTCTTCGGGCTCGGGCTCCACGGTTGCCGCCGGCTCGGGCGCCGACGCGGCCGCAGGCTCGGGCTCGGCCTCCGGCGCGGGTTCCGCCTTCGCCCCCACCCCGGCGGTGAGCCGCGCCGCCTCCCGCAGCGCCGCCATCCTGATCCTGGTCGCCTGGCCGCGTGCCTGCCGGCGCAGGGTCTCCAGCTCGTGCGCGAGCGAGGAGAGGGACCGAAGCCCGCTCTCGCTCTGCAGGCGCTCGAGCTCCGCCTGCACCTCCCGCAATTCACCCTCCCTGGCTACAACGCGATCCGACAGATCCTCCGCGACGAGCTCGAGCTGGGCGATCCGCCGCCGTGCAGCCTCGAGCTCCGCGACCGCGTTGCCGAGAGCAGCCTCGCGCTCGGCGAGCACCGCATCCTTCGCAGCAAGCGCCGCGTCGACCTCGCTCGGCCGATAACCGAGCAGCGATCTCTTGAATCCGCCCCTCTGGATGGCCCAACGCTATGCAGGGCATCGGACGGATTCCGCGCTACATCCTGGATTTCACGCGTTGCGGGCTGGGGGCCGGGTTTGCCGGGCAGGGCGCCGCGGCGCCGCCCGCCCCCCGAGAGACGGCGCTAGGAGCCCGCCTCGCCCTCGAGCCCCAGCGGAAGCCGCTTGGCGTCCCCCCAGAGCTTGTCGAGCCGATACCGATCCCGCATCTCCGGCACGAAGATGTGGAGGACGCAGTCCAGGTAGTCCATGAGGATCCACCGGGACTCGGTCTCGCCCTCGACGCGCGCCGGCAACAGGTCGTGGTCGCGCTTGAGGCGGGTGTAGACCTCGTCGTGGATCGACTTCGTCTGGCGCTCGTTGCGGGCGGTGGCGATGACGAAGAAGTCCGTGTAGCTGACGAGCTCGCGGACGTCGAGGCAGACGATCTCCTCCCCCTTCTTGTCGTCGACGATCGTCGCGATCCGGCGTGCCAGCTCGGCCGAGGCCTCGGGCTCGGAGGCCCGTCGCTCGGCGACCGCGGCCTCGCGCTCTGCGGACGCGAACATCGTGTGCTCGTGCTCAGACATGGACGGCCTCCTTGTACAGGCCCCGCTCCGCAATCAGCCTGCGCACGGGCTCGGTGACGAGGTAACGGATCGGCCTGCCCTCGGCGACCCTGCGGCGAATCGCGGTCGAGGAGACCCCCAGCTCGGGCATGTGGATCAGCTCGTACTCGCCGGGATGACCCAAGCGCTCGAGCGCGGCCTCGGCCTCTTCGAGGGCGATGCCCGGCCTGCCGGCCATGGCGATGCGCGCCAGCTCGAGAACGCGGCGAGGCTCGCGCCACGACTCGAGGCCCTTCGCGGCATCCGCCCCCATCAGGAAGAAGAACTGGTCGTCAGGGCGCTCCTCACTCAAGATCTCCAGCGTACGAAACGTGTACGACGGGCCCTCGCGCCGCACCTCGACGTCGGACACGGCCAGCCGTTCGTTGCCCTCTGCCGCGAGGCGGGTCATCTCCAGGCGCACGTCCGGCCCGGGCTCGGGATCGATCCGCTTGTGCGGGGGCTCACCCGCGGGGATCAGCAGCACCTGATCGAGATCGAGCTGGTGGGCCGCCTCCTCGGCGAGGACCAGGTGGCCGATGTGCGGCGGGTTGAACGCGCCTCCGAGTACGCCGATCGTGGCGACGGCGAGCGCCCCTTTACTCCCGCACCTGGCCGGTGCCGTGGACGATGTACTTCGTCGTCGTCAGCTCGCGCAGGGCGATCGGGCCGCGGGCGTGGAGCTTTTGCGTGGAGTTGCCGATCTCGGCGCCCATCCCGAAGACGAACCCGTCGGTGAAGCGGGTGGACGCGTTGACGTAGACGACCGCGGCATCGACGCGGCTCGTGAACTCCCGGCCGGCTGCGTCGGAGGTGGTGACGATCGCCTCGGAGTGACCGGTGCCGTGCGCGTTCACGTGGTCGATCGCGTCGTCGAGCGAGTCGACCACGCCGACCACGAGCTTCATCCCGAGGTACTCCGTGTCCCAATCGGCGTGGATCGCCTCACCGATCTCGACGCCCCCGGCGGCGGCGCGGGCGCGCTCGTCGCCGACGAGCTCGACGCCCGCCTCGACGAGGTCGCGAGCGATCCCCGGGAGGAACTCGTCGGCCACGGACGAGTGCACGAGCAGGGTCTCCGCCGCGTTGCACACCCCGGGGCGCTGGACCTTGGCGTTGAACGCGATCCGGCGCGCCTGCTCGAGGTCGGCGTCTTCGTGGACGTAAACGTGGCAGTTGCCCGCGGCCGCGTACATCACCGGCACGGTGGCGACCGCCTTCAGCGCCTCCTTCAGGCCCTCCCCGCCGCGGGGGATGATCAGGTCAACCAGGCCCTCGGCGGTCGCGAGCTCCTGCAGCTCGGAGCGGTCGCCGCTCAGGAGCTCGACCGCGCCCTCGGGGAGGCCGCCCTCGGCGACGGCCTCGCGCACGAGCGCCGCGAGCGCCCCGTTCGAGCGCTCCGCGTAACTCGAGCCGCGCAGGACGATCGCGTTGCCGCTCTTCAGCGTCAGGGCGGCGCAGTCGATGGTCACGTTCGGGCGGGCCTCGTAGACGACCGCGACGACCCCGAGCGGGACCCTCACCTTGCGCAGGTCGAGTCCGTTCTCGAGCGTGCGCCGCTCGAGCTCCTCGCCCACGGGGTCGGGCAGCTCGACGATCGCGCGCACGCCCTCGGCCATCGCGCGAACGCGGTCCTCGGTGAGCGTGAGTCGGTCGCGCAGGGCGTCGGTCAGGCCCTCGGCGCGCTCGTCCGCGAGATCGCCGGCGTTGGCCTCCAGCACGGTGTCGACGTTCTCCTCGAGCAGCTCCGCGAGACGCGTGAGCACGGTGTTCTTCGTCGCCGAGTCGGCGGTCGCCAGCGCGGGCACCGCCGCCTTCGCGCTTCGCAGCGCGTCAAGGGCAGTTTTCGTTGCGATCGCCATGGTCTCGAAAGGGTACCGGCGCCGCTTGCCCGCCCCGGCTAGGTGAGCACGAAGTGGTCGCGGTGCACCGCCTCCTCGGCGGCGTTCGGCATCACCTCGAGCACCTCCGACGACTTCATGCCCTTGATCCGGGCCAGCTCGGCGGCCGAGTAGTTGACGATCCCCTTGCCGACGAGCTCGCCGTCGCGCACGACGTCGACAGCGTCACCCGCGTCGAAGTCGCCCTCGACGCCCGTGATGCCGACTGGCAGCAGGCTGGATCCCTGCTCGCGCAGGACCCTGGCGGCGCCCTCGTCGACGAGCACGCGGCCGCGGCTCGGCTTCGCGTAGCGCAGCCACAGCTTGAACGAGGGCTGGCGGTCCTCGTGCGCGATGAACCGGGTGCCGATCGGCTCGCCCGCGGCGGCCGCCAGCAGGGAGCCCTCCGTCGTCCCGTTGCAGATCACCGCGGGGATCCCGGACGTGGAGGCCATCTCGGCCGCCGCGACCTTGCTGCGCATGCCGCCGGAGCCGAATGGCGAAGTCCGGTCGCCGATCTCGTACCGCTCGAGCTCGGCAACGTCGTCCACCACCTCGATCAGCTTCGCGTCCGGGTTGTGCCTGGGATCCGCGGTGAAGAGCCCGTCCGTGTCCGTGAGCAGGACGAGCAGGCGCGCGTGCATGAGGATCGCGAGCTGCGCGGAGAGGAAGTCGTTGTCGCCGAACGTGATCTCGTCGGTGGCGGTCGTGTCGTTCTCGTTGACGACGGGAACGCAGTGCCACTCGAGCAGCCGCCGCAACGACCGGCGCGCGTTCAGGTAGTGCATCCGCACCGAGAGGTCGAACGAGGTCAGGAGCACCTGCGCGGCGTGCACGTCACGGGCCGCCAGGCGCGACTCGTAGGCGCGGAAGAGCGTCCCCTGCCCCACGGCCGATGCCGCCTGCAGCTCGTCGATCGAGCGGGGGCGGCGCGGCATCTCCATCAGGCGCATCCCGAGCGCGATCGCGCCGGAGGTGACCATGGCGACGTCCTCGCCGCCGTGGTGGAGATCGGCGACCTGGGAGCAAACGCTGTCGAGCACGCTGTCGCGGACCAACCCCTCCGAGTCGGCCACGATCGAGGATCCGAGCTTTACGACGACGGTCATGTGCGCTGCGTGAGTCTAGGTTCAGCCCGGATCGAGCTCGAACTCCTCGTCGCCGATCCGCACCTCATCGCCCGGCTGGAACCCGGCGCGCTCGAGCGCGGCGATCACGCCGATCTCCTTCAGCCGCTGCTCGAGGTACGCGAGCGCCTCGGGATTCGTGAGGTCGTGGCGCGCGATCAGGAGCTCGACGCCGCGCCCTTCGACCCGGAAGGCGTGGTCCTCGCGCACGACCTCGAACCCCTGGTCGCCGGCGGGCGAGTAGACCATGTGCTCGGCCTCGAACTCCGGCTCGCCCGCCGCGCGCTCGTCGGCCGCGATCCGCCCCTCGTCCTCGGGAACGGCCGCGAACACCCGCCCGAGCAGCTCGTCGAGGCCCTCGCCCGTGGCCGATGAGATCGCGAGCGGCTCCTCGCCCAATCGCTCGGCGAAGCGCTTCGCCAGCTCGGCCGCCTCGCCCTCGGGCAGCAGGTCGACCTTCGAGATCGCGCAGATCTCGGGCAGCTCCTCCAGGCCGCGCCCGTACTCCCCGAGCTCGCGCCGGACGGTTTCGTAGCGGTCGATCATGTCGCCGTCGTCCAGCGGATCCACCGCGACCAGGTGGACGAGCACCCGGCAGCGCTCGACGTGGGCGAGGAACTCGTGGCCGAGCCCCGCGCCCGCCGCGGCGCCCTCGATCAGCCCCGGGATGTCCGCGAGGACGAGCTGGCGCTCGCCGTCGTCGATCGTGCCCAGGACGGGCTCGATCGTCGTGAAGGGGTAATCCGCGACCTTTGGCGCGGCCCTGGTGACGCGGGCGAGGAGCGACGACTTGCCCGCGTTCGGGAGGCCGATCAGGCCCGCGTCGGCGAGCAGCTTCAGGCGCAGCTCGATCCACCCGGACTCGCCCTCGAGCCCCTTCTCGGCAAACCGCGGCGCCTGACGCGTCGAGGTGGCGAAGCGCTTGTTGCCGTGGCCGCCCGCGCCGCCGCGCGCGACGACGGCCCGCTGCCCCGGCTCGACGAGGTCGTACTTGCGGCCCTCGAGCCCGTCCCCCTGTGTGCCCGGAGGGACGGGGATCACCGCATCCTCGCCGCGGGCACCGTGGCGCTGCTTGCCCTGGCCGTGACCACCGCGCCCGGCGCGGTGGTGCGGCGAGTAGCGCAGCGCGGAGAGGTCGCGGCGGGAGGGGTCGGCAACCAGAACGACGTCTCCCCCGCGCCCGCCGTCGCCCCCGTCCGGCCCCCCGCGGGGGACGTGCGCTTCGCGACGGAAGGAAACGACGCCGTTGCCGCCGGCACCGGCTTCCACCCAGATCTTGGCGCGGTCATGAAACATGGCGATTCAACGGTAGGCTCTCTCTCAAGCAGGGAGCGTCGTCATGGGTGGCGGCGCAAGAACGAGAAGGAGTTCATCTTGAGTGAGGTTTTCGGTAGTCACGCCTTGCGGCGTGCGGTCGTCCTCGCGCTGGCGGCGGTCGCTGCACTGACGGCGCTCGTCGCGGCACCGGCCGACGCCAAGCCGAAGAAGAAGGGCGCGGTGCCGGTCACCGTGATGACGCGCAACCTGTTCCTCGGTGCGGACCTGAGCCCCGCGCTCGGCGCTTCCGGAGTCAGCGAGTTCGTCCAGGCAAACGGCGCGATCCTGCGCGAGCTCGACCAGACCAACTTCCCGGTGCGCGCGCGTGGGCTCGCCCGGGAGATCCGGAAGTCCAAGGCCCACCTGGTCGGCCTGCAGGAGGTCGCGCTGTGGCGTACGGGGCCCGTGACGCTGGTGCCGGCGCAGACGGGCATCCCGGAGGCGACGGAGGTCAAGTACGACTTCCTCCAGCTGCTCCTCGACGAGCTCAACAAGAACAAGAGCAAGAAGTACAAGGGCTACGCGGCCGCCGTGGTCCAGGAGGAGTTCGACTTCGAGGCGCCGGCCAACTACGACGGCGACCCGAACACGGGCGTCGTCCCGATCGGCGGCGCGGACCTGAACGGGCGCCTGACGATGCGCGACGTGATCCTCGTTCGCAAGGGCTCCGGGGTGAAGGTGCGCAAGGCACAGGGCGGCCACTACACCAACCTGTTCACGCCGGTGATCTCGGGGCTTCCCGTCCCGGTCACGCGCGGCTGGGCCGCTCTCGACGTGAAGGTCAAGGCCGCGAAGGGCAAGGGCAAGGGCACGAAGAAGGCGCCCAACGCCTCGTTCCGCTTCGTCGACACGCACTTCGAGGCGTTCGACGACGAGACGCAGCGCCCGAGCATCCGTGCGCTGCAGGCACAGGAGCTGCTGAACGGCCCGGGCAAGGCGAAGAAGGTCATCCTCGTCGGTGACCTGAACTCGAACGTCCCCGGGGTGAAGCCCGGCGACGAGCAGGCCTACCAGACCATGCTCGACGGCGGGTTCAGCGAGCGTTCGACCTCGAACCCGCTGAGCTGCTGCGTCTCGAGCGTGATCTCGGGCAACCCGTCCGAGTTCGACCACCAGGTCGATCACGTGATGACGAACCAGTCGAAGAAGAAGGTGAAGCTGGTGAAGTCGTTCGTGACGGGGCTGGCGCCGGTCGACGGGCTCTTCCCGTCGGACCACGCGGGAATCGTCAGCCGCCTGAAGGTCCGCTAGCGCGGAGCCTGCGGAAAGCGTCCATCGCCGCCTCGCGGCTCTCCAGGAACCCGTTGTCGGGTGGGAGGGCCGCGAGCGCGGCGATCGTCGCGCGCATCTGCTCCAGGTAACGGCTGCAGCCCCCGCACTCGTCCATGTGCGCGTGCAGCTCGGCGCGGCGCTCCTCGCTGAGGGCGCCCTCGAGGTGCTCCGTCACGAGTTCCACGAACTCCCGGCAGCTGATGTCCCGCGCACTCATACCGTTGCCTTCTCCGCTTCGAAGTGGCGTTCGAGCGCCGCTCTCACCTTCGAGCGCGCCCGGTGCAGGAGCACTCGCTGATTCGTCTCGCTCACGCCGAGCGCGTTACGAGCCTCCTCCGCCGAGTAGCCAAGCACGTCGCGCAAGGTGATCACCTCACGCTGGCGCGGGGGCAGCTCGGCGATCGCCTTCAGCATCACGTCCCGGGCCTCGTTCGTCGCGAGCACCTCCGCCGGATCGCCCCAATCGATCGGCGGGCGCGCCCAGCCCCCCGCCTCCTCCCCGCGCTTGTGGAAGCGCTCCGGCTCGACCGCCGGCTCGTCGGCCCCCTCCTCCGCGCGGCGGCGGAAGTAGGCGAACGGCAGCGTCCGCTTCTCGCGCACACCCCGGGTCCGCGCCTTGTTCAGCAGGATCTGGAAGATCCAGGTGCGCAGCGACGAGCGGCCCTCGAACCGGTCGATCCCCCTGATCACCGCCTCCCACGTGTCCGCCACGACCTCGTCCGCGATCGCCCGGCTCGGTACGTGCGCGAGCGCCAGCCGCGTGAGCGGCCCGGTCAACTCGTCGACGAGCGCGGCGAACGCCTCCTCATCTCCGTCGCGAATCGCCTGGACCAGCGCGGCGTCGTCTCCCGTCTGCGCGTGGGACACATGCGCAACCTATCCGGGGGGCACGTCTCGCGCCAGACGACTTGTAGTCGGCATGCGAAGGAATCTCGTCGAGGCGGACCGATTGGTGGCGCGGATCGCCGCACGCCAGCACGGCGTGATCAGCGTCCGCCAACTCCACGCGGCCGGTCTCGACTCCGCCGCGATCGCACGGCGCGTCACCCGCGGACTGCTCCATCGGATCCACCGAGGCGTCTACGCAGTAGGACACCGGGGACTCACCGCGCGCGGGCGATGGAAGGCCGCCACGTTGGCTTGCGGCGAAGGCGCCGTTCTCAGTCATCGCAGTGCGGCCGAGCTGTGGGGGATGCTCGGCGAGACGAGGAGCGACTGCCATGTCACGGTCCCGGTCGCAGGCGGGAGAGCCAAGCGACGGGGCATCGTCATCCACCGCCGTCCGCACATGCTTCCGAGCGAGATCACGTCCCGGGATGGAATCCCGGTTACGAGTCCCCAGCGAACCCTGCTCGATCTCAGGACGCGTCTCGACCCCGAAATCCTTCGGCGGGCGATCCGCGAGGCCGAGTTCCGCGGTCTGCCTGTCGACGCCACGGCGCTCGTCGGCGACCGGACGGCGAGCCCGCTCGAACTGGAGTTCCTGCGCCTGTGCCGCCGCCATCACCTGCCTGAGCCGGAGGCCAACGTCCGCATCGGTCCATACGTCGTCGACTTCCTCTGGCGCGCCGAGCGCGTCGTCGTCGAAACGGACGGGAGGCAGGCGCATCGCGGGGTCGTCGCAGCAGACGAGGACCGCGAGAGGGATCGCTACCTGCGCCGTCTGGGTTACACGGTCCTGCGCTTCACCTACGCGGAGGTCGTCGGCCGGCCCAAGCGGGTAGCGGCAGCGGTCAGAGCGACGCTCAAGCGCCGAATGACGAGTTAGCTTCGATCGACGAAGGAACCCCGTCGATCGCGCGCCTACTCCGCCTCGACTACCGAGACGGTGCGGCCCTTGCGGCCGGTCTTGAACTGGACCGTGCCCGCGCGGGTGGCGAAGATGGTGTGGTCGCGACCGAGGCCGGTGCCGTCGCCCGGGCGGAAGCGGGTGCCCCGCTGGCGGACGATGATCTCGCCGCCGGTCACCTGCTCGCCGGCGAACACCTTCACCCCGAGCATCTTCGGGTTGGAGTCGCGGCCGTTGCGGCTGGAGCCGAGTCCCTTCTTGTGTGCCATTACTCCCCGTCCTTCTCCTTGTCGGCCTTCTCGGACTTCTCGGCGCTCTTCTTGGCCGCGGGCTTGCGGCTGAGCATCTTGACGTCCGTGACCTCGAGCTTGGTCAGCTCCGAGCGGTGGCCCTTGCGCTTGCGGTAGCCCTTCTTCGCGCGGTACTTGAAGATGCGGATCTTCTCGCCGCGCAGGTGCTCGGCGACCTTGGCCTCGACCTTGACCTTCTCGAGGTCGCCGCCGGAGGTGACCACCTGGTCGCCCTCGCCGCGGAACATCACGGCGCGCAGGTTGACCTTGGCGCCCTCTTCCTCGGGCAGGCGGTCAACGACGAGTACCGAGCCCTTCTCGGCGCGGTACTGCTTGCCGCCACTCTCGATGATTGCGTAAGTCTCAGCCATTACTCGGTCTTTGCACGACTACGGCGCCTACCGCCTCGGCGGCCTCGGCGCCGTCCTCCGGACGTTCCGGAGCTCGGGGATTCTAGCTTCTCGCCGTTCTCATCGATCAGGGACGCGGTCGCTGCAGAACGTCCTACATCCTCGATCCGCACGAGGCGCCGCTCGCCTACGTACTTGCCGCCGTTCTCGACGCTCACGATGTAGGAGTCGACCCGGGCGATCGCGTCGTCCGCGTTGTACATGTGCGGCTCCTCGATCGTGACGAGCACCTCCTCGCCGACGCGGAACGGAAGCGCCCGCTCCTCGATCTCCTCGCGGGTGCCGCGCTCGACGACCTCGTAGGTGTCGATGGGCAGGGCATCCCCGCCCTCGAAGTGGAAGTGCTTGCCGGTCTTCTCCTCGAGCTCGGCGAGCCCGGAGCCCTCGGCAACCAGGTGCGCGGCCACCTTCGGGTTCACGCGGATGAGGAACGCGTCCGGCTTGGGCTCCGCCGCGGCGAGCTCGCGCAGCTTGCGCAGGACCTCGATCGCGATCGTCTCCGCCGAGGGAACGACGCCCTCGCCGTCGCAGGTCGGGCAGCGCTCGGTGAGGATCTCGCGGACGCCGTCGGTGACGTTCTGGCGCGTCATCTCGACCAGGCCGAGCGGCGAGACCTCCATCACGTAGCTCTTGGTCTTGTCCGCGTCGAGCGCCTTCTTCAGCGTCTTCAGGACCTGGTCGCGGTTCTTGGCCTTCGCCATGTCGATGAAGTCGATGACGATGATCCCGCCGATGTCGCGCAGGCGGAGCTGGCGGACGACCTCCTCGGCCGCCTCGACGTTCACCTTCGTGATCGTGTCCTCCAGGCGCGCGCCCTTGCCGCGGCCGGTGAAGGAGCCCGTGTTCACGTCGATCACCGTGAGCGCCTCGGCGTAGTCGATCATCAGGTAGCCGCCCGAGGGCAGGTCCGCCCGGCGCGAAAGCACCTGGTTGAACTCCTCCTCGACTCCCTCGCGGTGGAAGAGCGGCTCGGGGTCGTCGTAGTGCTCGACGTAGTCGACGAGCTCGGGTGCTGTGCGCTGGAAGAAGCTCGTCACCCGCTGATGCTGCTTCTCGTCGTCGATGACGGCGCCGTCGAACTCCTTCGTCAGCACGTCGCGCAGGACGCGGATCGAGAGGTCCGCCTCCTGGAACGCGAGCGCCGGCGCCTTCACCTCCTTCGCGCGGCGCTGCATCACCTCGTAGAGCTTGTGCAGGTAGGCCAGGTCGCGCTCGAAGTCCTCCTTCGTCGCGCCCTGGGCCGCCGTGCGGACGATGAGCCCGCCCTCACCCTTGTGGAGCTTCTGCAGGAGCTTGCGCTGGCGGTCGCGCTCGGCCTCCGGGAGGCGGCGCGAAGCGCCCACGCCCGCGCCGAGCGGCATGTAGACGAGGTAGCGGCCCGCGATCGAGAGCTGCATCGACAGGCGCGCGCCCTTCGTCTTCAGCGGGTCCTTGACGACCTGGACGAGGACCTCCTGCTTCGGCTTGATCAGCTCGTCGATGCGCCGGCCCTTGCCGTGACCGCGCCGCGGGGCCTTCTGGCCGCCGGGCAGGACGATCTCGTCGACGTGCAGGAAGCCGTTGCGCTCCAGGCCGATGTCGACGAAGGCCGCCTCCATGCCGGGCAGCACGTTGTCGACCACGCCCTTGTAGATGTTCCCGACGATCGACCGCGAGCTGCGGCGCTCGACGTAGAGCTCGGCGACCTTGGGCTTCTGCTTGCCCTTGCGCTCGAGCACGGCGACGCGGGTCTCGCCGGCGTCGACGGAAACCAGGATCTTCTTCTTCAAGTTCAGCTCACCTCAAAAGAGCAGTTCACTCCCTGCTCCTCGAGGCGAGCTGCGACTGGACGTAGATGCTCTGCAGCAATCCGATCGCCATGATGGTGACGATCACGGAAGAGCCTCCGGAGCTCATGAGCGGCAGGGGTATGCCGGTGATCGGCGCGATCCCGACGTTCATGCCGACGTTCACGAACACGTGGAACATCAGCATCGCGGCGATCGCGCCGGCGATGATGGCTCCGTACAAGTTCTTCGAAAGCGTCATGATGCGCAGCGCCCGCCAGATGAGCAGGGCAAAGAGGGACAGTACGAACGCGGCGCCGACGAACCCGTAGCGCTCCCCGACCACGGCGAAGATGAAGTCGGTGTGGTGCTCGGGCAAGAATCCGTCGCGCGTCTGCGTGGCGTTGTCGCCGCGGCCGGTCTTGCCGCCGGCGCCGA
>ERZ777003.1892-NODE-1892-length-27742-cov-15.130783_pt1 | contig 27742 bp, 21 predicted proteins | sample MGYA00374956_ERZ777003 | MGnify/ENA primary metagenome ERZ777003 (study PRJEB29302, sample SAMN06268252) | bioreactor metagenome | isolation source: Joint BioEnergy Institute, California, USA | place: USA:Joint BioEnergy Institute, California, USA | collected... | reverse complement strand
GCTGCGGAGCAGCAGCAGAGCCACGGAAAGCTCCCAAATCACCAACAGCACTGGGTGTGTTGCTCGAGCAACACACCCAGTCGATTCAGAGCCGATCGGCTCCGGCTACGGCTCGACGATCACCGTGCCGACCATGCCGCTCGAGCCGTCCGGCGCGCCGTGCAGCTCGCAGTAGTAGACGAACGTCCCCGGCGTATCGAACGTGATGCTGCGCGACTCGCCCGCGCCGTATAGCCCGGTGTTGAACGACCCGTCCACCGCCGTCGCCGAGTGCTGCCGCTGGCCCTCGTTCGTCCACGTGACAGCGGTGCCGGCCTTGACGCGGATCTCCCGCGGGCCGAACTCGAAGTCGCGCATGGCGACGGTGATCGCCTGTGGCGGCGCTGGCGCGGCGGGCGCCTCTGTCGGCGCGGGCGTTGGCTCAGGCGCCGGCGGTGGCGGGGCAGCTCCGCTGTGGCCGTGGTCCTCGGCCGCTTGCGCCACCACCGTCACCACACCGGCCATCGCCTGGCCGCCCGGGCCGCCGTGGAAGTCGCAGTAGTAGGGGTAGGTGCCCGGCGCGCTGAACGTCTGCTGGAAGGTCGCGCCGTTGTCCATCCGCCCGCTGTCGAACGACCCGTCGTCCGCCGTGACTGTGTGCGGCCGCTGGCCCTCCTGCGTCCACACCACCGTCGCGCCGACCGGCACCGTGATCTCCTTCGGCGTGAAGGTGTTGTCGCCGATCGACACCGTGATCTCGCCTGCGGGCGCCGGGGCAGCCGGGGCGGGCGCTGGAGCAGCCGGAGCGGGAGCGGCCACCGGCGCGGCCGGGGCAGGCGCTGGAGCAGCCGGGGCCGGAGCGGCCACCGGTGCGGGGAGCGGCGCCGCGGCGTCCGACCTGTCGACGACGATCACCGCGCCGGCCATGCCCTCGCCGCCCTTGCCGCCGTGGAAGTCGCAGTAGTAGGGGTAGGTGCCCGGCGTGTTGAACGTCTGCTGGAAGGTCGCGCCGTTGTCCATCCGCCCGCTGTCGAACGACCCGTCGTCCGCCGTGACCGTGTGCGGCCGCTGGCCCTCGTTCGTCCACACCACCGTCGCGCCAACCGGCACCGTGATCTTGTTCGGCGAGAAGGTGTTGTCGCCGATCGACACGGTGATCGGCTCGGGCGCGCCCCCCGGCGCGGGAGCGGGCGCCGGCGCGGGGATGTCCGGCGTCTCGGCCGGCGGCGGCCCGAGGATCACGCCGGCCATCAGCTGGGCGTGCTGGTAGGCGGTGAGCACGCCGCCCTCGCCGGGCACCGGCCCCACCTGCTCGTCCAGGTTCAGGTCCACGCCCTGGATGGTCTGCTGGGCGAGCGCGAGCACCTCCAGCACGTCCCGCTGGGTGTCCGCCAGGCTCGGGGCGGCGGCGATGCGCTCGACCAGCTGGTTCAGCTGCTCAATACGGCTGCGCGTGTTCTCGCCGGCGATCTGCACGTGCCCGGAGTGCACCTTGATCCCGTCCGTCGCGTCCTCGGCCTCGGCGGCCAGCCGGGCGTGGTCGATCATGCCCTTGATGTAGCCGTCCTGCTCGCCGTTCGGCAGTAGCCCGAAGCCGTCGCCGGGGTTCTGGACCCTGCCATCGCCGTTCAGGTCGCGCGCGCCCGAGCCCTGGATGATGTTGGCGATGTGCTCGGCGTGCACCTTCACCAGCGGCAGGTCGCCCGCGTCGTAGGCGTCCTTGAGGAACTGGGCGTGGCGCAGCAGCTCGTCGGTCTCCTGGCGCAGCCCGAGCGCGAAGCCGATCTCCCCCGGCGTCACCGCGATGCTGACCAGCACGTGCCGCACGTGCACCAGCGCCTTCTCGGGCAGCGCTCCGGCGGCGACGATCGTCCCCTCCTCGAGCGCCGCGTTGCCGTTCGGCGACATCGTTATGTAGACTTTATCGAACGACCCGAGCAGGTTCGCCTGGTCGGGCGAGACGTAGGCGAGCGTGAGCGCGCCGCCGACGTTGCTGAGCGTGCCGAGCGGCAGGCTGCCCTCCCCACCGGCCAGCCACGCGGCGTACTGCGCGTCGGCGGCCGGCGGCAGCCCTTCGACCGAAACGACGACCGCGTCGTTGCGGAGAATCTGGTCGCGCCAGGCGAGCGTGCCGCCCGATGCGGCCAGCGGCGCCGGGGTGGGGGGCGGGGCCGCGGTGGGCTCGGCGCCCACAGTCGGCTCGACATCCACGACCGACTCGAAGGTCGGCGTCGGGGGCAGCGGCGCGGCGAGCGCCTCGGTGGGCGCCGCGGTCGGCGCCGCGGCGGACTGGTTGCCACAGGCGCCGAGCAGCAGCGCCGCCAGCGCCAGCACCAGTGCAAGGAATGTTCGGGTGTTCAAGAGTGCTTTCCTTTCTGGTTGAAGTGCCATCTGACCGCTCTACCTCTCTTTCATCTCGTGAACGTCCCAATCACACGGCTCTCGCCGGCACCCCGCTCAGCGAGCAGCCAGCGAGCCCGCTGGAGCCAGCGCATGAGCAGGCCTACGGCAGCGAACAGCCCTAGGTGCAAGCAAAGGAGCAGCACGCTCGCGCCCAGTGCGCCCGGCTCAGCTGCCCCGCCCTACTGCACCGGCACCAGGCCGAGGCCGGCCATGAACTGGGCGTGCTCGTAGGCCACGATGCCGCCGCCCTCGCCCGCCACCGGCGCGATCTCGCCGTCGCCGTTGGCATCAGCGCCGCGCTGCACCTGCTGCGCGAGCGTCACGAGCAGGGCCGCGTCCTCCGCCGCCGCGCCCGCATCCGTCGCCTGGGTCAGCCGCAGGGCCACATCGCGCGCCTCGCCGGCCCAGCCGAGCATGTTCTCGGTCGAGATCGTGACGTGCCCGGCGTGCACCTTGATCGCCTGGGTGGCGTCCGGCGCCTGCGCCGCCGAGTCGGCCGCCTCGGCCACCGCCGCGATGTAGCCAGCCTGCTCGCCGTTCGGCAGCAGCCCGAAGCCGTCGCCGGGGTTCTGCGAGCGCCCGTCGCCGTTCAGGTCGCCGAAGCGCGCGTCGCGCGAGCCGACGACCAGGTTGTAGACGTGCTCGGCGTGGCGGCGCACCCCCTCCAGATCACCGGCCGCCTGCGAGGCGGCCACCAGCCGCGCGTGGCGCAGCATCTCGTCGGTCTGGGTGCGCAGGCCGACCGCGTAGCCCTGGCGCACCGGCAGGCCCGGGCCGTCGGCCAGCAGGCGCACCAGGTGCGTGAAGGCCACCGGCGGCAGGCGCCCCTCGAGCACGATCGGCCCGCTCGGGCGAGCTGGCACGCTCCCGGCCGGCTCGCGGGACACGACGATGCCGCTGTACTGGCCGGCGAGGTTCGCGCCGTCCGGGGCGGTGAAGGCCAGCCTCGCGCGCCCGCCCTCCACCGCCAGCGGCCCGAGCGACAGCGCGCTGCCGTCGTCCGCGGTCAGGAACGCCACCAGCGCCTCGCCGCTCGGCGGCGCTTCTGGCAGGGCCACGTCCACCAGCACCTGGTCGCTGCGCGCCCGGTCGTCGCGGAAGGCCGCGGTGCCCGCCGGCTGCCCGAGCGGCTCGGCCGGCAGCGGGTGCGAGGTCGGCTGCGGCGTCGGCTCGACGGCCGGCGGCACGACCGCCACCAGCGGCGGCGCCTGGTCGGCCGGGACGACGCGCACGACGCCGGCCATATCGATGCCGCCCGCGGACCCGTGCAGCGTGCAGAAGTACGGGAACTCGCCGACCGTATCGAAGGTGTGCCTGAACTGCTCGCCCGATCCGAGCAGGTCCGAGTCGAAGCTGCTGCCGTCGTCGGCCGTCGCCGTGTGCGGCGCGGCGTCCTGGTTGACCCACACCACCGTGGCGCCGACCGGCACCACCACTTCGCGCGGGTTGAAGCCGAAGTTCGCCATCGGCACCACCAGCTCGTTCTCGCCGGCGGCCGGCTGCGGCACCTGGGCGATGTCGCCGGACGGGCCCAGATACCAGGTGACGTACAGCCAGGCGCCGAGCGCCGTCGCGGCCATGTACAGGCCGTACGCGGTGCGCATGAACAGCTTGTAGTTCCTGAAGCGCAGCGCCCGCGGCACCAGCCCGTTGCCGCGCAGCATCACGAAGGTGCCGAACACGAAGGCCACCAGGCCGCCCAGCCCGTGGGCCACCGCCACGGAGTAGTACGGCTCAGCGATCCGCTGTGGCAGGCCCGGCGCGGCGGCGCGCAGGAACGAGCCGATCATCACCACCAGCACCAGCACGATGTTGAGCGTCACCGCCGACGTCTGCACCCAGCGGTGGGCTTCGTAGCGCTTGCGCACCGCTAGAACAACGCCGATAGTGAGCAGCAGCGCGACCAAGCCGCTGAGGACCAGCGTGATGTCCGCCACCAGCGGGGCGGAGGTTCCGAGAAAGCCGTTGCCCATGGGTTTCGTCTCGCTTCTTGGTGCAGCGTTCCCGTCGTTGGAAAGCGGCCTAGGCGGTCGCCAGCGCGCGCAGCTCGGCGAGCAGCCCGTCCGCCGGCATCGTCTTGAGCAGGTAGCCGACCGCGCCGCCCGCGAGCGCCTGGGCGCGCAGCTCGGGCGCCTCCTCCGCAGTGAGCACCACGATGCGCGCGTCCGGCGCGATCGCCCGCAGCTCTGGGAGCAGGTCGAGCCCGCGGCCGTCGGGCAGCCACAGGTCGATCAGCACGAAGTCCGGCCGCAGCTCGCCGGCCAGCGCCAGGCACGCCGCGCCGTCGGCAGCGGCGCCGATCTCCTCCCACAGCCCGAACCAGCGCAGGATGCGAACGAGCGTGGCGCGCACCCGCTCATCGTCATCGACCACCAGCGCGGTCCTGTGGCGCGGGGCTGGCTCGGTACCGGTCATCTTGGCCTCTGGTGCTGCCGCCGCTCCCCGTGCGGGGAGGTGTGGAGGGCCACGCGCCCTCCGAGTTCCTCTGTTTCTCGCCGCTCTGCGGCGGAAGAAGGGGTTCCGGGGAGGATTTCTCCCGGCCCCACCACCGGGTCTCGAGCGGAGCCCCAGCGCGTAAGCCCGATCCGTAGCAGGCGTGACACCGCGCTCCCGCCCGGAAACATGCGGAAGCGCCACGGTGGCGAGCGTACCACCGTGGCGCTTCTGAGGCGAGGGGTCTTTGGCTAGAGCAGGGCTAAGGAAACTACGTAGATCAGCCCGCCGACGGCAGGTCGTCGGTGTCCACCAGGCCAAGCCGCGCTGCGTAGAGCGCCGCCTGGGTGCGGCTGGTCATGCCGAGCTTGCTGAGCAGGTTGCTCACGTGGACGCTGACGGTCTTCTCGCTGATCACGAGGTCGTCGGCGATCTGGCGGTTGGTGAGGCCGCGGGCCACGCGCGCGAGCACCTCCTGCTCGCGGGGCGTGAGGCGCACCGACGCCGGCTCGGGGCGCGCGGTGGCCTGGATGAGGTGGCGCGTCGCCTCCGGGTGGAGGTACGGCTGGCCCGAGTGGACCGTGCGGATGGCGCGCGCCAGTTCGGAGACGTCCACATCCTTCAGCAGGTAGCCGTCGGCGCCGGCCTGCACCGCGCCGAGCACCAGCTCGGCGTCCGAGAAGGTCGTCAGCGCGAGGACGCGGGTCGTCGGATAGTCGCGCTTGATCGCCGCTGTGGCCTGGACGCCGTCCATCGTCGGCATCACCAGGTCCATCAGCACCAGGTCGGGCCGCTGCGACGCGACGAGCTGCAGCGCCTCGGCGCCGTCGCCGGCCTCGCCCACCAGCACCATCCCCGGTGTGATCCGCATGATCGCCCGCAGCCCCTGCCGCACGATCGCGTGGTCGTCCACGATCAGCACCCGGATCGGCTGCGTCCCGTGCGCGCTCGTCACTGTGTCACCCCGTTTGTGTCCGGCCACTCCACACTGATACGCGTGCCCTCGCCGCTGGCCGAGCGCACCTGCAGGCGCGCGCCGATCGTCGCCGCCCGCTCGCGCATCGACACCAGGCCCAGGCGCTCGGGCCCGACCGCCGCCACATCGAAGCCGTGCCCGTCGTCGGCGATCTCCAGGCGCGAGGTGCCCCCGAGCTTCAGCTCGACGCGCACGTGGCGCGCGTGCGCGTGCCGCGCGACGTTCGCCAGCGCCTCCTGCGCGATGCGGAACAGCGCCTGCTCGACCGGCGCCGGCAGCTCCCCGCCGCCCTCGATCGCCACCGAGACGGCGATGCCGGTGCGCCGCTCGAAGGTCGCCGCGTGCTCCCGCAGCGCGCTCGCCAGGTCCTGCTCGCCCAGGGCAGCCGGGCGCAGCTCGAACAGCAGCGCGCGCATCTCGGCCAGCGCCCCGCGCGTCAGGTCGCGGATCTGCGCCAGCGCGGACGTCGCCTCGCTGCGGTCCACCTCCCACAGCTCCGGCAGCACCTGCGCCAGCAGGCTCATGCTGAACAGCGACTGCGTCACCGAGTCGTGCAGCTCGCGCGCCAGCCGCCGGCGCTCCTCGAGCACCGCGACCTGCCGGCGCTGCTCGGCGACCTGCACCTCGCGCTGGCGGCTCGCGATCGCCGCGGCCATGAGCGCCGCAGCGGCGCGGTAGGGCTCGAGCTCGGCCTCCGGCCAGTCGTACACCTCGGGGTAGCTGAGCACGACCAGCCCGTTGCGGAAGCTGCCGACCATCAGCGGGATGAAGGCCAGCGCCGGCCGCCCGTCCCGCCGCTGGATGGCGCGCAGGTTCTCGGAGGCGCGCGGGTCGCTGTGCACATCCGACATCGTGATCATCTCGCCGGCGTCCAGCCACTCGTCCAGCGGGTCGCGGCGGTACGGGTAGCGGCGGGTCGCCAGGCTGCTCCCGGTCGCGGCCGACCAGAAGCCGCGGACGATCGTCTCCGCCCGCTGGCCGGACTCGTCCAGCTCGTACACCAGCACCGTGCAGACGTAGGGGCCCCGCGCGGCGACCTCCTCGAGGTAGGCGGCCACAACCGCCTCGACGCTCATCGCGGTGCTCATGCGGCGGCTGGTGTCGTACAGGAGCTGGGTGACCTCGAGCGCGCGGCGGGTGCGCGAGTACAGCCGGACGTTGCTCATCGCCACCGCCAGCTGGTCCGCCACGACCGCGACGTCGGCGGCGTCCTCCTCGGAGATCGGGTCGGTCGACTCGATGTTCAGCAGGCCGAGCAGCTCGTCATCGGCCACGATCGGGACGACCAGCTCGGCGCGGATCTCCCCCTGCAGCCGCGCGATGTAGCGGCCGTCGTTGGCCACGTCGTTGACGAGCAGCGGGCGGCGCGTGCGGGCCGCCACGCCCAGCAGCCCTTCGTGGATGCTCTGGCGGTAGTCCGAGGGGATGGAGTGGCTGTAGGCCCCGGCCTGCGCCAGCAGCACCAGCTGCTCCGGGTCGTCGGGGTCCACGATGCCCGCGGCGACGTAGGCGTAGCCGAGCTGCTCGCAGATCGCGTCGGTGGCGGTCTGGAACACCACCTGCAGGCTGAGGCTGCCGGTGATCAGGCGCCCGATGCGCCCGGTGACGGCGATGCGGCTGGCGCGGCGGCGCTCGGCCTCGAACAGCCGCGCGTTCTCGATCGCCACGCCGAGCTGCTCGGCCAGCAGCACCAGGCCCTCCACATCCTCGGCCGCGATCGGGCGCTCGGACTCGACGTTCAGCACGCCCACGAGCGCCTCGCCGCCGACGATCGGCACCGCCACCTCGGCGCGCACGTGCGGCAGGCCGGGCACCGGGATGTAGCGCGGGTCGCTGGCGACGTCGTCGATCAGCACCGGCCGCCGCTCGCGGGCCGCCGCGCCGATGATCCCGTCCTCGATGCTCTGGCGGTACTCGCCCACCCCGAGGTACACGCCGCCGCGCGCCCGCAGCACCAGCGTCTGCGGGTCCTCCGGGTCGGCGAGCAGGAGCGCGATGTGGGTGTAGCCGAGGCGCTCGTGGATCGCCGCCACGACCGTCCGCAGCAGGTCGTCGAGGCTCAGGCGGCTGTTGATCAGCCGGCTGATCTGCAGCACCGCCGCGCGCCGCTCGGACCGGCGCCGCTCAGCCTGGAGACGCCGGTACGGCGCGAGCAGGCGCCTGCGCGGCGCCCGTGCGCTCTTGGGCTGGCTCTCTGTGCTCACGCAACCACTCCTCTGCGCGAGCATTGTAGCGCATCTTGCGCTGGATAGTGCCGCCATCTTCGCCAGCGGCGCCCTGCGCTAGTAGGTCACGCGCACGGGGGTGCCGACCGGCGCCCAGGCGTAGAGCCACTTGGCGGCATCGAGCGGGAGGTTGACGCAGCCGTGCGACGGGCGGCGCCCGGTGCCGAACAGGTTGTGCCAGTAGGTGCCGTGCAGCGCCACGTCGCCGTTGAAATACATCACGTGCGGTACGTTGGGCACCCGCCAGTACTCGCCGTTCGTGACGCCGTCCATGGTCTGGATCGGGAGCTTGGCGTAGATCCGGTAGCTGCCGGTCGGCGTCTCCATGCCGTCGCGCCCGGTGGCCACCGGGGCGTCGAACACCAGCTTGCCGTCCTCGTAGGCGTACAGCCACTGGTCGGTGAGGTTGACCAGGATGCTCTTGCCGCTGGCCGTGGTCGAGCGGGCCGCGGCGCGCGGGGCCGGGGTTGGCTCCGCCGCGGGCGGCTGCTGTGCGGGCTGGCTGTCCGGCGCCTGCTGGGTGGCCGGAGCAGCGCCGCTGGCCGGCTGCGGCGCCCCGAGCGGCGCCACGTTGGGGGCGGGCGGGAGCGCCGGGCCGAGGCTCTCGAAGCCGGGGTTGGGCACCGGGGCCGTGTCGAGGCCGCGCATCAGCGCCAGCGCCCGCCCCAGGTCCGCCACCTGGATCTCGTCCGGCGTGCCGGCCATGGATGGGTCGCGCTCGAGCCGCGCGCGCTCGAAGTACTGCACCTTGCGCTGCCCGCGCGGCGTCAGCTCCCACAGCGGCTCGCTGATCGGGCGCCCGAAGAACTCGACGCCGCCGGCGGCGTTCCAGAAGCTGAGGAAGGGCTCGCGCAGGCTGTGGCCGGTCTCTTCGAACACCAGCTCGCCGGCCACCGGCCGGCGCGGCGGCATGGGCGGGAAGACGCGCGACAGCTCCTGCACGTACTCGGCCGCCACGTTCCCGGTGCGCACCGCCGCGGCGCCGCTCGAAGGGTCGACCACCAGCTCCAGCCGGCCGCGCTCGAAGTACTGCGCGGCCCCGCCGCCCTCGAGCGGCAGCGGCTGCGTCACCGGCGCGCCGAGCAGCCGGGCGCCGTCGTGCGCCTGCCAGAAGCTCAGGAAGCCGTGCTCGTCGGTGAGCGTGTGCCCGGTGATCGGGAAGAACGCCCCGGCCGTCTGGGCGCGGGCCGCCGGGGCGGAGAGCAGGATCAGCGCGGCGACCACGAGCGCGCCGGCGACGCGGGCGGGCCCTACCAGCATAACGAGCCTCCTAGATTCATGGCTTCCTGACGCGCAGCATACCCTCTCCCGATTATAACGCGCTAGCGTGTGGTGTCAAGACCGCTGTTATCGATATGCGCCGCGTTTTTCGCCCTGGGAAGAGAGATGGCTTCGCCCGAGCGTTGACACGAGCCATGCACTGAGCGCGCCCGTGACGGTGGCGCGGCAGCGGCACCGCTTCGCCGCTATGGTACAATCTCACCCCGTGGTAGTGCGCCCGACGTGGTGCGCGCTCTGCTCTGTGAGGAGTACCCCTGCGATGCCAACGCTTCTGACGGTTGAGAAGCTCAAGCGCCGCATCATTGACTTCTCAGGCCCAGGCGACGATCCGCGCCGCCACCCCAGCATCTACGCCGCCGCGATCCGCGACACACGCCCGATCACCGATGTGTATGTCTGCCCCGCCCCCGGCCCCGCCGCCGAGAACGCCATGGCGCCGCCCCCATCGCCCGACGACCCCGGCTGGCGCCCGCTGCGCCCCGGCGAGCCCTGGGGCGGCGACCCGAACAACCCGGACAAGCCCGAGGAGCGCATCCCGTGGGGCATGCCCGTCGACGGCGGGCACAACCACTGGCTGCGCGCCAGGCTGCGCGTCCCCGAGGAGTGGCGCGGCCGCACAGTCCTGCTGCACATGGCCTGGGAGGGCCGCGGCCAGGCCAGCGTCGAGTCGATCCTCTACATCAACGGCACCGCCGTCGCGGGGATCGACGAGCCGCACCCGGCCGTCGTGCTGCCGGAGTGGACCCACACCGGCGAGCACGAGGTGCTCATCCGCGCCTACGCGCCCTACCGCCGGCCGTTCGGCGGCCTCAGCCTCCAGCTGCGCGACGACGCGATCTTCCAGCTGGCGATGCTGATGTACGCCGCGCTCGGCGCCGCCGAGACGATGCGCGACAGCGACGTGACGCGGCACGCGCTGATCGAGCGCCTCAACCGCGCCTACAACATGCTCGATCTGTCCGAGGGCTGGGGCTCCGAGCTCTTCGCGCGCAGCGCTGCCCAGGCGCTCGAGTTCCTGCGCGCCGAGCTCACGGCCGGGCTCCAGGCCGGCACCCGCCCCGTCGTGCTCGCGACCGGCCACGCCCACATGGATGTGGCCTGGCTCTGGCCGCTGTGGCGCACCCGCCAGAAGGTCGCCCACACCGTGGCCACCGCGCTGCACCTCATGGAGCGCTACCCCGAGTACCACTTCAGCATGAGCCAGCCGCAGACCTACGCCTTCCTGAAGCAGGACGACCCGGATCTGTACGCGCGGCTCAAGCAGCGCGTCGCCGAGGGCCGCTTCGAGCCGGTGGGCATGATGTGGGTCGAGCCGGACTGCAACGTGCCGAGCGGCGAGTCGCTCGCCCGCCAGCTGGTGCACGGCGCGCGCTTCTTCGCCGAGGAGTTCGGCGAGCGCAACCACATCGTCTGGCTGCCGGACGTCTTCGGCTACAGCGCCGCGCTGCCCCAGCTCATGCGCCTGGCTGGTATCAGCTGCTTCATGACCACGAAGATCAGCTGGAACCAGTTCAACCGCATGCCCTACGACACCTTCCGCTGGCGCGGCATCGACGGCACCGAGGTGCTGGCGCACTTCGTCACCGCCACCGACCAGCCGGTCAAGCCCAACCCGACCGAGGCGCAGTTCTACACCTACAACGGCAGCATGCTGCCGGGCGAGGTCTACGGCCTCTGGAACCACTACCGCCAGAAGGCGGTCAGCGACGAGGTGCTGTACATCTACGGCTTCGGCGACGGCGGCGGCGGCCCGATCGAGGAGATGCTCGAGCTGGCGCGCGCGATGGGCGGCCTGCCGGACTTCCCGGAGGTGCGGCCGGGGCGCGTCGACGGCTTCTTCGAGCGCCTCTACCAGCGCGCCTGGGAGCACCCCCAGACACCGACGTGGGTCGGCGAGCTGTACCTGGAGTTCCACCGCGGCACCTACACCAGCCAGGCGCGCACCAAGCAGAACAACCGCCGCGCCGAGCTGCTCATGCGCGAGGCCGAGTGGCTCAACGCCTGGGCCGTGGCGCTCGGCGGCGCGAGCAAGCAGGGCGACCTGGACGCGGCCTGGAAGATCATCCTGCTCAACCAGTTCCACGACATCCTGCCCGGCTCGAGCGTGCCGCTGGTCTACGAGGAGAGCAACCGCCAGTTCGCCGAGGTCCGCCGCATCGGCGAGGGCGTGCGCGACGCCGCGGCCGGGTTCGTGCTCGAGAAGCAGGCATCCGGCGCGGGCCAGGCCGGCGCGGCCTCCGGCTACGTGGTGCTCAACTCGCTGCCCTGGGAGCGCAGCGAGACGGTCGCCATCCCCTTCACCGGCGACCAGCCGCCATCCCTGCCCGGCGAGACCCAGGTCGTCGAGACGCTCGACGGCGCGCGGGAGGTGCTGGTCGAGGCCAGCGCCCCCTCCTACGGCTACGCCCCGCTCGTCCAGTCCAGCGCGCGCGGCGCGGCGTTCAACGTGCAGCGGTCGCTGATCGAGTCGGACGAGCTGCGCCTGGAGTTCGACGGCAACGCCGAGATCGCCCGGCTCTACGATAAGCGCCACGACCGCGAGGTGGTGCTGCCCGGCCGGACGATTAACCAGCTGGTGCTCTACGAGGACCGGCCGCTGAACTGGGACGCCTGGGACATCGACGCGTTCTACGAGGAGAAGCCGACCCCGCTGCACGAGATCGCCGGCTGGGAGGTCGTCGAGGAGGGGCCGCTGCGGGCCGCCGTGCTGATCACCCGCCGCGCCGGCCGGAGCACCATCCGCCAGAAGATCTGCCTGTGGCGCAACAGCCGGCGGATCGACTTCGTGACCGAGGTGGACTGGCAGGAGCGGCAGCGGCTGCTGCGCGCGCTGTTCCCGCTGAACATCAACGCCACCCGCGCGACGTGCGAGATCCAGTTCGGCGCCGTCGAGCGCCCGACCCACCGCAACACCAGCTGGGACTGGGCGCGCTTCGAGGTCTGCGCCCACCGCTGGGTCGACCTGAGCGAGGGCGGCTACGGCGTGGCGCTGCTGAACGACAGCAAGTACGGCCACAGCCTCCACAACACGACGCTCGGCCTGTCGCTGCTCAAGTCGGCGATCCACCCCGACCCGCAGGCCGACCGGGGGATGCACCGCTTCACCTACAGCCTGCTGCCGCACGCCGGCGACTGGCGCGAGGGCCAGGTGGTGCGCCGCGCCTACGAGCTCAACGCGCCGCTGCGCGCCGTGACGACGAGCGCGGGCGTCGCGGGCCCGGCGTCATTCCTCGAGGTCGACGCCGACAACGTCGTCGTGGAGACGATCAAGACGGCCGACGACGGCGACGGGCTGGTCGTGCGCATGTACGAGGCGCACAACCAGCGCGGCGCGGTGCGGCTCACGTTCGCCCGCGAGGTCGCGCGCGCGGTCGAGACCGACCTGCTCGAGCGCGAGATCGCCGAGGCCGAGGTCAGCGGGCGCACCGTCACCGTCCAGGTACGCCCGTTCGAGATCAAGACCCTGAAGCTCCGCTTGGCCTAGTAGGAGGTGAGGACCTGCAGCCCTGGCGGGCTGCTTTCCGCCGGGGAGATGCGGGGAGGCGCAGCCTCCCCGCATCCCACCGCCGTGTTCGTCTCGAACGATACGGCTTACGCGGCCGTGCCGCCCGCCTTCCCTACGGGGAAGTGGAGCCTCGCCGCCCCGTAGGGCGAGCCACCGCGCCAGCCGTATCACCGTAAGTCCGCACAGCAGGCATTTTCAACCCCATCGCATCGGAGAACCACAACATGGACAAGGTCCGCATCGGAATCATCGGCTGTGGCGGCATGGCTCGCTACCACGGGCGCATGTTCACGAAGTTCGTCCCAGACGCCGAGATCGTCGCCCTCAGCGAGCCGAACGAGGCCAACCTGGCGCGCTTCATCAAGGAGGTCTTCACCGACCCGCAGGACGAGCCGGCCACCTTCAGCGACTACCGCCGCATGCTCGAGGAGGTCGAGCTGGACGGCGTGGTGATCGTCAGCCCGCACAACCAGCACTACCAGCAGGCCGTCGACGCGATCGACCACGGCTGCCACGTGCTGGTCGAGAAGCCGATGGTCATCAACACCGAGGACGCGCTGGCGCTCATCCGCCACGCCGAGAAGAACAGCAAGGTCGTCTCGGTGGCCTTCCCCGGCCCGTTCAGCCAGGAGTTCCAGTACATCCGGCGCCTCGTCGAGAGCGGCGAGCTGGGCGAGATCTCGCTGGTCAGCGGCCACTGCTGCCAGCAGTGGATCCAGAACGTCGCCGGCACCTGGCGCACCGACCCGGTCCAGTCCGGCGGGGGCAACCTGTACGACAGCGGCGCGCACATGTTCAACGCCATGCTGTACCTCAGCGGCCTCGCCGTGACCGACGTGTTCGCCTACGTCAACAACAAGGACCAGCAGGTGGACATCGAGGCGGCGGTCACGCTGCGCTTCAGCAACGGCGCGCTCGGCACCGCCACGGTCAGCGGCGACTCGACCTACTTCGAGCAGGGGATCTACCTGCAGGGCACCAAGGGGACGATCAAGACCAGCATCTACGGCGGCTCGCTCGACTACTGGAGCGGCGGCAGCAAGGTGAAGTACCCGTGCGTGCCCGAGACGCCGCTGCTCCAGCAGAACTTCGTGGACTGCATCCTCGGCCGCGCCGAGACGCCCAGCCCGGCGCTGCTCGGCCTGCGCCAGGCGCGCCTGATGGACGCGATCTACGAGTCGGCCCGCACCAGCCGCCCGGTCAGCGTCGTCGCCGACTGAGCGGGGTCACACGTACGCGGCCGCGCCTTCCCAACAGGGAGGTGTGGAGGCCGCCGGCCCGCCAGAGCCGCCCCTCCAGGGAGGTGTGGAGGGCCGCAGGCCCGTCAGAGCCGCCCCTCCAGGGAGGTGTGGAGGGCCGCAGGCCCGCCAGAGCCGCCCCTGCAGGGAGGTGTGGAGGGCCGCAGGCCCTCCGAGATCCTTTTTCCCTCGCGGCTCTGCGGCGACACAGTCGCTGCAGAGCCGCAGAAGAAGTGGAGGCTTCGCCCTCTTAATCCCCTATACAGACGATCGGGCGTGATTGCGTGTGGCGGCGAAGCTCTCACACGCAACCACGCCCTTTGGAGAGACAGCATGTACATCGGCATCCTCACCGCACCGCTTCGGAGCAAGCCGCTGTCCGAGATCATCCCCTGGGCGGCCTCGATCGGCGTGAAGGCGCTCGAGGTCGACGTGTCGCCCGGCTCGGCCTTCGACGCGACCGCCGTCGACGACGCGACCGTCCAGCAGACGCTGGAGCTGCTCCGCCAGCACGATGTGCGCATCTCGAGCCTGGCGGCCTACGGGCTGCTCACCGGCGTGCCCGAGCAGCGCGCCGCGCAGGCCCGCGCGACCCTCGAGGCGGCGATCCCGCTCGCCGCCCGCATGGGCGTCGACGTGGTCTGCACGCTCGCCGGCTTCCCGGCCCAGGGCAAGAACCGCCTGCAGACGATCCGCGAGGACCTCCCGGGCGCGCTCGGCCCCGTGCTCGACCTCGCCGGACAGCACGGCATCCGGATCGCGCTCGAGAACTGGTTCGCCACCAACATCCAGCACCTCGAGCACTGGCAGGCCGTGTTCGAGGCGCTGCCCCACGCCAACCTGGGGCTCAACTTCGACCCCTCGCACCTCGACTGGCAGGGCATCGACTACATCGGCGCCGTGCGCGAGTTCAAGGACCGCATCTTCCACGTCCACGCCAAGGACGTCTCGGTCGACCACGCGCGCCTCGCCCGCGTCGGGTACGGCGGCGATGGCTGGTGGCGCTACACGCTGCCGGGGTACGGCCGCCTGCGCTGGGGCGAGTTCATCTCGGCGCTCCGGCTGAACGGCTACGACGGCGTGCTCTCGGTGGAGCACGAGGACGCGGCCTTCCCGCCCGAGGAGGGGTTCGCCAAGTCCGCGCGCTTCCTGCAGGCGCTGGTGTGACGCGCGGGCGCTGCTTGTAGATCACTTCTAGGGGTGGTGCGGCCGGCCCGGCCGCCCTCGCGGGGCAGATTCTGGGAGACTGTGCCTCCCCAGATCCCTCCAGGGAGCGCCGGGCCGCCGCATCACGCTGTCGCGGACCTATGCGCCTGTACTGGGAGATCGCGGTGCGCTCGTTCCGGCGCGCCACCGCCTACCGCACCTCCTACCTCGCCGGCCTGATCACCAACGCCTTCTTCGGAGCGGTGATCTCGTTCGTGTACCTGGCGCTCTTCCAGGCCGGCCAGCAGGTCGCCGGGTTCGACGTCCGCGACGCGGTGAGCTACGTGTGGGTCACCCAGTCGCTGATCTCGGTCGGCGGCGCCTGGATCAGCTGGGAGATGGCCGAGACCATCCGCAGCGGCGATGTGATCACCGACATGGCCCGGCCGTGGAGCTTCTACGGCTACTGGCTGAGCCGCAGCCTCGGCGAGCGCTGCTTCAACCTGCTGCTGCGCGGCTCGCTCACCTATCTGATCGGCGTCCTCTACTTCAACACCCACATCCCCAGCGCGGCGCAGCTGCTCGCCTTCCTCGCCACGATCTCCATCGGCGTGCTGGTGTCGGTCGCGTTCAGCTTCACGCTCAACCTGCTCGCGTTCTGGCTGCTGGACTACACCGGAGTCGCGGTCATCGCCAACATCGTGCTCGGCCTGTTCTCCGGCTTCCTGCTGCCGCTGGCGTTCCTCCCCCCGCCGCTGCGCCTCGTGGCCGACCTGCTGCCCTTCCGCGCCATCACCAGCGTGCCCGCCCAGACGTTCCTCGGCAAGATCGCCGGCCAGGAGCTGCTGTGGGCGCTGGCGCTCCAGGCGTTCTGGGCGCTCGTGATGACCGGCATCGCGCTCGTGGTGCTGCGCCTCGCGGTGCGGAAGGTGGTGATCCAGGGGGGCTAGTGAGAACCAAGAACCGAGAACCGAGAGGTGAGAACCGAGAACCGAGAGGCGAGAACCAAGGACCGAGAGGCGAGAACCGAGAACCGAGAGGCGAGAACCAAGGACCGAGAGGTGAGAACCGAGAACCAAGAGGCGAGAACCGGGGACGGAGAACCAAGAACTGACAGCCGGCAGCCGGCGACTGATACCCGACCACTGAACGATCGCCGAACGTCGGAACGCCACACGTCGCACGTCGGTCGTCGCCCGCCCGTCATCGCCGGCCGTTAGAACGTCGCACGTCAGCCGTCACACATCTGCTGCCGGACATCGGGATATTTCAGGGGTCAGGAGTAGCAGGACGACGCACAGAAATGTGCCAGCGCGCAAGAACATGCTCTCGCTCTACTTCAAGCTGATCGGCGCTCGCATCCGCTCCCAGATGCAGTACAAGGTCTCGTTCCTGCTCGAGCTGGGGGGGACGCTGCTCGCCACGGCGATGGAGTTCGTGGTCGTGGCGCTGCTGCTGACGCGCTTCCAGGCCGTCGGCGGCTGGTCGCTGCCTGAGGTCGCGCTGCTGTACGGCATGACCTCGGTGGCCTTCAGCTTCGCGGAGATGGTGGCGCGCGGCTTCGACGCGCCGTTCGAGCGGATGATGCAGCAGGGCACGTTCGACCGGCTGCTGACCCGGCCGCTCGGCAGCTTCTTCCAGGTGCTCGCCTCGGAGTTCCAGCTGCGCCGCCTCGGCCGCGCCGCCCAGGGCATCGCGGTGCTCGCCTACGCCCTCAGCCAGCTCCCGATCAGCTGGACGCCGGCCGCCATCCTGCTGGTGCCCCTCACGGTGCTCTCGGGGACGGTGATCTACATGGGGCTGATGGTGATCGGCGCCACGTTCTGCTTCTGGACGATCCGCACGCCCGAGATAATCAACGTCTTCACCTTCGGCGGCCAGCAGCTCATCAGCTACCCGCTGAACATCTACAACCGCTGGATCCGCACCGTGTTCCTCTCGATCGTCCCGGTGGCGTTCGCCAACTACCCGGCCGCGCTGCTCCTGCTCGGCCGCCGCGACCCGCACGGCCTCCCGGCGGAGATCGCCTGGGCCGCCCCGCTCGTCGCCGCGCTCTTCTTCGCCATCGCCCTCGCCTTCTGGCGCTACGGCGTCAGCAAGTACCAGAGCACCGGCAGCTAGCGCTCGCCGTTCGCCGGCTGAAAGCGATGCCGGTGGCGGCCCGCCCGCCTTCCCGCTTCGCAAGGCGCTGTGCCGGCCGCCGCCCCGATCCTGGCCTCGTACCTGCTGCCGCCCCACCCGAGCGCCCGGGCGCCCCATAGCCCCGCGCGCACGTGCGCTCAGGCCAGCCCCAGCTCGCGGTGCAGCGCCTGCACCACCCGCGCCACCTCGCTCTCGGGCAGGATGAACGAGATGTGGAACGAGTCCACGCCCTGGGACATCGTCAGGATGTGCGCGCCCGCCTCCCCCAGCGCCGCGAAGGTGCGCGGGACCAGCGTGCCGCCGTTCGGGGCGCTGATCACCGCCACCAGCGCCACCTGGCCGGCGTTGAAGGCCGGGCGCACGGCGCCCGCCTCGCGCTCGCGCTCGAAGATCGACTCCAGGCACTCGCGCACGAAGTCGGCGTCGCTCGCCCGCACCGCCACCGTCAGGCTGCGCTCGGTGAAGCTCTGCGAGAAGCTCAGGATCTCGATCCGCGTCGCCGCCAGGCCCGCCAGCGCCCGCGCCGCCAGGTCCGGCGTCCAGCTATCGGCGGTGATCGCCCCGGCGGCCACCACGCTCACCAGGCTGAAGCCCGGCGCCGAGATGATCGCCCGCGCCGCGTGCCCGGTCGGCTCGGGGCGCGCCACCACCCGCGTGCCCGGCCGATCCGGCCGCGCGATGTTGCGGATGCTGAGCGGGATGCCGAGCTCCGCCAGCGGCGCCAGCGTGCGCGGGTGCAGCACCTCGGCCCCGAGCATCGCCACCTCGGCCGCCTCGCTGTAGGAGAGCTCCGGCAGCGTGCGCGCCTCCGGCACCAGCTTCGGGTCGGCGGTGAGGATGCCGTCCACATCGGTCCAGAAGGTCACCTCGGACGCCTCGATCGCCGCGCCGAGGATCGTCGCCGAGTAGTCGCCGCCGCCGCGGCCCAGCGTCGTCACGATCCCGTCGCGCGTCGCCCCGATGTACCCGGTCACCACCGGGACGATCCGCGCCTGCAGCAGCGGCCGCAGCCGCGCCCGGGTCCGCCCCATCGTCTCGTCCATCAGCGGGCTGGCGTTGCCGAAGTGGTCGTCGGTGACGATCAGCTCGGTGGCGTCCACCAGCTGGGCCGGCACGCCGCTCTGGCGCAGCGCCACCGCGATCAGATGGGCGACGAAGCGCTCGCCGAGGGCCGCCACCGCGTCGATGCTGCGCGGCGAGTACTCGCCCAGCGTCGCGATCGAGCGCGTGATCCGGTCGTAGGTCTTCAGCAGCTCGGCCCACTCGCGGAACAGCAGCTCGCGCTCCCAGGCGTCCTCCACCAGCTTCTCCGCCAGCACGCGGTGGCGGCCCCACAGGTCGCGGCGCGCCTCCTCGGCGGCCGCCAGCCCCCCGCGCGACGCCGCGCGCGCCGCGCCGATCAGCGCGTCGGTGATATCCGTCAGCGCCGTGCACACCACCACCGCCGGAGCCTCCTCGGCGGTCTCCTTCACGATACGCAGCACCTCGCGCAGTCGCCCGACATCGCTCACGGCGGCTGCGCCGAACTTCATCACATGTGTCATAACCTACTCGGCCGCCGGCGGCGCGGCTGGGCGGGGCAGCAGCCCCGCGCGCTCCACCACCTGCGGAATGGCCTTCGTCCAGCCCACGGACATCAGGTGCACGCCGCGCACCCCCTCCACCGCCAGCAGCTCGTTGGTCAGCTCGGCGGCGATCGCGATCCCCTCCGCCTCCGGGTCGGCGGCGCGCTCCATGCGCTCGATCACCCAGTCCGGCACGCGCGAGCCCGGCAGGCGGTCGCGCAGAAAGCGCGCCGACGCCGCCGACTTGATCACCATAACCCCGGCCAGGATATACGCCTGCTGGTGCAGGCCGCCCGCGCGCGCCTCCGCCATCCACTGCTTGAAGCGCTCGATGTCGAAGATGATCTGAGTCTGGATGAACTCCGCGCCGAACTGGATCTTGCGCTCCAGCCGCGCCACCCGCTCGACGTTCGGGTTCGCGACCCCGCCGAGGAAGAAGCGCGGCGCCTCGGTCAGCGCCACGCCCGAGTCGAACCGCCCCTCGTCGCGCATCGTGCGCAGCATCCGGATCAGCTGGAACGAGTTCAGGTCCAGCACATTCTTGGCGTCCGGGTGGTCGCCGATCTTGGGGTGGTCGCCGGTCATCGCCAGGAAGTTGCCGATGCCGCAGGCGGCGCCGCTGAGCACATCGGCCTGCAGAGCGATCCGGTTGCGGTGCTGGCACGTCATCTGCACCACCGGCTCGATCCCCATCTGGCGCAGGATGATCCCGGCGCCCAGGGCGGACATGCGCCCCAGGCCGCGCTGGTTATCGGTGAGGTTGATCGCGTCCACGTAGTCTCGCAGGCCGGCCGCCAGGCGCTCCAGGGTGGCTCGGGCCGCACCGCGCGGCGGGGCGATCTCCCCAGTGACGACGACCTGGCCGGCCTGGAGCCGGCGCTGAAGCTCGCTGTAGCAGGGCATTGGCGCTCGTGTCTCTTAGGCCGTGCGCCCGCACGGCCACCCCCCGATTGTACCAGATTCCGTGCACCGAGGATCCACCGAGGCCAAGGAAGCCCTGGAAGGCGTGGAGGGCATTGAGGTGGGGGCGCAGCGCGCCGCGCCCCCAACGGAATCCACGGAGGCGTGGAATGCGGATTCCTACACGAAGAGCGGCGCCATCTCGCGCTCGGCCACCAGCGTCTGCATCTGCTCCTCGCTTGGCCGCCGCTCGAAGCGCGACGCGGCGTCGAGGACCTTCGGCAGCAGATGGATGTCGCCGACGGTGTTCAGGAACACCTGCTCGTTGCCGAGCACCCAGTGGACCGCCAGGTCGATGTCGGCCTGCTCGGTGAGCGGCGCGTACCAGGTGGCGGCGGTCTGCTCGCGGTCGCCCCACGGCGCCTGGGTGATCGACTTGATCGTCTGCATCGCGACGTTCCGGGCGCGGCACAGCTCGGCCAGCGCGTTGAAGTCCGCCGCGTACGCCTCGTTCTGCATCATCACGTAGTTGTACGGCAGCAGCACCGAGTCGAAGTCGAAGCGCTCGAGGGAGCGGCGGTGCTGGCTGGCCACCGTGACGCCGTGGCCGGTGACTCCGATGAAGCGCACCAGCCCCTGGTCGCGGGCCTCGATCGCCGCCTCGAGCGCGCCGCCCGGCCCCAGCGCCTGCTCCCACTCGGCCGGATCGACCAGGTTGTGGAGCTGGATCAGGTCGACGTAGTCCACCCGCAGGCGCTCCAGCGAGCGCCGGATCTCGTCGCGCGCCTTCTCGTAGGTGCGCTCCCCGGTCTTGGTGGCCAGGAAGAACTTCCCGCGGTGCTCGCGCATCCACGGCCCGATGCGCAGCTCCGAGTCGCCGTAGCTGGCTGCGGTGTCGATATGGTTGACGCCGTACTCGAGCAGCAGGTCGAGCGTGCGGTCGGCCTCCTCCTGCGTGACGTTGCTCAGCGCGGCGGCGCCGAAGATCACGCGCGTGCTGATGTGGCCGGTGCGGCCAAAGGGCATGGTGGGAATCATCACGGGCTCCTTTCACGCTACGGAGCGTTCGATTCCATCCAACGATACCACGAAACGGCGGCGCGTCAACGCCGCAGCCCCACGAACTCCAGCTCGGCCTCGCCCACGCGGATGCGCTCGCCGCCGGCCAGCGCCGCCACGCCGCCCGGCAGCACCACCTGCCCGCCCACCAGCGCGCCGCCCTCGGCGCCCGGGAGCACCTCGAACTGGAAGCCGCTCGCCACCCGCCGCACCAGCCCGTGGCGCCAGGCGACGCCGGCGTCCGGCAGGTACAGGTCGCACCCGTCGTAGCGGCCGATCGTCACGGTGTCGTTGACCTCGCGCGTGAGCCCGGCCTGCTGGCCCCGCAGCACGCGCAGCTCGCCGGCGGCGAGGACCTGGCGCGCGAGCGGGATCAGCGCGCCGATGCACGCGCCCACCAGCACCAGCCCCACGCCGCCGACCACCATCTGCGCCCGGTCGCTGCTGTCCAGGAAGGCGAGCGTCAGCCCCTCGTACAGCAGGCCGCCCACCAGGCCGCCGGCCACCCCGCCCAGCGCGCCGAGCACGGCGCGGCGCCGGCGCCCCGAGACGGCGATGTCGCTCAGGCCGATCGCGGCGCCGAGCAGCATCCAGCCGGCCGAGCGCCCGGCGAAGCCCCCGCCCAGCGCCAGGAACAGCGCGCCGGCCGCCACCAGCCCCGCGGCGCCGAGCAGCGCGCCGGCCAGCCCGCCCCGCAGCGCGTCCAGCAGCGCGCGCGGGCGGCTGCGCTTCACCAGCGCCCCCTCGGTGGCCGCGACCGCCGCGGCGATGCACAGGCCCAGCCCGGCGCCCACGAACAGGTAGGCCGGCCAGAGCGGCCAGCCGGCCGTGTCGACCGCCCCGACCGCCCACCAGCCGGCGAGGCCGCCGAGCGCGCCGAGGACCGCGGTGTAGTAGATCTGCAGCGCCTTGCTCATCAGCGTGTCTCCTCGGAAGGGGATCTAGTGCGTTCGGGAAACGGGCGCGCCGCACCCGGAGCAGAAGCGCGCCTGCTCGCGCAGCGGCCGGCCGCACTCCGCGCAGAATACCCGGCGCGGCGCGTCGGGGGCCTGCACGATGGTCGCGCCGTCCGCGGCGAGCGCAGCGGGCACCGCGGGCGGCATCGCCGCCGGGGACGCGTCGCCGGCGCCCCGCCGCCTGCCGCGCAGCCAGCCGGGCAGCAGCAGCGCCCAGACGAGCGGGACGAGCAGGATGAAGCCGACCACCGGGTTGGAGCGGACGTGGAGCAGGTGCTGCTGGAGGTAGTCGCCGCGCGCGGCCGGGGCGCCGCCCACCGCCACGCTGATGTCGCGGCGGGTCCCATCGTAGAAGGGCCGCGGGCTGCGGTATGTAAAGGCGTACTCCTGCTGGAGCGTGACCGCGATGCCGCGGTACAGCGCCGCGAGGTCCTCCGCATCCGGCGCGTGCAGGTACTCGCCGCCGGTCTCGGAGGCGATCCGGCGCAGCACCCGCTCGTCGACGCCGCTCTGGCCGCGGCCACCGGGCCTGCCGAGGCCGATCACGTACACCGGCTGGCCCGCCGCGACGGCGTAGTCGATCGCCTTGTCGAGCGTGTGCCGGCTGCCGTACTCATCCGGGCAGCTCGGGTCGTCGCGGCAGTCCCGCCCGTCGGTGAGCAGGAGCAGCGCGCGGCGGCCGCTCTCGGCGCGCAGGGCGTCCACGCCGGCCACCAGGCTGTCGTACAGGGCCGTCCCGCCCTCCGGCCTGAGCCGCCGCACCGCGTCCTCCAGCAGGCTCACGTCGCCGGTGAACTCCTGGTACAGCTCGACGTCCTCGTTGAAGGCGATCAGGGCGCTGCGGTCGCCCGGGCGCATCTGGCGCAGGAAGGCGAGCGCGGCCTGGCGGGCGCCCTTCATCTTGCCCGCCTCCTGCATGCTCAGCGAGCGGTCGATCACCAGCGCCGCGGCGACCGGGCTCGAGCCGCCGCCGACGAAGCGGATGAGGTCGACCGGGCGCCCGCCCTCGGCCAGCTGGAAGTCATCGGCGTCGAGGCCGCTCACCGGCTGGCCGGCGGCGTCCAGCACGCTGACATACACCGTGACCTCGGGGTAGCGCGAGGTGTCCACCTGGGTGATCCGGGCCTGCAGCTCGCCGGACTGCTGCTGCGCGGCGGCGGAGGGCGGCCACGCCCAGGCAGCCGCCCAGCAGACAGCGGCCAGAAGCAGCAAGGAGATGCGCGCGGGTCGGTGCGCCGGGGATATGCTGGGCATACACGTCTCCTGAGGGCGTGAAACCTGAAGTCGCCCATGTGACGCTCGCGCCGCCCGTTTTGTTTCGGGCCGTCCGGTTGCAGAGCTGGCGCAGGATATGGTACAGTGATGGCTCTGGAATGCGTCAGCGTGCGCCTCCGCGCACTGGAGTCCTGCGATGCGAACCACGGTCTTCGATATCCATAAGCTGAAGCAGCGTGGCGAGCGCTTCGTGATGGTAACGGCCTACGACTACACCTCGGCGCAGCTCGCCGACCGCGCGGGCATCCCGCTGATCCTCGTCGGCGACTCGCTCGGCATGGTGGTGGCCGGCCACCCGACGACCATCCCGGTCACGCTCGATGACATCATCTACCACACCCGCGCCGTGGTGCGCGGCAGCCAGCGGGCGCTGGTGGTCGGCGACCTGCCCTTCCTCACGTACACGACGCCCGATCAGGCGCTGCACAACGCCGGCCGGCTGCTGCAGGAGGCTGGCGCCCAGGCGGTCAAGCTCGAGGGTGGGAAGAGCGCCACGCCGGCCGTGCGGCGGCTGGTGGAGGCCGGCATCCCGGTCATGGGCCACATCGGCTTCACGCCCCAGGCGGTCCACCGGCTCGGCACGCGCGTGCAGGGGCGGCGGGCCGACGACGCGCGCCGGCTGCTGGAGGACGCGCTGGCGCTCGAGGAGGCCGGCGCCTTCGCGATCGTCCTGGAGCTGATCCCGACCCAGCTGGCGCGCGAGATCAGCGCGCGGCTGCGCATCCCGACGATCGGGATCGGCGCGGGGCCGGAGTGCGACGGGCAGGTGCAGGTGTGGCACGACCTGCTGGGCCTGTACACCGACTTCGTCCCGCGCCACGCGCGCCGCTACGCCGAGCTGGCGGAGGTGATCACAGACGCGCTGCAGCGCTACGCGGCCGACGTGCGCGCCGGGGTGTTCCCGAGCAGCGAGCACAGCAGCTCGATGGACGAGGAGCAGCTGCGGGAGGCGCTGGAGCGGGCTGGCGGCGGGGCCGGCGACACGAGCGCCGGGGAGCCGCGCGCGTGAGTGGCAGGAGCGCTGGTCGTGGAAGTATTCGAGACAGTTGAGGCTTTTCGGCGGGCGCGCGCCAAGCTCGGGGAGCTCGGCCTGGTGCCGACTATGGGCTATCTGCACGAGGGGCACCTGCAGCTCGTGCGCCGGGCGAGGGCGGAGTGCGAGGCGGTGGCGGTCAGCATCTTCGTGAACCCGACGCAGTTCGGCCCGCACGAGGACTTCGAGCGCTACCCGCGCGACCTGAACCGCGACCTGGATCTGCTGGCGCGCGAGGGCGTCGACCTGGTGTTCGCGCCGAGCGTCGAGGAGATGTACCCGGCGCCCTACAGCACCTACGTCATCGTCGAGGACGTGACCGACGTGCTCGAGGGCGCGGCGCGCCCCGGCCACTTCCGCGGCGTCGCCACCGTGGTGTGCAAGCTGCTGAACATCGCCCAGCCGACGCGCGCCTACTTCGGGCAGAAGGACGCCCAGCAGACCGTGGTGGTGCGCCGGATGGTGCGCGACCTGAACATCCCGACTGAGATCGTCGTCGTGCCGACGCAGCGCGAGCCGGACGGCCTGGCGATGAGCAGCCGCAACGTCTACCTGACGCCCGAGCAGCGCGCGGTGGCGCCAACCATCTACCGGGCGCTCGAGGCGGCGCGGGCGGCCTACGAGCAGGGCGAGCGGGACGCCGAGGAGCTGCGGCGCGCGATGCGGCGGGTGCTGGACGCCGAGCCGCAGCTGAAAACCGAGTACGCCAGCGTGGCCGACCCGCTGACGCTGCAGGAGCTGGAGCGGGTGGGCGAGCGGGGCGCGCTGGTCTCGATCGCCGCGCGGCTCGGCCCGGTGCGCCTGATCGACAACATGCTGCTCTAGCACTGCCACGGGCGGGAGGCGCGCGGGGAGGATTCGCCTCCCCGCGCATCTTCTCGGCGCCCCCCGCCGAAGCAAGCATATGACGAAGATTGTGATCATCGGCGCGGGCGCGCTGGGGTCGCTGCTGGCCTTCTACCTGAGCGCGCGGAGCGAGGTCTGGCTGCTGGACCGCTGGGGCGAGCAGGTGGAGGCGATCGCGGCCGGCGGCGTGACCTGCGAGCGGGCGGGGCAGGCGGAGACGCGCGCCGTGCGGGCCACGACCGACGCGGCGGCCATCGGGCGCTGCGACGCGGCGCTGATCGCGGTGAAGTCGCGCCACACCCGGTGGGCGGCGGAGCAGGCCGGGAAACTGCCCGGCGCGGCCGTCGTCACGCTCCAGAACGGCATCGGCAACCGCGAGACGCTGGCGGCGGCCCTCGGCGCGGAGCGCGTCGGCCAGGGCGTGACCACGCTCGGCGCGACGCTGCTCGGGCTGGGGCGCGTGCGGCAGTCGGGGCACGGGACGACGGTCTTCGGGGCGCAGCCGGACCGCGCGGCGGCGGAGCAGCTTGCGGCGCTGTTCGCGGCGAGCGGGCTTCCGGCCGAGGTGAGCGACGACCTCGACGCGCTGGTGTGGGGCAAGCTGGTGGCGAACGCCGGTATCAACGCACTGAGCGCGCTGCTTCGGGTGCCCAACGGCGCGCTGGCGCACGTCCCGGAGGCGGCGGCGCTGCTCGAGGCGGCGGCGCGCGAGGCGGCGGCGGTTGCGGAGCGGCGCGGCATCCGGCTGCCCTACGACGACCCGGCGGCGTACGCGCTGCAGGTCGCGCAGACCACGGCCGACAACTGGTCGTCGATGCTGCAGGACGTGCTGCGCGGCAGGCCGACCGAGATCGAGGAGATCAACGGCGCGGTGGTGCGCGAGGGGGAGCGCCTGGGCGTGCCGACGCCGGTCAACCGGGCGCTGGCGGATCTGGTGCGGGCGCGGGATGCCTGCGCCCGGGCGGGGTGGTCGATCGAAGATCAGGGAGCGTGACCAGGTGACAGCGGCGTACGAGCAGGAGATCGCGGAGTGGCGGGCGCGGGCCGAGGCCGATCTGCGGGCGGATGACGGCTGGCTGACGGTGGTGGGGCTGTTCTGGCTGAAGCAGGGGCGGAACACGGTCGGCAGCGATGCGGAGTGCGACGTCGTCCTGCCGGCCGGGCCGGCGCTGCTGGGCTGGATCGAGCTGGAGGACGAGTCGGCGACGCTGCGGGCGGCCGGCGACGGCGTGGTAGTCAACGGCGAGCTGGCGGCGGCGCACGAGCTGCGGCCCGATGTGCCCGGCCCGCCTGACTTCGTGACTGTCGGCGACGTGACCTTCTTCCTGCTGCGGCGCGCCGGGCGGCTGGGCGTGCGCGTGCGGGACAAGAACAGCGCCGCGCGGCGGGCGTTCGAGGGGCGGCGCTGGTTCCCGGTGCGCGAGGAGTACCGCGTGGAGGCGCGCTTCACCGCCTACGAGCCGCCGCGGCCGGTGGCGATCGCCAATATCCTCGGCGACACCGAGGCCATGACCGCGGCCGGGTACGCCAGCTTCGTGCTCGGCGGGCGCGAGCTGCGGCTCGAGGCGCTGAGCCGCAGCGACGGGCAGCTGTTCTTCATCTTCCGCGACGGGACGAGCGGCCACGAGACCTACCCGGCGGCCAGGTTCCTGGTGACGCCGCGGCCGGCGGGCGAGGCGCTGACGCTCGACTTCAACAAGGCCTACAACCCGCCGTGCGCGTTCACCGACTACGCGACCTGCCCGCTGCCGCCGCCGGGGAACCACCTGCCGGTGCGGATCGAGGCCGGCGAGCTCATGCCGCGCTCGCACGGGGCGAATCACGCCGGGTGAGGCCGAAGCTCCGCACCGCGCGCGGGCTGCTGGAAGGAAGGCCTCGCCTCGGCGAAATTTTCGCCTGCGGCCGCGGCGCGAAGCGGCCCGCGAATCCCGCTGGAGGCGATTGGAATGCGGTTCCGAAACCTCCGCGGATCGATTTGACAAATGGCGATCAGTGATGTATCATGACGGCCGCTGGGACGGGGAACCGACCCACGAGCCGAAGTGGCGGAACTGGCAGACGCGCTACGTTCAGGGCGTAGTGAGGGTGACCTCGTGGGAGTTCAAATCTCCCCTTCGGCACCATAAGGTAGGGGCGGGGCGAGCCTCGCCCCTACCGTCACGCTGGGGGATAGTTTAACGGTAGAACGCCTGACTCTGGATCAGGTAGTTGGGGTTCGAGTCCCTGTCCCCCAGCCAGTACGGTGATAGCCACAGAGAGCGCTCGGCGGTAACGCCGGGCGCTTTCTGTTTGCCACGAGTTCTTCAGCACCTACTGAGAGCCACCGCTGGCGACCTCACGCGGCCCTCGCCTCGTACTGATCTGCCAGATAGTCGCGGAGCGTGCGGTGGAGGAACTGGTAGCCGCCGCCGGCCCGGCGCATGATCAGCAGGTCACAGGCGTAGTCGAGAAAGGCGGCGATATTCCAGGGCATCAGCTGTGCGCGCCAGAGGACAAGGCGAAGAGCGAGATAGGAGAGCGCGACGTCGCCCCCGTAGCTTAGTCCGCCGAGCAGCCCCACGATCAACCCCAAGATCAGCCCGACGCCCAGCCCGAAGGCCGGCCCCACGACCAACCCCAAGACCGCCCCGGAGATTAACCCGGCCCCAAGACCAGCCCGAAACGAAGAGCATCCGTTGCAGACAGCCATATCCCGTGATTAGGGCGAGAGAGACGCCAATCCTCTAAGCGCTCATCAGACCATCCGCTTTGCAGCCCGCCGAACAACCCGCCGGCCAGCC
>ERZ777003.1886-NODE-1886-length-27813-cov-13.671050_pt1 | contig 27813 bp, 19 predicted proteins | sample MGYA00374956_ERZ777003 | MGnify/ENA primary metagenome ERZ777003 (study PRJEB29302, sample SAMN06268252) | bioreactor metagenome | isolation source: Joint BioEnergy Institute, California, USA | place: USA:Joint BioEnergy Institute, California, USA | collected... | reverse complement strand
CTGGATCTCGAGCGCGGGACCTCGAGCGCCGGACCTCGAGCGCCAGACCCCGAGCCCAGGACCTCGAGCACCGGACCTCGAGCACCGGACCGCGAGCGGCGGACCCCGAGCGCCGGACCCAGACCGGCGGGGTGCAAGGGCCCGCCGGGCGCGGGGTGCACCTGCTCGCCCGCGCGGGGCGCGCCCCTCCGAGAACGTTCCGCTGGAAACGCTTACATCACGATGCGTGACGGATGTGCGGGCCGCCTCGCGGGGCTCGCCTAGAGTTGTGTCTCTACTCGCATCGCGTCTTCCAACTTCCCCGGAACCACCCACCCGAGGGGGTCATATGCTCGAGATCACCACGACACATGCCGTGCCGCCCGTGGCTCGCCGGCCGCGTGTGGCGGTGATCGGTTGCGGCTACTGGGGCGTCAACTACGTCCGCGTCTTCAGCGAGCTCCGCGAGGCACAGTTGGCGGCCATCTGTGAGCCGCGGGCCGACAGGCTCGCCGAGATCGGGTCGCGGTTCCCCGCAGCGGACCTGGTCGTCGAGCTCGACGACCTGCTGGTGCGGGACGACATCGACGCCGTGGTCGTGGCGACTTCCGCCACGTCGCACCACAGCGTGACGAAGCGCTGCCTCGAGGCCGGCAAGCACGTGCTGGTCGAGAAGCCGCTGGCCACGACGGTGGCCGAGAGCGCCGAGCTCGTGCACCTGGCGCGGAGCCGGGGGCTCGTCCTCATGGTCGGTCACACGTTCATCTACAACTCGTCGATCGAGAAGATCCGCTCGTACCTCGAGGCCGGGACCCTGGGCCGGATCTACTACCTCTACTCGCGCCGCACGAACCTCGGGCCGATCAGGCACGACGTGAACGCCCTCTGGGACCTCGCGCCGCACGACATCAGCATCTTCAACCACCTGCTGGGCATGACGCCGGAGTGGGTGAGCGCGATCGGCGTCAAGCTGCTGCGCAACAGCCGCGAGGACGCCGGCTTCATCACGCTCGGCTACCCGAACGGCGTGGTGGGCAACATCCACGTGAGCTGGGCCGACCCGAACAAGGTCCGCGAGCTCGTCGTCGTCGGCAGCGAGTGCCGCGTCGTCTTCGACGACGTCAACCCCTCGGAGCCGATCCGCATCTTCGAGAAGGCCGTGAGCGCGGGCGACGGCCCGATCGAGCCGCGGGGCGAGTACCCGCTCCACATCCGGGACGGCGACATCATCAGCCCGCGCGTGCTGGCCACCGAGCCGCTGAAGAACCAGTGCCGGCACTTCCTCGAGTGCGTCGAGACGGGCGCGACCCCGCGCACGCCCGGCGAGGACGGCGTCAACGTCGTCGCGGTCATGGACGCGATCACCCGCTCCATCGAGGCGAGGGGCGCCCCCACGCCCGTGGAGCTGCCGGCCCCGCAGCCCTGGGTCCCCGCGGCGGCGGCTCTGGGAACCGTCCATGGCTGAGGCATCACGCGTCCCGTTCGTCGACCTGAAGGCGCAGTACCGCACGATACGCGAGGAGGTGCGCGCCGCCATGGACGGGGTGCTGGAGCGCACCGACTTCATCCTCGGCGGCGCGGTCGGCGAGTTCGAGGCCGCCTTCGCCGCCTACTGCGGCACGCGCTTCGCGGTGGGCGTCGACTCGGGCCTCTCCGCCCTGGAGCTGGGCCTCCGGGCCCTCGGGATCGGCCCGGGCGACGAGGTGATCACCGCCGCCAACAGCTTCATCGCGTCGGTCCTGCCCATCTCCTACGTGGGCGCCACGCCCGTGCTCGTCGACGTCGACGAGGTGACCTACGACCTCGACCCGGCGCAGGTCGAGGCCGCGATCACGCCGCGGACGAAGGCGATCATGCCCGTCCACCTCTACGGGCAGATGGCCGACATGGACGCGATCATGGACATCGCCGAGCGCCACGGCCTGAAGGTGATCGAGGACGCGTGCCAGGCCCACGGCGCCACGTTCCGCGGCAGGCGGGCGGGGAGCTTCGGCCACGTCGCGGCGTTCAGCTTCTACCCGGCGAAGAACCTCGGCGCCTACGGCGACGGCGGCATGCTCGTCACGAACGACGAGGCCGTATATGAGCACGTCCGTCTGCTGCGCAACTACGGCTCGCGCGTGAAGTACCACCACGAGGTCGCCGGCATGAACCGGCGCCTGGACACGATCCAGGCGGCGGTGCTGGGCGCGAAGCTTCCTCACCTCGACGCCTGGAACGCCGCGCGCAGGCGGCTAGCCGCCCTCTACGACGAGGCGCTGGCGGGCACCAGCGTGAGGACGCCGGCGACGGCGCCCGGGCGCGAGCACGTCTTCCACCTGTACGTGGTCCGCAGCCGCGAGCGCGACGCGCTGCGGGCGCACCTGGACGCCTCCGGCATCGACACCGGGATCCACTACCCGATCCCGATCCACCTGCAGCCCGCCTACGGGCACCTCGGCTACGGGCCCGGCGACTTCCCCGTGACGGAGGCGCTGGCGCGCGAGGCCCTCTCGCTCCCGATGTACGCGGAGCTCCCCGAGCAGGCGGTCCGCCGGGTCGCCGACGCCGTGCGCGCGTTCGACGCCGCGCAGGGCGAGCGCGCCGTCGCGGCGGCGAGCGCGGCTGGGGGTGGTTGATGGCGGGTCCCAGCCTGCGCTGGGCTGCAGGCCTGGGCCACGGGCCGTTCCTGCCCCGGCCTATGGAGCGGGTCCGGTCCCTCGCCGCGGCAGCGGAGAGGGGCCGCCGTCCGTGGATGCTGGCGGCCGCCGCGTCCGCCGCCGCGCTGGGCGCGGCCGTGGCCGTCGCGGCGGGGCGGGAGACGACGCTCGGCCTCGGGGTCGTCGCGCTGTCGCTCGTGCCGCTCCTCGCCGTGGCCGTCGGCGGCCTCAAGCGGCTCCTCGTCGCGGCCGCGCTGTTCGACATCTCGCTCGGCATCGACGCGCACTTCTTCTACGTCGAGCCGCTCGGCGACCTGGGCGCGCTGGGAGGGCTCAACGTCTCCGTCACGACGCTGGCGCTGGCCTGCCTCTACGCGGCCTGGCTCGCCGAGGCCCTGCTGACGCCGTGGCGCGCGACGCGGCCGCGCCTCGCCGGCACGACGTGGGCGCTCGCCTACGTCGGGGCCGTGGCGGTGGCGGCCCTGGCGGCCACGAACGCGATGCTGGCCGGGTTCGAGCTCGCCTTGCTGGCGCAGATGCTGCTGCTCCTCGTCTACCTCGTCAGCCACCTGCGCGGCCGCGAGGACATCGTCTTCGCGTTCTGGGTCCTCTTCGTCAGCGCGATCGTGCAGAGCGCGGTCACCGTGTTCACGGCCGTCACGCACGTGATCGTCCACGTCGGACCGATATCCAACGCCATCGACCGGAGCTACATGACGGGCGCGATCTGGCGCGCCGGCGGCACGATGGGGGCGCCGAACCTGGCGTCGTCGTTCTTCGCGATGCTGGCCGCGCCCGCGCTGGCGCTGGTGCTGACCCAGCGGCGTTCGGCCTTCACGACCCTGGCCTACGCGACGCTGGTGTGCTCGCTCGTCGCGCTCGTCGTCACGCGGTCGCGCGGCGGCTGGCTGGCGTTCATCGTCGCCGCGGCGATCGTGGTCGCCGTGCTCGCGCTCCGCGGGACCCTGAGCACGAGGGGCCTGCTCACGACGCTCGCCGCCGGGGCGCTCCTGGCGCCGCTGGTGGTCCCCGTCGTGCTCGACAGGCTCCAGGCGTACGACGGCGGGGCGCTCGCCTCCCGCGCGCCGCTCAGCCAGATGAGCTGGCGCATGGTCCAGGACCACCCCTTGCTCGGCGTCGGCCCCAACAACTTCGCGGCCGTGGCTCCCGAGTACCTCACGCCCGACCTGAGCAGGGAGTGGCTCTACACGGTCCACAACAAGTACCTGCTCGTCTGGTCGGAGAGCGGGTCGATCGCGCTCCTGGCGTTCCTGATGTTCGTCCTCCGGGGCGCGTGGTCCGCCGTCGCGGCGGTGAGGGGCGGAGACGGGCTCTCGAGCCCCCTGGCGCTCGGCCTGGGGGCGGGGGTGATCGGTCACATGGCGCACATGGGCTACGACATCTTCAACAGCCGACCGGTGGTGCAGCTCCTGTGGGTGTGCATCGCGCTCCTGGCGGTGCTGGCGCGAGGCCGGGTCCAGGTCGCAGCGCCGCGCTTCAGGCGCGCCGTCGCGCAGGCGCTGGCGCCCCGACCCACGTACGCGGCCGTCCCGAGAGCGGGCGGCCCCCTCGGATGATGCTGCGCCGCCTGTTGCTCAACGCGGGGTCGATCGTGACGCACGAGACCCTGAACCGCGCCACGACGTTCGTCCTCTACCTGATCGTGGCGCGCTACCTCGACGACGCCGCGTTCGGGCGCCTCTCCCTCTCGCTGACGCTGCTCTACATCGTGCAGGTCCTCGCCGGGTTCGGGCTGCGGACCTACATGTCGCGGGAGGTGGCGAGGGACCGGGCCACGGCCGGCCGCTACCTGGGCAACGGGCTCGTCGTGTCGCTGGCCGCGTCCCTCGTGGCGTTGGGCCTGTTGGCGGCGCTGACGTGGGGCGCGGGCTACCCGCCCGAGACGCGGCTCGCCGTCCTGCTGTTCGGGCTCGGCGCCGTCCCCTACGCCGTCGGCAGCGTCTGCCAGGGCCTCTTCCAGGGCCTCGAGCGGATGCAGCTCATACCGGCCGTGAACGTGCCGGCCAACGTGCTGAAGCTGGCCGCCGCCGTCCTGCTGCTCGAGGGCGGGAGCGGCATCGGCGCCGTGGCGCTCGCCGTCACGGGGTCGCAGCTCCTGGCGGCGGGCGTGAGCCTCGTCCTGGCCCTGCGGCTCGTGGGCGCCGCCGGCGTGCGCGCCGCCGTCGACAGGGAGAGCCTCGTCGCGGTGGCCCGCGGCTCGGCGGCCTTCATGGGCATCGACGCGGTGGTGGCCGTCTGGAGCGTCCTGCCCCTGTTCCTCCTCTCGCTCTACGCCAGCGAGGCCGAGGTCGGGCACTTCGGCGCCGCGACCCAGCTCCTCGTCCCCGCCTCCCTCGTCGTGACGGCCGTGATGGTCGCGGCACTCCCGACGCTGTCGCGCGGGTTCGTCGAGGGCGCGGCGCGCTTGCGGGGCATGACGCACGCCCTGCTCGCCGTGACCCTGGCGATCGCCGTGCCCGCGGCCGCGGGCCTGGTCTTCCTGGCGCCAGACGCGCTCCGCGTGACGTACGGGCCGAGCTTCGAGGAGGGCGCGCTCGCCCTCAGGGTCATGGCGCCGATGGTCGTCTTCCAGGCCGTCACGACGGCGCTGGGGGACGCGCTGCTGGCCGGCCTGAAGGAGCGCGTGACGCTGCGCATCGTCGCCCTGAACTCCCTCGTAGCGCTCCTGCTGGGGCTGCTGCTGACCCCGCGGCTGGGAGCCACGGGCGCGGCGCTCGCCGCGCTGACGGCCGGGGTCGTCAACGTCGGACAGCACTACCTCCCCGCCGTCCGCCTGCTCGGGAGCGTGCGCCTGCTGAAGGCGGGCTGGCGCCCGGTGGTGGCGGCACTGGCGATGGTGGCGGTCCTCGACGCGGCTAGGGTGCACAGGCTCGTGCCCGGGGTGCTGCTGGGCGGCGCCGTCTACCTCGTCACCCTCACCCTGCTGCTGTGGCCCGCGCTCGGCGGGCCGCGCGGTCTCCGCGCCAGGCTGGCGCAGGCATGGACGCGGTCATGACGCTGGGGACGGCACGGGCCACGCACGCCGCGGCGGCGTACCGGCCGCGGGCCGACCTCGAGGCCGCCCGACTGGAGGCGGCGAGGCGGCTGCACCGCTACCTGGTGGCTCGCCACTGGCGCGACGGCAGGCTCGTCGGCCCCGACCCGGGCGTGCGGTTCAACTACCGGATCTGGCGCTTCGTGAAGAGCGCGGCGCCGCGCTTGCCCTGGAACGACGACCTCGTCTACCAGCAGGCGCAGGGCTACTGGGTCCTCACCAACTGGGCGCTGTCGACCCTGGCGAGCGGCGACGAGCGCGACGCCTACGTCGCGACCGCCGTGGCGGCCTCGGACCGGGTGATCGACGACCAGGGCGCCGACGGGAGCTGGCCCTACCCGAACCCCGAGTGGCGGGGCCGCGTGGCGACCGCCGAGGGCACGTGGGCGTGCATCGGCCTGCTCGAGACGTACCGCCGGACCGGCGAGGCGCGCTTCCTCGAGGCCGCGAGGCGCTGGCGCCGGTTCGTGGACGACGCCGTCGGCTTCCAGGTCGACGGCGACGCCATGGCCGTGAACTACTTCGCCGGGCGCCAGGGCTCGCGGGTGCCGAACAACGCCGCGTTCTACCTCAGGTTCCTGGCCGAGATGGCGCGCGCCGAGGGCGAGTTCGCGGGCGAGCGGCAGGCCCGGGGCATGGTCGCGTTCCTGGCCTCGGTCCAGAAGCCGAGCGGCGAGTTCCCCTACGCGGTGGCCGGGCTCGTCGAGGGCGGCGAGCGGCCGCACTTCCAGTGCTACCAGTACAACGCGTTCATCGCGCTCGACCTGTTCCGCTACGCCGAGCTCACCGGCGACGCCGAGGCGCGCGAGATGGCGCTGCGGACGGTCGGCTTCCTCGCCTCTGGGCTGCGGGACGACGGGGCTGCCGCCTACGCCTGCGACCAGCCGCACCGCACGGTCACCTACCACACCGCCGCGCTGGCGGCGGCGTTCGCCGCCGGCGCCGACGAGGGCCTCCCCGGCGCCGCGGAGCTCGCGGAGCGCGCCTACGCCCACGTGCTGGCCAAGCAGCGCCCCGACGGCGGGTTCCCGCACTCCAGCGGCGACTACCGCGTGCTCGCCGACCGGCGCTCCTACCCGCGCTACCTGACGATGATCGCCTACCACCTGCTCAGGGGGGACCTGCTGCTCCGCGCCGACGCGCCGGACGCGTCCGGGAGGTCCCCGTCGTGACTCGTCGCCAGCCCACCCGCGTCTGCGTGATCGCCTCGATGAAGAAGGGCCTCGAGCCCTTCATCCACCGCGAGGTCCAGCACCTCGTCCGGATCGGGTACGAGGTCACGCTGCTGCCCACCAAGCAGGGGCCAGGGCTCTACGAGGCCGAGCCGGGCTGGCGGGTGCTGCGCCACGACCCGCTGCGGGTCCTCGTCGGCAACGTCGCGACCTTCCTGACGCGGCCGCGGCGCTACCTCGCCGCGCTGGCCGAGGCCGTGCGCTTCCGGGCGCTCGTCGACTTCGCGCTGGCCGGCGCGTTCGCGAACGCGGTGCGGGACTGCTCCGTCCTCTACGCCACGTTCGGCGACCACAAGCTGTTCGTCGGCCACTTCCTGAAGCGCCTGAACGGCACGCCGCTGGCGGTGGCGATCCACGCCTACGAGCTCTACGACAACCCGAACACGCGGCTCTTCCACCACGCGCTGAGGAACTGCGACCGGATCTCGACGGTCACCGAGTACAACCGCGAGCTGCTGGCCAGCCAGACGGGCATCGACCCGCAGCGCATCGAGGTCACGCGGATCGCCGTCGACACCGAGAGGTACCGTCCGCGCGACACGTTCGCGATCCTCATCGTCGCGTTCTTCAACCCCGGGAAGGGCCACGCTCACCTGTTCGAGGCGGTCAAGCGGCTCGACGACCCGAACGTCGAGGTCTGGGTCGTGGGGGGCGAGGGCCCGACGAAGCCCGTCGACGTCAGGAGGCTCGCCGAGGAGCTCGGCATCAGCGACCAGGTGGCGTTCTTCGGGCCGCTGAAGGGCCCGGCCCTCGAGGCGCTCTTCCGGCGCTGCGACGTCTTCTGCCTGCCCTCGCACACGTCGCCCACCGGGGTCAAGGAGGGCTTCCCCACGGCGATCGCCGAGGCGATGGCCTTCGGCAAGGCGGTCGTGAGCACCCGCCACGTCGAGATCCCGCGGGTGCTCCCCGAGCTGCTCGTGGACGAGGGCGACGTCGAGGCCCTCACGGAGGCGCTGCGGGCCCTGCGCGACGACCCGGCGCGGCGCCGGGCGATGGGCGAGGAGAACCGCAGGCTCGCCGAGCGGCTGTTCACGCTGCGGAACGTAGAGACGACGGCCCGCGCGCTGGCGGCGCTGGCGGAGCGGGGTGGGACGGGGGCGGAGCGCGGGGAAGCGGAGCGCGGCGACCCGGGGCCGGAGCGTTCGGCCCCGCGCACGCCGGTGCGGGACGCGGAAGGGGCGGCGTAGAGATGTGCGGGATCGCGGGCTACTACTCGTTCGATGGGGCGGCCTCGCCTGAGGCCCTGACCGCGATGCTCGACGCCATCGTCCACCGCGGGCCCGACGACCGCGGCACCTTCGCCGAGGGGCCGGTCGTGATGGGCATGAACCGCCTGGCGATCATCGACCTCGCCGGCGGCCGGCAGCCGATGACGAACGAGGACGGCAGCGTGACGCTCGTCTTCAACGGCGAGGTCTACGACTACCGCGAGACGGCCGAGGCGCTCAGGCGCGCCGGCCACCGCCTGCGCACCGAGAGCGACACCGAGGTCGTGGCGCACCTCTACGAGGACCACGGCGACGGCTGCGTCCACCGGCTGAGGGGGATGTTCGCCTTCGCACTGTGGGACGGGCCGCGGCGCCGGCTGCTCCTGGCCCGCGACCGGCTCGGCATCAAGCCGCTCTACTACGCCCAGACGCGCGACGGGCTCGTGTTCGCCTCCGAGATCAAGGCGCTGCTCCGCCACCCCGACGTGCGGGCGGAGCTCGACCCCGAGGCCCTGGGCCTCTACCTCTCGCTCAAGTACGTGCCGGCGCCGCTGACGCTGTTCGCCGGCATCAGGTCGCTCCCGCCGGCCCACACGCTCGTCTGCGACGAGGACGGCGTGCGGGTCGAGCGGTACTGGGACCTGCGCTTCGCCGACGCCCCCGAGCCCGGCCCCGACGGCCGGCTCGAGAGCGCGGAGGAGGCGGCCGACAGGCTGGACGCCCTGCTCCGCGAGACCGTGGCGATCCACCTGCGCTCGGACGTGCCCTTCGGCGCGTTCCTCAGCGGCGGCGTCGACTCGAGCCTCGTCGTGGCGCTGATGAGCCGGCTCCTCGACGAGCCCGTCCGCACGTTCGCGCTCGGGTTCGAGACGGCGGGCGGCGAGGGCAGCGAGCTGCCCTACGCCAGGACGGTCGCCGAGGCGCTAGGCACCGAGCACCACGAGGTGGTGATCGGGCCCAGCGACTTCATCGCCGACGCCGAGAGGGTCATGTGGCACCTGGACCAGCCGATCGCCGACCAGGCCACGGTCGCGACCTACCGCCTGGCGGCGGCGGCCCGCGCCGAGGTGAAGATGGTCCTCACGGGCGAGGGCGGCGACGAGCTGTTCGCCGGCTACGCCAGGTACGCGGGCGAGCGCTGGTCGCCGCTGTTCGGCGCCATCCCGGGACCGCTGCGCGGGGCGCTGTGGGAGGCCGCCAGGCGGGCGCCGGGGATGCGGCGGGCGAAGATCGCCCTCTACGCGCTGCTGCAGCAGAGCGAGGCGGCGCGCTTCGCGAACTGGTTCCCCCTGTTCAACGACCGCGCCCTGCGAGCGGTCCTGAGCCCCGAGATGCGCGCCGCGACGCTGCCCGACGGCGCCGAGCGCCTCTTCGCGGGGTACCTCGCCCGCGTCGAGTCCAAGGACCCGGTGCAGAGGATGCTCTACGCCGACACCCAGGCGTGGCTGCCCGACTTCCTGCTGCTGCGCGGCGACAAGCTCACGATGGCCAGGTCGCTCGAGGCGCGGGTGCCGCTCCTCGACCACGTCCTGGCCGAGTTCGCCGCCAGCCGGCCGTCGTCGGAGAAGGTCCGCGGCGGCGCGCGCAAGTACCTGCTCAAGCAGGTGGCGCGGCGGTACCTCCCGGCCGAGATCGTCGACAGGCCGAAGCAGGGGTTCCCCGTGCCCATCGGGAGCTGGTTCCGCAAGGAGGCGCGCGACTTCGTGCGCGACCTCCTCGCGCCGGGCGCCGTGCACGACCGCGGACTGTTCGACGTCGCCGAGGTCGAGCGGCTGCTCGGCGAGCACGAGCGCGGCTTCGCCGACCACTCGGCGCTGATCTGGGGTCTGGCGAGCGTGGAGCTGTGGCACCGCGTGTTCATCGACGACCCCGAACCGACCCGCTACGCCGCGGACCCGCTGCACGGGCGGGCCGCGGCGCCGCAGGCGTACACGGAGGTGAACCCATGAACGTCGCCGTGCTCGGACTCGGCTACGTGGGCAGCGTGACCGCGGCCTGCCTGGCGCGCGATGGCCACCGCGTGATCGGCGTGGACACGAACCCTGACAAGGTCGCGGCGGTCAGCTCCGGCCGCTCGCCGGTGCTCGAGCCGGGCCTCGACGAGCTCGTCGGGCGCGTCGTCCGCGAGGGGCGGCTGAGCGCGACGACGGACGCGCACGCGGCGGTGAGGGCCAGCGACGTCAGCCTGATCTGCGTCGGGACGCCCAGCCGCCGGAACGGGAGCCTGGAGCTGCGCTACGTCGAGCAGGTCGCGCACGAGATCGGCGCGGCCCTGGCGGACCACGACGCCTACCACACGGTCGTCGTGCGCAGCACGGTCCTGCCGGGGACCGTGAGGGAGTGCGTGGTCCCGATCATCGAGAGGGCGTCGGGGAAGGAGGCCGGCGAGGGCTTCGGGGTGGCGATGAACCCCGAGTTCCTGCGCGAGGGCAGCGCCCTGGCCGACTACGACCGGCCCAGCATGGTCGTGATCGGCGAGCTCGACGGCCGCAGCGGCGACGCCGTGGCCGCCCTCTACGCCGGCATCGACGCCCCGCTCGTCCGCACCGACCTGGGCGTCGCCGAGATGGTGAAGTACGCCAGCAACGCGTTCCACGCGCTCAAGGTGGCCTTCGCGAACGAGATCGGCCGCATCTGCAAGGCGCACGGCATCGACGGCCAGCGCCTGATGGAGGTCTTCCGCTTGGACACCCGGCTGAACGTGTCCGGCGCGTACCTGAGCCCGGGCAACGCCTTCGGCGGGTCGTGCCTGCCCAAGGACACGCGGGCGCTCACCTACAGGGCGACGGAGCGCGACGTCGACGTCCCCTTGCTGCGCGCGGTGCTGGCCAGCAACGAGGAGCACCTGACCACGGCGATCCGCATGGTCGAGCAGCACGGGCGGAGGAGCGTCGGCGTGCTGGGCCTCAGCTTCAAGGCCGGCACCGACGACGTGCGCGAGAGCCCGGCGGTGAGGCTGGTCGAGACGCTGCTCGGCCGCGGCTACGACGTCAGGGTGTTCGACGAGCAGGTCGAGCTGAACCGCCTCGTGGGCGCGAACAAGACGTACCTGGAGAGCGAGCTGCCCCACATCTCGCGGCTGATGCGCCCGAGCCTCGACCAGGTCGTGGCGGAGAGCGACGTGCTGGTCGTGACGCAGGGCAGCCCCACGTTCCGCGACCTGGCGTCCAGGCTGCGGCCCGGTCAGGTGCTCATCGACCTGATAGGCGTCGCCAAGGAGGCGGAAGGGGTGAAGGGCCGGTACGAGGGTGTCTGCTGGTAGACGCGTCCTGATGCTCCTGCAGAACAACCCCTACCCGCAGGACAGCCGCGTCCGGCGGGAGGCCACGGCGCTCGTGGGCGCCGGCTACGAGGTCACCGTGATCAGCCCGGGCCGACCGGGCCAGCCGTGGCAGGAGGTCGTCGACGGCGTGCGCGCGCTGCGCTACCCGGCGCCGCCGCCGGGCGACTCGACCCTCGGGTACCTCGTCGAGTACGGGGTCGCGCTGGCCGCGACCTGGGCCCTGAGCCTCTACGCCCTGCTGCGCCACGGCTTCGACGTCGTGCACGCCCACAACCCGCCCGACCTGTTCGCGCTCGTCGCGGCCCCCTACAAGCTGCTGGGGAAGCGCTTCGTCTTCGACCACCACGACCTGGCGCCGGAGATGTACCGGGCGCGCTTCGGGGGCGGCGGCAGCCGCGCGCTGCAGCGGGCGCTCCTGCTCTTCGAGCGCCTCAGCTTCAGGCTCGCCGACCACGTCATCAGCACGAACGAGTCGTACAAGCGCGTCGCCGTCGAGCGCGGCGGCGTGCCCCCCTCGCGCGTGACCGTGGTGCGCAACGGCCCCGACCCCGAGCGCTTCAGGCCGGTGCCGCCCGACCCGCGGCTGCGCGCCATGGGCAAGACGGTCTTCGGCTACGTCGGGGAGATGGGCGTCCAGGACGGCCTCGACTACCTCCTCAGGGCGCTGGCGCGCCTGCGCGACGACCTCGGCCGCACCGACTTCTACGCGGTCCTCGTCGGGACCGGGTCCGACAGGCCGCGGCTCATGGCCCTCGCCGGCGAGCTGGGCCTCGACCCCTACGTCGAGTTCACGGGGCGCGTCCCCTTCGAGGACCTGCTGAGGTACCTCAGCTCCGCCGACGTCTGCGTCTGCCCCGACCCGAAGAACGAGTTCACCGACGCGAGCACGATGATCAAGCTGACCGAGTACCTAGCGCTGGCGAAGCCGATCGTGGCGTTCGACCTGCGCGAGCACCGGGTCACGGCCGGCGAGGCCGCGCTCTACGCCGCGCCCAACGACGAGCTCGACTTCGCGCGGCAGCTCGCGCGGCTGATGGACGACCCCGACCTGCGCCGTCGCATGGGCGAGGCCGGACGCGCGCGCCTCGAGGCCGGGCTCACCTGGGCGCACTCGGTCCCGCAACTGCTCGCCGCCTACGAGCGGCTCCTGCCCGCCGCGCGGCGGGAGGTGACGGCGTGGGGCGACTGAGGGGGTTGGCGGCCGTGCTGACCGTCACCTCCGCGCTCGCGCTGGCGTCCTGCTCGCGGGGGATGGCCGGCCCCGACGGTCCCGGGGACCGCGACCCGCTCCCCGAGCGCGGCGAGGTGCTGTGGCGCGCCGACCACGAGACCGGGGACCTGAGCCAGTGGACGGCCGGCCAGGGCGAGGCGGTGTTCAACACCGGCACCGGCAGCGTCGAGGTCGTGACCGTCGACCACGCGGTGAGCGGCAGCCACGCGCTCGCGCTGCGGATCGACGGGTCGGAGGGCGGCGTGAACGCCGCCCGCATCTTCCGCTGGGCCCGGACGCCGGCGAGCGGGTTCTACGGCGCCTACCTCTACTTCCAGGAGCCCGTGCCCACGTCGTCGTGGTGGAACGTCATGCAGGTCAAGTCGCCGGCCGAGGCCGACGACACGCTGCCCACCTGGGTCGTGAACGTGGCCGTCACCGATGACGGGCTGAGGCTCTACCTGTGGGACGCGATCGAGGAGGTCTCGCACCCGTCGTGGGAGGCGCTCGCCGACGTCGTCGTCCCGCTGGGTCAGTGGGTGCACGTGGAGATGTACGTGCAGCGCTCCACGGGGACCGACGGGCGCGTCGCCCTGTGGCAGGACGGCGTCCTGCTGTTCGACCTGCCCGGCGTCAGGACCGGCGTCACGGACGAACTGCAGTGGAGCATCAACAATTACACAGACGCCCAGACTCCGGGTCCCGTGCTGCTGCTGGCGGACGACGCGACGATCCGCGCGGCCGCGGGAGCCGACCAGCGAGAGAGGTCCGAGTGATCATCACCCCCACAGGCGGACCTGCCGCCGAGCTCGCCTACAGGCTCGAGAGGGTCGATGCGCTCGAGAGCCCCGTCTGGGAGGCGCTCGTCGGCTCTCGCCACAGCGACGTGTTCCACAGCCCCGACTGGCTCGGGGTACTCCACGACACCTACGGCTTCCGGCCCGTGGGGAGGGTCCTGCTCGTCGGCGGCGAGCCGCGCGCCGGCCTCGTGAGCTGCCGCATCGACGACCTCAGGGGCGCGCGCGAGGTGAGCCTCCCGTTCTCCGACTACTGCGACCCGCTCGTCGACGACGAGGTGCAGTGGGGCCTGCTGGCCGACGACGTCCCCGCCGACGCGCCGCTGCGGGTCCGCTGCCTCCACAACCGCGTACCGCTCGAGGACGAGAGGTTCGAGCCGACGTCCCGGGCCGTCTGGCACGGCGTGGACCTGACGCGGCCCCTCGACGAGATCTGGGAGAGCCTGCGGGCGCGCACGGTGATCCGCAGGGCCGAGCGCCAGGGCGTGCGGGTGCGCGTCACGCGGGACGCGGCGGACCTGCGCCGGTTCTACGAGATGCACCTGGCGACGCGGCGCTACAAGTACGGCCTCCTGGCGCAGCCCTACCGCTTCTTCCAGGCGATACACGACCGCTTCCTCAGCCGCGGAAAGGGCGACCTGCTGCTCGCCGAGGTGGACGGCGAGCCGATCGCCGGGATCCTGCTGCTCTACTGGCGCCGTCGCGCCTACTACAAGTTCAACGCCTCGCGGCAGGAGATGCAGCGCTACCGCGCGAACGACCTGCTGATGTGGCACGCGATCCGGCACGCCGCCGAGGGCGGCTACGAGCTGCTCGACCTGGGCCTGAGCGACGAGGACCAGGAGGGCCTGGTGCGCTACAAGGACAAGTACGCCTCCAGCACGGGGTACATCACCTTCGTCCAACGTCCCCCGGCGACGTCGCAGACCGCCGCGACGCACGCCGAGGCGGCCGCCCTGCTGCCCGCTCTCACGTCCCTGATGACGAGCGCCGGCGTGCCCGACACGGTGGTCGAGCGCGCCGGCGAACTGCTCTACCGGTACTTCGCGTGAGGAGAGGCGCTAGCGGCTCCCCCGCGACGACGCCGGTCTCACTCCAGGCTGGCCAGCCTGTTCATGTCGCGCACCAGGTCGGCCAGCACCGTCTCCGGGCCCACGCGGACGCGGCTGATGGTGGCGTCGTCGATGTAGATCGTGGCCGGGTCCGGCGTGATGCCGGCGGCGTAGTTGTTGACGCTCCACTGGGTGTCGCCGTCGGAGTAGCGCGTGCGCACGCCGGAGATGTCGAAGATCTTCTGGCCGTCCTGCCACACGGTGATGCTGCCGTCCGTGTTGGGCGAGCTGCGGTACCTGACCTCCACGTGGACCCACCTGCCGACCGGGATCGTGGCGGCGGACTGGTTGTAGGAGCGCCGCTGCTGCCAGTCGTAGAGGTAGAAGCGCATCCCGCTGCCGCTGTTGGAGACGTTGAGCACGAAGAACGGGTCGTTCTTGGACGGGGTCTTGCTCTTGAACTGGAAGACGTTCCACCACCCGCCGTCCGGACGGAACGACTCGGGGAAGTACATCCACACGCCGTAGTAGAGCTCGGTGTTCTTCTGGCTCTCGCACCAGCGGAAGAGGCGGGTCCCCTGGTCACCCTTGACGTTCTGGATCGTCATCGCGGCCGAGTAGCGGCCGTCCTTGGCGTACCGGGTCGAGACCGTGGAGTCGGCGGGCGAGTTGTTGTACTCGCCGCCGCAGCCGCCCGCGGTCCACTGGCTGAGGCTGCCCGTCTCGTGGTCGGCGTACCAGAGGATGTCCTGGGGCCCCACGCCGGTGGGCGGCTTCGGCTGCGGCTGCGGCGTCGGCTCGGGCTCCGGCTCGGGCTGGGGCTCCGGCTCGGGCTGAGGCTCGGGCTCGGGCTGCGGCTCGGGTTGCGGCTGAGGCTTCGGCTCCTCCGGCCGCGGTTGCTCGGTGGGCGGTGTGCCCTGGGTCGGGTTGTCGACCACGAACCTCGCCTCGTAGCGAGAGAGCTTCAGCCTGCGTCCGGCCCGGGACCACACGTCCGCGCTGAGCCTGTGCTCGCCGTTCGCCAGCTCGGTGGTGTCGATGGTCACCATGAACGGCGCGCGGTAGTCCTGGTGGTAGGGATCGCCCGAGCGAGACGGGTCGTCGACGTAGAAGTCGACCTGCTCGACCTTGCGCTTGGTCGACAGCCGGATGGTGATCTCCCCGGAGACGACCTGCGCCTGGCCCCTGCCCGTGGCGTCGATAACGGTCTCGTCGCCAGCGAGGACGAGCGCGTCGAGCTCCTCGGCCGTGGGGGTCGAACAGGCCGCAAGCAGAGCTGCCAGCGCCGCCACGACCGCCACGAAGGTACGCGCCCGGCGCACTCCTCGCAGCGCCGTAAAGTACTCCAGCATCCACACCTACTTCCCGAAGGGTGCACGTGGCACCCGAGGCACCTCCGCTTCGTGCGCCGGCGCCCCTCCATGGCGGGGCTAAGGCGCTACGGGTCCGGATGGCACCCGATCGGGGCGCTTGAACGACTAGGCTTTCGGGAACGAGGAGCAGAGGACGACCCCGGTCGGTTGCGCTACTGGCTCAGCCTGCCCCAAGCGCCCAAATGCAGAGCAGGCGTCATAGCCCCCGTTGTGCGACCCGTCTACGGCCTAGACCTGACGTGGCCGGACGGAACATATCCCAGCGCGATGAGAAGTTCAGGAAGAACCCTCACTCTTGACCTGGCAGCCAGCTCATGGGCACCGAGGAGTCAGCATGGACACCAGAAGATTCCTTGACGTCCTCTCGCGTCGGGCAGGGGTCATCGCGGTCTCGGTGGCGGTCGCCGTGGCAGCCGCGTTCGCGGTGGACCGCCTGCTGCCCCATGAGTACGAGGCGTGGGCGGTCCTCCACGTCGCCGTGCTGCCGATCGGCGCCGACTGGCGGCAGTACGACCTCGACTACTCCGACCGCATGATGAACACCTACGTCACGCTGGCCGAGAGCCGGCGCGTCGAGGCCGAGGTCGCCGCGCGGCTCGACGTCGCGGAGCCCCCGTACCTGGCGGTGAAGGTCGAGCCGAACTCGGGCCTCATGAGGGTCATCGGCCGGGGCAGGACGCCCGAGGAGGCCGCCGCCACGGCCAACGCCCTCGCCGACGTCCTCATCGAACTGAGCCACGAGCTGGCCACGACCCTGCCGGAGGAGGCGCGGCCGCCGGTGCCCCAGGTCGTGGAGACGGCGACGCCGCCGGACGAGCCGCGCGGGCTAGGTCTCACGCTCCTGCTCGCGCTCGCGGTCTTCGTCGGCGGCGCGGTGGGGACGTTCCTCGCCCTGCTGGGCGAGAACCTGGACGACCGCCTCTACTACGTCGACGAGATCGCCGCGGTCGCGGGCAGCCCCGTCCTGGTGGCGATCCCGCGCTCGCGCTCGCGCCGCTCGTTCCCCGTGCCCGTCGACAGCCCCCAGGGGCGCGCGTACAGGCGCCTGCGCTCCCGGCTGATGGCCCACAGCGCGCGCCAGCGCGTGAAGGTGATCCTCGTCTGCGGCGTCGAGCCGCGGCACGGCGCCTCGACCGTGGTCGCCAACCTGGCCCAGAGCTTCGCGACGCTGGGGCGCAAGGTGCTCGTCATCGACTGCGCGAGCTCGGCGCGCGGGCAGGTCCACTTCCTGGGCGTGTCGGCCCGCGACAGCATCGTCGCGAAGCTGGGCGGCGCCGACGGCGCGCCGCGGGCCCCGCACGCGACGAGGGTCGAGAAGGTGGACCTCCTGCTCACGACGTCGGGCATGGTGCCCGACGTGCTCTCCGAGCACGCGGCCCAGTACGACGGCGTGATCATCGACGCCAGCGCGATGTCGCGCAGCGACGACGCCCTCTACGTCTCCGCCTTCGCCGACCTGGTGCTGCTCGTCGTCCGCCAGGGCAAGACCACCGCGGGCAGCCTCGCCGACGCCCGCGACCAGCTCGCGGCCGCGTACGCGGGCCCCGTCGGCGTGGTGGCGGTCGGCGTGAACCCGGGCTCCTACAGCGACGCGTCGGCGCCGGTGCCGTTCCCCGTCGACGACGTGCGCAAGACGGGCTGGGGCCTGGAGCTGGCGCCGCTGCCGCCGGAGCGCGAGGTCCAGGCGCCGCCGCTCACCTAGCAGGACCGGACCTCGGGGCGGCCACCGCCGCTCACCTAGGGGGACCGGACCTCGGGGTGGCCACCGCCAGGGCGGCCACGTAGCCCTCCGGCGCGGGCACGTTCGCGACCTCGGCCGCCCCGCCGACCCTCTCCGCCAGCGCCGCCGCCAGGCCCCTCCCCTCGAGCTTCACCAGCGCCTCGAAGCGCGTCCAGGCCTCGAAGAACGCCCTCCTGGGGTCGCGAGAGCCGCGTATCGCCTCGCGCTCGTCGGGGCCGAGCGCGTAGGCGGCGAGCTCGTCGAACGGCAGGTCGACGAGCTGCTCCAGGTCGACGGCCACGTCGACCCCCCTGCCGAGCGCGATGGCCGCCCAGGCGCCGCGCGAGGAGACCGAGAACGTCACGTCGCTGCCGCGCGGGTTCTCCAGGCGAGGGCGTCCGAGGCCGTCGGCGCCGAAGCGAACCTCCAGGGGCGCCGCTCCCAGCTCCGCCGCGAGCAGCAGCCGCAGACCGGCGCGGCGCGCCGCGAACGCCGCACGGTCCGCGGGGCGCCGGTAGCCGGCCGCCCGCGCGCGCTCGTCCTCGGTGAGGAGGTCCTCCCAGGCGCCCACGCGCGCCGGCCCGACCGGCACCCACCACAGCCGCACACGGCCGCCGCGCTCGAGCGGCCCGGGCAGCCTGGCCTCCACGGCCGAGGAGAGCGCCATCGCGGTCTAGGCCACGAGCTCGCCAGGCCCCGGCGAGGCGCCCTGGCTCACGAGGAACCGCGCCAGCCCGGAGACGGTGGGCGTCCTCACGAGGTCGGCCAGCGCGACCTTGAAGCCGTGCTTGCCCATCTCGCTGATGAGGAACACCGCGAGCAGCGAGTTGCCCCCGATGGTGAAGAAGTCGTCGTCCAGCCCGACCCGCTCGAGGCTGAGCACGCGCCGCCAGATCTCGGCGAGCTTCGCCTCCAGCTCCGTGGGCTCCCTGTCCCCGCCGTCGCGCCTGGGCTCGGCGAAGACCGGCTTGGGAAGCGCGCGCCGGTCGATCTTCTTGTTCGGCGTGAGCGGGAACGCGGGCAGCACGCTGATCGCCGACGGGACCATCACCGGGGGCAGGCGGTCGGCCAGGTAGCTCCTGAGCTCGGCCGGGTCCGGCGGGACCGAGGCCGCCGTCGGGGTCACGTAGGCCACCAGCCGCACGTCGCCCGTCTCGGCCGCGTGGGCCACCGCGACCGACTGCGCCACCAGCGGGTGCGTGTCGAGCGCGGCCTCGATCTCGCCCAGCTCGATGCGGTGGCCCCTGATCTTCACCTGGAAGTCGAGGCGTCCCAGGAACTCCAGGGACCCGTCGGCGGTCCACCGGGCCAGGTCGCCCGTGCGGTAGAGCCGGCCGCTGCTGGGGACGCCGAGGGCCGGCCCGAGCTCGTCGGGCACGAACCGCTCGGCCGTGGTCTCGGGGCGCTGCCAGTAGCCGCGGGTCACGCCCGCGCCGCCGATCACGAGCTCGCCAGGCACGCCGGGCGGCAGGGGCTGCATCCGCTCGTCGCAGACGTACACGGCGGTGTTCGCGATCGGCCTGCCGACGGGGAGCACGGGCTCGGAGCCGAGCAGGACCTCGTGGTCGAGCGGCTGGACCGTCGACCAGATCGTCGTCTCGGTGGGTCCGTACATGTTCAGGACGCGCCCGCCCACGAGCGCGTGCAGCCGGCGCGCCAGCTCGCGCGGCAGCGCCTCGCCGCCGACCAGCAGGGTGTCGAGCGACGAGAGGGCCGCCCGCCCCTGCGGCTCCAGCACGAGCATCTGCGCCAGCGAGGGCGTGCACTGCATGTGCGTGACCCCGTGGGCCTCGATCAGCTCGGGGATCGAGAGCGGCACCGGGGCAGCGACGACGGAGGCGCGCTCGCGCAGGAGCGCGAGGTGCTTCAGGCCCTCGAGCACGGTGTCCGCGTCGACGCCGAAGTCGATCAGGCAGGCGACCTCGTCCACGCCGATCTCGCGCAGCCTCGCGACCATCTCGAGGCCGTCCTCGACCGAGCCGAACAGGCCGCTCGTCTCGAAGTAGCGGTCGAACGCGTGGTCGAGGAGCGCCTCCATGTCCTCGTCGCTGAGCGCCCTGAACTGCTCGTCGAGCTTCCGGCGGTCGGCGGCGTCGGTGCCGCGGAAGGCGGGGAACGTCGTCGCGAACTGCTTCACGAGGTTCGCGGACGTGCGCAGGTACTCGCGCAGCGGCTGCCTCACGACCTCGCGGGCGTGCTCGGCGCTCCAGCTGATGAACGTGTGGAGCATCAGGGTGACGTGGCCCGGTCCCTCGTGCCCGGCGTCGCGCCGCGCCTGGCGGTAGACGGCGACCTTCTGCGCGAGCTGCTCGAGGTCCTGGCCCAGCAGGTGCGTGAGGACGTTCGCGCCGATCTCGCCGGCGGCCCTGAACGTCCCGGGGTTGCCCGCGGCCGTGACCCACACCGGCAGCTCCGGCTGCATCGGCCGCGGCAGGACGCTGACCTCGACGGGCTCGCCGTTCGGACCAGGGAACGTGCGGCTCTCGCCCCGCCACAGCGCCTTCACCGTCTCGATGCCCTCGTACATCGCCTGGTGGCGGTGCTCGTAGGCGTGCGGCGCGAGCACGAAGTCGTTCGGCTGCCAGCCGGAGGCGAACGAGACGTCGACCCGGCCGTTCGACAGGTTGTCGACGACGGCCCACTCCTCGGCGACCCGCGCCGGGTGGTGGAGCGGCAGCACGCAGCTCCCGGCGCGTATGCGCACGCGCTCGGTGACGGCGGCGATCGCGGCGCCGACCACGGCCGGGTTCGGGTAGAGGCCGCCGAAGGCGTGGAAGTGCCGCTCGGGCGTCCACACGGCGACGAAGCCGTGCTCGTCGGCGAACTTGGCGCCCTCGAGCAGCAGCCGGTACTTCGAGCCCGGCTCCGCCCCCGCGTCGGCCGCGAAGTAGAAGAGGCTGAACTGCATCTCGCCGTCGGGCGCGGCGTGGGCGGCTGGCCCCCGCGGGGCGACTGTCAGCGCGGCTGGCCCGCGGGGGGCGACCGTGAGCCCGGCGGCCCGCGCGTCGCGCCGTCCGGCGCCCGGCCCGGGGCCGCGGCCGTCGCGCGAGGAGCGTGCCGCGGGGCCGACGTCGCGCTGGGAGGGCCGGTCCTTGCCCTCGTAGATCACGACCTCGAAGCCGCGCGTCAGCGTCCAGAGCAGCTCGAGGACCGAGATGTCGAACGAGATGCTGGTGACCGCCAGCCAGCGGCCGGGCGGCGCCTGGGTGCCCAGGACCTGGTCCATGCCGGCGAAGAAGTTCAGGACGTTGCCGTGCTCCACCATCACGCCCTTCGGCTTCCCGGTGGAGCCCGACGTGTACATCACGTACGCCAGGTCGGAGGGACCGACCCGCGGCGGCTCTTCCAGGGGCGGGCCCGACCTCAGGCTCTCGAGGAGCAGCGTCCGCGACGGCAGGGCGGCGGCGCGGCGCGACGTGGCGTCGTCGGTGAGGACGACGGCGATGTCGGCGTCCTCGACCATGAGGGCGATGCGCTCGGCGGGGAACTCCGGGTCGAGCGGCACGTAGGCCGCCCCGGCCTTGAGCACGCCGAGGATCGCGGCCAGCATGTCGGCCGAGCGCTCGGCCATGATGCCCACGCGGTCGCCGACCTTCACGCCGCGGCTGACGAGCTCCCTGGCGATCGCGCCGGCGCGCCTGTCGAGGGCCTCGAACGTGAGCGTCTCGCGCGAGGTGCGGACGGCCACGGCGGTCGGCGTGCGCGCGACCTGCGCGGCGACGGCCTCGTGGACCGAGGCGAACGGCGAGGCCGGCGCGGCCGTGCTGTTCCAGGCCGCGAGCAGGGCCTCGTCGTGCGGCGACGTCAGCGAGGCCGCGCCCACCGACGCGCCGTCGGCCAGGTCGAGCCACATGGCGCGCAGGCGCTCGGCGAGCCTGTCGACGGCGGCAGGGTCGACCCGCGCGGGGTCGAACCTGAGGCGGCACGTCGTCCCCGCCTCGTCGACGGCGATCACCAGGTCGGCGGTGTCGAGGGGGCCCCCGCCGCCCGAGGACACCTCGACGGCGACGTTCCAGCGCTGCCGGCCCCAGCTGGCGTCGAGCCCGGCGAGCGCCGGCTGCCGACGCGGCAGGTCGCGCAGGAAGGTGCCCCGCCGCTCGACGAGCGCGAGCTCGGCCGAGAGCGCGGCGGCGAAGTCGCCGTACGCGGCCGCCGGCGCGACCTCCACGCGGAGCGGCACGTGGGTCGAGAACCGCCCGGCGGCGGGCCTGCCCGCGGCCGGTAGCCCGGGGTGGCGGAACGGCACGTCCACGGACGGCTTGCCCTCGAGCCTGGCGAGCAGGAGCGCGAGGACGCAGAGGAGGTCCGTCGCCGGCTCGCGCGCGCCGAGGCGCGGCAGGTCGCTGACGTCCACGACGCGCTCGACCCGCGCCCCGGCGCTCGCCGCCCCGGACGCCCGCCCGAGGTACGTGCCCTCGAGCGGCACCAGCGACGCGAGCCTGGCGCTCCACTCGTCCTCGTGCCTGGCCCACCGGGCGGCCAGCCCGTCGAACTCGGCGAGGTCGTCCTGGCGGAGCGCGGGCAGGCGGCCCCCCACGCCGACGCCCAGGGCCTGCGCGGCCTCGGCGGCGGTGAGGGCGGTGCCGTCGTAGGCCTCGAACTGGCTGAAGAGCGCGTCGCCGTCGGCGGTGCGCACCCTGATGCCGGCGTCGTCGACGGCGAGCACCTGGCCCACCTCCGCGTCGCCGACGCTCTCCTCCGCGGTCACGCGGCGGACGACCACCGACCCCGCGGGGCCGACCAGCGCTGGCAGCGCCAGCGGGTTCGGGTGCTGGCCGAAGTCGAGGGCGCGCGCCAGGCGCGCGAGGTAGGCGGCCGGGCTGCCGGGGTCGAGCCAGCCCCCGGCCGACGGCCGCTGGGCGGACAGGTAGACGCGTCGCCGGCCGGCGGGCATGGGCGACGGCCGCGCCGTGCCGTCCTCGAGCCGGGAGACGAGCTCGCGGAACGTCCTGATGCCGGCGTCGAGGCACTTCGAGTTCAGCGTGTAGGCCGTCTCGTTCGCGTCGATCGGGAACGTCTCGCTGATCAGCACGTCCCCGGCGTCGACCTTCTCGGTCATAAGGTGCCAGGTGACGGCGTGCTCGCGCTCGCCGTTCAGGATCGCCCACGCGGGCGCGTTCAGCCCGGCGTACGCCGGCAGCGGCCCGTCGTGGAAGTTGATCGCCCAGGCCTCGGCGAGGGCGAGGGCGTCCCGGTCGAGCACGGTGAGGTTCGCGACGCTGAAGAGGTAGTCGACCCTCGGGAGCTGCCACGCGGCGCCCGCGCCGCCGGCCAGGCGCACGTGGCGCACGCCGGCCTCCCGCGCCCAGCCCTGGAGCCCGGGGTCGTCGGAGACGACCGCCACCAGCTCGTGGCCGCGCTCCACCAGGTGCTCGGAGGCGAGGCGTCCGAGGGTGCCCTGGCCGACGACGACGCAGCGGAACCTGCGTTCCGCCCGCGGACGCGCCGGGCGCCGATCGAGCCCCTCAGCCCTTCCTACGTCGTCGCTAGCCATCTGACCTCTCCCCTCCTTCGCTCGGCGCGAGGCGAGACCGTCCTTCGTCCCGTTCAGAGCGTGACGTCGACACTCCTTAGCCCTTCGATCGCGGTCGCCGGGCAGCCGCTGTAGACGCGTCCCTCCAGGCCCAGGTGCTTGGCGACCAGGCTGCCGGAGCCGACGACGCAGTCGCGCGCGACCCCGGTGCGGTCGTTGAACGTGGCGTTCAGGCCGAGGAAGGAGGACGCGCCGATGCGACAGAACCCGCCTATGACGACGTGCGACGAGATGAACACGTGGTCCTCGACCACGGTGCGGTGGCCCACCAGGTTGCCGCTGTGCATGAAGACGTTGTTGCCGATGGTCGCGAACGGCTGCACCACGTTGAACTCGGTGATCAGGCAGTTCTCGCCGACGACGGCGTTGGGCCACACCGCCGCCTTCGAGCTGACGTAGGTGGCGCAGGTGTAGCCCTTGCGCTTCACCTCGCGGTACAGCCGGGCCCTGAGCTGGTTGACCTGGGTGGCCGACGTCGCCACGAACGCGTCGAACTCGCTGGGCGGGTAGCGCTCCTCGAGCTCCTCCAGCGGCACGGCCGGCCTGCCCTCGAACGTGTCGCCGTGCAGGTGGGCCCGCTCGGCCGCGAAGGCGACGACCTCGCGGTCCGAGTCGACGGTGAAGTACTGGTCGGCGAGGCGCGCGAACTCGCCGGTGCCGACGATGACGAGCGGCTTGGGACGGCTCACGGCGTCACACCACCGCGCCGACCCTGGCCTCTGCGTTCAGGCGTCGGGACGTGGGCGCCGAGGCGCCGGGACCTCCAGCGAGCCACCTATCACCCCGCCCCCTTCCGCGAGAGGACGGCGGGCAGTGTTCGCAGCAGCAGCTTCAGGTCGAGGCCCAGCGACCAGCCGCGCACGTACTCGATGTCGAGGAGCGTGGCCTCGTCGAACGACGTGCGCCCGCGCCCCTCCACCTGCCAGAGGCCGGTGATCCCGGGCAGGGCGCAGAGCCGCTCGTAGTGCCACGGCTGGTACTCGGCCACCTCGTAGAGGGGCAGCGGCCGCGGGCCCACCAGGCTCATCTCGCCGCGCAGGACGTTGACGAGCTGCGGCAGCTCGTCCAGGCTCAGGCGGCGCAGGACCTTCCCGACGCGGGTGATGCGCGGGTCGTTGGTGAGCTTGTAAGGCGCCTCCGGGTCGGGCCCGGCGCCCTTGGCGCCCCTGGCGTAGGCCCGCACGAGCTCGCCGTGGAGCGTCTGGTCGGCGTTCGCGTACATCGTGCGGAACTTGAGCACCTCGAACGTCGTCGTCTCCCAGCGGAGACGGCGTCCGACGCGCACCGGCCTGGCCCCGGCGCGCGGCTGCCGGAAGATCACGGGCCCGGGCGTGTCGAGCCTGATCGCGATCGCGATGACTAGCCACAGCGGGCTCAGGAGCAACAGCAGCAGCGACGACAGGGCGACGTCGAGCGTGCGCTTCGCGTAGAGGCCGAAGACCGTCATCGGGTGCGTCTCGAACGGTAGCTCTCGCGGGAAGGCCGGCTGCGGGGCCTCGGAGGTCGACGCGGCTTCCACAGATCCAAGAGGCGAACCGACCACCTGCTGGCCGAACGCAGGAGCCCCCCCGGCGTCCCCGTGTATCTGTGCCATTCCTCACTCTAAGTTCGCGTCCCCCATCCTCCACGTACGGATGTCATACCGGTGCCGGGCCGCTTCCCCGGCGGGAGGATCGTGGGGGGTGCGGCTCGCCAGGCCGCACGTGCCGCAGCGCCGGCCGTGCGGCGGGGTTATGGTGCCGCCTGACGGAAGGTGCACGCGTAGGGCCCGCGGCGCCCGGCTGGCGCCGTCGGGACCTCGAGTCCACTTCCGCACGGCCATCGCCGCGCTCGAGGGGGTGAGCAGTGGGGGCTGCCAGGTCGAAGCGCTCCACCCTCAAGGACGTCGCACGCGAGGCGGGCGTCTCGATCGGCCTGGCGAGCCGCGTCCTGCGAGGCCACGGACCTTACAGCGCCGAGGCGGCGCAGCGCGTGATCGAGGCCGCCACGCGCCTCGACTACAGGCCGGACATGCTCGCCCGCTCGCTGCGCCTGGGCCGCTCGCGTGCGCTGGGCTTCGTCGTCTCCTACCTGCTCTCGCCGCACTGGACGACCTTCGCGCGCGACGTCGACGCCGCCGCGTCGCGGCACGCCTACCAGGCGCTCGTCGGCACCGCGGCCACCGACATCGCGGCGGAGCAGGCCTACCTGCGCACGCTCGTGGAGCACCGCGTCGCCGGCATCATCGCGGCGCCGTCGCCCCCTTCCGAGCCGCTCGTCGGCGAGATCGTCGCCTCGGGCGTGCCTATGGTCCTGCTCGGGACGCCCAACGCCGAGCTCGGGGCCCCGCGCCTGAACCTCGCCGACAGGCTCGGGGCGCGCCAGGCCACCGAGCACCTCCTCGAACTGGGCCACCGGCGCATCGGGATGCTCGCCGGCCCCACAGAGATGTGGCCCGCGCGCGAACGGCTCGAGGGCTACCGTGACGCCCTCAGGGCCGCAGGCATCGCGCTCGACGAGCGGTACGTGGGCGGCGGCACGCACCGCTTCGGCGACGCCTACGAGGCGATGGGGCGCCTGCTCGACCTGCCCGACCGGCCCACCGCGGTCCTCGCGGGCAACGAGCTGGCGGGCGCGGCAGCGCTCCAGTGCCTCAAGGACCGCGGCGTCCGCCTGCCCGCCGAGATGTCGGTGGTGATCTTCGGCGACCCTCTGTGGGCCAGCTTCTACCGGCCGGCGATCACCGCCGTGCGCGTCCCGCGCGCCGAGCTCGCGCGCATGGCCGTCGAGACCCTCGTCACCCTCGTCGCCGGCCGCGGCGGCGACGAGGTGCCCGACGTCCAGGTGGTCCACCTCGAGCTCGTCGTGCGCGAGAGCACGGCGCGGCCTATCTAGGCATACGCCGAACCGTTGAACGCGCAGCGACTAGAATCCGGGCAAGAATCTGGCTGGGAGGAGTGCTCTGACCCTCAGCATTCCAAGAGACGCAGTCGAGCGGTTCTACGGTGGCCTGGACCCGGGAGACGTCCCTTTGTACTCGTATGCCGCCGCTGCTAGGTACGTAGGGGCTCCTGAGAGCACGGTTAGGTGGTGGGCGAAAGGCCGTCGTGCAGATGGGTACGAACCTGTGATTGCGGTTGATGGCGGTCGGTTGAGCTTCTACGACCTGCTTGAACTGCACGCGATCAACCAGCTCCGCAGGGTCCACGGCGTGAAACTAAGCAGCATCCGTGAAGCGGTGCGGTTCGCGAGAGACCGGTTGGGCCTTGAACGCCCGCTCCTGCATGAAGAACTCAGCACCGTCGGCCGCCAGGTCTTCATAGCGTACTTCGGCGACCTGGTCGGCCTTTCCATCGGTGGCCAGGTCGCTATCAGACAGATCGTACAGAGGTATGTCAGCCGCATAGACCGCGGCCCACGGGGCATTCCAGTTCGCTTCTACCCTGACTTCCGGGGTGTGGAACTCGTGGAGGATCAGAAGCCCGTCTCCATCTCGCCCATGGTGGCATTCGGCAGGCCAACCCTGGCCGGAACCAGCGTGCGAACGTCAGTCGTGGCCGCACGGGTCGACGCCGGCGAGCCCATGGACGCAGTGGCAGAGGAGTACGCGGTCCCCCTAGCGGTCGTCGAGAGCGCGGTGCTGTACGAACGCGCCGCTTAGTGGCAACGTACTTCCTGGATGAGAACCTGGATGGCAAGACGTTCAGGTCTGTCTTGACCTGGGCCGGAGTGCCTTTCCTAGGCGCGAGCGATCGTGGCTTGAGAGGGCAGCCGGATGCGCTCTGGATACCGATGGTCAGCGCGGAAGGGCTCGTGATCGTCACGTCCGATGTCCGTACGCGTTTCCAACCGGCTGAGAAGGCAGCGCTCGTGGTCTCGCGAGCGAGGGTCATATACCTTACCCAGTCGCGATCCTCCACGCACACTATGCTGGCCCAGAACTTCGTGAACGCCCAGCCGGCGATAAGAAGGTTCATCTCGCGCAACGAGGCCCCGTGGCTGGCGACACTCAACCTGCCTGTGAAGCTTGAAGATATCGCGAAGGGCGTTCCGGGGTCATTGCGACCGCAGAGGCTCTAAGCAGAGAGCCCCACAGCCTCGGGCGATCCAGGAGCGGGCAAGTGGCCAGCTCTGCGGGCTCGCGAGGCCCACCCGGCCGTAGGGGTCGCAGCAGCATCAGCCCTTCGGGAAGGACGAACCATGAAGGTCTCCGAGTCCTCGTCCTCTCATCCCTCGGTCTTGGGACTTGCGGCGTACTTCTCCATGCTCGTCTCGCAGCGCTCCTGGATGAGAATGCTTGTAGCGGCCCTGGCCGCCCTCGGCGCGGCCACGGCCCAGACCGTCGACCACTTCCCGGTCCCCGCCGGCTCCCACCCGCACGACGTCGCGCCCGCCGCCGACGGCGACGGCGTCTGGTTCACGGCGCAGCGCTCGGGCCACCTCGGGTTCCTCGACCCCGACACGGGCGAGGTCCGCCTGGTCCCTCTCGGCCAGGGCTCGCGGCCGCACGGCGTGATCGTCGGGCCCGACGGCGCTGCGTGGGTCACCGACGGCGTCCTGAACGCGATCGTGCGCTTCGACCCTTCCACCGAGTCCTTCGAGGCCTTCCCCTCCGACCGCCCCGGCGTTGCCGTGCGCCAGCTCCACGGCCGCCCCGGCGAGGTCTGGGGCGCCGAGTCGGGGACCGACAGGCTGGTGCGGATCAGGACGAGGTGACGCCGGGCGCCTCGCGGCCGGCGCCGAGAAGAGGCCG
>ERZ777003.1881-NODE-1881-length-27876-cov-16.172963_pt1 | contig 27876 bp, 24 predicted proteins | sample MGYA00374956_ERZ777003 | MGnify/ENA primary metagenome ERZ777003 (study PRJEB29302, sample SAMN06268252) | bioreactor metagenome | isolation source: Joint BioEnergy Institute, California, USA | place: USA:Joint BioEnergy Institute, California, USA | collected... | reverse complement strand
TTTGGTAAGCTTAGAACGCTTGCCCGGCCAGCGCAGCGCCTATCAGCTTGGGCTGGAGCATCGGACCAAGGCAATGTTGCTACACGAGTAGCAAAAGGACTAGCCTTTTTAGGGCCGGGATACCTATTTAATCCCGTTGAAGTGCATGCCTTCAGTTCGGGTTTGGCATCGCCAATTAATGCAGGCTATTTAATGGGAGGTCGCATTATAGCTGGCCTTCTTAACGATCTGATAAATGGAGGTTAGAATGTGTAATGGCAACATTCGCGTGTTGATTTTCATCCTAAACCTCTTTACCAGTGTCATGTTAGCACTGGTAATAATTGACAGGGTTTTTCCCAAAGAGCGGGAGCGCACAGGTCCAACAAACCCCTCTTACCAATTCTGGCTCATGGTGGTATTTATTATCGTGTTGACAGTCCTGTCAGGATTGGAAGATTACTTTTTGGGTTGTCAACTCCTGCCAGATATTATAGGAGGGGAGTAGTCTTTCGTAAACCATTCTCAACCACATTATAGCAAGCTGACCAGGGTTGTGAAGGTCTTCAGTGGCACCATGGATACCAAACGAAAGTAGCGGCTCCGCAAGCTTGTTTTGAGGTTACCTGACGCTGCTGCGACTTGCCCGCACGGTATGCGGCGCGTCCACAATCGTTTGGTAGATGCCTAAAGCTATAGGGCTTGCTACAGGCAGGGCCTTCATGACCCAAGTATGACCAGTATAGCGTAGTGGTAAACCATCTTGCTGCATGCTTGTCTAAAACATCACTTGACATCAAAGATAAAAATTAGTTAGATGGCAATTTTATCTTGCTCAAGGAAAAGCATGTGCCTCAAACCGCAGCCACCTCGGCCGATGCCCGAGGAGACGGGGCGGGTCGGGGCTGCGTTGCTCGACAAAGACAGCCCCTACCGCTTCATCAGCGACGTGCTGTACGAGCAGTTCCACGGCGAGGACTTCGCCGACCTCAGGTGAGGGGAGCGAGACGAGACAGGTGTTGCCAAAAGCATCACCCTTCCCTCTGCTGAGATTGCGTATGCCCACAGCACAGCAGGGCGCTCTGCCGAAATGAACATCTGGGGCAGGAATCTCCGCACAGGATGTTCACAGCGCTCGGGCCCCTCAGCGTGCGGGCGGTGCGCGCTCGCCTTGAGCGCGACAAGCTCGGCCGCTCGGGAAGCGAAGCTACCGCAAATCTTCCCGGCGCGCCACCGGCGCGAAAAGAGGAAAGGCTGCCCATCGGGCAGCCCGGGGACAGAGAGGGGGCGATGTGCGGCAGATCATGCCGTCGTCCGGCATGGGCGATGGCCATCGCAACCATCAGCATTCCGCCCCCTTACATTGCATTTAACGTGCCATCATGAGGGTGCCGGCCGCTAGCCCCGCCGGAAGAACCCCCGCTTCTTCGGCTCCTCCACGGTCTGTCGTAGGCGCGCCAGGTCGCTGTCGATCGAGTGCCGCTCGGCGGGGACGCGCGCCGGCTCGGAGATGCGCGGCTCGGAGATGCGCGGCTGCGTGCCGTTGCCCAGCGAGACCGGCTCGTCCGGCGGCGGCCCGTCGGTCGAGTACGGCAGCGCCTCGCTCTCCACCCCCAGCCCGACCAGCCAGCTCCACAGCGCCTCCTGGCGCTCCCGATGCTCGTGCGGCACCTGCAGCGGCCGCCCGCGGGCGTCGATCACCACGCCCAGGGCGCTGCCCCTGATCGCCGCCTGCTCCGAGGCCACCTCCTCCCCCGGGGCGTTCCGCCCGATGCGCACGCCGCCCGCCGGCCGCAGCGTGATCTGCCCCGTCCTCCCCGGCGGGAGCGGGATGCGCGCGATCTGCCCGTGCGCCACGCTCACCTGCTGCGTGCCGCCGCCGGTCGTCGTCAGAGTCGCCTCCACCGCCAGGTCGCCCGGCCGGCCGCTCCCCAGCGCCACCACGCAGGTCGCCAGCGGGGTGTTGCGCAGCAGGTCGCGCTCGAACAGCGTGAGCGCCGCGTCCGCGTCCACGTAGGCCAGGGCGCCGCACGCCCCCAGCAGCCCCAGCGTGTCGAGGTGCAGCTCGATCGCCAGCACGCTCGACTCGGCGGTGGGCTGCAGCGCGTCGAGCAGCGTGAGCGCCGCGATGCCCGGGTGCGGCGCGTGCGCCAGCGGCCCGCCGCCGGCGATCACCAGGTCGTAGGTCGCATCCGGGCGCTCGTCGAGCAGCGCCGCGACCGCCAGGGCCAGCGCCTCGCGCGCGGCCGCGTGCTCGACGAGCAGGTCCTCGCGCGTCACGGGCGGGATGCCCGGCCGAAGCATGCTGTTCAGCAGCCGGTGCGTCAGCTCGCGCTCGCTCACGCCGAACGGCAGCCAGCGCGCGATCGCCTCCACCCCGCGCTCCTCCAGCAGGCCGCCGATCCCGTGGCCGACCCCGACCCCCGCCAGCACGGCCGGGCTGTAGCGGCCGGGGCTGGCCAGGTGCGCGGTGGTGTTCTCCGAGCCGACGTTGAGCGCGAGCACCGAGCGCCCGTAGCGCTCGGCCACGAAGCGCGTCATCAGCCCGTGCGCATCGCACGCCGTGCGCAGCGGCGCCGCCCGCAGGCGCCTCAGCTGCTCCGCGCCGGGTAGCGTCGGCAGCACCCGCTCGTTGTACAGCCGCTCGATCTCCTGGCGGCAGGCCGTCAGCCGCTCCACCTCCAGCGCCGGCCGCAGGTTCTCCACCACGCTGAGCTCGGCGCGCCCGGACAGCGCCTCGATCACCCGCTCGCGGGCGCGGCTGTTGCCGGCGAAGATCACCGGCCGCGCGTTGACATCCTGCCGCTGCTGGCCCTCGGTGTCCACCTGCGCCGTCATCGCGGTGAGCCCGATGATGTGGGCCAGCCGCACCAGCGCATCCTCGGCGCCGTCCTCCAGGCCCCCGGCGATGATCGCCACATCCGGGTCCGTGCCGGTGAGCGCCTGCACCTGCCGCTCGATCCAGGTCGCGTCCTGGGCGTGATCGGCGCGCGCCGCGTCGTCCAGCGTCACGACCTGCAGCGTTCTGGTGTAGGTGGCCCGGCTCGCCCGCAGCGCGCTGCGCGCCGAGACATCCCCCGCTACCGCCGCGATCACCACGCCCATCGGGCCCGCCGCGCTGGTGATCGCCGCCACCGTGTTCACGCCGTCCCGCTCGGGCGTCTGCGGCATGATCAGGCGCCCGCTCTCCACCAGCCGGCGGCCGGTCATCTCGCCGATCTGCTCGGCCGCGGCGATGATCGCCGCCAGCGCATCCTCGGCCGGTGGCTCGAAGCTGCTCGGCACCTCGGCCTGCCCGATCAGGCGCGTCTCGCCGTCCACGCTGTCCACCAGCGTGACCCGCGTCGTGACGCTGCCGATCTCTGCGAGGAGCGCCGCCTGTGGATGTGGGGTCGTCATAGTGCTCTCAGAACAGGCCCTGGAACCAGCCGATCACGAAGCCGAGGCGCTCGGTGAGCGCGCTCAGGTAGGTCTGCAGCGCGCCGGCGAAGAAGAAGCCGAACGCCACCATGAGCAGCCAGTGGCCGATCAGCGCCGCGGCGGCGACGACCCGGCCGCCCCCGCTCGTACGCGGCGCGGTGTAGTAGAACGCGCTGAGCGTCACCACCGTGCCCAGCGCCAGCACGATCACGCCCGCGACCTGCCCCGGCCCGCCGTCGAACGGCCGGGCCGTGTCCAGCAGCTGCGGAAGCAGCGTCCCGGCGATCGCGCCGCCGACAGCGAGCGCCGCGCCCACGCCGAAGATCAGCGCGAGCGGGATGTTCGCCAGCCAGGAGAGCTCCTGCCCGCCCGTGATGCGCGGCAGCAGCAGGATGCCCAGCGCCAGCGGGACGCCGTAGAGCACGGCGGCCGTGGAGCTGCCGCTGGCCAGCGCCAGCGCCGCCGGGCGCAGCACCTGGTGGTAGGCGATCACGAAGGCCAGCCCAAGCGACGCGCCGACGAACAGGTACTGCGCGGCGCGGAACAGCGGGTTGTCGCCCAGGATCCTGCTCAGCACCATGAGCGTCAGCGCCACTGCCACGATGTTCAGCACGGTCATGGCGCGCTCCTTCGGCTCGCGATGCGGCTGATCAGTCCGGCCAGCGCGCCCAGCGTCAGCAGCGCCGCGAGCGCGAGCGCGGCGAAGCGCTGCCTGCCCGCGGCGGCGATCAGATCGCCGCCCGCCGCGTCGTCGCCGCGCAGCGCCTGGTAGGCGAGCGCCCCGTTCGCCCCTGACAGGTGGAACACGTCCGGCTGGACCATGTACGGCTGCACGATCGGCTCCGCCTCGGCCGGCAGCAGGAACGCCATCGGCTGCGCGGGCTCATCGGCGGTCGCGTCGGTCACCGGCCGCACCTGCTCCATCCACGCCTGCACGTCGGCCGCATCGTCGGCGAGCACCAGCGTCATGGCGAAGTCGCGCAGGCTGTTGAGCGGCACGCCGGTGTCGAGCCCCAGCGCCAGCGCGCTGACGGTCGCGTCGTTGCCGAGGAAGTCGGAGCGCAGGGTCGCGGTCAAGTCCTGCGCCATCGTCCGCAGCGCCAGCTCGCCGCCCGGCTTGAAGCCGAGCAGCAGGTACCCCTCGCCGTTCTGCCGGTACTGCGCGGCGGTGAGCTTGTCGCGCAGGTCGAACAGCAGCAGCGTGCCCTGCGGGTCGGTGCTCACCAGCACCAGCTTGACGCGCTTCTCGATCAGGTGGCCGAGCACCGCGTCCTCGAGCGGCCGCAGCTCGCTGATCCGCCGCGCGTCCCACTCGTAGCCCACCAGCACGACGTCGCGCTCGGTCAGGGCGTCGATCCGCTCGAAGATGTCGGATGCGCCCGCGGCGGACGGCGGCGCCGCCAGCGAGGCGGAGAGCTCCGGCATGGCCAGGCCGGCGATCAGGGCGATGAGCAGCAGCAGGTAGAGGGCGCGCTCCAGCCCCAGCCGCCGCCAGAGGGGCACCTTGGCCGGCGCCGGGGCCTGGTCCTCGGCCGGGTAGGGCTCGGCCGCAAGCCGCTGGAGCAGGGCCGCCGCCTCGATCTGCGCCGGGGTGCGCATCGGCGCTTGGGGCGGCGCCAGCAGCGGGGCGGCTGGTGCGCGGGTCGCGACTGCCTCGTCCTCCTGGACCCCGAGCCGGGTGAGCCACTCGACCGAGCGCGTGTCGACCGTCGGGGTCTCCGGCTCCGGCTCGGTCTCGGCCTTCAGCCAGTCCGGGAGCTCGGCGCCGCCGAGCAGCCCGCTCGTCTCCTCGTCGGCCGGCGCCTGCTCCTCCTCGGTGAGCCAGGAGAGGTCCGGCGGCTCAGCGGCCCCGCCCGATGTGTCCTGCGACGCGGTCGGCGCCTCGGCGGACGCGCCGCGCAGCCACTCCGGCAGCCCTGCCTCGCCGGGCGGGGCCGCGGTCGGCAGCGGCTCGCCGCTCTCGTCGCGCAGCCACGGCGGCAGCGTGTCGTCGGCAGTCCCGGCGCCCTGCTCCGCCGGGCCCGCGGTGGCCGGCTCGCGCTGCCCCTCGCCCTGGCCCGTGAAGGCCGGGATGTCGGCCCGCAGCCAGTCGGGCAGGTCGTCGGGCGCGGCGACCTCCGGCGGCTGAGCGGCGCTGCTGTCGACGTCGCGCAGCCAGTCGGGCAGATCCTCGCCGTTTTGCGGCTCCGCTGCGGCCGGCGCCGCAAGGCCCTGGTCCTCCGCCGGGATCGCGTCGCGCAGCCAGGCGGGGATGTCGGAGGCGGCAGGCTCCTGTTCCTCGGCCGGTGCGGGTTCGCGCAGCCAGGCGGGGACGTCCGCATCCGCCGCCTGCGTCTCGTCAGCGCCGCTGTCGGCGCCCCGCAGCCAGTCCGGAATATCGGGGGCGCCGGGCCCCTGGTCCTCAGCCGGTGTGGATTCGCGCAGCCAGGCGGGGACGTCCGCATCCGCAGCCTGCGTCTCCCCGGCGCCGCTGTCGGTGTCGCGAAGCCAGGCGGGGATGTCGGGGGCAGCTGGCTCCTGTTCCTCGGCCGGTGCGGGTTCGCGCAGCCAGGCGGGGACGTCCGCATCCGCCGCCTGCGTCTCGTCAGCGCCGCTGTCGGCGCCCCGCAGCCAGTCCGGAATATCGGGGGCGCCGGGCCCCTGGTCCTCAGCCGGTGTGGATTCGCGCAGCCAGGCGGGGACGTCCGCATCCGCAGCCTGCGTCTCCCCGGCGCCGCTGTCGGTGTCGCGAAGCCAGGCGGGGATGTCGGGGGCAGCTGGCTCCTGTTCCTCGGCCGGTGCGGGTTCGCGCAGCCAGGCGGGGACGTCTGCATCAGCCGCCTGCTGGTCCGCGGCCTGCGTCTCCTCCGGCGCGCGCTCTTCGGCGCCGCTGCCGATGTCGCGCAGCCACTCCGGGACATCGCCCAGGTCCGCGGCGCTTGGCGCCGGCTCATCCGGCTGCACCGCGCCGAGCCACGCTGGCGCGCTGTCCTCGGCGCTGTCGCCGATGCCCGCCAGCCACGCCGGGACATCCTGCGCGGGCTCCTGCTGAGGCGGTGCTGGCGTCTCGCTCGTCTCCCCCGGCCCTTCCTCCAGGTCGTCCAGCGTGAACGGCTTGATATCCGGCACATCCTCAGCCAGCGCGTCCGGCTCCGGCTCGGGCTGAGCCGTTTCGCGCAGCCAGTCGGGCACGGCCTCTTCAGCCGGCTCGGAAGGCGTGGGCGTCTCAGCCGAGGCGCGGAGCCAGTCGGGCACGGCCTCTTCAGCCGGCTCGGAAGGTGTGGGCGTCTCGGCCGAGGCGCGGAGCCAGTCAGGCACGGCCTCTTCGGCCGGTTCGGAAGGCGTGGGCGTCTCGGCCGAAGCGCGGAGCCAGTCGGGCACGGCCTCTTCAGCCGGCTCGGAAGGTGTGGGTGTCTCGGATGCCAGGTCTCTCAGCCAGGGCGGCACATCCGGCTCGGCCGCGGCTTCCGGCTCCTGCGCCGCCTGCGGCTCGCCCGCCCCTGTGTCGCCTGTCTCGCCGCCCAGGTCGCGCAGCCAGTCGGGCAGCGGCTCGCCAGAGGTGGGCTGCTCGGCCGGCGCCGCCGGCTCGGGCGTGTCGCGAAGCCAGGCCGGAAGTGTCTCGCCAGATGGCGTCGGAGCATCCGCCTCGTCGCCCATATCCCGCAGCCACGCGGGCAGCGGCTCCGGGGCGTCGGAGGGTGCTGGAGCAGAATCGGGTGGCCCGGCGTCTGCGGGGCGCGGCGGCAGCGGCACGCCGCGCAGCCACGGTGGAAGGTGCTCCCTGTTGTCGGACGGGTCGCGGCTCACGAAGACCCCTACTACTTACCGGTCGAGGTATGGCTGGTCGAAGCCCAGCAGGACGCGTACCCCGGCGATCACCGCGCCGAGTGCCGCTCCGATCAGCAGCCCGCGTGCCCCTGCCAGAGCGACATAATCTGTGGCCCAGCGCACGCCGTCGGCGAGGACCGGCACGCTGATTGCTGGCGGGAGCGCGGCCGACACCAGCACCAGCGCGGCCACGATCACGATCACCAGCGCCTCGGCGGTGCGCCGCCTGACCGCGCGGAGCGCGGCGCTGAGGCTGAAGAAGGTCAGCAGCGCGAGGAACGAGGCGGCCAGCGGCTGGTACAGCACCTCGAACAGCAGCCGCACCGGGCGCTCGACCAGGCTCGCGGGGAAGAGCACGAAGCCCACGCCGTCATCGGTCGGCGTCGGGCCGATAATCGTGCCGCTGACGATCACCAGCAGCATCGCAGCCAGCAGCAGCAGGCTGTAGCCCCAGTCCGGCCGGCGGCGGGCCACTCGGACGACGTGCCCGCCGGCGACGCTCAGCAGCCCGACCAGCAGCGCCAGCGCCGCCAGGAGCGCCGCCCACTCGACGATCGTGCGCGCCAGCACGTCCACCGGCGCGATGGGCGCTGCGAAGTCGATCAGCACCAGCAGCCCGGCGACGCCGGCGATCAGCGTGGCGATCAGACGCTTGGGGTCGCGGAAGAAGGACATCGGGGCGGCCTCATCAAAGGGCGAAGCGAATGCCCGCTGCCGAGAGCAGCACCAGCACGACGATCGCAACGATCGCGACGGTGCGCAGCGCGTCCTGGGTGAGCAGCCGCGCCTGCGGCGCCGGAGCGCGCGCCAGGTACGCCTCCGCCGCGTAGATCTCCTCGCCGATCAGGGCGCCCTCGGCCGTCAGGTAGACCAGCGGCAGCGCGGTGGTCGTCGTCGCGCCCGCGAGCTGCGGGATATCGCGCTGGGCGCCGACCTCGCCCGCCAGCATGAACTCCTGGCCGAAGCTGCCGACGAGCTGGCTGGCCTGCAGCCGCTGCCGCCCGTACAGCGTGGTCACCCCGGACGCGTAGGCCATCGGGTCCTGGTGCGCCAGCAGCTGGACGTTGGCCGGGTCGTAGTCCTGCCCGAGGCCGGCGCGCTGGTAGGCCTGGCGCAGTGTGCCGCGCAGGGCCAGGTGCGCAACCGCATCCCCGCTGCTCGCCAGGATCGGCGCGCCGTTGAGCGCCGCCTCGGTCGCTACGCGCTCGGCCGCCAGCAGCCCGGCGATCGTCTCCGCCGTCGTCGCGCGGGCGCCAACCGCTCCGCTTCCAGGCGAAAGGTGGATCGCCCGCCCGGTCTCGGCGCCCAGCGCCAGCGCCCGCCGCATCAGGTCCAGCGCCGCGATCGGCCGCCGGCTCACGGAGCGCGTGCCGCTCAGCACGCGCGCGTGGTGCAGCAGGGTGAGAATCGTGACGATCAGGATGATGATCAGGAGTACGAGCGTTTCCTGCGGCAGCACCACGGGCGGCCTCCGAACAATTCTTTACACGGAACAGGCCACATGCCGCTTCGAGTGTATCCTAAAAGCGATCGTTTGTCAACAAGTGCTGTCGTCGATCAATCGCCGCAGCGCGCCCCAGCTCTCCTCGTCCTCCAGGGCCGCCGCGTACATGCGCCAGCGCTCGCTCGGGAGGAGCGGCCTGGCGAACAGCGCGATCTGCCCGGCCAGGAAGCCCAGCGGCGCGATCACATCGAGCGCGATGCGCGCTGGCGCCTCCAGGTGGCGCCGGGCGATGCCGTGGGCCAGCTCCTGCAGGATGGGGATACGCTCGTCAGGTGTCATCGCGCTCCGTGTCGTCGCGGCGTGCGCCCATCAGTGCATGCGCCGCGGCTCGCGCATCGTCTCGCTGTCCAGCAGGATCGTCACCGGGCCGTCGTTCACCAGCGCCACCTGCATGTGCGCGCCGAACTGCCCGCTCGCGACCGTCACCCCCAGGCGGCGCAGCTGCTCCGCGAACGCCTCGACCAGCGGCGAGGCGACCTCGGGCGGCGCCGCGTCGGTGAAGCTCGGCCGCCGCCCGCGCCGCGTGTCGGCGTAGAGCGTGAACTGCGAGACGACCAGCGCTTCGCCGCCCACGTCGAGCAGCGAGCGGTTGAAGCGCCCCTCGTCGTCGGCGAAGATGCGCAGGTTGGCGGCCTTCGTAGCCAGCAGCTCAGCGTCCGCCGGCCCATCGCCCTGCCCGACGCCAAGCAGGATCAGCAGGCCCCACCCGATGCGGCCGACGACCTCTCCCCCGACGGTGACCGATGCCTCGCTGACGCGTTGGACGACTGCGCGCATACCCGCTACTGCGTGCCCCCCGGTTTCCCATCGTGATTCAGGTGCGCGAACACGATCCGCCCCGTCTGCGTCTGGTAGACCCGCGTGACCGTCGCCGACACCTCTTTGCCCACCAGGCGGCGTGCATCCTCGACCACGATCATCGTGCCGTCCTCCAGGAAGGAGATCCCCTGCTCGCGCTCGCGCCCGACGTCGCGGATCGTCACGGTGATATCCTGCCCGGGCACCACCGGCGGGCGGACGGCGTCGGCGAGCTGGTTGAGGTTGAGCACCTTGACCCCCTGCAGCTCGGCCACCCGCCCCAGGTTATAGTCGTTGGTGATGATCGGGCAGCGGTACTGGCGCGCCAGCACCACCAGCTTCTCGTCCACCTGCTGGCTGTCCGGCACCTCCACGCTGATGATCTCGACCGTCGCCTGGTCGTTCTTCTGGATGGTGCTGAGGATCTCGAGCCCGCGCTTGCCCTTGCCGCGCCGCAGCTCCTCGGACGAGTCCGCCAGCATCTGCAGCTCGTGGAGCACGAAGTGCGGCACCAGCAGCGTGCCCTCCAGAAACCCGGCCTGGCAGACGCCCGCGATGCGCCCGTCGATGATCGCCGACGTGTCCAGAATGTAGCGCCGCGGCGCCGCAGCGCCCGCCAGCAGCTGCTGCGGCAGCACCAGCGGCGTCTGGCGCGTCGAGCGTAGCAGCTCGCCGATCTCCTTCTTGCGCGCCGCGAAGACCGCGCTGCCCAGGTAGGCCAGCGCGATCGAGGTAACGATCGGCGCGATCTGCCCGAACGGCGCCGGAAGATGCGACAGCGGCACCGCGAGCAGCACGGCGAACACCAGGCCGATCAGCATGCCGAAGGAGATCGCCGTCAACTCGGCGATCGAGATGCCGCGCAGGTAGCGCACCCAGTCCTGCAGCGGCTCGATCGTCCAGCGGTGGGTCGTGAGCAGCCCCAGTCCGGCGCCGGCCAGCGTGAGAAGCTGCGTCGCCAGCACTTCGTTCGGGTCGGGCGTCGGCGCGGAGAGCACGCGGCCGACGGTGTTGCCGACGTAGGCCAGCACACACATGCCGATGATTCGCACCAGGAAGTTGAGGCTGATCTTCATACACGTCCGCTGGTCACTGCACGCTGACGGCGTTCGTGGCGCAGACGGAGCCACCGGCAGCCGGTGAGGCGTCCGCCGGCGGGCGAGGTGTGCACGATCCTATTCTGCTTCCTCAACATCGCCATCTGGTTCGTAGGCTGCGGGGCGCCTGCTGCTCATCGCCGGCTGGCGGTCGGTGGACGCTCGTCCCTCCAGCGCCAGATCCACCGCCTCGGCCAGCGAGCGCGTCTCCTGCACGGTGAGGCCGTCGATCCGTGGTGTCGTGCCGGTGCTCGGGCAGAACGCGTGGCTGAAGCCGAGCTTGGCCGCCTCGCTGAGCCGCCGGTCCATCTGGCCGACGCCGCGCAGCTCGCCGGAGAGCCCGACCTCGCCGACCAGCACCGCCTCCTGCCGCACGCGCTGGTTGCGGTACGAGGACGCGATCGCCAGCGCCACCGCGAGGTCCGCGGCCGGCTCGCCGATGCGCAGGCCGCCGACAATGTTAACATACACGTCCTGATTGAACAACGGCAGCCCGACCCGCTTCGAGAGCACGGCGATCAGCATCAGCAGCCGGTTCATGTCGAAGCCGTTGGCCGTGCGCCGCGGCTGCGCGCTCGCCGTGTGGGCGGTGAGCGCCTGCACCTCGACCAGGATCGGCCGCGTGCCCTCCATCGTCACCGCCACCGCCGAGCCTGGCGTGCCGGCGCTGCGCTCGGCCAGGAACACCTGCGAGGGGTTGGGCACCTCGATCAGCCCGCGCTGCGTCATCTCGAACACGCCCACCTCGTCGGTCGAGCCAAAGCGGTTCTTCACGCCGCGCAGCAGCCGGTACTGGTGGAAGCGCTCGCCCTCCAGGTACAGCACCACGTCCACGATGTGCTCGAGCACCCGCGGCCCGGCGATCGCGCCCTCCTTCGTGACGTGCCCGACGAGGAACATGGGGATGCCGCTGTCCTTGGCGGCGCGCAGCAGGCGCAGCGCCCCCTCGCGCACCTGGCTCACGCTCCCGGCCGCCGAGGTGATGTCCTCGAGGTAGACGGTCTGGATCGAGTCCACCACCACCAGGCGCGGCTTGATCTGCCTGATCTGCTCCAGAATGGCGTCGAGGTTCGTCTCGGAGTAGATCAGCAGGTGCTCCGGGTCGAGCCCCATCCGCCCCGCGCGCAGCTTGATCTGCTGCGCGGACTCCTCCGCCGAGACGTACAGCGCCGGGCCGACCTCCTCGGCGAACTGTGCTGCGGCCTGCGTCAGCAGGGTGCTCTTGCCGATCCCCGGGTCCCCGCCGATCAGCACCAGGCTGCCGGGCACGATCCCGCCGCCCAGCACCCGCCCGAACTCCTCGCCCATCACCGGCAGGCGCTGGAAGCCGCCCGTGGCGATCTCGCGCAGCTTGACCGGCCGGTTGAGCCCGGTTGAGGTCGCGGCGCTGCGGCTCTTGGCCGCCCCCTCCTTGCGCTCGATCTGCTCGACCAGGCTGTCCCAGGTGCCGCAGTCGGGGCACCGGCCCATCCAGCGCGTCTGCTGTGAGCCGCACTGCTGGCAGATATAGATGGTTCGGGTTTTTGCCATTGGGGTGCCTCACTGCGTGGCGGGGCGCGGGGAGCGACGTATTCCCCGGCGCCTGATTCGGCCGCTCTGTGGCAGAAGGGATCTGGCGAGCGCGTGGCCCGCCGGGGCGGCCCTGTAGCTTCTGGCCAAGTAAGGGGGCGCTGGCGCTTCGCGAAAATTATAGCACAAAAGGGCTACGGGGATCCCCGTAGCCCTTCGTGTTGCGAACCGCCCGATCACGCCACCGCGTCGGCCGGCTCCTCCTCGGTGCTCGTCTCCTCCACCTCGCGCAGCGAGCGCAGCCGGAGGTAGGTCTCGCCGTTCTCGAGCGTCGCGGTGTCGACCACCACCGTGTCGCCGGGCTGGAAGCGGCCCTCGAGCATGCCCTCCGACAGCGGGTCCTCGATCAGGTTCGTGATGATCCGCCGCAGCGGCCGCGCGCCGTAGGCCGGGTCGTAGCCGCGCTTGGCGAGCAGGTCGTAGGCGTCCTCGCGGACCTCCAGCGTCAGGTCGTGCTCCTTGAGCTGGGCCTGCACCCGCCTGATGAGCAGCTCGGCGATCTTGCGGATCTCCTCGTTGGTCAGCGCGTGGAAGATGATCGTCGCGTCGATGCGGTTCAGGAACTCCGGCCTGAAGAGCTGCTTGAGCGCGTCCTCCACCTTCTTGCGCACATCGTCGGCGTCGATGTCGGTGCCCGGGCTGTAGCCCGAGAAGCCGATGCGCGACGCGCGGCGGATGTGCTCGGTGCCGACGTTCGAGGTCATGATGATGATCGTGTTGCGGAAGTCCACCCGCCGGCCCTTGCCGTCGGTCAGCTGCCCGTCCTCGAGCACCTGCAGCAGCAGGTTGAACGCGTCCGGGTGGGCCTTCTCGATCTCATCGAACAGCACCACCGAGTACGGCTTGCGCCGCACCGCGTCGGTCAGCTGGCCGCCCTCGCCGTAGCCGACGTAGCCGGGCGGCGAGCCGACCAGCCGCGAGGTCGTGTGGCGCTCCTGGAACTCCGACATGTCGATGCGGATCAGCTGCTCCTCGCTGCCGAACATGAACTCGGCCAGCGTGCGCGCCAGCTCGGTCTTGCCGACGCCGGTGGGGCCGAGGAAGATGAACGAGCCGATCGGCCGCTTGGGGTCCTTGAGGCCCGCGCGCGCGCGGCGCACCGCCTTGGAGATCGTGACGATCGCCTCCTGCTGCCCGACCACGCGGTTGTGCAGGAACTCCTCCATCTGCAGCAGGCGCGTCGTCTCGTCCCCCTTGAGCCGTGTGACCGGGATGCCGGTCCACATGCCCACCACCTCGGCGATGTCCTCCTCGGTGACGTAGGGCCGCTCGATCAGCTTGGTGTCCTCGCTGATCCCAAGCTCACTCTCGATCTTGCTGATCCGCGCCAGCATGCGCTCCTCGCGGTCGCGCAGGTCGCTCGCCAGCTCGTACTGCTGGTCCTCGATCGCCGCCTCGCGCTCCTTGCGGATGGCCTCCAGCCCGCGCAGCGCGTCGCGCAGCGAGGGCGGGGTGGCCGAGCGCGTCATGCGCACGCGCGCCGCCGCCTCGTCGATCAGGTCGATCGCCTTATCCGGCAGGAAGCGGTCCGGCACGTAGCGCGCCGACAGGTGCGCCGCCGCCCGGATCGCCTCGTCGGAGATCTGCAGCTGGTGGAAGTCCTCGTAGCGGCTCTTGATGCCGCGCAGGATCTCGATCGTCTCCTCCTCGGAGGGCTGCTCCACCATCACCGGCTGGAAGCGCCGCTCGAGGGCTGCGTCGCGCTCGATGTACTTGCGGTACTCGTCGAGCGTGGTGGCGCCGATCGTCTGCAGCTCGCCGCGCGAGAGCGCCGGCTTCAGGATGTTGGCGGCGTCCAGCGTGCCCTCGGCGCCGCCCGCGCCGATGATGGTGTGGAACTCATCGATGAACAGGATACAGCGCGTCTCCTTGATCTCGTCCACGACCCGCTTCAGGCGCTCCTCGAACTGGCCGCGGTACTTGGTGCCCGCGACCAGCGCGCCCATATCGAGCGTGACCACGCGCTTGCCCTTGATGCTGTCCGGCACCTCGCCGGCGACGATGCGCTGCGCCAGGCCCTCGACGATCGCCGTCTTGCCGACGCCGGGCTCGCCGATCAGGGCCGGGTTGTTCTTGGTGCGCCGCGAGAGAATCTGAATAACGCGCTCGATCTCGTGCTGCCTGCCGATCACCGGATCGAGGCGGCCGGCTTCGGCCATCTCGGTCAGGTCGGTCCCCAGCGCGTCCAGGTAGGGCGTCTTGCTCTGGCGCTGAGACGGCTGCCCGGCACCGGCGCTGGCGCTTGGCCGATCCATGCTGGCTCCAGTGCCCTGGCGCAGCACGCGCATCACCTGCGTGCGGACCTGCTCGAGCGAGACGCCGAGGATGTCCAGCACGCCGGTGGCGACGCCTTCGCCATTGCGTACAAGGCCGAGCAGCAAGTGCTCGGTACCGATATAGTGATGGTTGAGGCGCTTGGCCTCCTCAACCGCGTAAGCGATCACCTTCTTCGCACGCGCCGTCAGATCCTGATCCTGGCGCGGCGGGCCCTCACCGGGCCCAACGATGAACTCGACAGCGTGGCGGGCCTGCGAGAGCTTCACACCCAGGTCGTCGAGCACCCGAGCGGCAACTCCCTCCCCCTCGCGGATCAGGCCCAACAGAATGTGCTCGGTACCGATGTAGGGGTGGTTGAACGCACGCGCCTCCTCGGTTGCAATCTGGAGCACCTGCTTTGCCCGCTTCGTGAATTTATCAAACGCCCGCTCGGACATGGTCGTTCTCCACCTATTAACTGTCCCCACAGCCCGCCTGCGGCGTGCTCACCCCACTATTGTACCAGCCGAAGATGAGAAATGCGTGAGGGCGGAAGGAATCCTCAGCGCACCCGACACTGCGGCCGGAGGTTGGGGGCCGCCGCCTCAGGCTTCGTCGGCCGCATCCTCGAGGGCTTGCGGCTCCTCGACCTGACGCATGCTCAAGCCCATCCGCTTGCGCGCCGGGTCGATGCGGATAATACGCACCTGGACCGTATCGCCCTCCTGAACGACTTCGCGCGGGTGCTGGACCCGCCCGTCGCCCATCTCGGAGACGTGGATCAGACCCTCCACGCCGTCCTCGATGCGGGCGAAGGCCCCGAACGAGGCGAGCTGGGTGATCGTCCCCTCGACGATCTGCCCGAGCTGGTAGCGCTCGCCGATCGTCGCCCACGGCTCGCTCTGGGTGCGCTTGATAGAGAGCGCAATCCGCTTGCGCTCGTGGTCTACGTTCAGCACGTAGACGTTGACGTGGTCGCCGGGCTTCAGCACCTCGCTCGGGTGCTTGACCCGGCTCCAGGACAGCTCGGAGAGATGTACGAGGCCATCGGCCCCGCCGATATCTACGAATGCGCCGAAGTCGCACACCGAGGTGACGACGCCGGTGCGCACGTCGCCCTCTTTGAGCGACGAGAGCAGCTCGCCCTTGCGCCCCTCGCGCACCTCCTGCACCGCCTGGCGCTCGGACAGAATGAGCCGGTTGCGGTTGCGGTTGATCTCGATCACCTTGAGCGGCAGCGTGGTGCCGACCATCTTGGCCATGTCGGACTGCTTCTGCGTCTCGGGGCCGCGGCTGATGCCCGTGACCTGCGAGGAGGGCACGAAGCCGCGCACGCCGTCGAGGCTGACCAGCAGCCCGCCCTTGTTGTAGTTCACGACCTTGGCCTCGATCACCTCGCCGCTCTCGTAGATCTGCTGCAGGCGCCGCCAGCTCTTCTCCTGGCGCGCCTTATCTACCGAGAGCACCGCCCGGCCCTCGCGATCCTCAGGCTGGACCACGAACACCAGCAGCACGTCGCCCGGCTTCAGGTTCGCCCGGTCCTCAGGCGAGAGCGACTGCATCTCGCGCGCGGGGATCACCCCCTCGGCCTTGGAGCCGATGTCGACCAGGATCTCGTCCCGGTCCACACGCATGATCACGCCGTCTACGGTGTCCCCGTACTGAAGGTTGCGGTAGTCGTGCGCCGGGTTCGTGAGGAACTGCTCCATGAGCTCGCGGTCCTCACGCTCCTCGTCGGTCATGCCGTTCGAAGGATTCCCGTTGGGAAAGGGGCGCGCGTCCGGTTGGTTGGTGGCAGCCGGTTCTTGCTGTTCCATGCGCCTTACCTTAGAGCCGCAGACTGGGGAAGGACGTGCTACGCGCTGGTGACGGACTTTGTGGTATTATACGGCCTTCAATATCAAAACGCAAGGGTTTGGTGCGCGGCCGCGGCGCGTGCCTGCGCCTGATACAGTTGCCATCCCCGGCCCTTTGGAGTATACTTTCGTGTCAGATCGGCACCTGTGCGTCTCGGCCTGGTACGATGTGCGGAATCGCTGGTTGATGGCCGTGTCTGGAGAACCACCAAGCCTGGAAAGCGAGCGGCGCTTCAGTGGACCTGCCGACGACCATCGTTGGCCACCTGGCTCCTGATCTAGATTGTCTGACGGCGATCTGGATCTTGGTGCGTTTCACCGGCGCCGCCGGCGCTGACCTGCAGTTCGTTCCTGCTGGCACGACCCTCAACAACCGCCCGGCCGACGCTGACCCGCGAATCATCCACGTGGATACCGGCAACGGCCGCTTCGACCACCACCGGCCTGGCGCGCAGGCCACCTGCGCCGCCGAGCTCGTCCGCCGCGCGGTGCGCCCCACGGACCGGGCGCTCGAGCGGATGGTGCGCCAGGTCTGCCGCCTCGACTCCGCCACCGCCTCGCCCGGAGACCAGGGCCCCTTCGGGATCAACGCGCTGATCGCCGGATATCACCTGCTCTACCCCAACCGGCCGCAGCAGGTGGCATACGCAATGCTACCCAACTTCGATGCCTGGTACGAGCACGAGGTGCGCCAGCTGCGGCTCGAGCGCGCGTTCGAGCAGCGCATCGAGTTCGATACGCCCTGGGGGCTCGGCATCGCGATGGAGAGCGCGGACGGCGGGTCCAGCCGGCTGGCCTACGGGCGCGGCGCCGTGCTCTACGCCTACCGCGATGGCCACGGCTGGATGGGGGTGGCGGCCCAGGCCCGATCGGATGTCGACCTGTCCGCGGTGTACCGGGATCTCTGCCGGGTGGACAGCGGCGCCGACTGGTATCTTCACCCGAACAAGCGCCTGCTGCTGTGCGGCACGCCGAAGGCGCCGCCGCGGGTTCCTTCGCGGCTGACGCTCGCCGAGCTGGTGCGCGTGATCGAGCGCCGGCCGGCGGAAGCCGCCCGCGCAGCGAGAAGGTAGGCAGCGCTGGCCGCAGCGTGGGCTGCGGTGTGATCTGCTTCGGCTTGATTGACTGGACAGCGAGCGCCACACGTGGCGCCGATGCTTATGGTTTGAGGAGTAGCATGGCTCAGAAACAGGCTTCGACAAACAATGTGCGCGCGGCAAAGGCGCAGCCGAAGGACCTCCCGGCCCCGGCCGAGACATTGATCGACTATTACCGGCAGATGGTGCTGATCCGGCGCTTCGAGGAGAAGTGCCAGGAGATGTACACCAAGGCGAAGATCGGCGGCTTCCTGCACCTGTATATCGGCGAGGAGGCCACTGGGGTGGGCGCCGTCGCCGCGCTCCAGGAGCAGGACCACATCTTCACCCACTACCGCGACCACGGGCACGCGATCGCCCGCGGGCTCGACATCAACGCGCTGATGGCCGAGCTGTACGGCAAGGTCACCGGCGTCGCCAAGGGCCTCGGCGGCTCGATGCACTTCGCCGACGCGAGCAAGAACTTCTGGGGCGGCTACGCGATCGTCGGCAGCCACCTGACCCTGGCCTGCGGCATGGCGCTGGCGTGCAAGATGCAGCAGACCGGCGGCGTGGTGATGGTGTTCTTCGGCGACGGCGCGACCAACGGCGGCGAGTTCTACGAGTCGATGAACTTCGCCCAGCTCTGGAAGCTGCCGGTGGTCTTCGTGTGCGAGAACAACCTGTACGCGATGGGCACGCCGCTCGAGGTCCACTCGTCGGTCACCGAGATCTACCGCAAGGCCTGCGCCTTCGACATGGCCTCCGAGCGGGTGGACGGCAACGATGTGCTGGCGATGCGCGAGGCGGCGCTCAAGGCGGTGGAGCACGCCCGCAGCGGCAAGGGCCCGTACTTCCTCGAGGCGATGACCTACCGCTTCCGCGGCCACTCCGCGCAGGACACGCAGAAGTACCGCTCCAAGGAGGACGTGGAGAAGTACCGCGCCTCCGATCCGATCGAGCGCTACCGGCGCTACCTGCTCGAGAACGGCGTGTTCACCGAGCAGGACGCTGCGGCGATCGACGCGCAGGTCGACGAGCAGGTCGAGGCGGCGGTGCAGTTCGCCGAGGAGAGCCCGGAGCCCGGGCAGGAGTGGATCCGGCAGTCGGGCGTGTACGCCGCGCCGATCGAGGTGAACCCGCCGATCCACGGGGAGTAACTGCGCGATTCGTACTGCGCGATGCGCGATTTCGTCAGGGCGAGCGCCAGCTTCGCCAGGCGCGACCGCCCCAACTGCACACGGCAGGAGAAGTTGCGCATGGCGCGCTACGAAGGTCAACCGAGAAATCGTTAGGGATCTCGATCCCCTGGTTAGAGGAATAGCTACGTATGCCAGTCATCACTGTCCGCGAGGCGCTGCGCCAGGCGCTCCGCGATGCCATGAAAGATGAGCGGGTTTTTATCATCGGCGAGGATATCGGCCACTACGGCAGCACCTACGGCGTCACCGCCGGCTTCCTTGAGGAGTACGGCATCGAGCGCATCCGCGACGCGCCGATCGCCGAGTCCACGATCGTCGGCATCGCCGTGGGCGCCGCGCTGGGCGGCATGCGCCCGATCGCCGAGATCATGTCGGTCAACTTCTCACTGCTGGCCTTCGACACGCTGATCAACCACGCCGCCAAGATCTACTCGATGTTCGGCGGGCAGATGAGCGTGCCGATGGTGCTGCGCACGACCAACGGCTGGACGCAGCTCTCGGCCACCCACTCGCAGTCGTTCGATGTGATGTTCGCCCACGTGCCCGGCCTGAAGGTGGTGGCGCCGGCGACGCCCTACGATGCCAAGGGGCTGCTGCGGGCGGCGATCGAGGACCCCGACCCGGTGGTGTTCATCGAGCACACGCTGATGTACACCGTCCGGGGCGAGGTGCCGGAGGAGAGCTACGTCGTCCCGATCGGGAAGTCGAACCTCGTGCGCGAGGGCCGCCACGTGACGGTGGTGACCTACTCGCGCATGGTCCACCTCACGCTGCAGGCCGCCGAGGTGCTCGCCAAGGAGGGCATCGAGGTCGAGATCATTGACCTGCGCACCCTCCGCCCGCTGGATATGAGCCTGGCGATCGAGAGCTTCAAGAAGACCAACCGCGGTGTCGTAGTGACCGAGGACTGGCAGTCGTTCGGCACGAGCGCCGAGATCGCCGCCCGGCTGTACGAGTACGGCTTCGACTACCTCGACGCGCCGATCGCGCGGGTGAACTTCAAGGAGGTGCCGATGCCGTACTCGAAGAACCTCGAGCTGCAGACGGTGGTGACGCCCGAGCGCATCGCGCAGGCGATCCGGTCGGTCCTGAAGTGATGGCCCGCGCGGCGCGACGCCTACTACGGAGTGGAATATGCCCGATATTACGATGCCCAAGATGGGCTTCGACATGCAAGAGGGCACGATCGTCAAGTGGCTGAAGAAGCCCGGCGATGTCGTGAAGAAGGGTGAGGCGATCGCCGAGATCGAGACCGATAAGGTGACGATCGAGATCGAGGCGTTCGCCGAAGGCACCCTCACGGAGATTGTCGTCAAGGAGGGCGAGACCGCGCCGGTGAACGCGGTGATCGCGCGCCTCGACGGCGGCGATGGGCGCCCGGCCGGCGAGGCGACGACGGCCGCGGTCGGGGCCGGCGAGGGCGGTGAGGCCCGGCCCACGGAGCAGGCCGCGGGCACGGGCGGGACGGCGCGCGCCGTTCAGGAGGCGCCGACCGTCCAGTCCGCCGGGACGGTCTCGGAGGAGATGCCCGGCGCGCTGCCGACCCCGGCGGAGGGCGACGGGAAGGCTCCCGAGCGCGCCGACGACGCGCGCGTGAAGGCGTCGCCCCTGGCCCGGCGTATGGCCCGCGAGTCTGGCATCAGCCTGCGCGATATCCAGGGCACCGGGCCCGGCGGGCGGGTCGTCAAGGACGACGTCGAGGCGTTCCTGTCCAGCCGGAAGGCCGCGCCGGCCCCCGCTGCAGCCCCGGCCCCTGCCGAAGCGCCGCAGCCCGCCGAAGCTCCGGCCGCCGCGCCTCAGCCGGCCCCTGCCCAGGCGCCCAGCGGCACGCTGACGCCGCTCACCAGCATGCGCCGGACGATCGCGCGCCGGACGTCGCAGAACTGGCAGACCATCCCGCACGTCTTCATCACCTTCGAGGTGGACATGGGCGCGGCGATGGCGCTCCGCAAGCAGATCAACGAGGGCCTGCCGAAGGAGCAGCAGATCTCGGTCAACGACCTGGTGCTGAAGGCCGCCGCCTCCGCGCTGGTGACCCACCCGCAGCTGAACGTCTCCTACACCGAGGAGGGCATCCAGCAGCACGACGAGGTCAACCTGTCGATCGCCGTGGCGATCGAGGGCGGGCTGGTCGCGCCGGTGCTGCGGAACGCCGACCAGCGCTCGCTCGGGTCGATCTCGCGCGAGGCGAAGCGGCTGATCGGCCTGGTGCGCGAGGGCAAGCTGACGCAGGACATCCTGAGCGGCGGGACGTTCCAGGTGAGCAACCTGGGCATGTTCGGCGTGACGGAGTTCACGTCGATCATCTCGCTGCCGCAGGCCGGCTCGCTGGCGGTCGGCGCGATCCAGCGCGTGCCAGCGTTCGTCGGTGACACCGACGAGGTCGTCGCGAAGCAGGTGATGAAGATCACCGTCTCGGCCGACCACCGGGCGACGGACGGGGCCGAGGCGGCCAAGTTCGGCGCCGAGGTCAAGCGGCTGCTGGAGAACCCGCTGGCGCTGCTGGTGGGGTAGCGGCGAGCCGCCGCTTCGAGCCGTGAATCGAGAGGGTGTGTCTGGGTGTGGCGCCTTCGCTGCCACATCCGACACACCCTCTTTCAGCTTCTAGCCCTCCTCAACGGCGCTGGGGATGTGGGTGAGCCGCGCAACCCTCCCGCCGCGGTCGATGTCCACCGCGACCACGTCGATGCGCCAGGGGGTGCCGCCGCACTCCATCGCCTCGAGGTAGCTGTAGGCCAGGCGCGCCAGGCGGGAGCGCTTGTGCGGCCCGATGGACTCCTCGGCGGCGCCTGGGGCGGCCGCCCGCCGCGCCCGCACCTCGACGAACACCAGCTCCGGCCCATCCTGCGTCACCAGGTCGATCTCGCCGTAGCTGCAGCGCCAGCGGCGGGCCACAATGCGGTGGCCGTTGCGCGCGAGATACGCGGCCGCCACCGCCTCCCCGAACTCGCCGAGCGTCTTCCGTCCCGCCGCCATCCCGGCGCTACGGGTAGATCCCGCGCGTGCGGGTGGACTGCGCGACGCGATCGACCGCCACCAGGTACGCGGCGGTGCGCATGTCCGTCTGGCGCTCGTGGGCGATGCGCAGCACGTTCTGGAACGCGCCGGCCATGACGCGCTCGAGCTGCGCGTTCACCTCGCGCTCGGTCCAGAAGAACTCCTGCAGCCCCTGGACCCACTCGAAGTAGCTGACCGTGACCCCGCCGGCGTTGGCCAGGATATCCGGGATGACGAACACCCCGCGGTCGTACAGGATCTGGTCCGCCTCGGGGGTCGTCGGCCCGTTGGCCGCCTCGCCGATGATGCGGGCGTGGATGTGGTCGGCGTTGCGGGCGGTGATCTGGCTCTCGAGCGCCGCCGGGATGAGGATGTCGCACGGCAGCTCGAGCAGCTCCTCGTTCGTGACCCGGTCCGCCTCGGCGAACTCGGTCACGTTTCCGCCGCGCGCCTTGATCGCCAGCACGTCCGCGATCGGCAGCCCGTCGCGCCGGTAGATCCCACCGCTGCTGTCGCTGATCGCGATGATCGTCGCGCCCATCTCGTCCAGCAGGCGCGCGATCGTCGCGCCGACGTTGCCGGCGCCCTGGATGGCGACGCGGGCGCTGGCGATGTTGAAGCTGAGCGCCTCGACCGCCTCGCGCAGCACGTAGGCCAGCCCGCGCGCCGTGGCCTCGTTGCGCCCGTGCGAGCCGCCGATGTTCAGCGGCTTGCCGGTCACGACCGCCGGCACCGTGTGGCCGGCGTGCATGGAGTAGGTGTCCATCACCCAGGCCATGACCTGCGGGTTGGTGCCCATGTCAGGCGCGGGGATGTCGCGCTCGGGGCCGATCAGGATGCCGATCTCGCTGGTGTAGCGGCGGGTGAGGCGCTCGAGCTCGCCCAGCGAGAGCGCCTTCGGGTCCACGATCACCGCGCCCTTGGCGCCGCCATAGGGGATGTTGACGGTCGCGCACTTCCATGTCATCCACATCGCCAGCGCGCGGACGTCGTCGATGTCGACCGCGGGGTGGTAGCGGATGCCGCCCTTGGCTGGGCCGCGGGTGATATTGTGCTGGACGCGGTACCCGGTGAAGACTTCGATGCGGCCGTCGTCCATCTTCACCGGGAAGCGGACCGTCAGCTCGCGCTGAGGCACGCGCAGAATCTCGCGCAGCGCAGGTTCGAGATTCAGGAGGTCGGCGGCGATATCGAACTGCCGCTGGGCGTTGAGGTACGGGTTCTCCCGCTCCGGGGCCATAGGTGCAGCCTCCTCATCGAGCTGTGAGGAAAAGGACGGCGCTGTCCTGTACACACTTCTGCCAGTAGTATAGCATGGGCCGACTCCTGCGGCGCGGCGACCTCCGCGGCCGCCGATCAGCGCTCGGCGTTCAGCCCCAGGATGCGCCGCACGAACACGATCTCCTCGGCGCCGAACCCGCCGAGCGCCCACACGCCCAGCAGGTAGACGGGCGGCCCAGCGACGGCGCCGAGCCAGACGGCCTCGGGCGCGAAGCCGCGGATGCCGAGCAGCACGGCGCCCATCAGCAGGGCGGCGGCCGCCGGCCGCCAGGCCAGCCGCAGCAGCGGCGGCGTGATCTGCTCCCGGCGCAGCAGCGGCAGGAACATCGCCAGCAGCACGACCTCGGACAGAACCGTGATCACCGCCGCGGCGTGCAGGCCGAGCTGGGGCCGGCCGAGCAGATTCGACGCGGCCGGGATGGCGACCAGGTTCGCCGCCAGGTTGAAGGCCGCGCCGACGAGAAACGCGCGCGTGATGGCGCTCTGGCGCCCGATCGCGATCAGCACGTACTGGATCAGCCCGTTGGCGAACGAGAGCGGCACGAACCAGGCCAGGATCGCGAGCACCTCGGCCGAGATCGGCAGGTACGCGGCGGCGTTGCGGCGCGTGAACAGCGCGACCAGCTCGGGCGCGAGCGCCGCCATCCCGACCGCGATCGGGAACGCCAGCAGCAGCAGCGCCTGAAGCGTGTGCCGCTGGGCCTCCGCCAGCGCCCCGCGGTCGCCGGCGGCGCGGCGGGCGAGGATCGGGAAGACGGCGAACGTGACGACCGGCGGCACGATCATGGCCACGCCGAGGATCTGGTAGGCCACGTTGTACTGCGCGACCAGCAGGTCGCCCTGGCCGCCGCCGAACGCCTTGACGATCAGCGTGTCGAAGCGGAAGAACACCGCGCTGAGCAGGTTGTTCAGCATCAGCGGGAAGGACTGCGGCAGCAGCTGGCGCACCAGCGCCCCATCCCAGCCGATGCTGGGCCGGAAGAAGTCGCGCGACTGGAGCGCCAGGTAGATCAGCGCCGTCACGGATGAGACGCCGACGGCCACCCAGGCCAGGCCGAGGATGCCGAAGCCGAGCATGAGCGCGGCGACGCGCGCGAACAGGCTGAGGATGGCGGTGATGAGCTCGACGAACGCCGGGACCTCCATGCGCTCCGCGGCGTTGTAGAGTGCCGTGACAGCGCCGGAGTAGGCCCCTGGGATCAGCGTGAGCAGCAGCACCCAGATCACCTGCTGGCCCTCCGGGCTCAGCGCCTCGCCCGCCCCGACCCGCGCCAGCAGCGCGTAGCCGCCGATCAGCAGCCCGGCGGCGGGAAACGTCGCGGCCGTGAGCAGCCAGCGGAGCAGCAGCGTGGCGCCGAACAGCCGCGGCGCGGCGCCCGGGTCGCGGGCCACGTCGCGCGTGAGCAGCACGCCGAGCCCGAACTCGGTGATCGTGCCGAAGTACTGCACCACCAGCAGCGCGGCGAACGTGTACGGCCCGATCGCCTCGCCGGGGAGCGTGCTGAGCAGGATGACGGCGAACACCAGGTCGAGCGCCCGCACCACCAGGCGCGTCGCGAACGGGATGGCGCTGTTTTTCAGCACACGCTGCCCTGTGTTCAGGGAGGCGGCGCGGAAGGAGCGGCGCCAGAACCAGGCGCCCAGGGCGAGGAGCGGCACCAGCGCCGCCGACGCAAGGAGAGCAAGCTGTACATTCGCGCTTAGCACGGGCCCCATCTTACCACGGAGCTATCCGCCCCCGATCCACGGAGGGCAGGGAGGGCACGGAGGTACTGATCCACGGAGGGAGAGGTTCAACATACGAGCCGTCTCCATACCAGCTTGCCAGCTGCGCCGAAGTTGATCAGCAGACCGACGCGTGGGCCTGAGGCTTTCAGGTAGTTGATGAGCTGCGCCTCCTCAGCGCCGGTGAGCCGGCCGAGGGCCTTAATCTCGATGATGATCTGCCCGCAGCACACATAGTCGGCCACGTACATCTTCCTGAGCGGCTGACCGCGGTAGCGGATGGTCAGGGGCTTCTGGCGTTCAAAAGGGATCCCCTGAAGCTGTAGCTCCACCTCCAGCGCCTCCTGGTAGACAGCCTCCAGAAAGCCGGGCCCGAGCTCTCGGTGTACTGCGATCGCGGCGCCGATAATGGCGTACGTCTCTTGCTCGAAAAGCAGTTTGCCCATTGACGTGATCCTGTGCTTCATTGAGCTTCTTGCTATCCGTGTCCTCCGCGCCCTCCGTTATCCGTGCTATCCGTGCCCTCCGTGGATCATCGCTCCGCCGTGACCCACGCCCGCTGCCCGTCGCTGATCCACTCGATGGTCCCGTCGACCCGCTCGTGGTAGAGGTCCGCGCCGCCCACCGCGCGCTCGGCGTAGGTCAGCTCGATCGGATCGTCGCCCCGGTAGCCGTCGGTGAAGAGGATGGCGCGCGGCTGGAGCGCTTCGACCAGGGGGCTGCGCGGGTCGCGCTCCCAGGGGAAGGCCAGCAGGTCGCACTGCCCGGTGCGCCCCGGGAGCGCGTGGTCGAGGGCGGGCCCGGCGGTGTGCGCGAGGGCTGCGCTGGTGCGCCCGTACTGCACGAGGAGCAGGAGCCCTTCGTCGTGCGCGGCGAGGACGGTGAGCGTTGCGCCGCCGAGGGCGAGCCGGGCGCCTGGCTGGGCGGTGTGGACCGGGGTGCGCTGCTCGGCGAGCAGGCGCTGCCACTCGGCGAACGTGGCGCCGCGGGAGGAGGCCGGCGGCGCGAGGGCCACGCGGGCCCGGTAGCGGGTGAGGGCGGCGACCTGCCCCGGCAGGCGCTGTGCGTCCGGGGATGTGAGCACGACGGCGTCGAGGCTGCGCTGCCAGAAGGGCATCCTGCGCCCCAAGGCCGCCGCGATCGCCGTCGGGTCGGCCCCGCCGTCGATGAGGACGAATCCGCCGCTGGGCGTGCGGATGATCGCGGCGTCGCCGGCGACTGCGGGGAAGATCACGTGCAGGCGGCCGTCGGGGCGGGTGTGCCAGGCCAGCGCGGCGAGCGCGGCGAGCACGATCGCGATGCGCGGGGCGGTGCGCCGTGTTCGTGGTTTCGGCTCTGGGTTGGCGGCCATGCGCTCCTCCCTTGGGGGTGCGCAGGTCGTGGCCGCCTGCCGGCAACGTCGTAGTAGCGCGAGTATACCTGGTCGGCGTTACCAGCTGCTGCGTTGAGCCGGATCACCGGCTTCAGCCCTGGTCACTGGGCCGGTGGAGGCGAGCGTGGCGCGAAACTATGCGGAGGAGCGGCGTGGCGTCACGCCGCTCCTCCGCGCCCCTCGCGTCACCGGCGCTACGCGAGCCCAGCGGCGCGCCACAGGTTGCGCATGCTCTCGCTGGCCTCGCGGGCCGAGCGCTCGGCGGGCTGCTCGGCCAGCCGCTTCTCGAACGGCTCCGGCGTGACCGGCCCGTCGTAGCCGATCTCGCGCAGCGCGCCGAGGAACCCGGCCGCGTCGATCACCCCGGTGGACGCCGGCAGCCGGCGCACCTGGTCCAGCTGCTGCTCCACCGGCACCCCCTCGGGCGCGTCGTTCACATGGACGTACACGATATCCTCGGCGCGTGCGGCGCGGATGTCCGCGGGGGTGCCGAGCGACGTGTACCAGTGCCAGCAGTCCAGCAGCAGCCCGACGTTCGGGCCGATCGCCGCGGCGAGGCAGAGCATCCCCTCCAAGGTATAGATGAAGCCGTAGCGCTTGCCCTCGCGCATCGTGCGCGGCCCGATGAACTCGAGCCCGAGCCGGCAGCCGTGCTCCGCGAGCACCCTGGCGATCGGCCCCAGCTGGCGCACGTGAAAGTCGAAGTTCTCGCGGAACGGCAGCTCGTCCGAGAACGGCAGCAGCCAGGTGGTGACGCGCGTGCAGCCGAGGCGCTGCGCCAGCGCCGCCTGCTCGCCGAGGGTGTCCAGCGCCTCCTGATCGTAGGGCTTGCGCCAGTCCACCGGGAGGCCCCAGCCTCCCGGTCGAAGGCCGGCCTCGCTGAACAGCCGCGCCACCTCTTCTGGCGAAGTCCTGCGCGCCAGCTCCAGCGCCTCGCCGGCCGGCAGATCGATCCCCTCCCAGCCGGTCTCGGCCGCGAGCTTGATGGACGTGGGGAGATCGGCGCGAATCCCGATCGCTCCCGGGCTCATGTTGCGGAACATAGCAGGCTACACTTTCTTGTCGTTGATGCGAAGGCGCGCTGGGGCGCAGCACGCTGGGGCACAACACGCTGCGCCCATACGTGACTCTCCGTGCCCTCCGTGTCCTCCGTGGATCAGCGGAGCCCGACGGCCTCGATCTCGACCCGCACGTCGCGTGGCAGCCGCGCGACCTGGACGGTCGAGCGGGCGGGCGGGGCGGAGGGGAAGAACTCGGCGTACACCTCGTTCATCGCCGCGAACTCGCCCATATCCGCCAGGAATACCGTCGTCTTGACCACCTTCTCCAGCGAGCTGCCGGCCGCCTCGAGCACGCTGCGCAGGTTCGTGAGCACCTGGCGCGTCTGGGCCTTGATGTCGCCCTCGACGAGCTTTCCGTCGGGCGTGAGCGGGATCTGGCCGGAGCAGAAGACGATGTCCCCGGCGATCACCGCCTGGGAGTAGGGACCGATCGCCTGCGGCGCCTCGGTGGTGGATACGATCGTGCGCTCCATAGACGTCCTTTCTCTTCTCTCTGGTCACCTGCCAGTGGAGGAGCGCGGGTATTGTAGCGCAGATCCGGGGGCCGCCCCGCCAACTTGCACGATCGGCGAAGCTGTGGTATCCTTCCGCGCCGTCGGAGATGCCGCCGGCAGCGGCGCAGATCCGGCGCCAGAGACGCCCGATGAGTATTTGACAGACCGATGGTTCTGTGATATACTATCGGGCGCTGTAAATCGGGTCTCACTCCTGAGAGAGGTAGACCAAGACAACAGGGACAAGGACAAATCGCGACATCGGCACGTTGCCGAGCCGTCGCCAGGCGGAGGCGCAAGCCCCTCCTGGTTTTTTGTTCCCTGGTCCGGCACCTTCACAACTGAATCGTGAGGCAGAGCCAAGAGGTGTGGGTCCCGGTGG
>ERZ777003.1879-NODE-1879-length-27919-cov-9.320916_pt1 | contig 27919 bp, 28 predicted proteins | sample MGYA00374956_ERZ777003 | MGnify/ENA primary metagenome ERZ777003 (study PRJEB29302, sample SAMN06268252) | bioreactor metagenome | isolation source: Joint BioEnergy Institute, California, USA | place: USA:Joint BioEnergy Institute, California, USA | collected... | reverse complement strand
TGCGGAGATTGAATGGGAGTATGCCTCTCAATTTCTGCGCACACATCCGCTCATCGAGCAGATCGGCGCGGCGCTTGACCTAACACCAGAGCAGATCGACGCCATGTGGCAGGCGGCGCTCACGCTCTAGCAGCTTCATAGCCCTTGCAGGCGCTGTAAGGCGTCCTGCCGACAAACAAGGCGGCCTCCGGGCCGCCTTCACCCACGGTTGCGGTATGGAGGGAAGCCCGGTGTCTATTGCCGCTCGCCTCGCAAAATTTGCACAATCAGATCGGTGTCTCCCTCGGTCTAACTCCTGAAGAAATCGATGCGATGTGGATGTCCGCTGCTAGTATGTAATAAGCCGAGACTTACTCTGGAAAGGTCAAGACCCGATCAATACCGATCATGAGCGCGTACACTGCCACATTAGATAATGTGGTCCACAAGCGTGGAATCAGGTACGTTCTCACTTCACCTCTAGTTTGGCATATCGGGGCCGAACACGGACCTGTCTATATCGTCCCGAAGGGTTTTGAGTTTGATGTTTCAATCCCGCGACCCTTTTGGTTTCTCTTCAATCCACACGATCCCAGGTACTTCAAGGCCGCTGCACTCCACGACCATATGTTGATTAGTGGCTGGTCCCGCATCACAGCCGCAGCGGAATTTCATAATGCATTGAAGGCGGATGGTGTCCCACTTTGGCGGCGTCTCGTTATGTTTCTGGCCGTGTCTCTGTGGAAATACTCATAACTCATCATCCTGCATCAGCAGATATTTGAAGTAGCGAACACTACTTCACATCTTCGGCTCATCATATTGGTGAGCCGTAAATGAAGCAAGTCCAGAAGACAGAGTTCATCACTGCAGCACTGCGAAAGTCGCTCGGTGATGGCGTCGCACTGGATCATCTTCGGGTTTACGAAGCGATTGCCCTTAACACTTTGCCGTTGCGGAAGAATCACCCGCTGTACAACGGTAGTCGCGCTGATCGCTCTCTTCTTTATGAGATGGCGGCGGAACTGAACAAGGAATCCCGCCCAGTGCATCTCATGCATTATTCCGATGACCTGCCGGTTGGTCGTGTCTTCTATGGTGAGGTTGTTGATCAGGGATCGGAAGCCGAGCTTCGTGTGCTGTTCTTCCTTGACCCCACGGCAGATGAGGAAGCCGTGAAGATCGACAGCGGGTCAGTAGACCAGGTCTCCGTCTCTGTCCTGCCGAAGCACATCTACAACAGCGTTTCCGGTTTCGATTACCTCGGACCCGACGCCACTGTTGAACACATCATGTCTGGCACCGACCCAGACGGGAACACTCTAGGCAAGAACGGGTGCTACGGACGAATCGTGGGTCTCAACAAGTTCTTTGAACTCTCACTCGTCGGGATGGGTGGGGCTCAGAATGCCCGCATCATTTCCCGCGACGAGTCTCATTTTGGGTCCTCGTACCAGAAACTCGCCGCCAGCGGTCTGGACCCGAATGCTCTTGTACTGGTGGCGTCGACCTCGACGAGGAAAGAAGAGATGAACCTGACTGAAATCATTGCACAGCTGACGGATATGAAGGCTGAACTGGCGCAGAAGATCATTGAGATCTCTACGCTACAAGCCGCTATTGCAGAGAAGGACAAGCGCATCGCTGAGCTGGAGGCGAAGCTGGAGGATGTTGCGAAGCCTCAGGCTGAGCTTCAGGAGCAGATCGCTTCCCTGACCACTCAGTCGGAGGAGGCCAGGGCTCAGCTCGACGCGGCGGTTACTTCTCTCAAGGACATCGCAACGAAGGTTCTCACGGCTGCTGGCAAAACCACGGACGGTCTCCCGGAAACCGTGGAGGAGCTGAACGCTGTGATTAACGAGACGACTGAGGCACTCGCTGCCTCTCTCGTAGCAGGTGGTCGGTCCAAGGAAGCGACGAGTGATGTGTCGAAGGACATAGTCCCCGTCGCTGGTGCCTTCCGCGTCCGCTGGTAAAACTTTGGAGACTTAGACTATGGCTTCTACACCCTTCCACTACAGTGTCAGCCTGCGGGGGTTCCACTTCGAGGACTCTAACCTCACGGTGAATCTCGCTTCTGACATCACTGTCGCTGATGTTGGCAAGGCAGTCACCATCGACACTTCCGACGCGAACAAGTTCAAGCTGGCGGGTGATGGTGATCCGATTGTTGGCCGTCTTGAAGTGGTCGAAGACCGCTCTGTTGAGGGCCAGCTCGTCGGTACCGTTGCCTTCCGCTTCGCCAACCTCCTTCCGATAGCTGAGGGCGAAACCGTTGCTGTTGGCAACACTGTTGTCGGTGGTGGCGACGGTACGGTCAAGGCTCTGAAGGATCAGGAGAATAATCCTGTTGCTGACTACAGCATGAATTTCGTGGCCGAAGTCATCGGTACGAACGCTGTCGTCGTCAAGATCTAACCACGGAGAAATACGTACCATGAGCAAGCCTCTCTCTCAGGTTAAGCGCCGTGGGGTTCAGGCCCTGGCAGACCTGCGTTCGGATAACCAGGCGGTGTCGATCCAGGCCGCGCAGAACCTGATCGGTGAAGCGCGGGACTTCGGCCTCAACCTGCGCGATTTCCTCACACTGGCCATTGATGTGCCGGCCTCCGATCACGCCGAGCGGTTTAGGGACGACAAGGGTTTTCTTTCTGGCTACGAAGCCGCCCTCGCCTACTTGAACCTGCCGGTCCGCGATGACTTCAGCCGGGGTGTGGTGCTCGACGCCGCTGTGGACACGTTCCAGACGTATCCTGGTACCCGTGCGCTCTTCCCGGAGGTGGTGGATGACATGCTCCGGTGGAGATATCGTCAGGACCAGCTGGAGTCCACCAAGGGCATCGTCTCTCAGAGCCGTACGATTTCCGGCGTCGAAATGATCTCTACGGTCGTCGACGACAAGGAAGAGGATTATCAGGTCCACCGTGCGGTCTCCGAGCTGGCTCGCATCCCGGTGAAGACCATCCGCACGAGCCAGACTGCCGTTGCCTTCTATAAGCACGGCGGCGGCATCCGCTATTCGTACGAGTTCAACCGACGTGCTCGTCTCGACATTCTGACGCCCTACCAGAACCGCATGATGCGGGAGGTGGAGCGGTCGAAGGTCTGGACCGCCACGACGATCCTCATCAACGGCGACGGTGTGAATCCGGCCGCCCCGGTGGTGAAACAGAGCTCCTTAAATTCTCAAGCAACCGCGAACAAGATCGACCGTCGTGCCCTTGTTCTGTGGCTTATCAGCCGCGCCAAGGCAGGTACCCCGGTTGATACCGTGCTTGGCAACTGGGACGCATACGTCGAATGGCTTGAGCTGTTCGCCATGAGCAAGGTCGGTGATCGCTCTGAAGCCGACGATGCCCGCGCCCAGGGCTTCCAGCTCGGCGGTGTGCCTCTGCTTCAGGGTCAGGTGAACTTCGTTCTGTCGAGCGCCGTGCCGGATGGCAAGCTGGTTGGCTTCTCGCAGGGCGACACCATCGAGGAGCTGATCGAGGCGGGTTCTGACATCGAGGAGTCCGAGCGTTCGATCCAGAACCAGTCGATCACCGTCGTGAAGACGGAGAACGCCGGCTACAAGCTCAGCTTCCCGGACACTCGTTCGGTCTACGACTTCTCTGAATAGTCCAGGGGACTGAAGTGATAGAGGGGCCGTCGTTCATCCGAGCGACGGCCCTTTTGGCAGAAAGAGGAAGATTATGAAGATCTTGTGCGAAACCACTGGCAATTTCATGCTTGCCGACCTCGCCAATGGTCAGGTGGTCGAGGCCTATCGCCCGAGCGTGGTTGTGATGACGTCGTTCATCGAGCAACGGGCACTGTTGGGTCAGTTGCGCAAGCTTGCTGACCTTACGGACGAGGCGACGGATGAGGAGTTTGCCAGATACGTGAAGGACAGCGAGAACATGGTCCTGGCTGTCGAGGCTTTCACGGCGGCTTTTGGAGTTGAGAAGACGACTGAGAAGCGAGGCAAACGCGGCAAGCGTAAGTCGAACGAGCCTGAAGAGGCATTCGAAACGCCAGAGGAGTAGTCCATGCAGGATTTCGTCGCGGGGGAGGATATCGAGCTCCCAGTCAGCCTGATTGTGGGCGGACAGCCTGTTATTCCTGATGAGGACTCGGTGAAATTTACCCTCCGCGACCACTCCGGCGCAGTGATAGACGGAATGTCGAACATCCCGGTCAGTACCGGGTCGGCAGATTATCGTTTCATGATCGAGATCCCTGCGGAGTATAATACACTGTCCGCAGGGAAACGGTTCGAAAGACGGACGATCAATCTGTCTTATACCCATAATGGGATCGCCCGAGGACTGAGACTGCACTATCGCCTCATCCCATACCTGAACCATTCCGTTACACCCGCTCAGGTTCGAAGCTTTCTCGGGGTAAATGAAACGGAGCTACCAGACGACGAGATTAACCTCGTCGACGCCTATTTCGTAGTGGAGGAGCAGGTTGGCCAAGCCATTTTGGAAGAGAGCCTCACCTCCGGTACGACTTCGGAAATCGCGGCCAATACTCTCGTCCGCATGAGAGCGGTGCTGGACGTCATTCCCTCCTTGAAGCAGCGGGTGGCACAGGAGGAGCGCAGCGGTCAGAAGAGCTTCTCCCGCCCGCTCATTCATGACTTTGACGCACTTCGTGAAGAGGCTGAGAAGCGATACCAGGTGGCGTTGAACACCTTCTCGACAGGTATCGAGCTACCGTTGAACCTCGTTGTTACAACGCAGGATGTCGACCCGATCACCGCAGGAGGCTAGCATGGTCAGCCTGAATACCGTCGGTCGACGTTTTGAAAGCGTGCTGGTCACCGATCAGGGCAAGGCATTCTTCGGCACGATTGAACCAAACAGCGAGGGCAGACTGCCCTCCTACGAAATCAGCGAACCTCGTCTCCTACTCCGCGTCGACCACCTGGCTCCTGTGTCTTCCGGGGATATCATCAAAGATGTTGTGGGCCGTCGTTTCATCGTTGCGGACCATGACATCAGCTTCACGGCGGGTCAGGTCGAATATCGGACCCATCGACTGTTCCATACGAACAGAAAAGCTGTTTGGGAGCGTGAGACTTCCGTTATCGATCCTCTTACACAGCAGAAACGGTCAACTGGCAGCGCCCAGCTGGGAGAAATTTGGTGCCTTATGGAGGCACCTCAGCGAGAGTTCAGTGATCCCCAGCTTAGAGTGAGGGAGGAACGCTTAAGGGTAGTCCTCGCTCAGCCTGTCGAGCTTGGCGATATTCTCGACAAAATGGTCGTGAGACGTATCAACCCGATATTGGGGGTCTATGTTGCGGAGGTGCAGTAGTGGCTTCCGACACCCTCAGGATCAAAATCAGGGTAGGACGATCTGCCGGTCGATTTGATGCCGCCGATAGCCGAGCATCAGAGTTCTTTGCCAATGAGGTTGCGAAGGAAGCGCTTGGCGCGACCCGTGACTCAAACTTTGTGCGGTTAAAAAGCCTGGAGGGGGAACTTACCAAGGCTGTCAACACCGAACTGGCGAATGCCGTGAGGTATGCCGCTGATCGTATGATCGGGCAGAAGAGTCACGGGATTCAGCCCAAGGTCTTCCACATCGAACCCTCAGAGGACGATGTGTCACTGACGGCTACCGGTATTGGACGTCACCTGAGAATACCCCGCTTTGGTGGTGTGAACCAAGTAACTTGGCATCCACTTTCAGCGAAAACGCGTCAGGTCAAGGAGCAGAACAAGCATAACTTTTTCCTTCATACCGGGACGCTTAGGAGGTTTCTCAAAAGGAATGCCCATTCAATCGCCTCAGCAACTGGCGGTGTGAAGTTTGAGATGCTTCGAGACGACCGGTACAAATACATTACCAGAAAGACTGATTATATCCGGATTGGCACACTGCGGATGACGTTCCTGCCTCGTGTTCATCGCGGTTTCCTTCCTGGTCTTCACAACGGGAACGTCGGCTCTTTTGACCCAACTATGCGTTTCGAGGCACTGCTGCAGCTCCCGATGGACGCTTGGCAGAAGCTACGTGGTCCCGAAGTGCGGGGGTTCCGCCGACCGGAATGGCACCGCCCACTATTGCAGCCGGTCTTCACCTACTGGACCCTATTCCGTCTCCCCCGGCGTGTGTCTGCGGTTCTGAATAGGATCATTACCCAGCGCCAATTCGGCGTTGACACCAACTATCGAGGTATCTGATGCTGTTTTCTGATGTTTGGGGATCGATTGTGAAAATGACCAACGAGATGATCACCGAGTTTAAAGGTGATTATCCGTCGATCCCAATCGAGTTCATTGACTGGGAAACCAAGGCGAACATTCAGGAACTACCAAACGCAGACTTGATCGGTCCAACCGCACTGGGGATCACCGAGGAGACCCCGGAAATCATCGTGGTCGACTTTGCGATAGGTGTGTCAACATATCAGACGGACACGAACCTGTTTCGCCAGCGTGACTACCTTGATAGGTTGTTCGATAGGATGCGCTACAAGAGGCACATTACCCTTTTCGACGCCAATACAGCACAACCGAAAGGAAGAATGGTATTCACAGAGGGTACTACAATAAGCCCGATGACTCGGGCTGAGGCACGTCCATTCCAGTACATTCAAGCCGAATGTCTTTTAACTTAGGACGTTTGGTCGGGTGCTTCAGGCAGTCCACCAGTAGCGAACATCATTGTTCGCAAAAGGTTGAGATTCCCCTCACTCTCTGCCGCCAAAGCTGCTTCCAGCAAGAACACAATCTCCTGCGTCAAGCTCCTCCTGTTGTATTTGGCTCGATTCTGAAGCAGCAGGGAAAGGTCCTCTTCAAGTGTAACAGTAACACGATGCATGTTTCACCATAATGATGCGAGATTCTCTCGACAATATAGGAACTAATGGCCATCTAGCAAGTACCAGTTTCCCTACCAGAACGCGAAGGACTCCCCATGGCTGGTCTTGCAAAAACTAAGAGTTTCATGCTTTCGGCGGCGACCATCATGATCGGTCCTGCTAACAAGCTTCATCAGCTTAATCCCCAGGAACATTCGATTGGTCTGGCCAAGAATTTCCAGATGACTGCAGACCCGACCTATGTCGAGCTGACTCAGGGTCTTAACAACGTGACCGTGATGTCCGTGAAGAACTCCGAGGGTCTCCGTGCGTCGTTTGAGGTGTACGAGTACACGCTTCGCAATCTTGCCTATGCCGCAGGTCTTGACGCCTCGGGTGTGGATTTCGACCCGATTGATACAATCTGGGTGACCGCGTCGGATGTTCAGACGAACAAAACGGTTACTGTGGCCTCCGACATCACCGACTCCCTGCAGTCGGGTGATTATGTATTCCTCCAGAATGGTATCGACGACAAGGTGCACATTGCGAAGGTCGCGACCGTCGAGTACGATACTGTCACCACCATCACCTTCGCTCAGGGGTATGAGACTCCTAGTAGCGAGGATGTAACCTTCCCAGCGGGCTGCCGTATCGGCAAGGTGAAACGGGTGAACGTCGGTGGCTCTCTGGTCCAGCCGGAGATGGGTGTCAAGGTGGTTGGCCTTTTGCCGAAGGACAACGCACCCTTCACGATCCTTATGCCGAAGGTGAAGATCACCCGTGGTCTTGGTGTGGCTTTCCAGACCGACAACTTCGGCAATCTTCCCTTCGAACTGACACCATATGCGGGTGTTCCTGGTGACCCGTTCTATGGTGAATATGGCGAAGCTGTTGCGATTCTCTTCCCGCGTTAACCGCAGCAGACATCTTGTAAAGAGATGCCCCACTCACTACGTGAGTGGGGCATTTTACTTGGGGAGAACCAGGCACACCTATGCAAGCACCAAATCCATACATCACCATTGATGTTGACGGTAAGGAACGTGAAATCTTCATGTCCTTTGGACTTTTGGATACTCTATGTCGCATCATTGGTGATCCCGCAAATGTCGCTCAGGTGCACGTCAACTTCGAGCTTCGTGAACAGATTCTCAAAGAAACACTGGCCGAACGGAAGAAGTCGGGGAAGCTGGTCAAGCACATTGATGTCGACGAGCTGGATATTTCCGTTGAGGACGTCGAGGAACTTGTCTCTTGGGTTGCGGAGCATGTCCTCGCTTTTTTTATTCGCTCGTTGAGCAAAGTCGCGGAAGTGACAAAGCGGAGCGAGGGCCAGATCAAGGACCTCGTGTCTTCCTTTCCTGGCTTGAACGACTCAGCTTCGAAGACGGAATCATCTGGGCAACCGGCGTAAGGCCGAGTGCTCTTCGGGAGGTCTACTGGTCACATACTTATGATGATCTCAAACGGATCATTAGTCTCAAAACACAGGAGGAGATGGCCAAGACCTACCAACAGTTCGAGACGTTACGTCTCGTGGTGTATGAGGCTCTAGGAGGCTCGAAGCAGAATGGAGGCGTTTCCTCTGCAGCTAAGCCGGTCGAGACATTCGCTGAGCTTGCTGCAGCCTTCCAGGAACTGGGGGGTGTAGTTGGCTGAAGGCGGGCGCGTTGAATTTGATCTGGGTATTGACGCAAGACGCGCCTCAGCCGAGCTCGAACGCCTCCGCAATGATCTGACAAAGATCACCTCCGATTTTCAGAACGCTGCGAACACCATTCGTCGCAACGTCGAGCAGATGACCCGGGACCTGAGAAAGGGCTTGGGTGATCCGGTAAGGGCTCGACGCGAGGAAAATGCTTTTGCAAGAGCTACAAGCTTCCAGAGCCGTGGCTCCCGTGATACCCAAATCCGTGAAGCCGCTACAAGGCAGCTTATCAATGAAAGCCGCGCTGCGGCTGAGAATGTAACGGCACGGGTCACCAACGAGCTGGTTAACCAGTTCGCAATGCGCCTTCGCAACATGGACGAAATGGTCCAGGCGCGAATGCGCCGTGAGTTGGCGAAGGCCAATCGATATATCGCGGGCAGTACTCCTGAGATGCTTCAGGCTCAGGAGATCCTTCAGCAACGGCGCAACGAGCAGATGCTCCTTGAAGCCCGGTTTGGGCGGGGAGCCGTCATCAACCAGAATGTCTGGGAACGTTTCAACGCCCGTGGCGGTGCGGAGATCATGGGGCTTCAAGGACGCCTCATGGCCAATGCCTTTGCGCTCAGCATGCTCTGGAACGTCATGCGGAGCGGTCGCCAGTTCGTTGTCGAGCTTGATCGGGAGTTTCGTCAGTTCCAGGCGATCACGGCGACCACCAACTCCGAGATGGAAACTCTCAGCGGGCGGCTGATCGACGTTTCGGAAAAGACCAAGTTCACTGCTCTGGAAGTTGCTAAGGCAGCGACCGTGATGGGCCAGGCTGGCCTCTCCGCCCGTGAGGTCGGTGACTCCATCGAGGCGGTTACCTTGCTCGCCACCGCTGCCGGTACCGATCTACAGCAAGCGGTGGACATCACCACCTCGGTGCTTTCGATTTTCAACCTTCAGACCAGAGAGACGGCCAATGTTGCCAACGTGCTGACTGCCGCTCTGAACGGGTCGAAGCTGACGCTCGATAAGCTCACGCTGGGCATGCAGTATTCCGGCAACGTCGCCGCCCAGCTGGGAATGACATACCAAGAGCTGGTGGGTGTCCTCGGCGCATTGGCTAACTCCGGTATCCGTTCTGGCTCCACGCTAGGTACCGGTCTCCGCCAGCTTCTGATCGATATCCAAAATCCGACCAAGGCCCTTCGCGACATGCTGAAGCAGGCGGGTCTGTCCGAAGAGGATATCAACATTGAAACCCAGGGCTTCCTGACGGTTCTCAACAACCTCAAAGAAGCCGGTTTCGGGGCCGCTCAGGCGTTTGACGTCTTCCAGGTTCGTGCGGCGGCTGCATTCGTGGCCCTGTCGAACAATATCGATCTCGCACATAAGCTTCAGCAGGAATTCCTTCTGACCACAGCTGCGGTCGAAGCGAATACCACTCAGATGCAAGCGCTGGCGAACACCTACGACAAATTCACCTCGGTCGTGGGCACGGTTGCCTATGAGGCCTTCAAACCGTTTGTTGAGTGGTTGCAGCGGGCCATAGATTATTCGGCAGACCTCCTGTCGGTTCTCCGTGAATATCCAGCTCTTCTGGAAACCATCGGCATCCTTCTGGCAGGTATCGCCACCGCCACTGTAATCAGCACACTTGGGGCCATTCTTCGCTCCCTCGGCTCGATGGTGCCGCTATTCGCGTCCCTGAAGACTGAAGCCACCGCTGGTGCCGCAGCGGTAGGCACTTTGACCGTTGCGACATCCCGCTTCTCCAGCGTCATGCGGGGGCTGTTTGCGATCATTCGGACCAATCCAATCACCATTGGTCTGAGCCTCCTCACGACTGCTGTGATGGGCCTGAACACGTTCCTGGATGAGGCCGAAACAGCTGAGAAGCGACTTGATGCTCTTCGTGGCCGTTTGAACGAGATTCAGGGTGATCTCGATACAATCAAAACGCAGTCGGAGGCGGTCGATCAGGTTATCGCGAATCTGATCAAACAGAAGGCGGCGCTCGACCGCGATCCTTTGATGCGGCAGACAAAGATCCTGGAAGTGGTTCTGTCATTCCAGGAGCTGGCTCAGGAGATCGACTATACGAAATCCTCGGTTGAGGAGTTGATCGAGGCTCTTGGTCGCCTGCAGGCAATCGATCTTGCCAAGTCCGTTCCTGCCTACCGTGGGATGATCGAAACCCTTCAGACCCTCATCCAGGAGCAGCGGCAGCAGCTAGAGCTGCTCGCATCCCAGAACCATGACTTCCGGGAAGCGGTCCAAACCCGCACCGGAGGTTATTCGTTCTTTGGCGGGCAGGCGATGTCCCAGGGTGAAATCATTGCTCTGTATCGCCGGATGAGCCCGGACCTTGGCCGGATTGCCCAGATGATGTTCCCCGGCGTGGCGGATACACCCCGCTTCCCACAGGACATCACAAGCGCATTGGCTACTCAGGGGATCGTCGATGCAGCCATTGGGCAACGGCAGCAGGAGCTACTTCAGCTCACCCATAAGCGAGACATCCTTCGCCAGCGGTTGACTGAGGAAGAAAGCTCCCGTTTGCAGCAGCTGGAAAGCGAGCTTGGATACCTCCAGGACCTCCGTACTGCCGTTGAACGCCGTGTCACCATTGTCAAGGACCTGGCTGCGAACGAAGCGAAGCTTCAGCGCGTTCGTGAAGAGGAGCTTCAAGCGATAGTCAAATCGGATCAGCGTTATCAGGAGATCATCGATTCCATCAGGCTAGTGGTCCAGGATGCTGAGGGAAAGCTCAGCGACTTTGCCCGAGAGACTGTCGGGAAGTCGTCTGGGGAAATGCTTGATGGACTTACGAGCATTTCCGAGACCTTTGAAGGTAGCCTGGAGGAGATACGTGGGCGCATCCGAAGCGTTGCCGCTGATATGGTTCGAGAGAACCCGAACCTGGATGAAGAGAAAGTTCGCTCGATCTTCAAGGCTACAGAAGAAGAATTAACTGCCTCGCTGCTCCTTCGCATTTCAACCCGAGAAGATAAGCTCGGTAAGGACGTCAAGAAGCTGACCCTTGAGGACCTCAAGGAGCAACAGCGGACAATTGAGGAAACTGTCAAGCGCCTGGTGCGTCAGATTTCCAAAGCACGGTCGCAGGAGACAGTCGACCTCCTTCGTGAGCATATTCGCGAGAGACGGAAGCAGCTCGCTGAGGTGGACAAGCGGATCTTCGAACTTGAACAACAGGGTGTTGACTCGGACAAGCAGTACGAGCTTTCGGCTGAATTCCGTGAACACAAGGCTCGACGCCGGATCGAAGAGGAAGAGATTCTGGAAGCGCTTGATGAGCGCTCTAGGGAACTGGTGGACGACTATTACGAGAAGCTTCACGAGTCCATTAAGGATGAGATCGACGCCACCACGAAAAAGCTGCGTGAACTGACTGAAAAGATCAAGTCTCTGGGACCGGGTGAGGAACTCGACAAGCTACTCTCCCAGTGGCACGAGCTGTTCAACACGCTTCGCAGGTTGCTTGGTTTTTCGAACACCACAGAGATCCACCGTGGTCTGAATTCTTTTGATGTCATTCCCGTCCCGGCAAGGTCTTCCAACTCTGCCAATGATGCTATGCAGTTCTTCATGGGCAAAGGTCTGCCGAAACATATCGCTGCAGGCATCGTCAGCAACCTTCTGGTGGAGAGCAACCTCAATCCTCACGCCCGGGGAGATTACATTAACGGTAAGCCAACCGCTTTCGGTGCTGCCCAGTGGAGGGGCGACCGCTTCTATGGTCCGACCGGCTTGTCTGGCTTCGCCAGTCGTATGGGGAGCACACCTTGGGATTTGATGACCCAGTTGGAGTTCATCTGGTACGAGCTTATGGAGCGCCGGGCTGGCGGTGCTGGTAGGACGCTCGATGAGTTGCTGAAAACCCGCACGGCTTCCGAGGCCTCAAAGGTCTTCATGGATCTGTATGAGCGCCCCAACCCCAATCCTAACGTCAATCATATTGACCGCCGTATTGGTTATGCCTTGGAGTTGGCTGGCATTGATTACGCGAGCCAGCAGCAGAAGCTCGATGCGTTGGATGCAGATCGACAAGATGCCATCCAGGCTGGCCTTGAGAAATCCATCAAGGGCGCAGTCTCCGTTGCGGTAGCCAATGCCAATCGGCAAATCCAGGCAGCCGTCGCCCAGGCTAAGGCCACACCCGATCCAGAGGTAGTTAACAGTCTCGTCGAGACGGTCAACGAACAGTACAAGAAGATTATCGAAGCCCGCACGAAGGAGTTCGACACTAAGAACGCGGAAGCTTTAGCACGGGGTGATGAGGAAATTCTCCAGCAGCGAGAGCAGATGCTGGAGACAATCAGGCTTGAGCAGAACCAGAAGGTCGCTCAGCTCCTCGAAGAGTACTATCAGAAGCTGGATGACCGTCTCTCAAAGCCCATTGAGGATGCGGAGTTGCTCCTGGAGGCAGCCCAGCGTCCTGAGAACGTCGGCAAGTTCACTTCCCTCGAAATCGCGAGCATGGAAGAGAACATCCGGATCGCAGAGCGGGAGCGTCTCGTCAAGGCTCTTGCGCTTGCTGAGGAGCACCTGGCTCGTGTCCGGGAGATGGCTTCAAAATTTGAGGCGGGAACCCCCGAGCACACCTTCTGGATCAATGAGGAGACCCGGGTTAAGCAGCAGCTCCTTGATGTGCAGCGGCAGTTGAATATTGAGCAGCAAGTCGCCGCGCAGCAGGCACCTTCAATAGCTTCCGCGATCCAGTCGGCCAATGTAGCCTGGGGTGTTCAGGTCGGCCTGCTCAAACAGAATGCCCAGAGCATGCGCGATCTGATTGACGTGTCGGTGCAGGTCGAAAACGCTTGGACCCAGGTGCTGAACATTCTTTCGAATGGTTTCAGTCAGTTGTTCATGGACCTTGCATCCGGCACGATGAGCGCCGAGGAGGCATTCCGGAAGTTTGCCCTTTCTGTGATCCAAGGCTTCATGCAGATGATAGCCAAGGCACTAGCCTATCAGCTGATTTTGAAGGCTCTTGAAAAGATGGGCGGTGGGGGTGGCTTCTTCGGATCCCTGTTCCAGGGTATCTTCACCATTCCAGGCCTTGCGAATGGTGGCGCTATCCCTGGTGCCGCTACAGGTGAGTTGGTCGCTGGTCCGATCTCCACCCGGGACAGTGTCCTTCGCCGTGTTCAGCCTGGGGAGTTCATTCTCCGCAGGTCCGCCGTGCAGGCGATTGGCCGGCAGAGCCTTACGGAGTTGAACAATAACGGTAACCGGATAATTGCGGACGGCATCAGTCCGCTTACGACGAAAGATGACAAACCCTCAGTGCCTCAAACACTGAACGTTTGGGTCGTCACTCCTGATCAGCAGCCTCCTCCCGGTCCGAATGATATCGTCGCAGCTGTTGCTGACAACATTACCCGGCGCGGTTCTCTTAAGACACTGATCAAGCAGGTGCAGACTGGCACGATCTAATTCATGAATGTTGGGTGGGTTAGTAACCCCTCACACTTCTTTTGCATTATCTGAAACTGCCTTTCATTGCCTGACACCAACCTCCATGGCACTTCAATTGAAATCTTCAGATCATCCCGGTCTTTGGGTTTGATGTTGATTACTCCCTTATAAAGGATAGTATCGAAAAAGAGATCAATTGGGAAAAAAGAGTTTTTGTCGAATGATGTCGTGTAATATTTCTGAACCTCATTTGTTTCTGTATTAACTGTTATTTTAGATACGGTTGACGCATCCGCATCATTAGAACCAATCAAATCGATGAGTGTAACAGTTTCAAATTCCTTCACTTTGTGAGCGTCGACATCCTCTCCAAATTTTGCATAGAGTGTCCAGTGGGCGAAGTAGTCATTACAACCGATGCCAATTGAACCGACGTAGTTATTTTGCTCATCATGAATGAAGAAATCCATCTCACCCATAGGGATGTTGGCATGATACTTATCGGAAAGGTGAAGCCGATATTCCTGAGCTGATGCATTAGACATTGCGAGAGCAGCTACTATGGCCCCTACCATAACGCTGGCAATTTTCATCCCTCACTCCTATATGATCTCGCATGAAAACCTTCGACTTTCCGATGCACGTCTTGGAGGTTGAGTACCCGGAGTCGGCAAGGGTAAAGTTCGGCGGGGGATACGAGTTTGCCACCAGGCCAAGAGGGCCGGACCAAACTGTCTACACCCTTCACTTCGAAGGTATGCGGTTCTTTTTCGAGCAAGTCGGTTACCCTCCCCTAGGGACTCGTACGATCCTCGATCTGAACAAGTACCCGGCCATCAATATGGGACTGTTGGAACGGTTTTATCAAGAGCACAGGCTCTTTGAGCCGTTCTATTACCCACACCCGGCTGAAGGAAACCTCGTGGTTCGCTTCCGTGACCCATTGCATTACAAGCTGAAGAAGAATGGGCGGGGAGAAGTTGAACCCTTCTCGGTCAAGTTGATTTTGCAGCCATGACGACATCTGCCCCGCAGCAGCACCTGGTGGAAGCTCAGAAGCTGACAGCCGATGCGCTTGTCGATCTTTATGAGCTGTCTCTCAAGCACGAGCCGGTCGTTTTCCGCTTCCGGGATGGTCCTACGGTACAATGGCAAGGAAAGGTTTATGAGGGTATGGCCTGCACCATGAGCGGGGACATGCGATCTTCCGAAGGTGAGGAAGCCCGCCCGGTTCTTCGCGTCATGAATCCGTTTGGTATCTTTAATCAGGCAGCCCTGAACTCCGATCTCGACCTGGCTATTGTTACACGTAAGAGGCTCCTCAGACGTCATCTCGAAGAGAATGTCAACATCTTTGAGCAACGCAAATGGTATGTAGGTCGGGTTCGGGAACTTATTTCGGGTCAGGTCATCAGCCTTGAACTCAGGAGCATGACGGAGGGCGCTAACTTCCAGATTCCCGTTCGTATGTTCATCCCACCTGACTTCCCGTTCGTTACACTGTGATGCAGATATGGCTCTGAAGTACGAACACTTGGTCGGTCGACCCTTTAAGTTTGGGGTGACGGACTGCTACTCCATTGTGAGGGACTTTTATGCTGACAACTTCGGCATAGTTCTGCCTAACTATGCCCGTCCAAATGACTTCTGGGAACACGATCTCTCCCTCTATTACAGGCTCTATCACAAGACGGGTTTTCGGTCATTGGACGTTCATCCTTCCGAATATCGGCCAGGTGATGTGATCGTCATGGCTTTAAGGGCGAAGGTCGGCAACCATGCTGGTGTTCTTCTTGAAAACGGCAGGATGTTACATCATGTATGGGGTAATCTCTCGACGGTCGTTCCGTATGGTGGCCTCTGGAGAAACATCACTGTCGGTGTCTTCCGCCACAAGGATGTAGTTCTCCCGGAGGTCGAAGAAACTGCCAACATCCGTGAGTTCCTTCCAGAGCGGGTGAGACAAAAGATTGATGCAGCTATCGAAGATTATCGAGCAGCTCAAGGAGAAGTACGACCCGAAGGTTGAGCGGGTTGGCTTCATCCTCAAAAACGGCGAGATAGTCGAGGTAGAGAACGTCTGCCCCGAGCCTGAGGAAGGGTTCGATGTAAAGGGTGAGGACATCCTTAAGTATGGTGAGGATGCCTACGCCACCTGGCACACTCATCCGACGAGCGACTGCAATCTTTCCATGAACGATTATGAGACGTTCCTGAACTGGCCCGAGCTTGAACATTTCATTGTCGGGACAGATGGCGTTCGTCGATACATTATCGAAGACGGAGAAGTGTTGATTGGCTCATAGGATCGTGGTCCTCCATGGACACCTGAAAAGGTTTCATGAGGGTCCGATCCGGATAGTGGCCAGAACCGCTGCGGAAGCAGTGGAAGCAGTCTCCAGGCAGCTCTTTCCCACCAGACAGCGTGTGAAGGTCGTCGGTTGCGAAACCGAGGAAGATCTTTTTCGCGATCTTGGTGACCAGATAGAAATTCACATCGTTCCCCAACTCAATGGCGGCAAGCGTGGAGGCCTTCTTCAGATCCTCCTCGGTGTCGCCCTCGTCGCCATTGGCTTCTTTATCGGCCCCGCCACCTGGTTGGGCTCCATGGTGATGAAAGTCGGTGCAATTGCTGTCCTCGGAGGGCTGGCTCAAATCCTGGCCCCTCAGCCCGAGGATGATAAGGAGCAGGACCGAAGTCGATACCTGGGCGCTCCAAGGAATACGGTCCAGATTGGTACCCGTATCCCCATTCTTTATGGAAAGCGTCGGGTCTGGGGACACTACCTCGCGTTCGACATCAACGCAAAAGACTACTCGAAACGAGCGACCACCTCTGGTGGCGGAGGCAAATAGTGCGTCCAGATGAATCTTTGATCAGAGAGGCCATTGCACGTACCGGGGGTTTTCGCCCCGCCGCCCGATTTCTGAGGGAGAATGGCTATGACATTTCCGAGTCTGGCATTCGAGGGATGGTGAAGCGATGGCAGGCTGACGACCTTGAACGCCTCACCCCGGAAATACCGGACATAGACATCGAAGAACTGATCGACCGCCGTATTAAGCAGTTTGCCCGAAAGAAGCAGAAATATGAGAATGATAAGCTGATCCAGGTCCGTGTGAACCGCGACGGCCCTATCGGCCTAGGCTTCTTCGGTGACATGCATCTGGATGACGACGGCACCGATCTCGAACAAATCCTTGAGCATGTCTCCCTGTTCGACGGGAGTGTCGAGGGCCTCTATGCCGGCAATGTGGGAGACGCCTTCAACAACTGGTCTGGCCGTCTAGCCCGCCTCTATGCAGAGCAGAGCACCTCCGCCGCAGAGGCCATTGCTCTTGTCGATTACGTGCTCAACCGCATCAAGTGGCTCTACTACACGCTCGGGAACCACGACGTTTGGCAGCAGGGCAGCGACATCCTCGAATACATCCTTCGGGATGCTGCCGTCGTTCACAAGGCCAACAAGGTTCGGATTGCCTTGCGGTTCCCGAACGGACGCAACGTGAAGATCTATGCCGTACACGGGTTCCGTGGAAAGTCGCAGTGGAGTGAAGTCTTCGGCGCTGCCAAGACCGCTCAGCTGGATGGAGAGCATCACGACATCTACGTCGGAGGTCACATTCACACCTCCGGCTACGCACATGGCATGCGTCCCAACTCCGGTCGCATTTGGCATGCCATCCAGGTGGCCTCCTATAAGAAGCTTGACCGGTACGCCGAAGAACTCGGACTGGACAAGAAGGATCTCTACACCTGCCCTGTGGCTCTGATCGATCCTTATGCCCGCTCGGAAATCAACTTTATTCGCTTTGAGTTCGACCCTCATGAGGCTGCTGAGCGGCTGACCTGGATGCGCAAGCGTTGGAAGGACGGAAAATGAAACCGAGGCGTTTGTCCGGTTCTGGTGGTAGAAAATCCTATCATAGGACGTCCGACAATCTTTTCAGTACCGATATCGTCGAGGTGTTGCTTGGTGTTTCGGAGGGTCCGATCAAGGGTCTCGCGAATGGTCCGCAGTCCTTCCTGATCGATGACACACCCCTCCAGAGCCCTGACGGCGAGAATAACTTCGATGAGTTCGAGCTGCATATTCGGGAGGGTTCGGAGGAAGGAGAGGAGATCGTCTCCCGGATGGGCGGTTTCGGCTCATCCATAACGGTTAACACAGAGCTTGAAACGAACACTCCTGTTGTCCGACAGGGTCAGCAGACAAAAATCGACTACATTGATATCCGCCTGGTCGTTAATCGACTTTATCGCGAGGATGACCAAGGTAACTACGAGCATTCCGGCCAAGTCCGAATTGAATATAAGCGGACAAGCGAGAGCGTTTGGCACAATGCGCAGACCAATTCATCGGACCCACCGCCTTCCCTGGCGAACCTTTGGTATGGGCTGACTTCAATAGCCAAAACGTCCCCCTCCCCCGGCGACCGGTACGTGTATTGGCAGAATAGCCCTCCGACCGGAAAGATCGATTCGAACTCACTTTGGTTCGACAAAGACAACGACAACCGGCCCTACAGGCGCGTTAACGACGTCTGGCAGCAGATTTCTGCTACCAAGTCAGCGCAGCCCATTACCAATTTGATCTATTGGTCCTGGACTGAGACCGATGCTCAGGGCAGACAGAAGACTGTCAGGGCGTTTATAAGTCCTACGCTTCATCCTAGCTCACCAAACCAGGGTGATGTCTGGCTTAAGGAAAATTCCGCCCTGATCTTCAACGGTTCCACCTGGATCAACGCCGGTTCCTCCTTTACTCGGTGGAATCCCCTCCCTGGAGGGAATGGTATTGTCACGATTAAGGGTAAGACCACCGCTCCATATGTGAAGGAGCTTCGAATCCCGGTTAACCGGATCGATGACGATACCTATATGGTCCGGGTCACGAAGCTGTCACCTCCCAACACGACGAAACAGTTCTTTGACATTGTCTGGGAGAGTTTCCAGGAGGTCAAGGCCCAGACCTTTCAGTTCCCTGGCCTTGCGACAACACAATTGGTCGCTCGGGCGTCCGAGCAGTTCTCTTCGATCCCTCAGTTCTCTGGTATTTACGAGGGACGCATTGTCCGCGTGCCCTCGAACTATGATCCTGAAGCCCGCACCTATAATGGGGTGTGGGATGGTACGTGGAAACTCGCTTACACCAACAATCCGGCATTCGTCCTCTACGACCTCGTGATGAACAACAGGTATGGGATGAATGCCTATTATCCCATCGAGTTAAACAAATGGGATGTCTATGACGCCGGCCAGTGGTGCGACCAACGTCGAGCAGATGGCAAGCCTCGCTTTACCTTCAACCACCTTATCCAGGACCCGATGGGGGGCAGAGAGGCCATCGATTATGTCGCGGGTGTCTTCGGAGGACGCTTCTTCGACGATGGCAACGGCTTCGGAACCATAAAAATCGACAGGGATACCGAGCCGGTTGCGATATTCTCTCCGGAGAACGTGGAGGATGGCCTCTTCGTCTATTCCTTCACTGAGATTTCGAGCCGTTACAATGACATCACCGTCACCTTCATCAATCCGGACCTCAACTGGGCGGAGGACAGGCGACGGATTTATGATCAGGACCATATTGACCGCTATGGCCGCATTCCTCTGAACTTCATTGCGGTGGGGTGCATTGACGAGGCGGAGGCAATTGCCCGCGCCCGATACAAGCTAATCACCGGCATCTCCGAGAAGCGCATCGTCAACTTCAAGACTAACCGTCAGGGTCTCTATCTGTCTCCCTATGACGTCGTTCTAATCGCGGACGACGAGATGGCGGGTGGCCTCCATGGCCGAGTTTATGAGGTTACCGGCGAAGATTCCTTCTCGCTTCGCGAGCCTTTGTTTCTTGAACCCGGCTATAACTATCGGGTCGTATTTCAACTGATCGATCCCGAGAGCGGCCAGTTCCGCGTCTACAAATATGATTTGGCCCAGGGCCTGTCGGGCACGATCACCGATGTGGTTGTTGACGGGACGCTTCCTGAGTTGCCGGAGAAAGCCGTCTTCGCGATAGAGACCACGGATGGTAAGGATGCTCCTCGTGCCTTCCGCATCACCTCGATCACGGAGGTGGATGGTGATCCGGACAAGGTGGAGATTACTGCCGTCGAGATCAACCGCGCCAAGTGGGCCTACGTGGATGGGCATGTCTACAACCCGAGCGAGACTATTATTGAGTACGAGGTCCGCTCCAAGCACAAACCCGCCCCGGTGCCCAGCGCAACTGTCCGGCCCATTCGTACGCAAAGGGCCGGAAAGGATGTTGTTGACCTGATTCTGGAGTGGGAGCCAAGTCCCAGCACGTTGGTCCAGAAATACCGGGTGTTGGTCTCCCGGAATGGCAATCCGCCCTACATGCTGGCGGAACTGTCTGCGCTCACCTTTGAGTGGAAGGAGGTCCCGCCTGGAGAATATGTGTTCAGCATCGTTGCTGTCACCGCCTATAACCGTGAAAGCGAGCCTCTCCTTATAGAACATCGCCTTGTCGGTGATTACCGGGCTTTGGACCCTGTCACCGGCCTGCGCCTGCTCGACGAGCCACTGGACGATATCTACGAGCGGCTGTCGCCTACCCTGATCTGGGATGCCTCCACGCATCCGGATTTCAAGAGTTACGTCGTCCAAATCTATAATATGGATGGTGACCTGCTTCGTCAGGTCAACGTCCAGGACCCGACCTTCACCTATGAATATACGGTGAACAAGACGGACAACGGCGGGACGCCTGCCCGTATGGTGAAGGTCTCCGTGGCGGTGATGGACTATTACGGTGCCCTCTCGCCGTTCACTGAGTTGGTGATTAACAACCCACCTCCGGAAAAGGTGACGGGCGTCGAGCTTCAGCAGGTTTTCAATTCAATCGTCGTAAGCTTCAGCCCTGTCGAGAACAGGGATCTGGAAGGTTATGTGGTTCATGTTTCGACCACACCTGGTTTTGTGCCCGGTCCGTCAACGCTGAAGTATCAGGGCAAGAGCAACTCGGTGAACATTCCGGTCGACCCGGGGTATGTCTATTATGTGAAGGTCGCGGCGTATGATGTTTTCGGCACCACCGGCTTGAATTTCAGCGACGAGGTGTCGATCAACACGCAGACTCCTTGGGTGGATACCGAACCACCAGCCATTCCAACCGGTCTGACCCTCACTTCGCAGGAGATAGCAACTGATCCTGGATACGTTGAGCTGAAGGCCACTTGGAGCGCCGTCGCTGATGACGACCTGGCCTACTACGAGGTGCAGCTTAAGGAAGAAGACGGGGTATGGGTTTCCTTCCAAACCAGTTCGACCGAGCATGTCTGGCGGGTTCGGCCTGCAAGATCGTTCCAGGCTCGTGTCATCGCGGTTGACACCTCGGGCAACAAGTCGAATCCCTCGACGGTTGTTTCGCATACGACACTTGCGGACACCACACCTCCTGCAGTACCGACGAACGTCACAGCCACCGCTGGCCTTGACGCAATCTGGCTCAAGTGGACATCTCCCTCCGATGCCGACCTGAGCCACATCGAGGTTTGGGAAAATTCCACGAACAACATTGGGTCCGCAGCCCATATTGGCAATGTTACCGGTGATACCTTAGCCAGGACTGGCCTGGATATCGAAACCACCCGGTATTATTGGTTGAGGTCGGTCGACACTTCGGGCAACAAGTCCTCCTTCACTTCTGTTGTTTCCGCCACCACCCGATCAATCCCGGATGTCGATCTTCCGACTATCAACGGCGTCACGTTCCAGCCGGTTGGAAACAAGATTACCTGGACCAGCGGGTCTATCACTTACAATGGTGGTACAGAGACAAGGACCGTTGCCGCAGGTGAGACCACCTGGTCGTCGGGTACTATTTACATCTATTACATTCGCGGCCAAACAGTGCTTTCCACCACGGGCTCGCTCGCGACGGTCTATAGTAATAAGGGCATCCTGCTTGGCATTTACAAAGGCGGAAAGGACTTCCAGCTCGTTGAAGGAAAGGCTTACATCGACGGCGGCATGATCTTGTCCCAGACAATTGGGGCAAATCAGCTCGTCACCGATCAGGCCGTCATCACTGGAACCGCCCAGATCAAAGACGCCATCATTACTGATGCTAAGATCACGGAGCTGTCCGCTGCCAAACTGAAAGCCGGTACGGCTATGGCCGGGTCCATTACCGTTGACGGAAGGACCATGGGCTCCATAGCGGAGAACTACGTGTTCTTCGACGACATGCGGCAGCAGAACTGGGTCCGCGTGAATGGTAATGGTGCTTTCCACTTCAACACCACGGACAATCGCATCGAGACCGGTAGTTCCATGCTCGTCAAGGATCCTGACGGGCAGGTGGCGTGGCTGGTTTCTCCCGAAAAGATTGCGTTTGACCCAACAAAACTTTATCGGATCACGTTCAGAGTCCGCCGTGGTAGCGGTACTGAGGGTCAGCTGTACCTCGGTCTGATGGGGTATGCTGCCGACAAGACCACTAGGGTGAACATCAGTGGTCAGAACACCTTCTCTAGTCAGCATTACGTTGTCGCTTCTGGCCTTGCCCAGTCCAGTGTGCCTTCAGACCAGTGGGGCATCTATGTGGGCTACGTGAAGGGGAAGGCCTCCATCGGATCAGGTATAGCCAAACCCAATCTCAGTGACCCGGCAGTCCTGCATGAGAACGTAAGGTATATTTCGCCTTACGTGATAGCGAACTACGGCACGATCAATGATGGAGTAGGAGCGGAGATTCTTGTCGACAGCGTGAAGATCGAGGTTGTCGATGAGGATGCGGCGAGCGTCATCAATGCAGGCACAACCCAGATCGACCCTGGCAAGATCAGGATCTCCGGCTCCACGACATTGGCCGACTGGCGGAAGGCTGGCGACGAGACCCGGATCGACGGTGGCAACATCTCGGCCAATACGATACAGGCGAACGCCCTCACAATTGGCCAGCGTGGCATCACCGTCGAGGACATCACGTTCGAGCATAATAGCCCGAACACGAACTATGTGTCCTGGACGGCTGGCACGATCCGCTACGTGGGCGACAATGGTAACATACAGAGCCAGAGCATCTCTGCAGGAAGTGCCCAGTTCACCTCAGGGACTCTCTATATCTTCTGGGTTAAGGGAGCGACCTCCCTTAGCACCACAACCAGTACAGCTACTGCGTTCCAGTCCGACCGAGTGGTTCTTGCCGTCTATCGTGGTGCTGCGAACCTGATCACAGACTATGGCCGCACAATCATTGATGGCTCGCACATCAAGACCGGGACGGTGAAGGCTGAACAGATCGCCTCTCTGGCCATCAAAGCGGAGCACCTCGAAAGCGCAAGCATTGAAGCCCGTCACATTAAATCTCAAACGATCACAACTGATCATCTTGGTGCCCAGACGGTAACCGCTGATAAGCTGGCGGCTGGAGCGATCAAGGCCGAGCACATTGATGCAAATAAGATCGACGCCGCGCAGGTTCTTCAGAATGGAACCTTGATCACAGACCTGATCAAGGACAGCGCGGTTTCGGACATAGCGGTCACTTCTATTTCAGGTACCATCACTAATACTGGTGAATTTACAATAGCTTCAGCCAGCGTAGAAGTACCAATATATACAAAAGTTTTGATACTTTTCAACGCTGAAGTCGTGTCGCCAAATGCTCGAATTCGGCTTCGGATTAAGAGAGGAAGCACTATTCTTGCTACTCGCATTCTGGAACCGGTGGAGTGGAGAGAGTACAAGAATGGTGGTGATACAGAGATTATCCATTATGATGTGAATTGGTCCGGAACTCTCGCGGCTTGTGAAATAACACCACAATCTAATCCGCTATACTCGGTAACGATTGAAAACATTTTAGGCGGTGTTGTGATAAACCAGTCTACTGCCAGGAACAGATTTATTGCATTAGTGGGAATCAAAAGATGATCTCTGCAATTACCTACAACACAAAAACAGGTGAAATCACTGCCGCATACTTCGGCAAACATCATTCAATACCGGTCGGGGAGGACGAAGAGGTTCTGTCCGTACAGAACCCGATGGGTGTGTCGCAGACAGAGTTCTACGTCGATGTGGCTACCCAGGAACTGAAACCAAGATCGATACTTCCCGCTGATGTCTCCAAGTTGGAGATCGTCGCAGATGGAAACGACATATGTCAGATCACGAACCTGCCTGATCCGGTTGAGGTAAAGATCGATGGTGTGCTGCACACCATCACTGGTGGTGTCCTGGAACTCGTCGCGGATGTTCCCGCCACCTACAAGGTCGAGATCAACCACTGGCCCTACCTGCCCTGGACCGTGGAGATTATCGCGAATGCGCCTGACACTGAGTAAGAACCTGGAGCCGATACGCCTCGAAGCCTGTGCCGAGATTGATCGTCAAGCAGAGAGGGTGCGTACATTGTTCATCACCCCCGGCTCAGGTCAATCAATGGTCTATCAACAAAAGAGGGTCGAGGCCCTGAAAGTGATCGATGACCCGAACGTCGATCCTTCTGAGGTTCCGCACATCGCCAGCGAGGCCATGATGAACGGCATTGGTCTTGAAGAGCAGGCCAATATCATCCTCACGATGGCCCAGCAATGGACGGAGGTCTCTTCCATGATCGAAGTGCGCCGCCTGGCTGCAAAGCAGGCAGTGCGAGCGGCGCGAACTGAGGCCGAAATCGATCAGGCAAAACAGGTGGATTGGTCTGATATAAAGGCTCTCGCATGACGACACGACATAAAGGCATCATTGCCTACGGAACCGAGGAGGACCGCAAAAAGCTTGCGGTCCTTTCTCATTTGAGCGGCAAGTCTGGAAGCGAAATCATCATCCAGATGATCCGGGAGAAATATGCTTCAGTCCTGGGTGAAACTTCTCCAGAGATCATCATTTCGCATCAGGAGTAGAGGAACACCCTTCCTATATATCGGTCATGTCAGACGAAGTAATGACAGTGAATGGCCGCATGAAAGATAGACTTGATCGCATCGAATTCGAGGTTAACGGCATCATCACGCGGCTCACTGTTGTTGAACAGCTGATGAAGGACCGTCAGGAACGAACCGATAAAGAGATCGCAGAGATCAAGAGTTCTTTAAAGGAGATTAATCGCAACACCACCTGGTTGGTCCGGCTTATCATCGGCTCGATCATCTCCGGTTTCCTGCTTTGGGTGATCAACGGAGGCATGGCTGGTGCTTCATAAGTACACCGTAGAGCTTTCCCGAATCGCTGAATCTTATGGTGTCGAGACGGCCGCGTTGATGGCCATCATTGAGGTAGAAAGCTCCGGTCAAATCTTCACGGAAATCAACGGTCGAAACTATCCTCTCATCCGCTGGGAAGGTCACTATTTTGACCGGCTTGTTCCTGTCAGCAAACGCGAAGAAGCTCGCAAAGCCGGACTGGCACATCCCATACCCGGCACGATAAAGAATCCTAAGTCCCAGCTGAACCGCTATCAGATGCTCCGCCGCGCCCTCAAGATCGATGAGGACGCTGCCCTTCAGTCCATCTCCATCGGAGTCGGACAGGTCATGGGAGCGCACTGGAAGATCCTCGGCTACAGGTCGCCCCGTGAGATGTTCAATCGTGCCCTGGACGGGTTCGAGGGCCAGGTGGAGTTGATGCTCCGCTACATCGACCACTTCGATTTGCTTGATGAGCTGCAGAGGCTCGACTGGTCCGGCTTCGCTCGCGGGTACAATGGACCGTCCTATCGGAAGAACAAATACGATAGCCGCATGGCTGCGGCCTATCGGAAATATTCCGGAGCTGAGACGCCGCCCTCGCCGGCCAGCGGTATGTTGCGGATGGGATCGACCGGTGCTCGTGTCCGTGAGGTGCAGCAGCTCCTGGTCCGTGCCGGTATGAGCCTGACTGTCGATGGCGACTTCGGACCAGCCACCAAACAGGCCGTGATGGAGTTCCAGACGCTGAAAGGAATTACGGTTGATGGTGTGGTTGGTCCCGAAACCATGGCCGCGCTCAACCAGTATCGTGTCACGCCCGACGAGAATGTCGGCAAGACCAAGCTCACCGATATCGAGGAGGTCAAGGCGGGCCTCGGAGCGGTGCTCGGCGGCAGTGGCGTAGCCACTACGGTCCAGCAGGCCGCAGACAAGATCGGAGATGTCGCGGGAGACATGGCGCTGTTCCAGATGATCAGCGCCGGTCTTACGACCGTTGCTGCGCTACTGATCGTGGGTGGTCTCGCATACTCCCTGTGGGGATGGCTCAAATCCGGCAAGACGTTCGAGGGATTGACCTGATGCTCGCTCGACTTGGAACAGCTGCAATGGCCCTCGGCCTCGCCTTCCTGTGGGGCTACCTGTGGGCCTGGAGCCATTACAGCGAGGCAACGACGGTGGCGCAGCTTGAGAACGAGATACGGGTCCTTCGGGCGCACATCGCCGCGCAGGAGCAGGATGCGGCTTTGCTGATCGAAAGCAAGCAGAAGATTTCCGAACTGAATTTGAAGATCCAGGAGATGCAGAATGCTCTCTCTGAAAAGAGCCGGGTTTGCTTTGATGCTGCTGACACTGAGCGGTTGCGCAACCTCTGGCCCAAACCTGCCCCCTCTTCCAAGTGATCTGCCGACCTGCTTCGACAGGTTGATACCAGCGCCCAAGCCTGGGACACTTACCCAGGAGCAGATCTTGAAGCTGATAGGAGAATTGAAGGCCAGCGAGCTGGAAAAAAGCCTCTGTGGGAAGCGTTTTTTGGCCTGGTACGGCACTCTTCAGGAAAAAACCGAATAGGAAGGCCACAGATCAAAAATCAAAGGCCCCTGGTGTTCTATATCATCCAGGGGCCTTTTTTCGTGTCAACGCTCGTTTTTGTCGGTTGTATTTTACAACCTAAGCTATTTTCTGCAATCTTTCCGCGAAATCAATAGGACAGGCCCCACTGGAGCAGTCCACATGGACCCGATCTACTTCTTCGGACATCCGTTCGATGTTCGCGACGTAGTAATCATACTCCTCTTCCGTGATCGGTTCCTCAGGAAGGTACTCGTAGGACATGTTCTCCTCAATAGGAAGGACTGACACCGCCCTGATCGTTGGAAGGTGCCTGCGAAGTATGTCCTCGTACTCCTCGAAGGAGATCTCGGACGGACGGTATTTCATCGTGTAGCTGATCTGGTTGCCGTACTTGTCGCCCAGCCAGTAATGCTCAAGCAGGCGCAGCCAGCGGAACTGTTCCTCCATCGTGGCTTCGGGAGCCGTGATCACGTCCAGTCCTTCCAGCGTGGTGATCATCGGTGCCGTGGGGAAACCCACGATGACCGTGCCGTTGTAGCTCTTCAGCCTGCGGACAGGATAACCCTTCCGCTCGTACTCCTCGACCAGCGGGTCGCCCTCACGGAACTGGACCCAGCGGAGGAACTTCTTCATGGCCGGGAGGTGAACACCTTCGGTAAGTCCGAACAGCTTGCTGGTGGTGCCAGCCGGTTTCACCGTCTTGTTGGTGTGAGGGACGTTCACCCCAAGCAATTTGGAATATTTTTCCGCCTCGTCGTCCACGGCGTCACCGAAGCGCTTGAGCATCTCCCAGAACGGCCTGGCCTTCTCGGTGATCTTCAGCGGACCAATGTTTCCGTAGGCGATTGCATCGCGGAAGGTGAGACCAAAACGGTCCCACATGTACTCATGGAGACCGGTCAGGCCAACACCAATACGGTTCGTCCGCCTCACCTCGTTGCTGTAGATCGACTCCATCAGGTTCGTTCGGATGAGAGCCCTTGTGGTCGCACGGAAGGCATCCTCGGCGTCGTCATCATCCTTGGCGTGGAAGGGAACCACGTCCGCGATCACGCAGAAACCGCCGAGGGCGGAGAGAGTGATCTCACCGCACTGCCCCGTTACGATCCCGTTGAAGGTGCCTGTGTGGTTGAGGGGATCGGTGAAGCAGAACGTTTCCTCGCTGTAACCAAGGTCTATCACCTCGACCACTCTGGTGAAACGACGGGCATCCCTCTGGGGCTTCTCCTGGGAGAGATCGAGCCGTTCACAAGTCAAGCCTAGATCCTCCACCAGGTGGTAAAGGTCTTCAGCATTGATCAGCAGCCGGTAGCAGGGCTTGCACT
>ERZ777003.1878-NODE-1878-length-27922-cov-15.610938_pt1 | contig 27922 bp, 18 predicted proteins | sample MGYA00374956_ERZ777003 | MGnify/ENA primary metagenome ERZ777003 (study PRJEB29302, sample SAMN06268252) | bioreactor metagenome | isolation source: Joint BioEnergy Institute, California, USA | place: USA:Joint BioEnergy Institute, California, USA | collected... | reverse complement strand
GCGGTGGTCCGCCCTGCACCACCCGCGCCAGGGCCTGCGGCCCTGGACCCGCAAGGGAACGCGTACGCCGCTCGTTTGCTCGTTGTCATGCCTCAGCACACGGCCGCACGTCCTAACCGCATTGCCCGTTGCGCTGCAGCCCACGAGCCGCTCATCACAACCACCCTGGACATTGCAGCGCATCAGTCTGTGCCTGGGAAACGGGCATCGGTGTACGTGGGCATGACAACGGGTGTGCTACGGGAGGCGGCACCCCTTGCGGGGATGGTTCGGAGGGGCTGCACAGCCCCTTCCGGCGGGGGAGAGCGCGAGAGGGGTCGCAACCCCTCTCGCCTCAAGCACGCTCTGACCGCACCGCGGACCTCCTGCCATATGATAGGATTGTCACGAATCACAACCGCACACTCCGTATCGCCGGGCGCGCCGGGCCGTTATACTCTTTGTGATGAGCTTATTCTTAGTGGCCGGAGCTGCGATGTCAGCGCATGATGATCTACGACTGGCCGGATCGCCGCGGCGCGGGAGTGTCTGCAGCGCTCCGCTCACCTCCGCGGCTGAGCCGAGTGCTCGCTCCGTGCGCGCCGACCTGGTGGCCCGCACAGGCGATGCCGCCGCGCTCGCGCCTGCTCTCGGCGCCCTGCAGCTCGGCGCCGAAGCCACAGCGCTCGGCGCGAACCGGGAAGCCGCCCCCGCGGACCAGGCCGAAGGTAGCTCAGCCGCCAGCGAGGCCGGCTTGGGCGCGGCGGGCGCCGCCGGCAAGCAGCGCCAGGCCACCCGCGAGGTCGGGCCGATCGCGGCGAAGGCGCCGCGGGCGGCCAGCCTGCCACCCCCTCCTGAGGCTCCCGAAGAGGCCGACGCCGACGCAGATGCCGAGGACGAAAACGACGAGCCCGTCGAGGAGCTGGCCCTCGCCGTCGGCGCAGAGTCGCCCCAGGTCGTCACTCGGCCCTCGCCGCCCGCCACGCCGCCGCGGGAGAGCGCGCTGATCGACCGCTGGGTGCGCCTGCTGCGGTCGGCCGGCCTGGCGCAGCTCCGGCGCTGGGAGCTGGAGCTCGGCGAAGATCCCCGCCGGCTGCCGGAGATCCTCCGGCAGCTCACCGCCGACCCGGCGCTGCTCCGGCACGCCGCCGACCCGCTCTACCAGCAGGCCCTGCTGCGGGAGCTGGCGCGCCTGGCGTGGTAGAATAGCCGGGGATGCGGTGTGCGTGGCCGCCGCGTCAGAGCGCGGTAGGGCTATGGTTGTCAACCCATTCACCGAGCGCAGTCGCATCACTGAGCCGCAGCACTTCGCGGGCCGCTGGAGCGAGCTCTCGCTGATCTTCGATGCGATCCAGGCCGGCCGGCCGGTGCTCGTCAGCGGCTCGCCGGGCATCGGGAAGTCCTCGCTCCTCAGCCACATCGCCGACTCCGCCGCCGCCAACCTCGAGCGCGAGGATCTGCGCTCCTACTACCTGGATCTCGCCGAGGCCAGCTCCGCCGAAGAGGTCTACCAGGTCTTCATCGAGGCGCTCGGCCAGCGCGGCTCCACCTCCGCCGCGCTGGAGGTCGCGCTGCTGTCCACCGACGCGCCGACGGTGCTCTGCCTGGACAATGCGGATGCGGCGATCGCTGCGGGCTGGGGTGTGACGATGCTCGAGGCGCTGGCGCGCATGGTGCGCGGCGGGTCGCTCGTGCTGGTCGCGGCGATCGAGGGCGCGCCGCCGCTGCTGAGCGAGCGCTTCGCCCACGTCAGGCTCGGCGCCTTCGCCCCGGCCGAGATCCGGCTGCTGGCCGAAGCCTACCTCGATGGCACCGGGGTCGTGTTCACCCCGGCGGAGCTGCGCGCGGTCGCCGAGCTGAGCCTGGCCCACCCGGCCTACGTGCAGCGCGCCGCGTTTCATCTGTTCCGCAGCAAGCTGGACCCGAGCTACAACTGGCGCGCGGAGTATCTTGCGGAGGCCCGCGAGCGCCCGGTGCCGGGCGCGCCGCTGCCGCCGGCGGTGTTCGAGGGCGCCGCGGCGACGAGCGTCGAGTCCTCGCGCTACGCGGGCGCCGAGGGCGGTGCGCTGGCCGAGGAGGTGCAGGCCGCGCCGCTGCCGGAGGTGCCGTGGGTGCTCGGCTACCTGCTGCCGCTGCTCGCCGCCGCGCTGCTGTTCGTCGCCACCGCGAGCCTGCCGCTGGCGCTCGTCGTCGCCGCCGCAGGCGTCGCGTTGGTCTTCCTGTGGCAGCGCCGCCGCTAGAGCAGGGTCAGCCCGACGACGATCAGCACCATCACGACGACGACGGCCGTCGCTAGCGGCAGCGGAGTCGGCGCTGGCCGAGAGGGGATGCGCGGCAGCACGTCGTTCGGGTCGATCCCCAGGAAGCTGGTGTAGGCCATGAGCGCCGGGCGCAGCTGGTGGGGGGGCAGGTAGCTCCAGTTCTCCTGCTCGATCGCCTGTAGGAACTCCCAGCGGATGCGGCAGGCGCGCTCCGCCTGGTAGAGCGTGATCCCGCGCCGCTGCCGCGTCTCGCGCATGCGCTGCCCGACGCGCTGCGGCTGCTGTGACGCTGCCGGCGCCTGTACCGCCGCGCTCAGGCGTTCCTCAGCCAGCGGCGTGACCGCTTCCGCAGGCCGCGCGTAGACCGCGGTGGAAGCGCGGGAAGTGCTCGCGCGCCTCTCCCCGGCGCGTGCCGTGAAGGCCGGCGCTGTCTCCCGCGCGCCCCTGGCCGCGACCGTCGTCCCGATGCTCTGGCCGAACGGCGATGCCTGCGCCCGCGCCACCGGCACACGCTCGGCGCGCCGCAGCACCGCCTCGATGCGCGCGTGCAGCTGCGCCACGCTGAACGGCTTGGTGACGTAATCATCCGCGCCGGACTGCAGCCCGGTCACGACATCCGCATCGGCATTCTTTCCAGTCAACATAATAATCGGGACGTTGGAGCTCTGGCGGATCTGCCGGCACACATCCCAGCCGCTCACCAGCGGCATCATCACATCGAGCAGGATCAGGTCCGGCTGCTCCAGCAGGACGCGCTCGAGCGCCTGCAGGCCGTCCTGCACATAGCACACCTCGTAGCCGAAGCCCTGCAGCTGGTAAGTGAGCAGCCGCCCAATCGCCGCCTCGTCGTCCACGATCATGATCTTGCGCATGCTCATCGCCTCGCCTCGCTCACCGCTTGCTCGAGTGCCCTCGCTGCCCAGGCGGCAGCGAGTTGGTCGGCCTTCCCTCGCTCGGCGACGTGGCTGAGCGTTTCCAGCGCCGCGGCCCCCCCGATGGTGCCGAGCGCTTCAATACATCGATAGCGTAGGTCCAGCGCTGCGTCTGTGCTGGACGCCTGCCCCGCGAGCACCGCCAGCGCACGTGTCTCGCGCTGCGCCCCCAGCGCCTGCGCCGCTCGGCACCGCAGCTGCGGCTCATCGCCCGCCGCGTCGACGATGGCGGTCAGCGCGTCTGCCGCCGCGCCCACACTGGCGAGGTGCTCGAGCGCCCGCAGCCGCAGCGGCAGCGCGCGGCTCCGGTCGAGGAGGAGCGCCGCCACCTCCGACGGCCCAGCGCCCGCGGCGATCAGCTCGTCGAGCGCGCGGAGCTGGAGCAGGGGCGAGCCGTGCTCCAGGTAGGGCTTCAGCAGGAGGCGGTGCTCGCTTCCCCCCAGCCGCAGCAGCGCACCACTCGCCTGGATGCGGGTGACGTGCGCGCTGTTGACATCCTGCGCCGCGCGCGCCAGCACGGGCGTGACGGTCTCCTCGCCGATGTCAGCGAGCGCGGTGATCGCGGCGCGCACCACATCGGGTCGCTCGTCGAGGCAGTAGCGCAGCGCGAGCGGCAGCGACTCGCGGTCGCCGGCCCGGCCCAGCGCGCTCAGCGCCCCCGCGATGATCGGGGCGGGGACGCGCTCGACCCGCAGTGCCTCGCGCAGCACGCGCCGGCTCTCGTGGCTCAGGGTACGCGGCAGGCTGGCGGCGGCCAGGCCGCGCAGCTCATCGGTGTACGAGGCATCTGTAGCGATACGCAGCAGCACGACTTCAGCGGCGGGCTCCGCAAGCCGGCCCAGCGCCGCCACGGCCTGCGCCTGGACGTGCGGGTCGGCGAGCGGGTCGCGCGCCAGCTGGCTCAGCAGCGGCAGCGCCGAAGAGGCGCCGCGCGCGCCAAGCGCCTCGGCCAGCGCGCCTTGGGTGAATGGGTCCAGATCTGGGCGCGCCAGGGCCTCGCGGAGCACCGGCTCCGCGTCCACCTGCGCCGCTAGGTACTGGACGACCTGCCAGCTCGCTGCCTGCGAGATGCCGGCCATCCCCAGCGCGTCGCCGAGCGCGGCCACGCCGCCGATCGCGCTGAGGGCCGCCACCGCGGCGGCGGTAGTCGCGCTGGCCGGCTCACGCAGCACTGCGCGCAGGGCGGCCAGCGACTCTTCGCCGCCGAGCATGCCCAGCGCCTGTGCCGCCGCCGCGCGCAGCTGGTCGATCTCGGCGACCAGGAACTCCCGCAGGGTCGTCGGCCGGTCGGCCGGGGTCAGCCCGCGCGCGAGGGCGGTGGCCAGCGGCAGATACAGGACCGCAGGCAGGTGCGGGTCATCGAGACAGGTCTCCGGAGTCTGCTGGAGCAGCGCCGCCGGAACGCTGGCCAGCAGCCGGTCGGTAGCTTCTGGTTGCAGAAGCCTGCTCAGCGCCGCCACGCTCGCGCTGCCGCCGATGCGGCCGAGCGCGCCAGCAGCCGCGCTCGCTCCCTCGAAGTCCAGCTCGGCGAGCGCCTCCTCCAGCACCCCAAGCAGCTTCTCCTCGTCGCCGGGGGCAGCCTGGCCGCGCTCGCGCAGCCCAGCGCACACGGCGGCGCGGAGCGCAGGTGTGGCGCGCGTGACGCCGATCAGCTCGCCGAGGTCCGCCTGCTGGCTCGCCGCGAGAGCCCGGGCGGCGACGGCGCGAACGCTGGCGCTGCACTGATCGTCGCGAACGATCGGCAACAGCCCGTCGGGATCGCTGTGTCGCCCGAGCTCGGCGACCAGCCGCAGCCGCGCGATGAGCGGCAGATCCGTGTCGCGCGCGTATCGGGCGAGCACAGCTCGAGTCTGCTCGCCGCCGCTTGCGCCGAGGCGGAGCATGGCGTCCAGCCGCGCGGCCCACGGCGCGGCCGTGTTCTCCGCCGTCCCCTGCATGGCCGCCTGCGCGCCGTCGGGGTCGATGCGGGCCAGCGCATCCAGCGCTGCGCGGCGCACCAGCGGCGACGGGTCCTCACACGCGAGCCGGACCGCGTCCCACGCCTGCTCGCTGGAGCAGCGCAGCAGCAGCTCGAGGCCGCCGACGCGCTGCTCGGCGGGGAGCGTCGTATCCCCGAGGAGCGCGCTGCCCGCCTGGGCCAGCCTGTGCCCGCCGGCGCCGGAGGCGGCCAGCGCTCGCAGCGCGGCGTGGTCCACCGTCGCGCGCGTCTCGCTGCTGGCGAGCAGGCTCACGTAGGCCCAGCGCGCGAGGGGCCCGGCGCCCTCAGGGGGCGTGGGGCTGTCGCTGGCGGGCCCGGCGAGCTCGCGGAGCAGGTCCGCAGCAGCCCAGGCGAGCGGCTCGCACGTCGTCTCGCCGAGCGCGAGCGCGCGCGTGCGCGGAAGGGCCAGCTCGGGCGGGAGCGCGCGCAGCAGGCGCGTGATGAAGCGCCGCGCTGGCCGCTTCGCCTGCGCGACCTGCGCCAGGCTGCGGTCCAGCTCAGGGAGGCAGGCGTGCAGCAGGTGGAGCGCCTGCTGGCGAAGCGGCTCCCCCCGCTCGCGCGCCACCGTCGCGAGCGCCGTCGCGACACGTAAGGGCCAGACCGGGCTGTGGGCCGGGCGCTCCTTCAGGCAGCGGCCGAGCGCGAGCACGACGTCGTCACCCTGCAGGCGGGCGCGCCAGAGCGCGGCGAGCACCGGCTCGGGCTGCTGGGCAAGGCCAACCGCGAGCAGCGCCGTCTCGCCACGGTCGGGCGCGGGCAGTTCGGCGAGCGAGGCGTACGTCCCTTCTGCGGCCAGGCGCTGCGCCTGCGCGAAGCGCCCTATCTGAGGGTGGCCGAGCGGGATGTGCAGCTCGGCCTGCACCCGCTCGATCTCGGCCGGCAGCGCCTCGAGGGCGCGCGCGTACAGGTCCGCGCGGCTCGCCGGGGCGCTCCCGCGCGCCACAAGCCAGGCGAACAGCGCGATCTCGAACAGCCGCTCGGCGCAGCCGGCCAGCGGCCCATCGGGCGCCAGCGCCGCCAGCGCCGCGGCGTGCGGGCTGGCCGGGCAGAGGTGCTGGAGCCAGCGCGCGACGAGCGCCTGCGACGGCGCGGTGATCGCGAGCGGCCGGAAGCCGGGCCAGGCCGGCTCTTCGCGGGGGAGCGCGACGAGCGCCCGCACATTCGCCTGGCGCGCTGCCATCGCCTGGAGCGCCGCCCGCCAGACGTACCTGCGGTCTGGCGTGAGCAGCTCCCAGCCGTTGATCAGCAGCAGCCATCCGCCGCGGTGCCCGCTCGCGCCGTTTCGGGCTGCCTGGCGCGGCGCGGCCGGGCGGTAGAGCGCGTGCAGGTGATTGTCGAGCAGGAGCTCCGGCAGGGATCGGCCGTCGTCGAGCGTGGTGAGGTCGATCAGCGCCGGGACCATGTCGGCGGCCGCTTTGCTGCGGGCGTAGTAGAGGGCCAGCTGCTGCATCGCCAGGCGGCGGCCGCTTCCCGGTGGCCCGGCGAGGGTGAGGAAGGCTGTCTCTGAGAGCGCGCGACGGAGCGGCGTCAGCGCCCCGGCTGCATCGGCGATCGGGAGCGGCAGGTGAAGCAGGCCGGGTAGGATCCGCAGCGCCGGCGCGCGACCGATCGCGCTCACCAGTCGCTGCTGGTAGGCGGCTAGATCGCGTTGGCTTCGTAGACGACTAATCAGACCGCGATCAAGCATACTATGTCCTCCCCGCGCGATCGCCGGAGTCTGCCAGCATGGTAGTCTCTGTACCGGTAGACGACAAGTAAAAAATCATTACAGTTTCCTCACACGGTCGCGTACTACGTGCGGTGCTTCGTGGTAGACTCGTGTCGGGCGCGATCCGCGCGACCACACCACGATCTGGCAGGACTTACGCGGTCGCCCGTGTAAGCGCCCCGCGGGAAGATTCTGGCATGCGTATTCTCTACCTCGACCCATTTCACGGCGGCTCCCACGCGGCGGTGGCGGAGGGGTTCGCCCGACACAGCCGCCACGACGTCACGCTGCTCACGCTCTCGATCGCCGGCGGCTGGCGCTGGCGCATGCGCGGCGCGGCGGTCACGCTGGCCCGTATGCTGCGCGAGCGCGCGCAGGAGCGCTACGACCTGATCGTCGCCACCGACATGCTCGACCTGGCGACGTTCCTCGGGCTGACCCGCGAGCTGACCAGCGGCACGCCAGTGGCCCTGTACATGCACGAGAACCAGCTCACCTACCCGCTGCCGCCGGGCCGCACGCGCGACCTGGCGTTCCCCTGGATCAACTACACCTCGGCGCTGGCCGCCGACGCGCTGCTCTTCAACTCGGCGTTCCACCGGCGCGCGTTCCTCGAGGCGCTGCCGGGCCTCCCGGGGCGCTACCACGATCACCGCGAGCTCGACCTGATCGACGCGATCGCGGCGAAGTCGGTGGTGCTGTATCCGGGCGTCGATCTGGCCCGCCTCGACGAGGGAGGCTCAGGAGCGGATCGCCCTGCTTCCGAGGCGCAGCCCGCTCCCGTGCTGCTCTGGAACAGCCGCTGGGAGTACGACAAGGGGCCGGAGACCTTCTTCGGCGCGCTGCGCGAGCTGGAGGCGCGCGGCGTGGACTTCCGCCTGATCGTCGCCGGGGAGGCGATCGACCCGCAGGCGCCGGCGTTTGCAGCCGCTCGGGCCGAGTTCGCGCCGCGCACGGTCCACTGGGGGTACGTGCCGGATCTCGAGAGCTACCGGCGCCTGCTGCACCAGGCGGATATTGTGGTGAGCGCCGCGATCCAGGAGTTCTTCGGCATCGCGGTGATCGAGGCGATGTACTGCGGCTGCGTGCCGCTGCTCCCGCGCCGCCTCAGCTACCCCGAGCTGCTCCCGGCCGACTACCACCCGGTCTGCCTGTACGAGACGGACGCAGACCTCGCCGACCGGCTCGCCGACCTGATCGCCAACCTCGGCCAGATCAGGCCGCGGCTCGCCGTCCGCGACGTCGCCGCGCAGTACGACTGGGCGCGGATGGCCGCGCGCTACGACGCAGCGTTCGAGCGGGTGGCCGCGGGGGAGGTGCCGGACGATATGGTACAATAGCGGCCGTTTGACACGACCATCCTCTCGAAGGAGATGCCGTCCCGTGCCGAGGTTCCTCGTCCCTGTCACCCTAGCCGTAGCGGGCGTGCTCGCTGCCTGCGCCGCGCAGCCCGCCGCCGTCCCGACGCCCGCGCCTGCCGTGACCGCCGCGCCGACCGCAGCGCCGACGGCTGAGCCGACCGCAGTGCCGCCCACTGCAGCGCCGACGGCTGAGCCGACCGCAGTGCCGCCCACCGCCACTCCGCCGCCCACGGCTGTGCCGAATCCCACCAGCGACCCGATCACCGGCGCGCCTGCGCTGGCGCGCGGGAGCGTGGTCGAGCGGCCCTATGTGGTGATGATCGATAACCACCCGAACGCCTACCCGCAGACCGGGATGGACAAGGCGGCGGTGGTGATCGAGGCGCTGGCCGAGTTCGGGCTGACGCGCTTCATGGCCGTGTACGCGCCGGGGATCACGCCCGAGGCGCCGCAGATCGGCCCGGTGCGCAGCGCGCGGCTCTACTTCGTCCAGTGGGCGATGGGCTTCGGCGGCCTGTACGCTCACGCCGGTGGCTCGCCGCAGGCGCTGGAGCTGGCGGAGAGCACCGACGCGATCGTGAACGTCGACGCGCTGTTCCGCTCGTACGGGATCTACTTCCGCCGCAGCAGCGACCGCGTCGCGCCGCACAACCTGTACACGAGCAGCGCGGAGCTGGCGAATGCCGCGAGCAGCGCCGACGTGCCGTTCACGCGCGACGATATCGGCTTCCTCTTCAAGGAGGACGCGCCCGAGAGCGCTCGCCCGCCCGCGCAGCGGATCAACTACTTCTTCCTGTACCGCGAGGACGACGCGGGGTGGGAGTACGACCCGGCGACCAACAGCTACCTGCGCCTCCGCCGCGGGCGCCCCGCGCGCGACGCGGCCAGCGGCGAGCAGCTGCGCTTCAAGAACATCATCGTGCTCGAGGTGCACGAGGCGCCGATCCCCGGCGACGATAAGGGCCGCATCGAGCAGCAGGTGATCGGCACCGGCCGGGCGCGCGTGTTCATGGACGGCGTGGAGCGCGAGGTGACGTGGCGGAAGGACTCCGCCGAGGGGTGGCTCGGCATCTACGACGCGGACGGTGAGGAGGTGCGGCTGAACGCCGGCCCGGTCTGGATCGTCGCCCTTCCGTCGCTGGAGAATCTTTCGGTCTCGTAGTGGCGCGCCGGCGGCGCATCGCTACGAGACCGAAGGTGTGTCGGCAGAGGTAGGCCCTACAGCTCCCGGCGCCCCTCTAGCGCCGAGCCGAGGGTGCCGGGGTCGGCCCACTCTAGATCGCCGCCGGTCGGCAGGCCGCGGGCCAGCCGCGTGACCCGCACGCCGAGCGGCACCAGCGCCCGCTGGAGGTGGAAGGCGGTCGCCTCGCCCTCGAGGTTCGGGTTGGTCGCGAGGATGACCTCCTCGATCGGCTCGGAGCGCACCCGGGCGACGAGCTCGTCGAAGTAGATGTCCTCGCGGCCCATGCCCTCGAGCGGGGCGATGCGCCCGTGCAGCACGTGGTACAGGCCGCGGTAGACGCCGGTGCGCTCGATCGCCAGCGCGTCGAGCGGCTCCTCGACCACGCAGACGAGCCGCTGGTCGCGCGCCGGGTTCGAGCAGACGCCGCACAGGTCGGCCTGGCTGATCAGGAAGCAGCGCGAGCAGAAGCGCACGTTCTCCTTGAGCTGGCCGACCGCTTCGGCCAGCGCCTTCGCCTGCTCGTCCGGCGCGCGCAGCAGGTAGAACGTGAGCCGCGAGGCGGTCTTGGGGCCGATCCCCGGCAGCCTGCCGAACTCCTCGATCAGCCGCACAACCGGCTCGATCAGAATGCTGTTTTCCGTGCCCTCTGACACGCTCTCAACTCCCTTTCAGCGCTCGCTGGGCGGTGTGGAGGGCGGGTGCCCTTCTTCGCGCCGCGGCAGAAAGAGCTAGAACAGGCCGGGCAGCTTCAGGCCGCCGGTGAGCGGCCCCAGGCGCTGCTCGGCCAGCTCCTGGGCCTTCTTGTTCGCGTCCTGGATCGCCGCCACGATCAGATCCTGCAGCGTCTCGATGTCCTCGGGGTCCACCACCTCGGGCGCGAGCCTGAGCGCCTTGATCTCGCGGTGGCCGTTCATCGTCACGCTGACGTAGCTCCCGGCGGTCCCCTCGACCGTCTCGTTCGCCAGCTCCTCCTGGATCTTCTGCATCTGGCGCTGCATCTGCTGCGCCATCTGCTGCAGCTGTCGTGGGTTCATAGCGGCGGCTCCTTCTCCTCCTCCACGCCGATGATGTCGGCGTCGAAGATATTCAACGCGGCTTTGACCAGTTGATCTCGGCGGACGCTGCGGATCTGCTCCCGCAGCACATTAGGGTTTTCGCGGCGCTGCGCCTCCACCACGCAGCGGATGGTGTAGTTCTCGCCCATGTGCTTGCTCAGCACCTTCTCGACGATCTGGCGCAGCTGCGGCGTCTCGAGCCGGCGCTGCAGCCACTCGCTCGGCGCCTCCAGCACCAGCGTGCGCCCCTTGACGTCCACCGGGCGGACTCCGCTGTTGAGCAGCGCCTGGAGCGTCTTGTCGAACGGGCGCACGTCGCGGACGACGCTCGGCCAGACGCTCTCGACATGCTCGAAGGTGATCGCGTCGGCGTTGGCCGCCTCGATCCCCTCGCCAGGCTCCGCCTGCTCGGGCGCGGCGGGCTGCCGATCGCCTGCCGGCGGGGTGGGTGCGGCCGCTGCGCTCGGCTGCTGGCCGCTCTGCTGCATATGTGTCAGGAACGGGTCATCGGCCCGCTGCGCGGGCTGCGCCCTGGCCGCCGCGCGCTCCGCCGGACGCGTCTCCGGCTCGGGCGGCGCGGATCGTGCCGGCGCCGGGGGCTCGGGCGAGCGCTGGGGCGCCGGCCGGGCTGATGGCGCGCTGCGCGCTGGCGTCGCCGCGGGCGATATCCGCGGGGCTGCTGTGCCGGCTCGCACGGCGCCGGCGGCCGGCCGCCGGTCATCGACGGGCGCCGGCTGCGTCAGCGCCTCGACCACCGCGAGCTCGAGCGGGAGCTGGCCGTAGGGGCTGGTGCGGAGCTGGTAGTCGAGCTCGCCGAACAGCCGCACCCAGCGCACCAGCACCCCGAGGTCGGCGGCAGACGCCTGGGCGTTGAGCGTCTCCAGCTCATCCTCGCCTGCGTCGAGCAGCGACGGGTCGGCGCCGGCCTTCAGCAGCATCAGCGCGCGCAGGCGCTCCACCACATCGCGCGCGTACTGGCGCAGGTCAGCGCCCTGGCCGGCCACCTGCCCGACGACGCGCAGCGCGGCGCTGACGTCCGCGGCCAGCAGCGCATCGATCAGCGCCGAGACCTCCTGCGCCTCGGAGGCGCCGAGCAGGCTGCGCACCTGCTCGAGGGTGATCCGCTCGCCGCCGTAGGCCATCAGCTGGTCCAGGATGCTCAGCGCGTCGCGCATGCTCCCGGTGGCGGCGCGGGCGATCGCCTCCGGCGCGCCCGGCTCCAGCGTGAACCCCTCCTGCTCGGCGATCGTCCGCAGGTGCGCCGCCGTCGCCGCCACGCTGTGGCGGTTGAACACGAAGCGCTGGCAGCGGGAGAGGATGGTGGCCGGGACCTTGTGCACCTCGGTGGTGGCGAGCACGAACATCGCGTGCGCCGGCGGCTCCTCGAGCGTCTTCAGCAGCGCGTTGAAGGCCGCCGTCGAGAGCATGTGCGTCTCGTCGATGATGTAGACCTTGGTGCGCGCCGTCGTGGGGCGGAACTGGACGCGCTCGATGATCTCGCGGGCGTCCTCGACGCTGGTGTGCGAGGCGGCGTCCATCTCGATCACGTCCACCGCGCGCCCCTCGGCGATCGCCTGGCACATCTCGCACACGCCGCACGGCCGCTCGTGCTGCGGCGCGAGGCAGTTGACCGCCTTGGCCAGCAGGCGCGCCACGGTGGTCTTGCCGACGCCGCGCGGCCCGGTGAACAGGTACGCGTGCGCGATCCGGCCCTCGGCCAGAGCGTTGCGCAAGGTCTGGACGATGTGTTCCTGGCCCACCAGCTCGTCGAAGGTCTGCGAGCGGTAGCGCCGGTAGAGCGCCTGCGATGCCATTCCTGCTCTCTGTGATGCTGTGACTCGTTGCATTATACCATAGCGAGGTGAGGAAAAGGAGCCTGGGAAGGCGAGCCTCCTCCGCGCTCTTCTTCCGCCCCGCTGCGATGCGGTGGCCTCGCCCCGCACCCCTTGGTGGGGTTTGGGGAGGCGAAGCCTCCCCGGAATTCCCCTACCCGCCGCTCTGCGGCGACTTCGTCGCCACAGAGCGGCGGGAAAAAGAAAATCTCGGAGGGCCGCAGGCCCTCCGAACCTCCCGCCAGGGAAGCGGGCGGCACAGCCCGCGCCTCTGTCAGCAAGGAGGCTGGGGCGCAGCCCACGCATTTCGGCGCCCGCTGGAACCACGGCGCGGCCAGCTACGTTAATAGTGTAGAAAACGCTGGTTCGCTACACCGAAGGAGCCACACAATGAAGCCCGCCCGTGTCCTGCTCGCCGCTCTGTTCGCCCTCACGCTCGCCGCCTGCGGCGGTCGCAGCGCCGCTCCGGCGATGTCCGGCGCTGCTGAGGCTCCAGCCCCGGCTCCCGCCGAGCCAGGCGCCGGGCTCGGCGCGATCGATAGCAACGGCGCCGCCTACGAGATGCCCCCGGCCAACCCCGCCCCGCAGCAGGGCGCCTCGCTGCCGACGCAGCGCCTCGTCATTCGCACCGCGTCCCTCAGCCTGCAGGTCGACGACGTCCGCGCGGCTGAGGTGGCCGTGCGCGCCAAGGCCAGCGAGCTGGGCGGCTACGTCGTCTCGTCGGAGACAAGCGGCACCGACGAGTCCATGTGGGCCACGGTCGTCATCCGCGTGCCGTCGCAGCGCTTCGACGAGGCCCTCAGCGGCGTCCAGGGCATCGCGCGGAAGGTGCTCTCGCGGACGGTGAGCGGCGATGACGTCACCGAGGAGTTCGTCGACCTCGAGGCGCGGCTGCGGACGCTGGAGGCCACGCGCGACCGGCTGCTGGACATGCTGGAGCGGGCGCAGACTGTCGAGGAGGCGCTGAGCGTCAACACGGCCCTCACCGATGTCCAGGGCCAGATCGAGCAGGCGAAGGGGCGCATGCAGTACCTGCAGCAGAGCGCCGCGCTCTCCACCATCAGCATCGATCTGCGGCCGGTGCCGGTCACGCCGATCGTGGACGAGGGCGCCTGGCGGCCGCTGGAGGTCGCGCGCCGCGCGCTCCGCGACCTGATCGAGTTCGGGCAGGGCCTGGCGAACCTGGGGATCGTCCTGCTGGTGTGGGTGCCGGTCTGGCTGCCGCTGCTGCTGATCGGCCGCTGGGCTGTGCGCTGGCTCGCTCGCGCCGCGCGCAGGCCGATCTCGCCTTCCGCGCCGCCGAGCAGCCCCACGCCGCCCACTACACCCACGCCGCCCACCACTCCGACGAGCTGACGCGGGCTGCGCTGACGTCACAGGGCTCCGGAGAGGCAGAGCCTCCCCGGAGCCCTTCTTCTGCTTCCCACAGCATGCTGGCGCGGTCCCGCGTCAGTCGCCTTCTTACAGCAGGTCGGTCTCGTCCTCCGGGGCGTCGTCGAGCTTGCGCACCAGGCTGACGGCCGGGTCGATCGTCAGCTCGCCGTGCTCCGGGAAGTGCACCGTCAGCAGCTCGCCCCCGCCGTCGATCCGGCTCTCGCGCACGACGCCGTCGCCGTACGGCAGGCAGAAGATGTGGTCGCCTGCCTTGAAGCGCGGCTCTGGCGCGGGGAAGCTGCTCTCCGCCGCGCGCCGGCCCGAGGGCGCGCCTCTCGGCGCGCGCGCCTGGCTCCCCTCGCGCTGCTGGCGCTGACGGCGCAGGCGCTCGATCAGCGCCGCGGCGTCCGGCCTGCTCTCCTCCGGCTCGGGAGGGCGCTCCGGCTGCGCGGATGGTCGGCGGGCCTCGGGCGGAGGCGGCAGGAACGGCGACTCCTGCTCCTTCGGCTGCGGCGGGGGCGCAGAGCTCTGCGCCGGCTCCGGCTCCACCCATAGCTGGCCGTTGGTCGCCTTTGCGGCCGGCGGGCGCTGAACTGTGGCCTGCCCGCGCCGCACGGGCGGTGGCGCCGGCGACCGCTGCCGCTGGTGGTCCGCGGGCGGGTTGCGCGGCGCTGGCGCGGCGCGCGGCTCGGGCTGAGGCGCGGGCGGGCTCTCGAGCCTACGCGTCGCCGCGGGCGGGGCCTCGCGCTCCGTCGGCGGCGGGGTCAGCAGCGGCGCCGCAGGCTGGTGCTCGCCGGAGCGGCCCAGCAGCGCCAGCAGCCAGTCCTGGTCCGCCCGGCTGAGCGGCTCGAGCAGCGGGTCGCTGCGGCAGGCCAGCGCGATATCGTAGGCCAGCGGCAGCAGCTCCTCGGCGTGCGTGTAGAGCCACACCGCCAGGCCGCTCCCGCCCGGCTGGGCGTCCACCAGGAAGATGCGCTGGCTCGCCTCGTCGTAGCACGGCACGACATCCGTGAAGCCGGCCAGCGCGCGCAGCGGCAGCGCGGCGGCCAGGCACCAGCCGATCAGCTGGCCCGGCGCCGGGCGGTCGAGCCGCACATCGAACCAGCACGCCGGCGCGACCCAGCGGGCGGCCAGCTGCGACTTCAGCGCCATCTCGGTCACCGCCTGGCCGGGCACCATCTCCCGGTAGCCGGTGATCTCCTCGCTCACGACCACGCGCCCCCAGCTCACCGGCTTGCCGCCCGCCAGCCGGCGCGTGTCGCGCGTCTCGCGGATCTCGACGCTGCAGCGGCGCAGCGGGTAGGTGCGCCGGCCGCTCGTCTCGATCCTGAGCGTGATGCTGCCCTGGTCGTCGTCCCGCGCCACCACGCGCATGCCGCCCGCGCCCGGCGGGAGCGCGGCGCCCACGAAGGTCCAGCGCTCGAAGCCGGTCGGGTCGAGCGAGCCGAGGTAGCTGTTGTTCTCGGTGCGCGCGATCATGGGCGCGCCGCTCGCCGCCAGCGGCGAGAAGTCGGCGTAGGGGTCGCCGGCCGCGTCCGCCGGCTTCCAGACCTGCTCCTCGTCGGGGAGGTCGACGAGCTGCTGGTGGGCGGCCAGGCGCGCCACGACCTCGGTGGCTCCCCAGGCCTCCACCTCCTGCGCCGTGAGCGGCTGCTCGCTGGCGGCGCACAGCAGGTGCTGCGCCGTCACGTAGGCGTTGGCGGGCGGCGGCGGCCAGGCGGCCGACGGGCCGGAGATCAGCATCTCGACCTGGCGGGCCAGCGCCTGCTCGTGCGGCAGGTCGCCGAGGACCGTGACGACCGCCTGGTAGCCGGAGTCGAGCAGCCGCCGCAGCGCGCTGATCGAGCCCGGGTAGCCGGCCGAGATCAGCACCTGCGCCGGCTCGGCGCCCGGCCCGACGCTGATACCGGCGGTGTCGCCGATCACCGGCGCGATCGCGGCCTGCTCCAGCGGCCCGCAGATGATGTGGACCTGGTACCCCTGGCGCTGCAGCGCCAGCGCGAGGTCGGCTGAGTCGCGGAGCCGCGCGCTCCCGGCGTGCCAGACTGCGAGCAGCGGGGCATCGCGCGGGCCGTCGTCCGCCGGCACGATCCGCCACTGCTGGCCGAGCAGGCTGGTGAGCGCCGGCTCAGGGTCGACGAGGTCGACGAGCGTTGCCAGGAACGCCACCCCGGCCCCGCCGTGCCCGGCGCTCACCCGCAGCGCGCGGAGCAGCAGGTCGGCGAGGTGCGCCCCGGCGACGCCGTGGTGCCGGTGGATGTCCGGCAGCGCGATCACGCGCAGCGCGGACCAGAAGAGCTGCCAGGCGCGCTCGTGGTGGCGCAGCAAGCGGCCGTGGAGCGCCTCGGGCGTCGCGACGACCACGCGGGCGTAGGGGTTCGGGCGCTGGGCGGGGAGAGCGAGCGTACACGTGAGCCGCAGCGTGGCCGGGAGGTTGGCGTTGATCTGCTCGAGCCGGGCGTGCGTCGCGTGCGCCTCGAGCTCGTCCGGCGCCAGGATGAGCGCGGTGGCGAAGCGCTCGTCGCAGAGCGTGGCGTACAGCAGCAGGTGCAAACTGTCGGCCACCGTGGCGCTGGCGGCGCGCAGCGCGACCGGGTCGCCGCGGCGCATGGCGGCCAGCGCTGCGGCCTGGTGCGGGCGGAACGGCTCGCCGCTCATCGCCAGCCACGCCTGCGCCAGGTCGCGGTCCACCGGGAGGTGGCTGATCCGCTCGCCCTCGCTGCCGTCTAGCTGGCGCAGCGCGATCAGCGGGACCGCGTCGCCGCGCCCGCGCTGTCTTGCGATGGCCTGGAGCGTGTCGCCGATGCTTTGCATAAGCATGCCAATTCTAACACGCCGCGCCACTACGGGCAATCGGCAGAATGGAGGCCCAGGCCGCCGGAGGGATTTGGGAGGCTCTGCCTCCTCAGTCATTCCTTCCTGCGTTCGCCGTGCGAATGACAAAAACCTCATCCGGCCCGCCGATCCATGGACCGCACGCAGGGCGTGGCAACGCCGTCACCCCGACTTGGAGCGGTGGCGCTGCTCCGGCGCAGAGGCCTTGACCGATCCACTACTATAGTAGGTGCAGTCCTGCCACTTCATCACACCCTGCCGTACCTGCGCCGGGCGCTCACCTGCGTCCTGGGCCAGCGCCCGGTATCCGCATGTCCGCTGATCCGCCGCCAGTAAGGACGAAGAGTAGCATGCCAGGCAACAGATACCGCCGGCTCGTGACAGCCCTGGTGGCCGTTGCGCTAGTGATCTTGAGCGCCGTCCCCACAACGGCGCAGCAGCGGCCCAGCTTCGACATCGAGCCCGCGGCGGTCGTCAGCCAGGAGAGCCTGGCGACGCGCAGGGACGAGAGCAGCCCGCTGTCGTCCCCTGCGTCGTCGGGTGACAGCGCTGCGCCATCGGCGCCGGGCAAACTGGTCAGCGTCGTCGTCAAGCTCGACGTCGATGCGCTTGCCTCCTACGCCGGCGATCTCCCCGGGCTGCCGGCCACCAGCCCGCTGGTCACCGGCGCCCCCGCGCTCGATGTCGCCGCGCCCGACAGCCAGCGCTACCTGGCCTACGTCGCCCGGCAGCTCAGCAGCTTCGAGAGCAGCGCGCAGAAGTCTGTCTCGCGGCTGACGATCACCCACCGCTACGATGTCGTGCTCGGCGGCGTGGCGGCGATCGTCCCGGCCGACGAGATCGATAGCCTGGCCCGTCTGCCCGGCGTCCGCGCGGTGCTGCCCGACACGCTTCAGCAGCTGCGCACCGAGGTCAGCCCGCAGTTCATCGGCGCGTCGGCTGCCTGGGAGCAGCTGGGCGGCCAAGCGAGCGCCGGCGAGGGAGTGATCGTCGGCGTGATCGACAGCGGCATCTGGCCCGAGCACCCCTCGGTCGCCGACCCGGACCCGCTCGGCAAGCCCTTCCCCGCCCCGCCGCCCGCGCCCGACGGCGACCGCGCCTGCGAGTTCAGCGGTGGCGAGAACCCCGGCGAGCCCTTCTCCTGCAACAACAAGCTGATCGGCGCGCAGCGCTTCATGGCCACGTACGAGGCGATCATCGGCCTGCAGCCGGGCGAGTTCACCAGCGCCCGCGACGACAACGGCCACGGCACGCATACAGCGACCACCGCCGCCGGCAATCGCGGGGTCGAGGCCAGCATCTTCGGCGTGGACCGCGGCACGGTCTCCGGCGTCGCGCCGCGCGCCCACCTGATGGTCTACAAGGTCTGCGGCCTGGCGGGCTGCTTCCTGAGCGACTCGGCGGCGGCGGTCCAGGAGGCGATCCGGGACGGCGTCGACGTCATCAACTTCTCGATCGGTGGCGGGACGAACCCCTACGCCGATCCGGTGTCGCTGGCCTTTCTGGACGCCTACAACGCCGGCGTCTTCGTCGCCGCTGCGGCGGGGAACAGCGGCCCGGCGCCCGACACCGTCGAGCACCGTGAGCCGTGGGTCACGACTGTCGCCGCCAGCACCACCGACCGCCAGTTCGTCAGCGACCTCACGCTGGTCAGCGGCGACGGCGCGAGCCTGACCCTCCAGGGCGCCTCGGTCACGCCGGCCATCACGACCCCGACGCCGGTGGTGTTCGCCACGGAGATCGGCGGGGACGAGCTCTGCACAGTCGACTTCCCAGAGAACGCCGCCGCCGGCAAGATCGTGATCTGCCAGCGCGGAGTCTCGGGGCGCGTCGCGAAGGGCGAGAAGGTCTTCAACGCCGGCGGCGTGGGCATGATCCTCTACAACAGCCCGCCGCTCCCCCAGGGCGTCAATACCGACAACCACTTCGTGCCGACGGTCCACCTCGAGAGCGACGCCGCCGCCCAGCTGCTGGCGTTCATGGAGGCGCACACCGGCGTGCTCGCCAGCTTCACGCCCGGCGCCCCGCGCGCGGGCCAGGGCGATGTGATCGCCTCGTTCAGCTCGCGCGGCGGCCCCGGCCAGACCCTGGGGGTGAACAAGCCGGACGTCGCCGCGCCCGGGAGCCAGATCCTCGCCGGCCACACCCCGCAGCACGCCGATGTGGCCGGCGGCCCGCAGGGCGAGCTGTTCCAGGCGGTCGCCGGGACCTCTATGGCCAGCCCGCACGTCGCCGGCGCCGCGGCGCTGCTCCGGGACCTGTACCCGGACTGGACGCCGGGCCAGATCAAGTCGGCGCTCATGACCACCGCGCAGGCGGACGAACTCTTCCTGGAAGACGGCCGGACGCCGTTCACGCCCTTCGACGCCGGCTCCGGCCGCATCGACCTGCGGCAGGCTTTGGACCCGGGGATCACGTTCTCGGAGGACGCGGCCAGGTTCCTGGAGCTCGCGGATCGGCTCTGGGACGCCAACCTCCCGAGCCTGTACGTTCCGGTCATGCCGGGCGAGGTGACGGTGCAGCGCGTCGCGCAGAATGTGACCGGCAGCGCGCTCGACTACCGCTTACGCGTCATCTACCCCGCCGGCCAGCCGCGCGACTTCCAGATCCGCGTGCCCGGCAGGCTCACCGTGCCACCCGGCGGCACCGGTCAGCTCACTATCGCCATCGACGGGCGCGACGTGCCGCTGGGCGAGGCGCGCCACGCGACGCTGATCTTCGTGGAGCGCGGCGGCGGCCTGGTGCGCTTCCCGATCTCGTTCGTCCGCGCCCAGCCGGCGATCGAGATCACCAAGGAGTGCGCGCCGGCGAGCATCGCGCTCGACCAGGTCACCCGCTGCGCGATCACGATGGTCAATACCTCGTTCGGCGAGGCCGATGTGTCGCTGGTGGACCAGCTGCCGCGGCAGCTGCGCCTCCTGCCCGAGACCGTCAGCGTCGGCCAGCCCTTCGGCAACGGCGTCGGGTTCAATGGCGTGCTTTCCGGAGGCATGCCGCCGCTCGTCACAGTAGCCGCCGGATCCCAGAACGGCTACCTGTCGCTGAGCGATCTCGGCGCGCCCCCGAACGTCCCGCTGGGCGACGAGACGCTCGTTAACTTTGCGACCAACCGGCCCTTCATCTACGCCGGCGAGACCTACAACACGATCGGCATGACCAGCAACGGCTACGTGGTTGTCGGTGGTGGCACCGCCCAAGACCTGAGCTATATCAACTTCGACTTCCCGAACCCCGCGCCGCCGAACAACGTGCTGGCGCCGTTCTGGACCGATCTCGATGGCTCCAAGGGCGGGCAGTACTACGCCTACACCCTGTGCGACATCGACTGCGACGACCCCGGCAGCCTGCAGTGGATGGTGCTGGAGTGGCGCAACGCGCCGAACTACAGCGATGCCGCGCAGGTCAACACGTTCCAGATCTGGATCGGCCTCAACGGCGTCGAGGACATCACCTTCGCCTACGGCCCGGAGCTCACCGCCGGCAACGAGGGCTTCTTGACCGTCGGCGCCGAGAACGCGCTCGGCAGCAGCGGCGCCAACTTCTACTCATTTGACGGAAGCGGTCCGGCGGTCGGCACCCCGCCGGTCGCGAATGGGCCGGACGTGCGTGTGACGGGCACGCCCGCCGAGCCGGCCATCCCGGTGACGGTCTCGTTCCAGGCTCGCGGCGTCCTCCCCGGCACATACGTCAACTACGCGGAGCTCACCAGTCCGGCGTTCTTCGGCACCGGCGTCGCCCGCTTCCAGGGCGAAGTGAGGCCGTAGCGCCGCTACAGCGAGGCGGTGTGGTGGTGCGGCGCATTCGCCCCACTACCGCACCGCCCGTTGTTCACACAGAGACAGCCGCCGGCTGTCGCCGTGGTAGTTGTAGAGCTCGCCGGCCGCGCGCAGCTGGACGAACAGCCCGTCCACCTGGACCTGCGGGTAGACGATGCCCGGCCGCGGGCAGCCGAGGCCGCCGTCCGGCCAGACCACCGCTAGCGCCGTCACGACCTCGATCGAGTCTTTGGCCACCCCGGTGCGCCGCGCCAGGTCGTCCCTGGCGCCGTCGATGAGCGCGGCGATCGGCGCCGGCGGCGGGTCGGGCAGCGGCACCCCGTCCGGTAGATACGCCGGTGGCGCGGGCTGCGGGCTGGGTGGCGGCTCCTCCGCTGCTCCGTTTGCGGCCGTCGCTGCCGGAGTCGCCTCATCCCCAGCGCCGGCAGCCGTAACGGTAGCGGGCGCCGGGCGGCCCGGTTCCGCGGCACCGCCGGCTCCGCACCCCGCGAGGAGCAGCGTCGCCAGGAGCCCGGCGCTGATCATTCTGTCCATCCCTTCCTCTGCCGGCGGCGCGCCATCCGTGCGCTAGCGCCCCACCTCGTGCGCCTCCAGCTCCGGCGCCTGCTTGGGCGCTGGCTTCGGCCCGACGATCAGCCGCACCCCGCGGTCGTACGTCACATAGTTGTAGAACCAGTTGGCGAGCACCACCACCCGGTTGCGGAAGCCGACGAGGTACATTAAGTGGATGAACAGCCAGCCGAGCCAGGCGATGAAGCCGCTGAGCCGGATGCCGAACGCGTCGAACACCGCCGCGCTGCGCCCGATCGTCGCCATCTGCCCCGGGTCGAAGTACTTGAACGGCCGCATGCCCTGGCCGCGCACCTGCGCCAGGATGTTCTTGCCGGCCTGCTTGCCCATCTGGATCGCCACCTGCGCGACCATCGGGTAGGCGACGCCCGGCTTGTACCCCTCGAGGTAGGCCATGTCGCCGATGACGAACACCTCCGGGCGGTCGGGCAGGTTCAGCGTCGGCGCGACCTGCACCCGCGCGCTGCGCCCCTGCTCCACCCCCAGCGTGTCCGCGAGCTTCGCCGCGCGCACCCCGGCCGCCCAGATCACCGTTGCGGCCGGCAGGACGCTGCCGTCCTTGAAGTGCACCTTCTCATCGGCCACATCGGCCACCGGGCTGTTGAGCCGCACCTCTACGCCCATCTGCTGCAGCCGGCGCAGCGCCCGCCGCTGCAGTGAGGCCGGGAAGCTGATCAGAATCTTGTCCTGCGCCTCGATCAGCACCACCCGCGCCTCGCTGACGTTGAGCATCGGGTAGTCCTTGCGCAGCACGTGGCGGATCAGCTCCGCGAAGGCGCCCGCGAGCTCCACGCCGGTCGGGCCGCCGCCGATGATCGCGAACGTCAGCAGCGCCTGGCGCCGCTCCGGGTCCTCCTCGCGGGCCGCGTGCTCGAAGCAGGTCAGCACGTGGTTGCGCAGGTGCTCGGCCTCGTCCACGTCCTTCATGCCGAGCGTGCGCTCCGCCAGCTCGTTGTTGCCGAAGTAGTTGTTCGCGCTGCCGGCCGCCAGCACCAGGTAGTCGTAGTCCACGGCCCCGCCGTCGGTCAGCACCTGCTTGCGCTCGAAGTCCACGCCGAGCACCTCGGCCATCCTGAAGTCGGCGTTGCGGTACTTGCGCAGGATGGCGCGCACCGGGTAGGCGACCGACTCCGGCTCCAGGCCGGCGGTGGCCACCTGGTACAGCAGCGGCCAGAACCCGTGGTAGTTGTTCCGGTCGAGCAGCAGGACGTCGACCTCGCTGTTGGCCAGCGTCCGGGCCACGTTGAGCCCGCCGAACCCCGCGCCTACCACGACCACCCGCGGGCGCCCCGTTCGGGCGGTGCGCGGCTGCGCGACGAGCTCCGCGCGCTCCGTGGCCGCGGTGGCCTCATCTCGTGTCAGCGCCTCAGGAGGCGTCATCGTCTCGGTCATGGCTTGCACCTCCCTAGTGCATCAGTGGCGCCAGGCGCCGTAGGAGCTACGCCCTGCGTGCGCTCTCCAATATTCGCGCAAGAACAGTGCCAGGTCTGTCGGGGTGTAGCTCGTGCCAGAGAAAGTGTATGTGAAAGTAATCACATTATATGTGAAAGCAGTCACAAAGTCAAGCGAAAGGCTCTCCTCGCGCTTGCAGCCGCCTCATCCGGGCCGCGCTGGCGCCGCAGCCGGAGCCAACTTATTGACATCGATCCACCGTTGCGGTACAGTTTCCTCACGACCCACGCCGCGGGCCGCCGGAACCCTGCGCGTGCTGCAAGAGGTGTACGATGCCGCAACTCACAACCGACTCACGCCAGCTGCAGACGCTTGGCCAGCTGCTCTCCGCCGGCGGCCATCAGGATGTGCAGCACTTGTTGCAGGCATCGCTCGAGCGCCTGGTGGCCTTCTGGCCGGCCAGCGCCGGCGCGCTGCTCTACCACAACCCCCAGGGCGAGGCGATCCGCCTCGAGCACGGTGAGCTCGACGACGAGACCTCGCGGATGATCGCCGAGGCGCGCGAGGCGTTCTCGCGGCGCGAGGAGGGCAGCGAGCCCACCATCGGCTACTATGCCCTCGACGACGACCGCAAGCTGGTCGAGCTGCCGCTGCAGAGCGGCTCCCAGACGGTCGGCCTGCTGCACCTGGTTGTGGTGGACACCGAGGCCGAGCGCCCGCCGATGTCGCCCGACGATGACCTGGTGATGTTCCTGGTGCGCGCGATCGGCGGCGAGGCCGACAAGCTGGCCATGCTGCGCCGCGTCGAGCAGGATCTGCGCGAGCTGCACCTGCTCTACGAGGTCGGCCAGGCGCTCTCCAGCAACCTCGACCTGCCGAGCCTGCTCGAGGACATCAAGCAGCGCGTCCCGCAGGTGATGGGCGTCGAGCGCTGCTCGATCATGCTGGTGGACGAGGCGACGCACGAGCTGGTGCTCACCATCCCCGACGGCAACACCGGCGAGATGCGCGAGTTCCGCATCCCAAGCGACCGCGGCATCGCCGGGTGGGTCGCCACCAACGGCATCGGCCAGATCGTCAACGATGTCGAGCAGGACCCGCGCTGGTTCGACGGCATCTCCCGCGACGTGGACTTCGTCACACGCTCGATCCTCTGCGCGCCGATGCGCCTCGGCGACCGCGTGGTGGGCGTGATGCAGCTGCTGAACAAGCGCACCGGCGAGCCGTTCACCGAGCAGGACCTCCAGCTGCTCACCACCCTCGCCTCGCAGGCGGCGGTGGCGGTGGAGAACGCGCGCCTGGTGCGCAGCCTCCAGGAGGAGCGCGACCGGCTGCTCGCCAAGGAGGCCGAGGTGCGCGCCGCGATCGCCCGCGACCTGCACGACGGCCCGACGCAGAGCATCGCCGCGATCGCCATGAACATCGAGTTCATCAAGCGCCTGCTGCGCGCGATGCCCGAGCGCGTCGAGAGCGAGCTGGACGTGCTCTCGGAGCTGGTCCAGAAAACGTCGCACGACATCCGCACCCTGCTCTTCGAGCTGCGGCCGCTCGGCCTTGAGACCCAGGGCCTGCTCGCCACGCTGCAGCAGTATGTCAGCCGCTTCCGCGACCCGACCGGCGCCATGAAGCTGCGCCTCGAGGCGCCCGCCAGCATCCCGCGTCTGCCGGTCGAGGTCGAGGGCGCGATCTTCATGATCGTGCAGGAGGCCGTCAACAACGCCCGCAAGCACTCCCAGGCGCCCGAGGTGGTGATCTACCTGTACCAGGAGGACGGCCAGATCGTCGCCAGCGTGCGTGACCGCGGGCGCGGCTTCAACCTCTCGGCCGTCGAGTCCGATTACAACACCCGCGGCTCGCTCGGCCTGCTCAACATGCGCGAGCGCGCGCGCCTGATCGGCGCCGAGTGCCGCATCCGCTCCGCGGAAGGCGAGGGCACCACCGTCGAGCTGCGCGTCCCCCTGGCGTGACAGTGCCGCAAATGGTATAATCTGGGGAGGCGCTGCCTCCCCAAACCCCTCCCGCGAGCGCGGAAGTTCCGCCTCCGCAGAACCCTTCCTGTTGTTTGACAGGCCCTAGCGGCTGTGGTATACTCCTCTATCGCTGTGTGAACACTACAGCGCTGGATAGGCACGCTCATCGTAGCCCTCATCTAAGGCGTGGCCGTTGTCACGACCAGAGCAAGGGGCGGTCATTTTTTTTGTTGTCAACAAGGCGCGCTCTGAGCGCGCGCCTGCAAGCGGTTCGGCCTGGAGCAAGGAAAGAGACAGTATGCCGACAATCAACCAGCTGGTACGGAAGCCGCGTAAGCGGGTGATGGCGAAGGTGAAGGCCCCTGCGCTGCGCTTCAATCTCAACGTGCTGAAGGGGAAGCTGACGCGCGGCAAGGGCTCGCCGTTCAAGCGTGGGGTCTGCACACAGGTCAAGACCATGACCCCCAAGAAGCCCAACTCGGCGCTGCGCAAGATCGCGCGCGTGCGGCTCTCGAACGGCATGGAGGTGACGGCGTACATCCCCGGCGAGGGGCACAACCTGCAGGAGCACTCGGTGGTGCTCATCCGCGGCGGCCGCGTCAAGGACCTGCCCGGTGTGCGCTACCACATCGTCCGCGGCACGCTCGACGCACAGGGCGTCGCCAATCGCAAGCAGGGGCGCTCGAAGTACGGCACGAAGCGCAACGCCGCCCCCTCGCGCCGGTAGGGTCGCATCGTAATGCGCCCGGCGCCGTAGGGACGCAGCGCGCTGCGTCCCGCCAGATGCGTCCAGCGTGATGCACCCGGCGCCACACAACGCAATCGTACTGGTTCGGCAACGTCCGCAGCAAGAGGTGAAGCATGCCCCGTCGCGGCAAGATTGAGAAGCGTATTCCGCCGCCAGACCCGCGCTACAACAGCGTGCTGGTGTCGCAGTTCATCAATAAGGTGATGCAGCGCGGCAAGAAGAGCATCGCCGAGAAGATCGTCTACGACGCGCTCGATATCGCCGCTGACCGGCTGAAGAAGCCGCAGCTCGAGGTGCTCGAGGTCGCGATCCGCAACGCCGGCCCGGTGATCGAGGTCAAGCCGCGCCGCGTCGGCGGTGCCACGTATCAGGTGCCGGTCGAGGTCAAGAGCGACCGGCGGCAGTCGCTGGCGATGCGCTGGCTGCTCATGTCGGCCCGTTCGCGCACCGGCAAGCCCATGCGCGAGCGGCTGGCAGCCGAGCTGATTGACGCCTACAACAATACCGGCAACACGATCAAGCGTAAAGAGGATGTCCAGCGCATGGCTGAGGCCAACCGGGCGTTCTCGCACTACGGGCGGTTCTAGAACATTTACGATTCCCCGGTGCGCGGTTTACGATGGTGCTTGCGGTTAGCGGCAGCGGTAGGGCGATTTCGATGTCGAGTCGCTAATCGTAAATCGTAGATCGGAGTATAGAGAGAACGCCGAGGGGAGGAGAAAACACGTGCCTCGCGAAGTACCGTTGGAACGCATTCGCAATATTGGGATTATCGCGCATATTGATGCGGGTAAGACCACAACAACCGAGCGCATCCTGTTTTACACCGGCCGCACCTACAAGCTCGGCGAGGTCCACGAGGGCACGGCCGTCATGGACTTCATGGAGCAGGAGCGCGAGCGCGGTATCACGATCACCGCGGCGGCGACGACTGCGTCCTGGAAGGAGCACCGCATCAATATCATCGACACGCCCGGCCACGTGGACTTCACCGTCGAGGTCGAGCGGTCGCTGCGCGTGCTCGACGGTGGTGTGGTGGTCTTCGACGCGGTCGCCGGCGTCGAGCCGCAGTCCGAGACGGTCTGGCGCCAGGCGGACAAGTACCGCGTGCCGCGCATCTGCTTTATCAACAAGATGGACCGCATCGGCGCCAACTTCGAGCGCACGGTCCAGATGATCAAGGACCGCCTCGGCGCCAACCCGGTGCCGATCCAGTACCCGATCGGCTCCGAGGACCGCTTCCGCGGCCTGGTGGACCTGCTGACGAACAAGGCGGTGATCTACGTCGATGACCAGGGGCGGCGCGAGGAGCTGGACGAGATCCCCGCCGAGGTCGCCGAGCGCGCCGAGTACTGGCGCCAGCAGCTGTTCGAGGCCGTCGCCGAGACGGACGACGAGCTGATGCTGCTGTACCTCGAGGGCGAGCAGCTCAGCGAGGACGAGGTGCGCCGGGCGCTGCGCCGGGCCACCATCGAGGGCAAGCTCGTGCCCGTGCTCTGCGGCGCCTCGCTGCGCAATAAGGGCGTGCAGCGCATGCTCGACGCGGTGGTGGACTACCTGCCGTCGCCGCTGGACCGGCCGGCGATCACCGGCACGCGCCCCGGGCAGGATATCAACGACGAGGGCGCCGAGGTGATCACCCGCGCTGTGAGCGACGACGAGCCGTTCACCGGGCTGGTGTTCAAGATCGTCGCCGACCCGTTCGTCGGCAAGCTGGCCTACTTCCGCGTCTACGCCGGCAAGATCGAGAAGGGCTCGTACGTCCTGAACTCGACCCGCAACCAGCGCGAGCGCCTCGGCCGCATCCTGCAGATGCACGCCAACCACCGCGAGGATATCGAGGCGGTGTACGCCGGCGATATCGCCGCGATGGTCGGCCCGAAGCAGAGCTTCACCGGCGATACGATCTGCGACCCGGATAACCCGATCGTGCTCGAGAGCATCCGCTTCCCCGAGCCGGTCATCCAGCTCGCCGTCGAGCCGAAGACCAAGGCCGACCAGGATAAGATGGCCGTCGCGCTCAGCAAGCTGAGCGAGGAGGACCCCACCTTCCGCGTCTACACCGACCAGGAGACGGGCCAGACGATCATCGCCGGCATGGGCGAGCTGCACCTCGAGGTGCTGATCGACCGCATGCGCCGCGAGTATAAGGTCGAGGCCAACCAGGGCAAGCCGCAGGTGGCCTACCGCGAGGCGATCACGCAGCCCGCCGATGTGGATAGCCGCTTCGTGCGCCAGTCCGGCGGCAAGGGCCAGTACGGCCACGTGAAGCTGCGCCTCGAGCCGCTTGAGCCCGGCTCCGGCTTCCAGTTCGTCAACGAGATCGTCGGCGGCGCGATTCCGAAGGAGTACATCCCGGCGGTCGAGGCCGGCATCAAGGAGGCGATGGCCACCGGCGTCATCGCCGGCTACCCGGTGGTGGACCTCAAGGCGACGCTGTACGACGGCTCGTACCACGAGGTTGACTCGTCCGAGATGGCCTTCAAGATCGCCGCCTCGATGGGCCTCAAGGAGGGCGTCCGCAAGGGCCGCCCGGTGCTGCTCGAGCCGATCATGAAGGTCGAGGTCACCACGCCCGAGGAGTTCCTCGGCACGGTGCTCGGCGACCTCAACTCGCGCCGCGGCCACGTCCAGGGCATGGAAGCGCGCGGCAACGCGCAGGTGGTGCGCGCCTTCGTCCCGCTCTCGGCCATGTTCGGTTACACGACCGACCTGCGCTCGGCAACGCAGGGGCGGGCGACCTCCTCGATGGAGTTCGCCTACTACCAGCAGCTGCCGGAGCACCTGGCCAAGGAGATCATCGAGAAGCGCCGCGGGTAAAGGCTGAAACGGGGGACGTGGTGGGCCCGCCCCGCCACGCCCCATCCGAACTGGTTTTGAAGTTCCGACTTCTCTCCTGATTGAAGGAGCAATACACCGATGGGCAAGCAGAAATTCGAGCGGACGAAGCCGCACGTGAACGTGGGGA